>P_A23_Liq_3_FmtDRAFT_1000099_pt1 | contig 18123 bp, 17 predicted proteins | sample PonA233FremontCA_FD_10237 | JGI IMG/M metagenome (IMG submission 10237)
ATCTCCCAGAACATGGACTGAAGGGAGCTGAACCGGATGACCGACCACATCCATCCGGACGGCGAAACGAGCAAGGGATCCGTGTTGACCCAGCGGTTGAATCAAGACATGATCCTCGACGTGCGGTCTTATCTGCGCTTGTTGAGGATGACCCTGGTGTACTTTCACGGGTTGCTGGATTGATCTCACGGCGACAGTTTAATATTGAGAGTCTGACAGTCGGGCAAACAACGATTGAGGGACACTCACGAATCACGATGGTCGTTGAAGAGACAGAGCCGAATATCGACCAGATTGAAAGGCAACTCGATAAGCTCAAGCCCGTAATTGCCGTTGGCGAACTTGCTGATGACGCAATTCAGACTGAACTTGTGTTATTGAAAGTTCGTGGTAATGAGCCTGATAAGGTCAATGCAATCACGCAAATGTACGATGGTGAGACGATGGATGCTGACCCACAGACGATTACAATCCAACTCACCGGAGATGAGCAGAAAATCGACAGTGCTATCGACGCATTTGAACAATTCGGAATCATTGAAATAGCTCGAACAGGATATACCGCGTTAGCGCGTGGCGATACAGCGACTGTTCCCGGAGAAAAGCCAGGAACAGCAAATGAACCAACAAAGCCAGCAAACACACGATGACAGAAACAAAGACCCAGACAGAGACAGAGACAGAGACAGACGAAGAGGAAGGTACAGACACGGACACAGCATTAGATACAACCATATATTACGACGACGACGCAGATCGCGAATATATTGATGATAAAACAGTGGCTGTGCTTGGCTATGGAAGCCAGGGGCATGCACACGCACAGAATCTTGCCGATAGCGGCATTGATGTGATTGTCGGATTATATGAGGGATCAAGCTCTCGAGATGCTGCCAGAGCGGATGGGCTTCGTGTTGAAACGCCAGCAACGGCTGCTGATGAAGCAGACATCGTATCAGTGCTTGTTCCAGACACAGTCCAACCAGACGTATTTGAGAAGATTCAGGATGGTCTCGACGCGGGTGATACATTGCAGTTTGCTCACGGATTCAATATTCATTATAATCAGATCCAGCCGCCTGCAGATGTTGACGTCACAATGGTCGCACCAAAGGCGCCAGGTCATCTTGTTCGTCGGAATTACGAAGCTGGTGAGGGAACTCCTGGTCTTGTTGCAGTGTATCAGAATACAACTGGAACGGCACGTAAGGAAGCAGTCGCATACGCACATGCAATCGGTTGTACGCGCGCTGGTGCAATCGAGACAACGTTCCGTGAAGAAACTGAGACTGACCTCTTCGGTGAGCAAGCGGTGCTTTGTGGTGGGGCAACAGCACTGGTTAAGCAAGGATATGAGACACTTGTTGATGCTGGATACTCACCAGAAATGGCATACTTTGAATGTCTGAATGAACTCAAGCTTATTGTTGATCTGATGTATGAAGGCGGTCTGAGTGAGATGTGGAATTCAGTGTCAGATACCGCTGAGTACGGTGGACTCACGCGTGGAAATCAAGTGATTGATGAATCCGTCCGTGAAGAGATGGAGTCAATTCTTGAGGGTGTGCAGGATGGAACATTCGCACGTGAGTGGATTTCAGAGAATCAGGCGAACCGTCCGTCATATACACAATTGAAGGCCGCCGAAGAAGCACATGAGATTGAGGCGGTCGGCGAGCCATTACGTGATCTATTTGCGTGGAGTGACAATGAGGAAACAAATGATGAAAGTGATGTCGTATCAGAGCCAGAGGCTGCTGCTGACGACTAGAAATTAACATAAATTATAATGAGTTCAAATACGCTGTACGATACTGTCTGGGAGAAGCACAAAGTCGCTGAATTGCCAAACGGACAAGATCAGTTATTCATCGGATTGCATCTTGTTCATGAGGTAACGAGTCCGCAAGCCTTCGGTATGCTTCGTGAGCGCGACCTTGATGTCGCGTTTCCTGATCGCACATTTGCGACGACCGATCATATCGCGCCAACGACACCACAAGGTCGTGAACGACCATTACAGGATGATCAGGCTGAAAATATGCTCCAGGCGCTTGAACACAATACATCTGAGAATGGAATCACATTCTTTGGATTAAATGGTGAAAAGCAAGGGATCACCCACGTTGTCGCACCAGAGTTAGGATTAAGCCAACCAGGAATGACTGTCGCCTGTGGTGATTCTCACACCAGCACACACGGTGCATTCGGGTCAGTCGGAATTGGAATCGGGACATCACAAATCCGTGATGTACTCGCAACTGGGTGTATTGCCGCTGAGAAACAGCAAGTTCGCCGGATTGAGGTGACCGGAACGCTCAGTGAAGAAGTATACGCAAAGGATATTATTCTGAAGATTATCCGTGATCTCGGCGTTGGCGGTGGCGTCGGGCATGTATATGAATACGGAGGTGAGGCAATCGAGAACCTCGATATGGAGGGTCGACTTGCAGTCTGTAATATGTCGATTGAGGGTGGTGCCCGTGCAGGGTATATTAATCCCGACCAGACGACATATGAGTATCTGAAAGGTCGTGAATATGCACCTGATGTCGATGACTGGGATGAGCATGTGGAATATTGGGATACACTTCGATCAGGTGATGATGCCGAATACGACGATGTTGTTGAGATTAATGCCGATGATCTTGCGCCAATGGTCACATGGGGAATCAATCCTGGTCAAGTCGTAAGTGTTGATGAGGAAATTCCAAGTCTTGACGCAATGACTGATGAGACAGCCCGAAAAGCTGCACAAAAGGCGTTCGATCATATGGAACTCAATCCTGGTGAGACGATGGAAGGCTATGATGTTGATGTTGCATTCTTAGGTACCTGTACAAATGGTCGGTTCTCAGACTTCAAAGAGGCCGCTCGCGTGATTGAGGGCAAACAGATTGATTCGGGTGTTCACGGGCTTGCAGTTCCTGGCTCTGAAACTGTTCGAAGGCAGTGTGAAGCAGCAGGTCTTGATGAAATCTTCCGTGAGGCTGGCTTTGACTGGCGTCAAGCAGGGTGTTCAATGTGCTTGGCGATGAATAATGATAGTCTTGAAGCTGGTGAGGTATGTGCATCATCGTCGAACCGGAATTTCATCGGTCGACAGGGTGATAAGGAAGGGCGAACGGTGCTGATGTCGCCGGCAATGGTTGCTGCAGCAGCCATCGAGGGCGAGATTACTGATGTTCGTGAACATGAACTCACAGAGATTGACACGAAGACAAATCCAACTGCAGTCGTAAAGGGTGACGACTGATGTCGGTTCATGATACGATGGAGATTCGACGGGTTGCAGGCACCGGTGTTCCTGTCCGCGGAAATGATGTTGACACTGATCAAATTATGCCTGCGCGATTCATGAAGGAGGTCACCTTCGATAATATGGGTGAGTATGTCTTTTATGATGCGCGTCGAGATGACGATGGGAATCCGAACGATCACCCGCTCAATGAGTACAAAGGTGCAAGCATTCTTATTGTGAATAAGAACTTTGGCTGTGGATCCTCGCGTGAGCACGCACCACAAGGACTGATGCGATGGGGAATCCGTGGAGTCATTGGTGAGTCATTCGCAGAGATATTTGCGGATAATTGTAAGTCACTCGGGATTCCGGCAATGACAACTGATCAAGAGACAATTAATCATCTTCAGTCATTTGTCGAGAGTGACCCCGAGGCTGGACTTGAAATGGACGTCAACGATAGTGTCGTCATCTATGATGGAGAGGAAGTCGATGTTGAGATTGATGATGCAATGCAAGAGGCGCTTATTGATGGAATCTGGGATACGACTGCGGTGATGCATTCAAACATGGATCGTGTCCGCGATACAGTAAATGAGTTGCCATACGTTGAGGATCGATAAGAGATGAGTCGCGGGGGTGAACATGAGATAGTCGTCATCGAGGGCGATGGGATTGGTCAAGAAGTTATCCCTGCAGCAGTCGCAGTACTGCAAGCAGTTGATGAGGTTGGGTTTTCATTCACTGAAAAGCAAGCCGGTGATGACACTCGTGATCAAACGGGGGCTGCCCTTCCAGAAACAACATATGAAGCCGCCGCTGACGCAGATGCAACGTTATTCGGCGCTGCCGGGGAAACAGCAGCCGATGTTATCCTGCCACTTCGTGAGGCAGTCGGATCATTTGTGAATATTCGACCAGCCCGGGCATATCCTGGTGTTGATGCATTACAGCCAGAGACAGATCTTGTGTTCCTTCGAGAAAACACGGAGGGTGTGTATTCAGGACATGAAGATCGACTTTCTGAGGATCTTTCAACATTAACGCGCGTAATTACAACATCAGCCTCAGAGCAACTTGCAGAATATGCCTGTTCGTATGTCACTGAACGCAGTATCGATGGATTTCATACTGTGCATAAAGCGAATGTGATGCAAGAAACAGATGGTCGGTTTCGTGATGCTGTCTCTCGCGTGGCTGCGAGTAACGATGTTGCAACAAACGAGGTGCTCATGGATGCATTCGCAACACGAATCTGTCTCAATCCAACACAATTTGATGTTGTCGTCTGCCCTAATCTCGCCGGTGATGTGCTCTCTGACCTTGCTGCTGGATTAGTTGGTGGGCTTGGGTTGTTACCGTCAGCGAATATCGGGCAGACAAATGCATTGTTTGAACCGGTTCATGGGACCGCACCCGATATTGCAGGTGATGGAATTGCAAATCCCTCTGCATCAATCCTTTCTGCAGGAATGTTGCTTGAATATCTTGGTGAGACAGATGCAGCTACAAACGTGCAGATGGCTGTTGAATCAGTACTTAACTCAGGACCACGAACACCTGACCTTGGCGGTAATGCGAGCACTGAAGCCGTTGTGAACGCAGTTATCGAGCAACTTAGCTCACACTGACTCGTCGTTTGTCGTTTGTGGTCTGTCGTTTGTCGTTCGGTGTGTATTACTTTTGTATCGATGGCGATGAGTCGTACTCTCGATATATGTTATCGGTTGGATACCAGGGATAGTGCCGCTGAGATATATTCCACGATAGAACTAGAATGTGATACAATCTATCGCACAAATTCCACTGAAGATACGTCTGTTATTANNTATGCAAAGAACACTTACAATGATTGAAATCCCTACAATGAGCAATGATATGTATGCGACGATTACGTATCCCCATGAAGTTAGAAGGGCAGACACAAAGAGATCGCTACAGAGAGTGTGATAGCAATGCCTGAACGAGTTGTCACCGTTGTGCCCGAGGATGGTCTCCACGCACGCCCTGCCTCAAAGTTCGTTGAGACAGCGAATGAATTTGACGCGGAAGTACAGGTAGGGCATATTGATGATAATCCAGTAAACGCTGCAAGTATGCTTGCAGTGACAGGGCTTGCGGTGACGTGCGGTGATGACGTGCAGGTGCGTGCAGAGGGACCGGACGCAGACGCTGCACTTGATGAACTGACACGGATTCTGTCTACACCAGAGGAGGATCTCTGAGCGAATGACAGAGCAACGGCTCAATGGTGTTGGTGTTTCACCGATATCAGCCAGTGGAACAGCTATCTGGTATACACCGGAGCCAACACTCACTGATCCGCCAGCCCCAGAAACGATTGACGGTGACGATGAGTGGAATCGCTTCCTAACAGCCCGACAGACAGCAAAATCAGAACTTCAAGATGAGCGCGAGCAGACCGCTGCTGCAGTTGGCGAGTCAGAAGCCGAGGTATTCGATGCGCATATTCAATTTCTCGAGGATCCGCAGATAGAATCGGGTGTTGAGTCAGCGGTTGAATCAGGACGTCCAGCAGAGCACGCGGTCTCTGAAACATTCTCCGAATTTATTGAGCAATTCGAGGGGATGAGTGGGCAAATGGCAGAACGTGCGGATGATCTGCGTGATGTACGTGATCGTCTGATCCGAATCTTGAGCGATAGTGAGCGCGCAGATCTCAGCTCGGTCCCACCGGACAGCGTGATTTTTGCAGAGCGGCTCACACCGAGTGATACTGCACAGCTTGATCCGGACCGAGTCGCGGGATTCGCAACGGTCGCCGGTGGGCGTACGTCACACGCAGCCATCTTTGCACGATCACTCGCACTCCCGGCTGTCGTTGGTGTCGGAACAGAACTCAATACAGTTGCAACTGAATCGACGGTTGTTGTTGATGGCACAGCGGGTACAGTTATTATTGATCCTACTGCAGAGACACAGGCGGGTGTCGGAAACGAATCCATCGCAATACAGACTGAGTCAGTGTCGACGGGAGATGGACATTCAATTGAGGTGGCTGCGAATGTCGGGACCAATGCTGATATCCAGACAGCACAGGAGCATGGTGCAGATGGGATTGGACTGTTTCGATCAGAGTTTCTCTTTCTTGACCGCGCAGAGCCACCAACAGAAGCCGAGCAATACAAGACATATCGATCGGCACTTGAGTCGTTTCCTGATGGTCGAGTCATTGTCAGGACACTCGATATTGGTGGTGATAAACAGATTGAGTATCTGGATCTCCCAACAGAGGAAAACCCGTTTCTTGGCGAACGTGGAATCCGGCGGTCATTAGGACCTGATGAGGATCTCTTCAAAACGCAATTGCGTGCATTGTTGCGTGCAGGGCGTGATGCTAAGACTGGTAGTGGCACCCTTGCAGTGATGATTCCACTTGTCTCGACGATTGAAGAAGTGACTGACGCACGCGCAATGATTGAGACGGTTGCAAGCAACATAGAAACAAAGGGTGTCGATGACGCACCAGATGGCAGAGTCGAGACTCCAGAATTTGGTGTGATGATTGAAACACCCGCAAGTGCATTTCTTGCCCCAGCACTCACTGATCACGTTGATTTCTTTAGTATCGGGACGAATGACCTTGCGCAATATGTAATGGCAGCAGAGCGCGGAAATGACCATGTGAGGACCCTTGGTGATTATCGGCAGCCGGCTGTGTTTCGAGCGATTGATACAACAGTACGCGCCGCTGAGGGGACGGACACCTGGGTCGGGATGTGTGGAGAGATGGCAGGTGATCCATCAATGACAGAGTTACTCATTGGGCTTGGTCTAACAGAATTGAGTATGAGTGCTGTCTCCGTCCCGCGAGTGAAAACAGCAGTTCAAGAAACAAGTGTATCGGAGGCACAAGCACTTGTCGAGAATATTCGCGAGGCAACAACTCAGGATATGATTAAGTCATTACTTCGCACTTCTGTAAGATAATTTAATTGTGGAAATCTCATCCGTTTTTTGTATGATATCGTAGACATATCGCTCCACATTGTTTATGATGGAGGCGATAAAACAACTGTGTGAGGTGACAAAAAGTGCCGTTCTACGGCGGGAGTGAACTTGCGACCGTCTACGACGATGCGCTCACAGAGGGATTTGGGCTTATTGCATCAAATATCGCCGAGCCAAACATAATGATGGGGTTAATCGAAGGTGCTGCCCGAAAGGATTCAGATATACTGTTACAACTCAGTGGGGGTGCCAGCACGTTCGCTGGAAATGAAGACCCGGTTGATGGGCTTCAAGCGATGGGAGCCTACATTGAGGCAATTGCTGATCAGTATGATATCGGCGTGTTTCTTAATATGGATCATCAATCAGATCTTGGATTCATTGAGGCGCAAATGGATCTTGGGATTCCCTCTTCAATAATGATCGATGCATCACATGAACCGTTTGAAGAAAATGTTGCGCGAAGTCGTGAAGTTGTTGAGATGAAAAAGGACAAAGATGCTGATGTCCTTATTGAGGCTGAACTTGGACAGATCAAAGGTGTCGAAGATAACATCGAAGCTGCTGAGGCATTCTATACTGATCCAGAACAAGCTGTCGAATTTGTTGATCGAACTGGATGTGATTTACTTGCTATCTCTGTCGGCACGCAACACGGGGTTGCAAAAGGTAAGAATCTCGAACTTCGACCGGACCTTGCACAAGAAATCCGACAAACGCTTCGTGATCATGGACTAGATACACCACTCGTGCTCCATGGATCCTCAGGCGTACAGCCGAGACAACTCCAAGAAATGCTCCAACATGGGATTTGTAAGGTAAATAAGGATACCCGATATCAATATGAGTATACTCGAACAGCATTCGACCTATACCGAGATGATGGAACAGCAATCGTTCCGCCTGAAGATATCGACGCAAATCGAGAGACGTTTTTCAATGACACTGAGTGGTCACCAAATAAGGATATCTTTGACCCGCGAGTGGCTGGTCGCCAGATCCGTGACCGGATTGCAGATGTGCATGCAGAACTGACGGAAGTCTCTGGCAGTGCCGGACATAGTCGATTCGCCTAATCGCGAATGAAAATGCAATAAAGAGGGTATGCCATCACACGCAACCCAATCCGATTCAATGTAGTTCAATTCATATTCATGCTCATGCTCATCACAATCTATTAGTATATATTCGTTGTCAGAAATAGGGGAGATTATACTTGATATGGTAGCTCTTAGTATTGGATGCATCGATGCGTTTGGTTTACACAGTGACAGTGACAGTGGCATGACGTACTGGCGATAAGAAACCAGGGGGTCATTTATTGGGTTTTTGATTGGTAGTAAATGTGGCTGACGGTGGAATTATATTAATCGTACCGTTAAGTATGCTCGTGAGCGTCAACGTCGAAGTGCAGGTCGACCCTCCAGGGGATGATGACCGCGTTGAAACAGCGTGGACCCTCAAAGAACAGATTCGAACAGAGGAGGGAGTGCTCAAACAGCGACGACCCTTCTTTACCGACGCGTATCGTCGCTCGAAGACACACCTACTCTTCGAGGATGACGATCTTGTCGGATTTGCCTCGGTCCGACGCGATGGCTATATTCTTTTTCTTGCTATTTCGCCTTCGTATCGTGGTGAGGGACATGGAAAACGGCTGGTTGCAGAGGCAGCGAATGATCATGAGTCAATCTCGTGTCATGCACGAGCAACGAATGAATCCGCACTTTCATTCTATGAGTATCTTGGCTTTGAAATTGTCCGGCGAATCACCAGCTATTATGAAGATGGTGGTGATGCATATTATCTCAAACTTGGTGACACACCCTCAATACGAGATCGATTTGCAGACTTGCTTCGGCGGTCTTGAAAATCTTTGATATTCTCTTATCCTGAAGAGCGAGGCTTTCATCTCGAGCTTTCCGTAAGCTGATACCACTTCACAGCGATTGAATAGCGCATGAGATTTTTGTATTCGTCATCACTTGTGTCACCTATGCTTGAGATGAATGGTGATGATCGTGTGCACGCACTCCTTCGAACAGGTGCTTTCGCAGCCATTCTCACCACTGGAATCTGGGTGTTCACTGACCGATCACTCATCTCAGCCGCGATTCCGTTCGTCCTCATTGTGGTATGGCGGGTGATTGAGACGCTTCTCGATCCATATGATATTCCATCAGGCACCGACGGGATAGCCATTGGATTGTTTTTGACCGCTATCAGTGGATCATGGCTCATTGTTGGAGCAAATCGACCATGGCTTCCTGTGATTGCGGTCGTATGTGGAATGTGGTTCACTGCTGATGGCTATAAGACATATCGTGATGGACCACCCGGTCATTCGACTCACTCATATCTTGAGAACACTGAGAGTGGGATTGAGGCGATTCAACGAGTACAACAAGTAGGTCATATCATGCGTTCGCTCCGTGAACATCCACAAACACCAGCTGAAGTCGCAGCGGATGTTGGAATCTCTGAGAAAGAGGCGGCACTTGCACTCGAGAGTCTGACTGAACGTGATATGGTAGAGCAGGTTGAACACGGGAAGAAAGACAGTATACATAGCGAGATTGGCAGAGATGATGAATTAAACGGAAGGATGTCTGCCAGTACCGTTGCACCTACCGAGACAAAGACGCATGCTGATACAAGCGGATCAGTGGATGCCAATGTGAATAAAACTCCAAGCCATGAGGTGAAAACACAGCAGTCCGAAGCAAATGAATCACAAAACCAGCAAATATTGTATCGCGCGAGTGATGGGTCATTCAGCGGACGAAACAGAATCATGCAAGGGCTTCAATGGATTCCAAAGCGACTATTTCGACCGTTTCGATAAGTTCTCAGGTTCTGAGTGATATTTGACGGATATCGATTAAAACGACTCAACACCATTGTCTGTGATTACTTGATCAATAAGTGACACAGGTGTTGCGTCATATGCAGGGTTCTCAATCATAATATCCTCAAGTGGCTCAAGTGACACCTCGGCTGGGGATCGATATTCATTTTCAAACACAAAGCTTCCGTCAACAACCTTCGCAGCTGACCCAACAACGGTAACAGGGACATCAACTGCAGCTGCTGTTGCTATAATCGGAAATGTCCCAACGCGATTATACAATGTTTCATCAACAATACAGTCCATCCCGACAACAACGCGGTCACAGTCTGATAAAAACGATCCTGCAGCACTGTCAACGAGTAGATGCGGTTCGACCTGCATCAGTTCAGCAAGTCGACGAGCAGCCTTTCGACCAAGATATCGAGGTCGTGCTTCTGTAACGTACACTTTGAGCGATGTCTTCGTGCTTGTTGCGCGCTCAATTGCCTCAAGCACCGTCGATGAATAATCATGTGTTAAAATCGTTGAGTCAGTCTCAAGTGTCGGGGCTGCTTTGGCAGCTGCTCGGGATTTTCCCTCAGTCACATCCTCAACAACACGGTGAATGACTTCTTCAAGCAGTTTTTTTGCCTCATCAAGATCGCTTTTGCGATCGACGACATTGATCTTGATTGTCTGCATCGCGTTGAATAATGACGCATGAGACGGATTTGCTCGTTTGAGGGCGCCAACGTTTCGCTCAAGATCGCGTTCGAAGTTTTCAATTGTGGTATGATCCCGATCAAGTAAATCGGTGAGTGCCTGAGCCGCTTTGACAGCAACGACTGAGGAGCTATGCGTCTGCATCTCTTGAATCTCTTCGATTGTCTCATCTATCATATTTCAGCCTCACCAACGGTGATGAAAATCCTTCTGCACATACAACATACGTGCTTTATTATCATGATGTCTCCTCAGCAGTCGTTGTTGTGTCTGAATTCTGTTGTGTCGTCTGCGACGTGCCCGTTTCAGTATTTGAGTGTGAATCTATGTCTATGCTTGGGTCTGGGTTTGGGTCTGGGTCCATATCCGCATCTGCATCTGCATCTGAATTTGAATTTGTATTCGTATTCGTATTCGTATTTGTATTCGTATTCGTGTGTGAGTCTACATGAGTGCGCGAGGAGACATCACTCGTGCTCTTTTCTGAGGAAGCCGACGGAGTATTGACACTCTCTGTATCAACTCCATTTGTGTCAGTATTAGTATCACTCCAGCGCGCATAGCCGAATACAGAGAGTGCAGTAAGAATCCAAATCACGGCACCGACTCGGATAGCAAACCCAACGCGGGTTCCCCATGTTGGGAGTGTCGCCCCAAGAGAAAGTACGGTCACGACTGGCGCACCAATAATGATTGTTAGGACGAATGTCGTTTGCATCACCCATCCGTAGTCGACCCCATCTGGGTCCGTTGTCTCGACCGGTTCCACAAAACAGTCTTCGTCGCAGTCTTCAAAGTAATATCGGTTCAATCGGTGCTGGTGTGACCCCAGTAATAAGATCAGCTGAATGACCAAGCTCAGTGAGTATCAAAGACGATACCTTGAGCACGAGTATGCTGATGAATGCCGATACTCGATACTTCAGCTCACCTGTGCTCATTGAGACTGAATATATCTGTGAAATGATATTATTACAGGATATGATTGGTTATGACGCAATGATGATAACGCATTATTGCAGCAAAAGAATGTGAACCGCAATACAACCACTGTTTGTGCATTACTACTGCAGTCATGCGATTTTTGTGCAACAGATTTATATATTAAACTCCCTAACTTATGGTTAGGAAACAAAATGAAAACGCAACAGTTCGCCGGCGAGAGCGGACGATTCAGCCGCCGGTACGAGTATGATGACAGTCGGGTCCTCGCCGTCGAATTAGGTCCCAGTGTAACCACCGTTGATGTCGACATTGTTGGAACAACAGCAATCATTATTGCGGAGACAAGTGATGGTATGATTGAGACGGAATTTGAACTTCCAGAAGGTGAGACGGCAGTCACAACAACCAACGGAATAATTACAATTACAATTGAACAATGAAACTTACTGTCAAACCACTCAAACAGAAGGACGCTGGTCGTGGACTTGCCGCAGTTGACCGTGATGTCGCCGCTGAACTCGATCTTGAGGGCGGCGATTATATCCGAATCGAAAGCGGAGATGGCACAGCAATCGCTCGAGTATGGCCTGGCTATCCCGATGACCAAGGCACAGGTGTCATTCGGATTGATGGGCAATTGCGTCAACAGGCAGACGTTGGAATTGACGACACGGTTGATGTAGAAAAGGCTGATATCAGCCCGGCAAAACACGTCTCGATTGCACTTCCACAGAATCTTCGAATTAGTGGAAACATTGGCGCACACCTTCGAGATAAGCTCTCGGGACAGCCAGTGACACAAGGGCAGAACATCCGGGTTCCATTCGGATTCGGGTTCATGTCCTCATCAGCACAGCCAATCCCGATGAAGATCGCATCGACAGAACCGTCAGGAACCGTAATTGTGACCGATTCAACAGAAGTCACACTCAGTCAACAGCCGGCTGAGGATATCCAAGCTGGTGAAAGTGAGAGTTCAAACACTCCAGCCGTTACCTATGAGGATATTGGCGGTCTCGAAAGAGAACTTGAGCAAGTTCGAGAGATGATTGAGTTGCCGATGCGTCATCCTGAGTTATTCCAACGGCTTGGCATTGAACCACCGAAGGGAGTGTTGTTACACGGTCCACCAGGAACCGGGAAGACACTTATCGCCAAGGCTGTTGCGAATGAGATTGATGCAAGCTTCCATACAATCTCTGGTCCAGAGATTATGTCGAAATATTACGGAGAATCGGAGGAACAACTTCGTGAAATATTCGAAGAAGCCGAAGAGGAAGCTCCATCGATTGTCTTTGTTGATGAGATTGACTCAATCGCGCCAAAACGGGGCGAAGCCGGTGGTGACGTTGAGCGACGCGTCGTTGCACAGCTGCTCTCGCTAATGGATGGGCTTGATGAGCGTGGTGAGGTTGTCGTCATCGGTGCAACGAATCGTGTCGACGCACTTGATCCAGCATTGCGTCGTGGCGGTCGATTTGATCGCGAAATTGAGGTTGGTGTCCCAGATCGTGAGGGTCGCAAAGAGATTCTGCAAGTGCACACGCGGAATATGCCGCTTTCCGATAGTGTCAATCTTGATGAGTATGCGGATAACACCCATGGCTTTGTCGGTGCAGATATCGAAAGTCTCGCCAAAGAAGCAGCAATGAATGCGCTTCGCCGAATCCGTCCAGAGCTTGATCTTGAGGCTGACGAGGTTGATGCAGATGTCCTCGAATCGTTGTCGGTGACTGAAACTGACTTCAAGGATGCAATTCGGGGGATTGAGCCATCTGCCCTTCGTGAAGTATTTGTTGAAGTCCCTGATGTGACGTGGGGTGATGTTGGTGGTCTAACAGAGACAAAAGAGCGATTACGCGAGACGATTCAATGGCCGCTTGATTATCCAGATGTATTCGAGGAGATGGATATACAATCAGCTAAGGGCGTATTGATGTATGGTCCGCCTGGGACAGGCAAGACAATGCTTGCAAAAGCGGTTGCAAACGAATCTGAATCGAATTTCATCTCGGTAAAGGGTCCAGAGCTACTGGATAAATATGTTGGTGAATCAGAGAAGGGTGTTCGCGACATCTTCAAGAAGGCACGAGAGAACGCCCCAACGGTGGTGTTCTTTGATGAGATCGATTCAATCGCGACTGAGCGCGGAGGAACATCAGGCGATTCAGGCGTTTCAGAACGAGTTGTTTCACAGCTACTGACCGAACTCGATGGACTTGAGTCACTCGAAGATGTGGTTATCATCGCAACAACAAATCGGCCTGATCTCATCGACGCTGCGTTACTACGCCCCGGACGGTTAGACCGTCATGTGCATGTGCCTGTTCCAAGTGAAACTGCGCGAGAGGCGATCTTTGAGGTGCACACCGAAGAGAAGCCATTAGCGGATAGCGTTAGTCTATCACGACTTGCCTCACGCACTGAAGGATATGTTGGTGCTGATATTGAGGCGGTATGCCGTGAAGCATCAATGGCTGCAAGTCGAGAGTTTATCAATAATGTCTCACCTGAAGAGGTGAAAGAGTCGGTCGGTAATATTCGAGTGACGATGGGACACTTCGAGGATGCCCTTGATGAGGTTGGTCCAAGCGTGACTCAGGAAACACGCGAACAATATGAGCAAATCGAGCAGCGCTTTGAGACAAGCAATGTCGAACGACAACCAGAAGCTGGCGTCGGTCGGACCTTCCAGTGAACATCCGGTCATCGCTTTGATCATATCGTAATTGTATTATTTTATTTATCGATACTAACGCTGCGAAGGCTGCTAAATCGAATAGCAGATTATGAGATAACACCAGCAGCGTCAAGATCAGTGATAATTGACTCGACGTGGTCCGTGGGTGAAACCCCCTCATACGCAAACGCAATTGTTCCCATAGGATCAATAATATATGTATTCCGAAACACCCCATCGAAAGTGTTGCCGAACATATTTTTCTCACCATATGAGTCATATGCACTGGCAACAGTTCCATCATCTGAAAGCAGTGGAAACGGGAGATCATATTCATTGGCGAAGGCGTCTAAATCAGAGACTGGATCATCACTGATGCCAATCACCGCAATGTCATGTTTCATAAAGACATCAACCGTATCGCGGAACTCGCACGCCTCAGTGGTACATCCTGGTGTATCAGCGCGGGGAAAGAAATAGACAACAACATACTGATTACGATAGGATGACAGTGAGACCGTCGTTCCATCATTTGATGGAAGTGAAAACGTCGGAGCAGATGAACCAGGTTCAAGCATGTATATACGCGATTATCATAGTTCTTCAACAACACGGTTTCGCTTAATCAATCAAGCCGTTCCGCAGCATCCCGAGATAGAAGCGGCTCAGCATTCGTTTCTGGAAGCATAATGATATCTTCTGCCGCAAGGTCGTATTCACGCTGATCAACGCCAAGAATGCGACCAACATCGGCAGTAATACGAAGTACAACGCGGTCTGGGTCATCAGAGGGAGTATCTGGTGGTAGATCTGATTCGACTTCGGGTTCTGTTTCTCTTTCTAAACTGCCACTGTCTTCATCTGTCTTTGTTTTTGTCTCAGTCTCAGTCTGCGCATTGAGGATATCATCTGAGTCGCGGTTAATGTCCGTGGATTCTGCCGAAGGTGTGGTAGAAGAATCAGCAGGGTGAGGCTGAGGGTCAACCTCAGGGTTAGCATTAACGTTGGAATGAGGGTCTGAATCGACCTGAGTTGACTGGCTTGACAACTCAGAGGCAGAAGCAGGAGCTTGAGATTGAGCTTGAACGTTATTCGGTGTGTCAGTGTTTGTGTTACTTCTATTCGGATTTCGTGAAGTCGACTGTGCTGTCGTATCGCCGTTAATCGCTGGATTGCTTTGATTGGTATCTGATGTATCAGTGTTGGTATCTACAGAGGACTCATCAGTTGCATCGACAATATCGCCGCCATCACCCATTGCCGCGGCAAGGACATCATCCGGGTCTGGCGGGAGTGAATCGTCAGATGAATGTGAGCGCTGTCTCTCAGTTTCAGTTTCAGTTTCAGTCTCAGTGTCGGTGCTCACCTCGGTTGCCACATGCGAATCTGGTATTGAGTCAGCATTCGTCTGATTTTCTATATCAATATCAACTTCAGGATTGGCATCACTGTCGCCATTACTATCAGCATCAGCATTACTCTCAGCACCAGTATTGGGAATACCTGGGTGTGAATTGGTCTCCTGTGATTGGGACTCAACTGTAGCTTTGTGTTTATTATCTGCTGGTTCGGCAGGTACCGACTCATCTGTTTCGTTCTGAGTTGCATTTTCATCTGCAGATGCCGGGGTTTCCACGCTTGTTGAGTCTGAATCTTCTGTCCCTTCGCCGCCAAGCACGCTGAGGACATGTTCACGATTTGTAATAATTCGATTAACAAGATCATCGAATAGTTCGCGTTCCTCACTTGTCAGACCTGCAGTGTCGGTCTTCATATCAGCCGCGTCGAACGAAGCAAGCTTGACAACCTTACCGATCCGGCGTTCATAAATAGCCTTCACAACCTCTTCGGCAGTTTTGATCTCATCAGTCAGTCGCCCAACAGCAGGGTCGCCAAAGGGATCATCCGTTGTTGATGCAAGCCGTCGTCGTTCCGCCTTCCGCTCAGCGATGTATTCAGCAACATCTGCATAGAATGTATCAGATAGATGCTGCAGGCTATCCATCTGTCGTTCTGTCCGCTGGACGTCCTGCAGTTCGGTTAAATCCATCTGTTATGATTCAATTCCGGTATTGTGGCTCATAGAGTACATTCATTTCTTGCTCCCACAAATGGGTCGCACTAATATCTAGTCAAGGTTAGTAATCATCACCCTAAATACTTTATCTCATAGTCGGAGCAAGAACTTATTCTATAAGTATAGGTTCATCATTCAGTGATGTAATTGTGGGCTTAGGTGTGTCGTACCCACAGAGGACTTTATAATGACGTTCCAAATAACAGAGCATCATAAATCACTGATAATCAGTGTTTTATTGGCTACCGAGTTGTTCACATAGCTGAATTCCGGAGAGACACAGTCTCAATTGTATTTCATTCAGTCACTTTCTCAGCTCGACCACGAGCCATCAGGAAAATCCCTAAGCACTCTTCGACAGTCTTGTTTCCTTCAGTGATATCAAACGTCTCACCATCAAATGTCGTCACTCCGGAGTCGGTGATTCGTATCTGTATGTCTCGACCTCGAAATCGATCAGCAATAGCATGCTCAAGTGGGTGAAACGAGGGGATCTCTTCACGGTCAAGTGGGGTAACCAGTAATCCTGACCCGCCATGAAGGCTTCCAGGGAGTCTAATCAGACGGTTCGTATCAGTCGTCACTGGTTCATCGATTGGTGCAGTCTCCGCTTCGAATGCTGTTTGTGCAAGTGCATCAGCAAGGATGCGGATCCCTGCACCGCCAGCCTCAAGATTTCCTGCATGAATTGCCTCTGGATTATTTTGAATCTGTCCAAGAATTGTCTCTGCTCGTCCTGTCCCAATCCCCTCAAACGATTGCAATCGTTCAAGAGCTTCTGTATCATCACTTGCTTGGAGAGTCTCGATAAGTTCAACTAACCGTTTGTGAATGCGCTGTCCCCATCCACCACGATGTTTTAAAATCCGCTGTGTCGTGCCGTGATTCGATTGTGTCTCAATGAGTGTCTCAATGTTGAGATCGATTGCACGAATATAATCAACAATCTCTCGACGAGCAGCGCTATCAAGCGAACGAACCTGCTCATCGCGGACGTGCACGTGATATCCCCGCCCCCCGGAAAAGACGACTTGCGTTTCATCGAAATTAAAATCATCGTCAATAAACTCAAGTAGCGTTTGAAGCTCCGTCTTACACGCTGTGAGCATATCTGCATATGATGTGGTATCGGGATTGACTCCTGGGAGGTGATCAGCATCAAGATCAAATATGAGATCAGCCGATTGCCAGTCTTTTTGATCCATTGTCGTTGCACCCGGGTCATTAAACCGTGCTGCAGAGAAGTATATGTGCTTTGGAGCAGTCCGATGAAGGAAGTCATCGAGGGTGCCTAATTCAAGAAGTGATTGATGACGGACCATTGTCGTGCTTCCAGCACTCCAAGGAATATGTCCCCATTCACGGCGATTGGCTGCTGGTGGCGTATCCATCCGAGCACGAGCATAGTAATCGCCGAAACGACCTTTCAGATACGTTCGAGTGCGATCCTCCATCGCTCGCGATATATTCAAGGCGAGGCTAAATCGGTTGCGTCTCATCCCCACTGACGTAACGGCGTCATATATTCTAGAAAAGTGTGAGTGACTGTTGACATCCTCCTCCGCCTGAAGGCGGGAGGGATCACGACACCGTACCGCTTCGCTTGGTTGGGAGTGTCAGCTTTGGCTCTGGCTCTGGCTCTGGCTCTGGCTCTG
>P_A23_Liq_3_FmtDRAFT_1000100_pt1 | contig 18093 bp, 26 predicted proteins | sample PonA233FremontCA_FD_10237 | JGI IMG/M metagenome (IMG submission 10237)
GTTGTAAGCTTTGTTGGATTATGCACTGACAAGTTTCCCGAGTCAGTCACATTTGCAACAAGGGGCGAGTCTTCGGCCCACGCCTCAAACGACTTCTGAATATCCCACGGATAGCATAATCGACCTGTGTACACCTCGTAGTTCGAAAACTTTATCGACAGGTATGGGAATGTGGCAACCTCTGTCATGTCCATCGACCAATCGATGACCTGCTCCACATCCTCGACCGACACAGAGAACCTATCTTGGTTCGAGGTTTTGAGTTCAATCGCTCGAAGTGTGCCAGCAATCGGGATCAACAGGTCGGGTAAGGGGACAGCCGAGTTGCCAGAGTAGCCTGCCCTCACCGGGATGATCGAGCCACCAGTCACACGAAAAATCTCTTTGGCGATGTCATGCTCCTTCTGCAAACCAGCCTGCTGTCTACTCATCGAAGGAAAACTCCTGTTCTCGTTTGTCGATGTCCATTAACAATTCATGACGAAAACTTTCAGGCCCACTTCTGTAATCAGAGATGTGAAGTGTTAGCACATAACTTTCCTCAGGATACTCTCTGTCCCAATGGGTAATGTCTACTGCCTTCATCCGATAATACTTGTTGGAGGTGTGTACCTCAACATTTGTGTGAGACGGATCATTGGGCGGGGAGCCATCCCCTTGAACCTCATGAATCAGTGAGACAATGTGTTCACCATTTTCCTTGTCATACCCACCAGTAATACTGTGAAAATGATACAAGGCTCCACCGAAAAGCACTGGAATAATGTCATCGTCCTTGCTATCTTCCTTCAGATTTTCACTTAAGACATCTGTATAGAGGCGATCAGCACTGTGTAGTGGGACATCAAACTCGCTACTCATAGTGTATGGTAGCACCTCTCAGTATAAAAGTGTTTCGGTTCTCTCATGAACATCATACCTATACATTGTACATACATCAATATCTATGCCAGTACTATTTATATCATAAGAAACTGAAAATGCACAACTATCAAACACTAACACATGACTGGGTGTAAACAAGAATACCTTTTGTTCACTGACACGTTCAGTCTCAGGAGGGAGATCCAAAACTTGACTCCCATACAGTCTACACTCTAAATTAATAGTTTTAGTAGTTTTAATTTTCTGTCGTGTAATAGAAATGTCAGAAGCTAAATAAATTTTATTTGATATTACTGCAACAGTTGTTCCTGCTAAGTGCAACGACTCTCCCGAGTCACTTTTCGTCTCCATACCCTCAGTAGGGATTATATTAACTTAAAGGTTTTCCTGATCCTCGCCACCATCGGTGACGACCACACTTTGTCGATCAGTGAGGCCACTGAGGTGAGATGTGTGAGACGAGTGAAGGAAGACCCCGACAAGCAGCCCTGATTCAAAGGCCAACACAAAGGTTGGATACAAGGGTAAGAGGGTGAGGAGAATAAGGGCAACAGCAGTGAGACCGACGATAGTGTCTCCGCATAGTGGTTTGCTCATAGTGTGAAGTTTCTGATAGTGTATCTGTACCAATGTGTTCAAGACACTTAAATGTTTCGGTGTCAGGGCTTCACATGTATGAACCCAGACCAGATTGTTCACCATCTTCTGTGAGCGTATCGAACGACCACCCCATCACATCAATAATTGGCTCGACTGGATCACGAACAGTTTTCTCACCCATCTTCTCGTAGTCAACATTCACAGCTTCTGGCATGTTCCTCACATCCTCAACCGAGACAGCATCAATCTCTCTGTCAATTTCCTTCATCTCACGTCTGTTGGCGTCCTCCTTCGACTGAGGCGCGTTCAGACTGTAGCGACCCTCGTAGTCATACGTTTCTGGGAGGCCTTGATTCGGGGTGATGCCCTCAGTATAGAACATAAGCGGCTTGCTTCCCTGACCGGGTTCCTCACCCTCAATATAGGCACGGGCATACCTCGCCCCACGAATGTGTGGCTGTGGGGTAAAGTACTTAACCATATCTGTGTCATCATCCACACTCCACCCATAATCAAATAGTGGGTTGTTGATCTTTGAAGGAGTCCCAAGCCGTTTAAGGCTCACATCTCCTTCGACGACAGCATCCCACTCCTCTTTCAGATACTCACTGACCAGATCCCGTGGGGTATCTCCTGTCAATATTCTGTCAATGACACCAGTCTGCACCTCGCCAGTGATTCGGGCTGAGTCACTTCGGACAAGTTCGAAGCCCTTGTACTCCTTTTCATCAACATAGTCACCCTCATCCCATCGAACAGATTGCGCGTACCGCTTTTTCACATTCATGAACAGTGCAGACTCCGAGTACGACTCAATCTCGACCGCCATATTATCGTCATCAATATTGAATCTCTCTGACATGAAGTTATCATAGGTCATATCCACATACTCGGCTGCGTCAATAGAGGCGAGTAGTGTTTCATGCAGGGCAGAGTCCACAGATTCTCCGTCATGCTCCAATATTTCGGACTCAGTAATTCTCTCATGGGCCTCACCCTCAGTCAAAGGAGAGTGTGAATATGTGCCATCAGCACCCGGAATTGAACACACACAAGAGTCTGTGTCTCCGGCAATGATCTCAGCATTCCCGTACCCCATCGACTGAATCCGTGACTCAAAGGTGTTAGCAGTATGCTTGATTACATCTCGTCCGGCAAGGGTGATGGCCTCAGCAATCCGCCAATCAAATAGCCTGAAACCTTTCCCAAAGCTGACACTATCTCCCATCACACCGTAGCAGTTTTGAATATTCATAAATGTTCCATTTCTTCCTGCCACAAGTGTATGATTATCTTCAACTTGTATACAGTATACACCATTCTCTGCTGACTCAGTTGTTGCATCTCTATGCATCCTGAAAGATTTGTTCGAATTATTGTAGAAAACTCTCCACACGCCTGTGTTGTGTTCTCCACTATCATCATATGTGTATTGTGAGGAGTATCCTAACTCCCAACATAGACGCATGAAGTCGTCTCGAAGTTGCGTGGACTTGGTAGAGTATCTGTTACTGTCTGGATCAGAATCTCCATCACCACGCATAAGCACTTCGTGAAGTAGTTCCTTCTGTTCTTTCGACGCAGTATCAAATATGTATTCTGGTATTTTCTTTTCTTCACTCCTCGAACCACAAAGGTTTGTGAATATATCAGCATACAAACTTCCACTAATATCTATAGACTCGTCTGTTTTTGTAATATTTGTGAGACACTCAAAGGTATCAACAATCCTATCATAGGAACATGCATTCTCTTCTTTATATTGAGAGATATTTACATTGTCGCCACGAGGTTCACCTTCTTCTGAAATGTGCACAGACCCCTCAGTAATGTACCAGCCAAGTGCTTCAATAAATACATCTCCATCCACATATCTCGTGTCATCTTTATAATCTCTCCCCTTTGTTATCTTACTATCTGATAACTCGAATGTACTATCAACAAATTGAGACACGTCAACAGTGTCAATCCCCTCACCGTGATCACATGACCACTCGTTTGGTGTCTCGTAGTGTGTCCACTCGTTAAGTTCGCCAGCCTCAGTTATCTCCCACTCATCAGAGTGTCGTGCCCTTTTTGTAACTAATCTATGGTCAGGAGTGACCTTTATATCAATATTATTGTTTTGAATATGGATGATATCGCCATCATACTCAGGCTTTTCAATAGTTTCAGTGACATTCTTTTCTTCCATTTCACCTGTCTTTTGATTCCATGAATAAACAGTATCACCAACACTGATATCAGTGATATTTCTAATCCCGTCAGGGGTCATCACCTCTGTATCTGGCGTGAAACAACTATTCGTAATCCTCTTCACAGCCCCATACGCTTCATCGTCATACTCATCTTTCTTGTACTCATATTTTAGGTCAATAAGTTCTTGAATTGTTTCACGAACAAATGATTCCTCAATCTCAGGTTTAAGAACATACATCTCAGTTCTCTCAGGCTCGTCGGCCTCCCTCTTGACATGCTCCTCCCGTGGGTCTACGTAGAGGGTGTGACAGTCATCCTCATTGTATGGAGATTCCCTCAGGTCAGATTTGTCACCGACAATCGTCTCAGGGCTGGCATTCATATCACGGAAGAGGTTTGGATAGAGACTCGACAGATCGGGGTACACAACATTCTCGTGTCGTCCCGGTTGTGGGTCAAACACATACCCACCCCAATAGTGTTGTACGTCTGGGGCCTCACTTGTCGGGAGGGCATACCCATTGTCTCCTGCCCGGCGCAGGAAAAGCATATCAATGATGCCAATGTTTGAGTCAGCAATCTCGGAATAGGTCGCACCAGCAATTGCTCGAATATGATCATAGATTTTAAGGACAGACTTCTGCTCCTCAATCTGATGGACGGCCTGCACGTCCCGAATATTGTACTTCATGAACTCGACTGGATTGTGGAGCCACCCCTCGTCCAAGTCTTCAATGTCCTCCTTCCCGTAGCCAAGCTCGTCTTGCGCAATGTACCCAAGACTGTAGGAACGCTTCTCATGAATCTGTGTCTTCTTGTATGCCTGCAACATATCAAACATCTCGCGTCCCCCAATGTGGGCCGACCCACTCCCTGTGACAAATACGTCACCATTCTCATAGGCCAGATCCTCGACCGACCACTCATTAATTCTCTCACATCTGTTGATGATATAGGGGTAGTCAAAGCCAGAGCCTATCTGGTTACGGGAACTGTTCCAGCCCGTCAACAAATCTGGGTCAATTCGGCGAGCAAACTCGTTGAAGGCCGACAGGAGTGCCGCCTCACTGTGATAGATGTCCACCTCGCACAACTTCTCAGCCACACCCTCAGGCAACTCCCACTCATACCCCTCGCCCCACGAATGATCTTCTCCCTGACTGACAGCATCAGGATGTAAGACTCCTGACATGTACTCGTCTGTGTAGGAGTCGTGGGCTGTGATTGCTGTCACAGGTTTCCGTGGGTCTGTCGTATCGGGGAAGGAGCCGCCCGACCACACCTCAATATCGACTGTAAGCATCCGTGGGTCAATGTCTGGCGTCTCCTCTCGACCAAGTGGCTCAATATCCGAAAAGTCAATCGTGTCCGTGTCACTCGGCACAGAAATGCCAAGGTATGTCCCCGAGTCAATGAGAAACCTGTTCGTAAAGAAGACATCCGCCTCAAAGTGTTTGTCAAAGAGGTCGCGCAGATCGGCTACATCGGAGGGCTCAACTGTGTACACCTTCACCAGATCCGTGCCCTCAAGTGTTTCTTTTGGTGGAGAGTCTGTCGGCTTGATCGCGCCATTCATCTTATCCTCCTCAGAGAGCAGGCGTTCGTCTACCTCAATGTGACGAACTCGACCATCAGTCAAAAGGGTGTGCTTTTGCTCGACAAACTCATCCTCAGTGACCAGAAAGTGTGGGTAGTAGCCACGCACATCAATCTGACGACGACGGCCATCCCTCGCACGACAGAAAAGCTCGACAGTCGGCTCAGTCATGACAGTTCCGCGAGTCTTATTCGTATACTCAAGGGTCATGAGTTTGAGCTTCTCTCTACTCTCGCCCGCAACACTCGCGTCAGTAGCAGAAGCCGTATCGGTGATATTGAATCCCATTACACTACCAAAAATGAGACCAGTATATAAAAAGATTGTGGTCAACCGGAAAGGTCAAACGAACTACTACAAAATCCGAGCAACACCTGCAAGGCCTTCTCCTTTGTCTTGAAGTTCCCACGAGATGTTTCGAGCAACCACGGACTCAAATTATCTCTGTAACCATCGTACCAAATGACCACAGGCACATCATGCTCGTAGGCGTGCTTGATCTCCATGCTCGTCCCAACGAGAAAGGCATCGTCATCCCATCGGACAAGGAGGCCATCACTGTTCTCAACTTCCTCAAGGGCTGGCTTGACAATCTCATGAGGACGTTCATAAATCTCCTCATCTCCTAACCCGAAGGAGTTAAGTGTATACGGATTGACAAATTCGTGACCATACTCGTCTGAGTCGGCTAACTCGTCGTGCCACTGGAAGGGGTCGTCAAAGTCTGTCACGGCTCCCGTCAAGTAAATTTGTACCATCTATACTCTCAAGGCACCCGAGAGGATTTCGGCCCCATCATTGTTCTCAAAATGTTTGCCCTCACTGCCACAACTTTTACAGACATAGATGTTCTCAACTGTCTGCTCACGCTCCTTTCGACGCTCGGGATACGTGTTTGTGTGAGCCGCTTTCCAATCAGTCGAACCACAGTCATTACAAGGTACAGTATCTGGTTCCATACAATTGTAATAGTGACTGTAAGCATATAAAGATTACGGTGCCGCATTATGAAAGGATTGAGCGGTGGGTCATCTGGGCTCCTCTTCTTTAAAGTTTATTCTTTTGTGGAAGCCCTCGCACACATCCTGTTTAAAATTATGTTATTGGTTTTCTGATAATTACTGGTATTCTCGGGGATGTAGGCGTACCACCTTTCGTGGGATTCGGCCATGTCCCCTTGCCCAAGTCCTTACTTTCAGTATGGGCCAAGACTTCAGCCCCACCCGTCGTCCGAGCAAGGCAATGGGTATGAGAGGAGTCGAACCTCTGGCCGCTGCTATGTAAAAGCAGTATTCTGACCACTGAACTACACACCCTTCTATAAGGGTTAATTCGTTAACTACTTAAAGGTTTCGGTTCACACAAACGCTGCTGCTTCCGCAAGTGTATAGATCCTGTCACAACTCTTACTATTCTCGTCGTCCAACTTCGTGTTCCACGGTTGGTTTCGAATCAGGAGCCGACACTCATTAAACATCCGTGGATTATCGTCAATGAAGACATCGTAGTCCATCTCGTACTTTGGGTGATCAGGAGAATAAAAGTCCTCATACTCAATATTGTGTTCTTCGAGCCACCAGACCATTTGTTCATCAACACACTGGCGAGCTGTCACAATATCTACATGATTCCCTTGATTCAATTCTTTGACATATTGGTCAATCATCGGTTCCTCTGGTGGGATGCTTTGTGCATTGTGTCGCCAGACTGCATCACTCACACCTGAATAGATTTGCCACATCTCGTCCGAGAGATCCCACTCCCCAAGTAACTGCTCCCGATCAATCTTGTCAGTAGACTGGAGGACTGCCTCATTTGTGTTGGCGAGAACACTCTCCACATCGAGAGCTATTCGTGTCATCAGTAAAGTATTATCCTCAATCCACTTAAACCTTTCGCACGTAATGATAGAAGTCGTCGTGGACGCCATAATACGAGGGCAACTCAATCTTTGCGACGAGGCCGTACTCCTTTTCCAGCACAGTGAAGAAGCTACTTGTACCAGTGCAGCCACCCTTCGGCTCCCCAACGTACAAGATGTGGGCTGGCCCTTCTGTGATCACATAGTCTGACATCTTTTTCTCATAGGGAGGCCACACCATCAGCACCACAGAGTCGTGGAGGCGTGACCGCACATCCATCACAGTTGCTTGCTTCACATCAGACCACGTTTCTTCTGGAGGNTGTTTATCAATCGAAAAAATGTTGCCGCCAGCATCTTCAATGAGGTGCGNCCAGTATCCTGACCCTGCGCCAATNTTCCAGATCCGGTCATCAAATTCTGCAATGTATGTGATTGCCTCCTGTGTGGGGACGGCCCACGANTATTGTTCGACCAGATCCTTNCNCTCGCCGAACCATGTCTGTCCTCGAAAGGTGTTCCGCTGTTGCAAGTCTTGGAATTTCTCTCTGTACTCGTTCATTTCTGTTCCTCCAATTGTTCTATCAAGTCTTCCAATTCTTCTTTATGTCTGATAACTCCTTCCTTGAGTCTATTGATACTTTTCGGGTCGGTTTTGTTTGACCTATCTACATCCTCATTAAAAACGCACTCCCATACATCGTCCAAGCAAACACTACAGAGTCGCGCCTCCTGAGATTCATGATTGTTCTCAGGTAATTCTCTGTAGAATGTCATCCTTTCAGGTCTTGGATGCTGTTCAACAATTGTTGATCCACACCTATCACAATTTGTTGTATGGTAGCTCATTGTAAACAATAGTGTCTGAACGTAGTTAAAGGTTTGGCCATTTTAGTTTACAGGTAGCTCGACTTGTTAGAGGATCGTATAAATTTTCTGACAGGAGCTTCCTGAGAATCACTGACACTTGTTTCAATTTTTCTACCCCCTCGTCACTCACATCAAGTCCGGGACTAAACTCTGTTGAAGTAATTTTATTGTTACTGGTGCGAGTTCCAATTCTTGTATCATTTGATGTGTATGTCTTCTGTGGTGGTGGGGTGGGCCTTGTTGTATCATGATCTCCCCCATCGTCAAATTCTGACGCCCGCTTGTCACAATAAACTTCATCGAACTTCCCAATCAGGTACAATCTGTAGGCGACAGTCCTGTGGGGAGCAGTGTGTTGGATGAGTTCAGGGATCTCAAAAGACTCCCCACAATCAGTACACACAATCTCATCATCTGATGTGATATCAACAATGTGTTCGTTTATTCTAATTTCTCCTTCTTCGAGGGCGGGCTGTCCCACGGTGAACCCTCTCAGGTCACTATCGGGTGTCGAAATTTGTTCTGCTTTTGCCCAGTAGCTATCGAATCCCATAGTAATACCCTTGAACCGTATCCACTTAAGTCTTTCGCAAAAGAAGGAACAGTTCGGTTGAGGGCTACCGCCGATGCCCTCGCCCTATACACTATAAATTTCCCTGAAGGGGACTCCTACCCCTCTCCCACTCCTTGTATTAACAGCCACGTACTCTATACACTTAAACCTTTCGGTAGTGATCAGAATCGCACACACAGGAATCCCTTGCACGACCGATAAGATACATTCGTAGCAGAACTTCTTGCCTGTTTGATAAGTTCTCTGTGAGTGAGTTTACTTCTACTGGTACTGGGTTAGGTGTGCTCAGTTCAGCATTCTTTTTGAATAGTGGTGAGACACGTTCTGGTGAGATTTCAATCTTTTTGTTGCAGTATTCACACCGTGCCGACAACTCGTCACAGGTTCGGACAGAAATTTGGACATTATCCCCGTATGTTTGATTTTTCCATTCATATATTTCACTCACTTCGTTGTAAATTTCCTTCACAATCTTGTCAGCATTATGTGACACAACCTTGCGTAAGTCTTGTGAGACTGTAAGCATCTCNTCAGTGAGGGTGAACCCTGCACGAAACTTTTCACCATTTATTGTTTTGTTGACATAAACATGCGTACAGCTTGCAGTGTTCTCATATGTTGTGATAATGTCATAGTCGGTGATATTTTTAGAATCGAGGGACTCGGAAAGAATACGTTCGATTTTTTCTGTGTCGCTCATCCCAGTATGTGATACGTACTCATGGTACTAAAGTCTTTCGATTGACAATAGACTATTTCCACAATTCGTGGTCAACGTATACATTCCATATACGACCACACTCCTCACATTCGAGTTCTCCCTCAAACCCGATGTAATGAAAGTGGTTGCCACACTTGCACGTACCTCGCATTCCATCGACTGGGTAGAAGTTCGCCTCGTCTTGGCCGTCCCGTTTGTGTGTGGGCATACGGTACTGAGAAATAGTTTGCCCAAGTACTTAAGTGTTACGGTATCCTGCTATTTCGTTCAGTTCCATCACAGTTCATACTGAACGGATATAACGCCAATAGTTTTGAGAGGGAGGCAGCCCAATCATACTTGGCGTAGCTGTCTGAAAATGTCCACCGAACAATGGAATCTGTGTTGCACCGATAGCAGTTGAGGTTCAGGTGAACAGTGAGTCGTCCATCGCTGCTCACATACGCTGTGTTGTTCAAAAGAGAGACTATATGCCCGTTCCAATGATACCGAAACATGTCTCGGGGGAATCCGTACTCCTCGATTTCATATCTATATTTGGCCATTATTGGGCAAGAATCTACTTATCGAGTGTCACCATCTCCTTTGATGACTCCTCGGTCTTTCCTGTCAAAGACCTTATCAGCATTTGCTTCCATGACCTCCTGTGCCTCAAGATCGAACTCGTCAAGGAGGCGAACCCAGTACCACAATACATCGCCAGACTCACTCTTGATGCGAGCGCGTAGCTCTTCCTCATCATAGTCACCACGCTTATACTTCTTCATAGCACCAGCCACCTCACCTGCCTCATCGTTGAGCCCAAGAGTGGTATAATTTTGTGCCTCGCTATCAGGATATATGGCTGTTTCTCGCGTTCGTCGCTGATACTCGTTTAACTCCATAGTATACCTACGGACTGACAGTATTTAATGCTTTCGATGAAAGCCTGTGGCGAGAATCGAACTCGCTGTCTTCTCATTACAAGTGAGATGCTATACCATTACAGCTTCACAGGCGCGTGCGAATGATAATTANATCAGGCTGTGTTCTCGACCTTTACNGTAAACTCGGCATCACTNGGCACATCNCTGGCCTGAGCCTGATCTGGAAGAAGNTTNACCTCCAGATCAAAGGAGACTGTTGTTCCTGCNTCAACATCTGTGTACTTACTTGGCGAAAATGATACCCTGTNAACATCTTCTACAATAGANATCGTGTAACTGTCGGCAGCAGTTGNTGTATCATTGACAGTCACATCAAGTGCATCCTCAAAGGTGGTCTTCCCATTTTTGTTAATCTTATCAAGATTGAGACCAGCAGTGCCCCCGCCTGTGTCAGCGAGCCCAGAGGATTCATTGACAGAAATTTGCACAATAGCAGTGTCGTCTCCTGATGTGGACAGAGAAATTGTCCGGTCTGCCTCGACAGTGCTAAAGGCATTAGTGCCAACAATTGCACCCCCACCAAGTGTGATCATTCCGAGTCCCAGTAGCTGTTTGCGTCGTGTTAGCTTCATCATTACATACAACAATGCGCAACTATTTAAGTGTTGTGGTACATGTAAGAAAAATTATAACTATGTTTAGCTGAGCATTATTCCCACCGTTTCTGTGGGTCAAGTTCCATCGCCCGCTCCTTCAGTGATTTGAGGGCTTCTTTCCCGACCCACGACACATCAGTCAACTGATCGTCAGTGGCCTTAGAGATCGCCTCAACTGTGTCATATCCCTTATTTTCAAGGTTCGTTGCCGCTTTCTCCCCAATTCCGTCAAGCGACCTGAGGTCAATCATTTCTTCTGTTTCCTCGACATCATCCAACTCCTCAACGGAGACAGACTCATTACACTGTGGACAGAGGCCCTTGTGATCGACCAAACTCTTGACCGACCAGTGGGTGTCACGCCTCGTTTCACCTGACGCAATCACTGTGTCATCAGCACACCGAGTACAGTAGAGACGGTAGCTTGATATTCCCATACAAAATGTAGCACAGCTATTGACATAAGTGTTACGGTTAGTTATCGTGACTCTGTTTCAGGCCATTGCTCAAGAATTGCTTTCGTCCAATTTTGAGGCTCCATATAGCAGAAACAGGATTTGAACCTGTAATCTCTGGAATATGAGTCCAGCGGGATAAACCAAATTACCCTATTCTGCTACTACGATTTTTAGTTGTTGGCAGAGTTCGTCACAGTCCGTGATGTACTGTTTCCACACACGGTACAGTCTACTGAGACAAGTGCATGAGTCTCACCCTCAGACAAGAGAAATGAGATCGCATCGCTTTCATCAAGAATTTTACCCTTGTAGGATACAACAAAGTCACTTGACCCACACGATTCACACTCGGTCGTATAATTAAATGGATTGCTCATGATCAGAGTGCGCGGTATGGGAGTCGAACCCATGTATTAGGATTGGAAATCCTACATCTTGCCATTGGATCAACCACGCTTTGTATTATAATAATATGTTCAAGATACTTAACTCTTTTGGTTGAGGCAATCTACTGATCCACACATGTAGCACATTCCGTTGCTGTCATGTACAACCTCTGAACACCCACAATTCTGACAAATTGTAGTTGTATCTTTACTCATTGTTTGTGTCCTCACTGAAAATCCAGCCATCTATGTACCAAAAGATTGCGCCACCAATCACATGAACAATCGGAAACGCTGCCCAGATTGGTAATGCTAACAGTGTCGCAAAAAAGTACATTGGTGCCATCATCAGAATTGATGAGAGTTGCCACCGTGCATGGTAGATTAGATACCGTTTCATCTATTACAACATTGGTCGGGAGCATACTTAAGTGTTCTTATGTGTGAATAACTGTGAACTATTCTGAAAGATTATGAGAAAGCTCTGATTCAATCACATCAATTGCTGAGTCTGCGACATTCTCAGGAGATTCCTCGCCATCAATTGCAACAATTCGCTCCTCTGCTTCGACAAGTCCGTTATAGTTTTCGTGAACCTGTTCAAGAAATTGTCGCTTTTCATATTTCTCTGACTCGTCGCATCGTTGTAGTGCTGTTTCGACAGAAATATCAATATAAATTGTTAGATGGGGCTCATACTCCCACGGGGTCATTACATACTGGACATAGTGCTTGGCATTCCATACCGAGTCAAAGGGTTTGTCTTCACCAGTTAAGGCAACAGGCTGGTAAGCCCTCGTTGAATCACTGTACCTGTCACTGACAACAAGCTTGCCCTCCTTTTCAGCAGGCTTGATAATGTCATTAATATGAGAGATCCTATCTGCCATGAATAGGTAGAAATCAATCATCTCATTTGAGTCATCTTGCGAGAGCCGTTCCCGAACCAGTTGTCCATACTGCAACTCAGAGGGCTCGGCTGTTGTGATAACATCGTCATACTCTTCTTGGATTGCATCAATGACTGTACTTTTCCCAGATCCGTCAAGTCCTTCTAAACTGAGCAGAGGCATATACTACCACATTTGTGACGACCACGTAAATACTTTTTGGTGAAAGCAATTCTATGTATACACATAAAGGCTTCGGCGCATATAGTAATAATGTGCATACCAACGTGGCCACATTTCTCCGAAAGCTATAAGTTGATAGGGCCACTACTCTCGATTGTATGTTATCAGATAGAGCAATTGAGGGAAGAGTTCAATCTCCTGACGGGTTGGATATCACACCATTTGTTGCAGATAATATTGAGCCAGCTTCGGTTGACTTGCGGCTTGGAGACGATTTCAAGCGAGTGTTCAAGGAATATAGTCCAAAGGAGAGGGTCACTGTTTCATTGGATGAAGGAAATAGTTCAGCGATTGGACACCGACAAATTGAGGAGCGTCCAGTGATCTTGGAACCGGGAGAGCTGATCCTTGCGACAACAAAGGAGAAGATTCATATGCCGGATGACTTGACGGCCAAAGTTTTGGGACGATCCTCGCTTGGCAGACTCGGTGTGTCAGTCCACCAGACGGCGGGATTCATAGACCCCGGTTTTGTCGGAGAGATCACACTCGAATTGTCAAACAGTGGGCCAATTCCAGTTGAACTAACTGACGGCCTTCGTGTTTGTCAAATTGTGTTCTCTGCGTTGAACAAGCCAGCCAAAAACCCTTACGGGGGAGCGGGCTCGAAATATCAGAATCAGGTCGGTGCAACTGAGAGCGGTATGAACTTCGAGTAGGCTTCACCACAAGCCTTAAGTGGGTATAGTACCTTTGTCTATATCCGCAATGGAACAACAACCATCAGTAGTTAGTAGCGAGGCCATCCCCTTCTCGGAATGGCAGTCAGAGCAAGACTTTGACTACACAAATGTCAGGGGAGAGGTTGTCGATTACGTCAATGATTTTGTTAACTATAATAACATTGACACGATCATTGACCAGCAGGAAGACGTTTCGTGGGAGGAGTCACTCTCTCAAGCTTCTGGGTTAGACACAGACTCAGAGAAGTTTGAGATGGCTCGATCTCACATCAACACATACATTACCACAACACAGAACAATGTCGATTAACACAGATAACAGCGGTACGGATATTTTCAGCAGTCGCGTCGAGCTAAAGCCATACGAGTATAATGAGTTCTTGGATTATAAGGAAGCCATTCAGCAGAGTTATTGGGTTCATGACGAGTTTAATTTCTCTGGCGATGTGCAAGACTTCAAGGTCAATACAACAGATGTCGAAAAGTCTGTCATTCGAAAGACCATGCTTGCAATTTCTCAGATTGAGGTCAATGTAAAGACCTTCTGGTCTGAGATTTTCAAAAAGATGCCCAAGCCTGAGGTCGGTAGTGTCGGCCACACCTTCGCCGAGAGCGAGGTCAGACACATGGACGCATACAGCCACCTCCTTGAGATTCTCGGCATTCAGGACGACTTCTCAGAGATTACTGAGGTTCCGGCCATTCAGGGTCGAATTGAGTATCTCGACGATTGCCTTGAGGGCGCAGAGTCTGAGGACAAGCAGGAATACGCTCAGAGCATCATGCTCTTTAGCATCTTTGTGGAACACGTCTCACTGTTCTCACAATTTCTCATCATGACAAGCTTTGACAAGCACGAGAAAAAGTTTAAGGGGATTTCGAATGCTGTCGAAGCGACCTCGAAGGAGGAGCAAATTCATGGCCTCTTTGGAGTCGAGCTTATTGAGACGATCAAGGACGAGTACCCAGACCTCTTTGACGAGGAGTTTGAGGCCGAGGTTCAGGATGCGTGCCGAAAGGCTTATAAGGCTGAACAGGGTATACTTGATTGGATATTCAGTGAGGGTGAACTGGATTTCCTCCCACGGGAGCACATTGATGAGTTTATGAAAAACAGATTCAATGACAGTCTGGAGAATGTCGGTGTCGATCCCATCTATGACATTGATGAAGATGTCCTTGAAGAAACACGATGGTTTGATGAGGATGTGATGATGACAAAGGACAATGACTTCTTCAGCAAGAGAAGCACCACCTACAACAAAAATACAAAGAGTGTCACCACGGAGGACATGTTCTAATGACAGAAACACACGAGGCCTATGACGAAGTTGAGTCGCACCACCAAGAGAAATACTACTGGCTGAATGAGGACAGCCGAGAGTTCCTCCGAAACGGATACCTCCTTGAAGGAACGACAGCAGAGGAGCGGGTTCGGGACATTGCAGAGCGGGCCGAAGAAATTCTCGAAGAGGAAGGCTTTGCTGACAAGTTCGAGGACTACATGTCACGCGGTTTCTACAGCCTTGCTTCACCAGTCTGGTCTAACTTCGGCATGGATAGAGGCCTCCCAATCAGTTGCTTTGGTTCTCACATTGAGGACAATATTCAGAGCATTCTGTTCACGCAGTCTGAGGTTGGAGAAATGACGGCCAAGGGTGGCGGAACAAGTGGCTACCTCGGAGAACTTCGGCCACGGGGTGCTCCGATTACCAACAATGGCAAAAGCAACGGTAGCTACTCCTTCACTGAGTTGTTCGACACGGAGATTAATGTCATTAGTCAGGGAGAAACTCGTCGGGGTCAGTTTGCTGGCTACATTGATGTAGAGCATGATGACTTAGAGGAGTGGCTCAACATTAAGACTGAGGGCGATCCAGTTCAAGACATCTACTACGGAATCATTATTGGAGACGACTGGTTTCAGGCCATGATTGATGGCGACGAGGAGAAGCGTGAGAAGTGGGCGCAGATCATTGAGACTCGGATCAATATTGGTGTGCCCTACATCATTTTCCGAGGCAACATGAATGAAGGGAAGCCACAAGTCTACAAGGATAAGGATTATCAGATTAATGCCAGTAATCTTTGCACTGAGATTGCGCTGCCTGCCAACAGAGATGAGAGTTTTGTCTGCTGCCTCTCCTCGATGAACGCCCTCCACTACGACGAGTGGAAGGACACGGATGCTGTTGAAACACTGACATACTTCCTCGATGCAGTTATGTCAGAGTTTATTGAGGATGTCGAGAATGATGACGACGAGATGTTCATGGGTAGAGCCCTTCAATTCGCCAAACGTCACCGGGCTGTTGGCATTGGTGTACTCGGATGGCACAGCTACCTTCAGTCTCAGATGATCCCCTTCGACAGCATGGAAGCCATGCAAAAGAATGGAGAGGTCTTTGAGTTGATTAAGGAGCGGAGCTATGAGGCGAGTCGTGAGCTTGCTGACAAGTTTGGCGAGCCAGAGGTTCTTGAGGGATACGGTCGCCGTAACACAACCACGATGGCTGTTGCCCCAACTAAGTCCAGCAGCATCATTCTCGGACAAGTGAGCCCCAGTATTGAGCCACTGAAAGCCAACTACTTTGTCCGAGACGGAGCAAAACTCAAAAGCACACAAAAGAACAGGTTCCTTAAAGCAATCCTTCAGGAGCGCGGCAAAGATGAGCGAGAGGTTTGGGATAGTATTGCCCAGAAGGACGGCAGCGTCCAACACCTCGATTTCCTGACAGATGAGGAACGAGAGGTCTTCAAGACATTCTCCGAGATCCCTCAAATGTCGATTATTAATCAGGCCGCCCAACGACAAAAGTACATTGATCAGGCCCAGAGTCTGAATATCTCACTTGACCCAGAAAAGGTCAGTATCAAAGACATGAATCAACTCTATATTCAGGCATGGGAGAAGGGTGTCAAGTCACTCTACTACCAAAAATCAGTCAATGCTGCCCAGAAGTTCAGCCGCGACATTCTTGAGTGTAAGGCCTGCGAGGGATAATCTCCCCCGAGTCGTATAGTTTCGTTCGAAACCTTTTTATCGGTTGTTCCCCAATACAGTAATACAATGTTCGATAGACTATTCATTGGCTTGGAGTCAATTAAGATCACCAAAGACGAAAATGAAGCGGAGTGTGACAACTGATGCAGCAAAATAGGTGCCCTGAGTGTCAGGCCGAGGTGTACCCTGAGGGTGGCTGCCCACTGTGTCGAAACTGTGGATGGAGTAAGTGTTCGTAACAATAAATGATGACATAAATTTGTAGATTCTTTGTATTCTCTGCTGTTTATATCGAAACTTTTAAGTGTCTTGAGAGAGAACATTTATCTGAAGTAAACCCGAGCAGCACCCACCAATGACGGAACCAGTAACCATATTCATCATCGCCAGTCTCGTCGTGTTCTTGTTTGGAATTGTTGGCGGCGGGATACTGTCTCGTAAGGATGATGTTGTGACCAAGCCAAATCTCCAGATAGCTGTGGGTATCCTTGTCACAATTGTGTGGGCTGCCAGTATCGGTGCAGAGATACTTATACCTGCCTACACTGTCAGCGTTCTCGTCCACGGAATTATGGGAGCTGTTGTCGGATACCTCTTTTCTAACGATGGCATTACATTTCAGATAGGAGGTGAGAAATAATGGAAATAAACCTTAGCAAAGTCCAGACAATTACACTATTCGTGATCGCATTTCTTGTGATAGGGTATGCTGCCCCAATTGTGTTTGTGGCGTTCTCTCCTGAAGATAGGTTTGTCGATGTTCACAGTTTTCAGGCTGCTGACACCNACACGGNTGCAGAAACACATAACGTTTGCTTTAATCGGACAGTTAATCGGCCAACTGATGTAGATATTACAGTTGAAGTCATACTACTGCAAGAAAATGTNACTGTTGAAAAAAGTTCCTACGAGGTAGATGCATACTATCAGAAAAGTTCTGAACCGATCATCNTTGAGCGACAACTACCTGATAACCTNGAAGCAGGGACGTATCAGTATGTCCACAATGTTGAAGCCTCGTACTTCGCCAACAACGTTGAGAAAAACATTCAGTTTCGTTCGGATTCCTTTACCGTACATGAGAATCGGTCACAACTCGATGCAGAGTATAGCGTGATCCGGTGTTAACCAAAACATTTAAGTGTCTTGAAATATAAAATGTACATATGAGAGACAATAACGCACAATCCTGTGAACACTGTGGGAAGGATCTCTTCCAGCTTGACGGAGAATGGTTCTGTGAGTCTTGTGACAGTGTGTCAGGATTCGAGCTTACACCAGAGCAAGTAGATTTCGAGTTGTAGTGTCAGCTATCGTCGTCATACTCGTGTTCTGCTTCCAGTTCGGAAAGAGGTTGAACTACCTCTGACACACCACTTACTAACTCGTTTATTGCGTCTACAACTGGCTCTACGAAACCTTCAGCCCACTCATTGACCGCACGGGTGTGTTCCATGTATTCTTTCAGTTCATCCTCAGTTAACTTCTCACCAGCCTCCAGTTTTTCGTTGAGTGTTGACAACCGGCTCAACCTCTTAGGGAGTGACATGTCGTCAGTCATTGTTANTTTTATGTAACATCATTTTGATATTTTCCCACA
>P_A23_Liq_3_FmtDRAFT_1000102_pt1 | contig 17858 bp, 18 predicted proteins | sample PonA233FremontCA_FD_10237 | JGI IMG/M metagenome (IMG submission 10237)
TCCGCGCGCTCGGCGACGACGTGGTGGTCGAACAGGACGTCTCCGACCGCTCGTTCGGCGCGCAGTTGGGCTACGCCGACTCGATCAACGCCGAGACCGTGGTCGTCGTCGGCGAGCGCGACTTAGAGAACGGCGAGTACACGGTGAAGGACATGGAAAGCGGCGACGAGACGACGGTGCCTGTCGAGGAGTTCCCGCCCGAGGAGGGGCTCCCGACGTACGAGGACTACGAGTAGGCGCGTCGGTCGCGGCCTGAACCCTTTTCAGGGTCGCACGGGGAACGGGAGACGATGATCCCGCTCGCGACGACGATGCCCCCGACCGAGGTCGCGCTCCGCGTGGCCGCGGGCGTCCTCCTCATCCTGATCAACGCGTACTTCGTGGCGGTCGAGTTCGGCCTGACGCGCCTCCGGCAGTACCCGGAGTCGGAGATGGACACCCCCGGACTGCGGCGCGCCTGGGAGATGACGGACGACCTGGAGTTCTACCTCACCACCTGTCAGGTGTGGATCTCCGGCACGAGCATCGCGCTCGGTATTGTCGCCGAGCCGGGGCTTGCGGCGATCTTCGCGCCGATATTCGAGAACACCGCGCTCGCGTCGGCCGGCGCGGGCTCGCTGTTGGGTTTTTTCCTCATCAACATGGTCCACCTGACTCACGGCGAGCAGACGCCGACGTATCTCGGCGTCGAGCGCTCGAAGCAGGTCGCGAACTACGGCGCTCGGCCGCTGTACTGGTTCGCCTGGAGCATCTCGCCGCTGATCAAGTTCGGCGACTGGGTCGCGAAGGCGACGCTGGGGCTCTTCGGCGTCGAGATGACCGGGTCGTGGACCGAGGCCGAAGGGGAGGTGCTGGAGACGCGCGCGCAGCTCCGCACCCGCCTCGGCTCGATGATGGAAGACATCGAGCTACCGAAGGAACGGCGCGAGGAGATTCTCAACGCGCTCGACGTGGATCGGGTCACCGTCGCGGACGTGATGACGCGGCCCGACGAGATCGTCTCGCTGACCACGACGGCGTCGGTCGACGAGAACCTCGACCGGATCCGGGACACCCCGCACACGCGCTTCCCGCTCGTGGGCGAGGACCGGGGCGACTTCGAGGGGATCGTGTACGCCCCCTCGATCGTGAGCCGCTTCGACGCGCTCCGCGACGGCGACCTGACGTTCGCGGACGTCGCGGCCCCCCCGCTGACGGTCTCCCCTGACGCGAGCGTCAGCGACGCCTACGACCGGTTCCAGGCGGAGTCGCAGGAGCTCGCTCTGGTCGTCGCTGACGGCGAGGTCGTCGGCCTGCTCACCGCGACCGACGCCATGGAGGCGGTGATGGGCCAGCTGGAGGACCCGCTGGACGCCGGCGAACTGTAGCGCGCGACACGACTCCGGTCAGTCCTTGTACGCCTCGCGCAGGAACACCAACGCCCCGCCGAGCATCGCGAGGTTGCCGAAGAAGGCGAGCCGCTCGCCGCCCTTGTCGTCCTCGTCGGCGTTCCAGAAGTCGTGCATCGTCGCGGTGACGACGGTCAGGAACGCGACCGCCGCGCCGGTCGCGACCCGCGGGAGCCGCCAGAGCGCGATGCCGACGCCGGCGACGATCATCATGCCGGAGGCGAACGGCGCGGCCACGTCCGGCATCGGAACGCCCGCCGACTCGGCGTACTCGATCGTGTCGTCCATGTCGCGGAAGTCCTCCGAGGCCTGCGCGGCGAGGCCGGCGCCTAGGAGGACGCGCCCGAGCCGCGACGGCGCGCCGCGGCCGGTCGCCTCGTCGCTCGCGTCTGGTGTTTCGTCGTCGCTCATACCGCACACAACGCGGCCGCGCCTCATAAATCGCGGTGGCGGCGGACGCGGCGTCCCGTCGCGCCGCCCCCTCGCGCCGCGTCGGTCGCCCCTCACGCCCGGTCGATCTGCGCCAGCAGCTCCGCGGTCGCCGCCTCGTCGAAGCCCATCGGGCGGCGCCACCAGGGCCCCTTCCCGGAGTCGCTCGACAGGTCGGTGACGATCGGGTTCGCCTCCACCCCTGCGTCGGGCGCACTCAGCGGAACGACCCGGTCGAAGCGGCCGGACGCGTCCGGGTCGCCGACCGCGACGACGCGGGCGTCGAACGGGTCCCGCTTCAGGTGCGCGTTGGTCGGCGCCGCCGCGGCGGCGGCGGCGCGGTCGACGACGCCGTCGCCCTCGGCCGGCGAGAGTACGCGCTCGATCCGGATCCCCGCGAAGAGGTACGCGCCCCAGTCGGGGGCGAGGTCGTCGTCGACGGCGACGCCGTGCTCTCGGAGCCACGCGCCGCCGCGGTCGTCCGCGCCCGCGTCGCCGGGGCGCTCGTCGCCCGGTCCGGCCCAGTCGCGCGGCCGCAGCGACAGCGTCGCGTAGAACAGGAGCCGGTCGCCGGGTTCGAGGGTCGCGATCCGCCCGGCCTTCACCCCGTGCGGGTCGCCGTACGTCGCGCGCTCGCGGCCGTGGACGCCCGGGAACTCGGGGTCGGCGTGGACGGGCACCTCGCGCAGGGCCTCCGGGACGGCGAACGGGAGGTCGAGGTCGCCGTAGGTCGGGACCGGCTCGTCGACCGGGGCGCGCCCGCGCGGCAGCGTCGCCGCCGACTCGGGGATCGGGACGTACGCGAAGGAGCCGTCGGGGTAGACGGGCCCCCGGAACCCGGGTTCGTTCGTGTTGGCGGCGACGTTGACCGCGAGGGCGCGAGGGTCCGGCATCGAAAAAGCGCGGGCTCAGTCCGCCGTCGCCGCGGTCGCCTCGTGGTCGATCTCGGTCCCGAGCAGGTCGAGGAACTGTGCGATCCACTCGGGGTGATCGGGCCACGCTTGGCCGGTGACGAGGTTCCCGTCGGTCGTCACGCCGTCGACCCACGAGCAGCCGGCGGCCTCGACCTCCGGCCTGACGGCGGGGTACGCCGTGATCTCGTAGCCGTCGAGGACGCCCGCCGCAGCGAGGATCTGCGGGCCGTGACAGATCGACGCGACGGGCTTGTCCGCCTCGAAGAAGTGCCGCACCGCGTCGAGCACCTCGTCGTAGCCGCGGAGGTACTCGGGGGCGCGCCCGCCGGGAACGACTAAGGCGTCGTAGTCGGCCGGGTCGACCTCGTCGAAGCCGTGCGTGAGCTCGAAGTCGTGCCCGCGCTCCTCCAGGTACGTCTGGTCGCCGCGGAAGTCGTGGATCGCGGTCTTGACCGTCTCGCCGCCCTCCCTGCCCGGACAGACGGCGTGGACCTCGTGGCCGACCGCCTGGAGCGCCTGGTACGGCACCATTATCTCGTAGTCCTCCCCGAAGTCGCCGACGATCATCAGTATCCGTTGTCCTGTCATGTGTGCGACACCACCTCTGCGTACGCGCTGCTGGCCAATAACGATACTGGCGTGAGATATCATACCACGAACAAGCCGCTTTCGATCACCGACGCGTCGGCCGCACGGCGCCCTCAGCGCGGCGGGCTCGGCGGCTGGAGGTCCCGCTGAAACTCGTCGAACTGCTCGAGGTCGTCCGGGAGGTCGTACTCGATCTCGCGGTCGTCCTGGTTGTCGGGGAGCCGGCCGTCCTCGATCTCCTCGGCGGCCTCCTCCCACCCCGGCTTCACGCGGACACTGCGGGCGGGCGATCCGACGACCACGTGATGGGCGGGCACGTCGCCTTGGACCACGGATCGCGCGCCCACGACGCTGTTCTCGCCGACGCGGCAGCCGGCCCGGACCATCGCGTCGTAGGTGACGCGGGCGTCGTCCTCGACGATCGTGTGGAAGTTCCGGACCTCGGTCTGGTCGACGATGTCGTGGTCGTGGCTGTAGAGGTGGACGCCGTCGGAGATGGAGGCGCGGTCGCCGATCGTCAGCTTCCCGCGGTCGTCGAGGTGGACGTCGTCGTGGATCACGACGTTGTCGCCCACCTCGATGTTGTGGCCGTAGGTGACGGAGATCCCCTTGAAGAAGCGACAGTCGTCGCCGCACTCGGCGAAGAGGTGGTTGCCGAGCATCTGCCGGAACCGGAGCGCGAACTCGACGTTGTCGGCCATCGGTGTGGCGTCGAACTGGCGCCAGAGCCACTGGAGGTGCTTCGAGCGCTGGAAGCGCTCCTCGTCCTTCTCGGCGTAGTACTCCGACTCCAGCGTCGCGTTACACGGGTCGTACCCCTGGAGGCGCACGCGCTCGGCGCGCGACACCGATTCGCCGCTTTGCCACGCCTCCCACGCCTCCCGGTCGCCGTGGAGGTCGATCAGCACGTCACGGACGACCTCGCAGGTGTCCTCGTCCGAGGAGAGCCGCTCGTCCACCTCGTCGATGAACCCTCGGACCCCGGCCTCGGCGCCGTCGGGCAGGGACACGTGTCGCTTTGTCATCGGCCCTCCTTCGTCGCCATCACTCAAATGGATTCGGTTGTGCGACCACGGCGCCTCAGCCGATCAGTACAGTTCCTCGGCGGCAAATATGCCGACGAGAACGCCCGTGAAGGCGATCACGAACGCCGGGGCGATCGCGGCCCTGCCGAACGAGAGCAACAGCGCGGTGACCGCGACGACGGCGATGATCCCGAGCAGGGCGATCACGGCGTCGAGCCGCCNACGGAGGGAGTCGTCCATGGGCGGTCGACGAGCCGGGATCAAGTAATAGGCGGCGGGACGAGCCGAGACGAGCGAGCGTGATCGCCGCCCGCTCCACCGCCCCGAGACCGACAGCGATCGCCGGCCGTTCCACCGCCCCGAGACCGACCGCGCCCGATAAGTGTCCCGACCACCAACCGGTTGGCATGCAACACCGCGAACTCGGTAACTCGGGCGTCGAGGTCTCGGAGGTCGGCTTCGGCGCGTGGGTCGTCGGCACCGACTGGTGGGGCGACCGCTCGGACGAACAGGCGGTCGGGATGGTCGAGGAGGCGCTCGACGCGGGCGTCACCTACGTCGACACCGGCGACGTGTACGGCCACGGCGACAGCGAGGAGATAATCGGGACGGCGATCGCCGGCCGCCGCGACGAGGTGACGCTGTCGACGAAGATCGGCTACGACTTCTACGACAACCCGCAGGCCGGTCACGGCGAGCTCCCGAAGGAGCTGAACCGTGAGTACCTCACCGAGGCGTTCGAGGCCTCGCTGGACCGCCTCGACACGGACTACGTCGACGTGCTCCAGCTCCACAACGCGAACGTCGACGAGGTGACCCCCGAGGTGCGCGACCTCCTCCGCGAGTGGAAGGCCGACGGGCGCGTCCGCGCGCTCGGCTGGGCGCTCGGCCCCTCGATCGGCTGGCTCGCCGAGGGCGACGCCGCCGTCGAGTACGAGGAGTTCGACGCGGTCCAGACCGTCTTCAACCTGTTCGAGCAGGAGCCCGGTCGCCACTTCGTGGACACGATCCGCGAGAGCGGTTCGGACACCTCCGTCATCGCTCGCGTCCCGCACTCCTCCGGCCTGCTGAACGAACAGGTGACGCCCGACACCGTCCTCGAGGACGGCGACCACCGCTCGCACCGCCCGAAGGAGTGGTACGAGACCGGCTGGGAGAAGGTCGACGCGATCCGCTTCCTCGAAGACCCCGACGGCGTTGAGGGGACGCGCACGATGGCGCAGGCCGCGATCCGCTGGCTGCTCGCGCACGACGAGGTCGCCTCCGTCACCCCGACGTTCCGCGACGGCGCCGACATCGCCGAGTGGAGCGCCGCCGCCGACGTGCCGCCGATCTCCGACGCCGAGTACGAGCGGCTCGACGATCTGTACGCCCGCAACTTCGACATCGACCGCGACGACGGGATGGACGTCCTCCGCACCTCCGTCGACGGCGAAGACATCGAGGCCGCCGGCCTCGACAAGCGCGCCGCGTCGTACTGAGCGGCGACCCCGCGTTCGATCGACGCCGATCGACCCGGCCTCTTCGCCTCGAAACCGCCAGACAGCGCCTTGACACCGTCGCTCAGGACCACTTTCACTCCGGGGCGGCTCGGCCGCGCCGCTGGCGGGTGTGGAAACGGTGGCTCGGTCGAAACCCGTCATCACAAGGGGCTCAGTGGGGGTAACCGACTCGTCATCGCCACCACGGTGCGATCTACTCGCTCGCGGGTATAAACTGATCGCGACGGCCCCCGACGACCGGCGGCTGTGGTCGCGGCGACCGCTCGACCGGGCGCCCGGGCCTGCGACCCGTGAGGAGAGAGCGACCGAAGCGAGCGAGTAGGGCGGAGCGGAAACTAACATGATACTGAGCAACTGTTAATCTACATCCCGCTGTATTGGCGACTGGTGCTGTGCTGGCACAAGTCCCGCGCAGTGCGGGTCGCAGTAGCCCGGCCCCGAACGGTGGGTTCACCGACTCCGAAGGGCGTTCGGTAGGCGGGGCGCATAAAACGCCCCGTCGCGTCGCATGACGGCGAGGACCACATCGAAGCCCCACCCTCAACGAGCGAGCCCCCCCAACGAGCGAGCCTGTCAGCGCGAGCGAAGCAGGGTGAGGTCGGTTACTCGCCCCCGCTACAGACGAGGACCGGCCGTTCGGTGTCGAGGATGACGCTCTGCGTGACGCTGCCGAACAGGACCTTCCCGGTGGGGGTGCGCTTCCGCCCGGCGACGACGATCTGGTCGGCGTCGTACTCGTCGGCGACGTTGAGGATCGCTCGGGCCGCGTCACCGCCGTACCCCTCGGGCGTCACCTCGATCCCGGCGTCTTCGAGTCGCGACCGAGCGACCCGAACTGACTTTACCTGTTCGACGGTGCCCCCCTCCCTGTTCTCGCTGAAGGAGTGAACGAGGACCGCCGTCACGTCGTCCGTCTCCAGCGGCATCGACGCGATCGTCTCGGCTTGCGCGCTGGCCCGGTCCTCGTCCGCGTCGATACCCACGACAAAAGTGAACATGCGACAGTCGTTGCGGCACTCGCATTTGACTGTTTCGGCGGACCGGATCGCTCCGCGCGGTGCTCTCGAGCGCCGCGGCGACCGAAGGACTGCCCGCAGGCGAGTGAATCCATCCCTAATGATTATGTAGTACGTTGCTCTGGGTGGTAGGTAGATACTCATGACAAATGATAACACAGGGGATCCGACGAGGCTGTACCGGCGGCGCAACGTCCTGAAGAGCGGTGCCGCCGGAGCGGCGACGCTGGCGCTCGCCGGATGTATCGGCGGCGGGGACGGCGGAGACAGCGGAAGCGGCAGCGGCGGCGGAGGGAGCGGGGGGATGCCCGATTCCGTTACGGTGCCCGGGATATACGACGAGAGCGGCGCGACTTCCGACGTGGGCCGGCCGACGGCCATCGGCTCTCGCGACACCATCACGTACATCAACGAGAACGACCTGTTCGACGTGAGCATCGACCATCCGAACAACGACTACGCCTACGAGGTGCCGCAGGCCCAGCAGTACTACCAGCAGTACACCTCGGAGTCGTCGCCGCCGCTGATCATCGGCTGGGGGACCGCCGACACCGAGGCGCTGGCGGGCACCGTCGCGGACGACGAGGTGGTGTACGTCTCCGCGTCCTACTCCGCGAACCTCGTCACCGAGGAGTTCCCGTACAACTTCTTCGGGAACCTCGATTACACCAGCCAGGCCCGCGCCCACCTGCGGTGGATCGCGGACAACGACCCCGAGGCGACGGTCGGGTTCATCTTCTCTAACACGGCGTTCGGGCGGTCGCCCGTCGAGGGCGGCAAGCAGTACGCCGAGGAGCTCGGGCTCGACGTGGCCTCGGACATCAACCTCCCGCTGACCGCCAACTCCGCGACCACGCAGCTCAGACAGGCCCGCGACCAGGAGATCGACTACCTCATCCACCAGAACACGTCCGCGCCGATGCGGGTGCTCTTGGAGGACCGACAGGACATCTACCCCGACCTGACGGTGTGCGGCCTGACCTACACCGTCGACGAGCGCGTGGTCCAGCAGTCGCCCGACATCTTCGAGGGCGTGCGATACGTCAACGCGTTCCGAACGTTCCAGGGCGCTCTCGACAGCGGCGGCCGGGGCGCGGAGATCATCGAGGCGAACTTCGAGCGCGAGGGGCGCAGCATGGACGACCCGGAGGTCGCCCAACTCAACTACGTGCGCGGCGTGATCCACGCGCTGCTCGCGCTGAAGGGCCTGCAGAACGCGGCCGAGGCCGGGAACGACGTCACGACCGGGCCGAACGTCAGACAGGGGATGTTCGGCATCGAGGACGACGACATGTTCGGCCTCGCTGAGCCGTTCAGCTACGCGGAGGACGACCGGCGCCCGACGATGAACGGGCGGCTGTTCGAGGTCACCGACGGCAGCCTGAGCTTCGACACCAGCGTCGAACTGCCCCGTCGCGACTCCTGGATCGGACTGTGATGGCGACCGACGAGCAAACGACCGCGGACGCGACGGCCGCGGCGGGCGACGGCGATCCACCGGTCGTCGAACTCGACAACGTCGAGATCGTCTACGACCGGCACTTCCTCGCCGTGCAGGGCGTCTCGATGTCGGCCAGCGAGGGCGACATCGTCGCGCTGCTCGGCCCGAACGGCGCCGGGAAATCGACGATACTGAAGATGATCAGCGGCATCGGGCGGAGCGAGCGCGGCGAGGTCACGCGGGGTCGTGTTTTCCTGCGCGGCGAGGACGTGACCAACTACGGCGCCAACGAGATGGTCGGCCGCGGCATCACGCACATCCTCGAAGGAAGGCGGGTGTTCGAGGACCTCACCGTCGAGGAGAACCTCCGGTGCGGGCTCTACCGCGAGGGCCGCCGGTTCCGGTTCGACGAGGACGACTACCAGATCGCCTTCGAGTACTTCCCGCAGTTGGAGGACATCTTAGACCTCAAGGCGGGCTACGCCAGCGGCGGGCAACAGCAGATGCTCGTCATCGCGCGAGCGCTCATCCACCGGCCGAACCTGCTCCTGTTGGACGAGCCGTCGCTCGGCCTCGCGCCGAAACTTGTCAGGGACATCTTCGAGACGCTCGTGGAGATCAACAGGAAGGAGGACATCACGATGCTCATCGCCGACCAGAACGCCAAGCGCACCCTGGAGATCGCCGACTACGGCTACGTCATGGAGAACGGGCAGATAGAGCTTCACGACCCGGCCGACGATCTCGTCCAGCGCGAGGAGATCAAGGAGTTCTACCTCGGCACGTCCAGCGAGGACTCCCGCTACACCGACATCAGGCACTACAAGATCCGCAAGAGGTGGACCTGATGAGCGCCGATCAGGAGGCCGAGATGCGGGCGGCGGCGCTCAGAGGCGGGACTCACGTTTCTCCCGAGGACGCCGCGATCGGCTGCCGGAACGTGACCAAGACGTTCGGCTCGATCACCGCCGTCGACGACGTGGACCTCGGTGTCGCCGACGGCGAGTGGGTGTCCATCGTCGGTCCGAACGGGGCCGGGAAGACCACGCTGTTGAACATCCTCAACGGTTTCTACACGCCCGACGCCGGGAGCGAGGTGTTCCTGAACGGCGAGGAGGTCAGCGGCAGGCCGGAACACTACCGCGCGCGCCACGGCATCGGGCGGACGTTCCAGGGCTTGGAGCTGTTCGAGAGCGAGGACGTCTTAGAGAACGTGATGACAACCCGGGCCGTCGCCGAGCGCCCGAACGTACTCTCGGCGATGCTGTACTACGGGACCGGCCGGAAGACGGAGGCCGAGAACATGCGGTTCGTCGAGGAGATACTCGACTACCTCGAGCTCTGGGAACACCGCCACACGACGGTGTCGACGCTGCCGCTCGGCGTTCAGCGGCGCGTGGACCTCGCCCGCTCGCTCGCGCTCGAACCGGACGTGCTCCTGCTCGACGAGGCGATGAGCGGGCTCACCTTCGACGAGAAGTACGACATGATCCGCTTCCTGACCGACCTCCACGAGGAGGAGGGGCTGACGCTCGTGATGATCGAGCACGACCTCGAAGTCGTCACCGCCGTCTCCGAGCGGATGATCGTCATGCAGAAGGGCGGCGTCATCGCCCGCGGGCCGCCCGAGGAGGTGACGAACGACCCCGAGGTCGCCCGCGTCTACACGGGGGTCGAGTAGATGGCGGCCGACAACGCNGAGAGCGAGGGCGTCGCGTCGGGCGACTCCGACGACTCGGGGCTCTCCGTCGAGCGCGTCCTGACCGCGCCGGAGGGCGAGTCGGTTCCCATCGTCTCCGACCGGGCGCTCCCCGAGATCCTCATCGACCACGCCGCCGAGCATCCTGACGACATCGCCCTGCGCTGGAAGCGGTACGGAGTCTGGCAGGAGTTCACTTGGGAGGAGTACTACGACCGGGTGGAGCGGTTCGCGCTCGGCTTAGAGGAGTACGGGTTCGGCGACGAGGACGTGCTGTTCACCATCGGCTACAACCGCCCGCACCAGCTGTGGGCGTGGATCGCCGCGCAGTCCCTCGGCGGGATGGCGGCCCCGAACTACGAGGACATGCTGCCCGAGGACATCGAGAAGCAGCTCCGACTGCTCGAGCCCGAGGTGGTGTACGCGGAAGACCAAGAGATGGTGGACAAGCTCCTCCTCGTCTCGGGCGACGTGCCGTCGCTGTCGACCATCATCTACCGGGACGACAAGGGGATGTTCCGGTACGAGAACGGCGAGAAGACCGAGCCGGGCGACCCGGAGATCGTCGCCTACGAGGACGTCGAGGAGCGCGGCCGCGAGCGCCGCGAGTCCGGGGCCGTGAGCGACGACTACCTCGCGTCCGAGATCCAGGCCGTGCCCGCGGAGGCGACCGCGATGCTCGCGCCCACGTCGGGGACGACGGGGATGCCGAAACGCGTCCGGCTCTCGCATTTCAACCTCGTGAACCTCGCCAACGCCGCCATCGACATCGACCCGCTGCCGAAGGAGTCGGACTACTTCTCCTACCTCCCGATGGCGTGGGTGGGCGAGCAGATGATCCTGCTCGCGGCCGCGTTCGTCGCCGGCTGGACCGCGAACTTCCCCGAACAGCCCGAAACGGAAGAGGAGGACCTCCGCGAGATCGGCCCGGAGATCATCTTCTCGTCGCCGAAGCGGTACGAGGCGTGGGTCGCGGATATCAAGGCGAAGGTCGAGAACACCACCCGGTTCAAGCGCTGGGTGTACGAGAAGGCGACGAGCATCGGCGAGAAGTACGCCGAGTACGTCATCGGCGACAGGAACGACGAGGAGCCGCCGGCGTGGCTGCGCGGCGCCCACTGGCTGTCGTACTGGGTGGCGTACCGCCCGATACTCGACAAGATCGGGCTGAAGCGCGCGAAGAACGTCTACACCGGCGGGGGCCCGCTCGGGGAGGACCACTTCGAGTACTACCACGCGATGGGCGTCCCGCTCAAGCAGATCTGGGGGCAGTCCGAGGTGTGCGGCTTCGTGACGATGCACCGCGACGACGATGTCCAGGTCGAGACGGTCGGCGAGGTGTTCCCGAACGTCGAGGTGGGCATCACGCCGGGCGGTGAACTCCTCGTCCGCGGCCCGGTCGTCACCTCCGGCTACTACGGGATGCCGGAGAAGACGGAGTCGGCGTTCGAGGACGGCTGGCTCCACACCGACGACTTCGGCGCGCTCACCGACGACGATCACGTGCGGATCTTCGACCGGATGGACGACGTGTTGGAGATGAGCGACGGCACCGCCGTCGCGCCGATCAGCGTCGAGACGAAGCTGAAGTTCAACCCCTACGTGAAGGAGGCGATGGTCGTCGGCGACGACCGCGCCGAGCTCACCGCGGTGCTGAACATTCGGTACGACAACGTCGCGGAGTGGGCCGACCAGCGAGACATCCAGTACGCGGGGTACAGCGACCTGACGCGGAAGGAACCGGTCTTAGAGCTGCTTCGCGGAGTGGTCGCCGAGACCAACGAGGACCTCGACAACCCGATCCGGCGGTTCGTGCTCCTGTTCAAGGAGTTCGACGCCGACGACGGGGAGCTCACCCGCACCGGGAAGCTCCGCCGCGAGGTCGTCGTGGACCGGTACGGCGACCTCGTGACCGCCCTGTACGACGGCAGCACCGAGATAGCAATGGAGCTCACGATCACGTACCAAGACGGCAGAGAGTCCGATGAACGCGGCGTCATGCGCATCGTCGACGTGGACCAACCGGTCCTCGACGACGACCGCGAACTGGAGGTGAGCTAGATGGTCGACTGGGTCACGTTCATCGACATCTCGCTGAGCGGACTCGGACTGGGCGCGCTGTACGCGCTCGTGGCGATGGGCTTCTCGCTCATCTACAAGGTGACCGGCGTCCTGAACTTCGCGCAGGGCCAGATCGCGATGATCGGCGCGTACGGGGTCGTGGTCTTCGGCACGGCCACCGTGCTCCCGGCGGCGATCCCCGCGTGGGCCGCGGTGCTCGTGACGGTCCTGCTCGGCCTCGTGCTCGGGCTGGCGCTCGAACGCGTCGTGTTCCGCCAGTTCATCGGCGAACCGGTGCTGTCAGTCATCATCGTGACGCTGGCGCTCGGCAGCATCCTCGAGGGCGTCGTCTTCTTCCTGTACGGCCAGAACGCGCAGGCGTACCCGTCGGCGCTGACGTTCGGCGGCCAGCTCAGCCTCCCGCTGGGCACCTCGATACAGGCGGCGTACGCCATCGCCGTCGCCATCGCGCTCGTCGTCGTCGCCGTGCTGATGCTGTTCTTCCGCGAGACCGTCACCGGGTCGATCCTCCGGGCGTCGGCCAGCGACGAGCAGGCGGCGATGGTGCTCGGCGTCTCGATCGAGCGCACCATCGCGCTCGCGTGGACGCTCTCGATCGCCATCACCGCCATCGGCGGCATCCTGCTCGCGACCTCCAGCGGCGGGGCGGCGGTCTCCATCGAGAACACGGGGATCATCATCTTCGCCGCCGTCGTGTTGGGCGGCCTCGACAGCATCCCCGGGGCGTTCATCGGCTCGATCGTCGTGGGCGTCCTCCAGGAACTCGGCTCGTACTACCTCGTGGGCGGCACGGCGGTGTACGTCCCGTTCACGGACGTTCAGGCCAACTTCGGCGCGGGGTTCGGGGAGATACTCCCCCTCATCCTCCTGCTCGTCGTCATCCTGGTGAAGCCGTACGGCCTGTTTGGCACCGAGCGGATAGAGAGGCTCTGACCATGAACGGACACAGTTCGCGCGCCACGCGGCGCTCCGGCGGCGTACCGACGACTCGAACGGCCGCGGCCGAAGGGGGGTGGTCGCATGCCCTGCGGTGAGTACTTCACCGACTACGAGTCGCGGATGGGCCTCGTCCGGTGGCGGACGCAGAAGATCGCGCTCGCCCTGGGGCTGCCGATCCCCTTCATCGCGCCGTTCCTGCTCGGCGGCGGGACCGTGACGCTGCTGACGCAGGCGTACATCTTCGCCATCGCGGTGTTGGGGCTCAACGTCATCCTCGGCTACGCGGGCGAGATCGTGCTCGCGCAGGGCGCGTTCATGGCCATCGGCGCGTACAGCACGAGCAGGCTGCTCGCCGTCGGCGCGGGGCTGTTTCCGGCGCTCGCCGTCGGCGGCCTGATCTCCGCGCTGGTCGCGGTCGGCTTCGGCCTCCCGTCGTTCCGGGTCAAGGGGTTCTACATCGCCATCTCGACGCTGGCGCTCCAGTTCATCGCCGAGGAGTGGTTCTTCGTGAACCCGCAGCTCGCGTTCATCCACGGCGGAACGACCCAGTCGGTGCCCTCGAACGTGGGCCTCGTCGGCCCGGTCGGCGCCCTCGGCACGACCATCGACAAGTACCTGCTCGCGCTGGTGCTGTTGTTAGTGTTCGCGCTGCTGTCGCTGAACCTCTCGCGGACCGGGATCGGAAAGACGTTCCGCGCCATCCACGAGAACGACCTCTCCGCGTCCGTCCTCGGTGTCAACGTGTTCAAGAACAAGCTGCTCGCGTTCGCCATCGGCGGGTTCATGATCGGTGTCGCGGGCGGGCTGTTCGGGTTCCAGATCGGCTTCATCAACGCGGAGTACTTCACCCTCGGGCTCACGCTCGAACACTACGTCATGCTGCTGTTCGGCGGCCTCGGGCGCGTGTGGGGGGCGCTGCTCGGCGTCGGCGTCGTCACGCTCGTGCAGGACTACCTCAACGACGGGCTGAACTACCTCGCCGACCTCACGGGAACCAACGCGACCGCCCTGCTGCCGGTGTTCTTCGGTTCGATCATCATCGTCGTGCTCGCCGTCGAGCCGAAGGGGGTGTTGGCCGGGCTGGGCAAGATCAAGGAGTACCTGCGCACGTGGCCGTTCGCGTACTGAGCGCGACGGCCCGCGCGCCGCGATACGGTCGCGTCGCTCCCGTCTGACCTGACGCGATCCGTCTGATCTGACGCGGTCGACCTCGACGCCGCGCCCGTGACGGAGATTTATGTGCCAGTTTTTCGTGTGTTAACGCGATGTACGACGACAGCACACTGGCTGCGGTCGGGGAGCAGTTGGAGCGGGTCGCCGACCGCGACTTCTACGCCGAGAAGTTCGCGGACGCGGGCGTCGACCCGACGGCGGTTGACTCGTGGGCCGACTTCCGGTCGCTCCCGTTCACCACGGCGGGGGAGCTCGAGGCCGACTTCGAGGCCGCGCCGCCGAGCGGGTCGCTGTACGACGGCGCAGCCATGGTCACGTTCTCGCCGATGGGCGAGCAGCTGCGACCGGTGTTCGACACGGCCGACGACCTCGAGGCCCAGGCCGCCGCCAACGCGGACGTGCTCGAACGCGCCGGCGTCGAGCCCGGCGACCGCGTCGTCAACACGTTCGGTTACGAGCTGTTCGGCACCGGGTACGTGCTCCATCGGGCGCTCGAACGCCTCGGCGCGGAGGTGTTCCCGCTCGGCCCCGGCGACTCCGAGCAGGCCGCCGCCACCATCGAGGCGTACGACGTGGACGCCGTCGTGGGCAACCCGAGCTTCGCGCTGAAGATCGGCGCCGAGGGCGGCTCGGTCGACACGTTCGTCGGCGCGGGCGAGCCGTTCACGTCGATCCCCGGCCGCCGCGAGGCGGTCAAGGACGCGCTCGACGCCTCGACCGCGGTGGACTACTTCGGTACGCGGCACATCATGCCCGTCGCGGCCGAGACCGCGGCCGAGGACGGCCTCCGCGTCGTCGACGACTACGCGGTGGTGGAGGTCGTCGACCCGGACACCGGCGAGGTGCTGGACGCCGGCAAGCGTGGGGAGGTCGTCGTGACGCACCTCAGGAAAGCGGGGGTTCCCCTTGTGCGCTACCGGACCGGCGACCTCGCCGAACTCGCGGTCCGGGACGGGACGGTCGTGCTGCCCGACGGCGTCATCGGCCGCACGGACGAGCGGCTGAAGGTCAAGGGCGTGAAGGTGTACCCGGAGAGCATCGAGACGGTGCTCGCCGGCTTCGAGGGACTGACCGGTGAGTACCGCGTCGAAGTGTCCCAGCCCGAGACCACCGACCGCCTCGTCGTGATCTGCGAGGGCGAGGCCGACGCCGACGAACTGCGCGCGGCGCTCGGCGACCGCCTCATCGTGACCCCGGACGCCGTCGAACTGGTCGCCGACCTCGACGAGCCCGGCGTCGTGGACGAGCGGTACTAAGCGCCCGGCGAGCATCGGCGTCGCTCAGTCGCCGTCGAGGAGGCGGCATCGTCGCTCAGTCGCCGTCGAGGAAGCGGCGCGCGGTCCGAGAGAACATGTTCCGTTGCGCCTCGACCGGGAGATCCCGCGCAAGCAGGTGCTCTCGTTCCCGGGCGTACGGATACGGAATGTTCGGGTAGTCGGAGCCGTACATGACCGACTCCGAGAGCTCGATCAGCGTCTCGTCGGCGACCGTCGCCGGGTCGAACTCCATGTACGTCTCGGCCACGCTCGACATGGCGAAGGTGGTGTCGAGGAAGACGTTGCCGTTGTCGCGGGCGAGTTCGACGAACGCGTCCACCTCGTACGTCCCCATGTGCGCGGCGCACACCCGCACGTCCGGGTAGGAGGCGAGGAACGACTCGAAGCGCTCGACGCCGACGTGGGGGCTGTCCTCGAACATCGGCGCCGTCCCGGCGTGGAGCAGGACCGGCACGTCGCGGGCGGCGACGGCCTCGTAGGCGGGGTCGAGCCGCGGGTCGTCGGCCGCGAACCCCTGGACCGGCAACTGGAGCTTCAGGCCGCGGGCCCCGGCGTCGAGGGCGTCCGCGACGACGGTCCCCGGGTCGTCGTCGCCGGCGTGGACGGTGGCGAACGGGACCGCCATCTCGGAGTCCGCGGCAGCCTCGATCACCCACTCGTTGAGGTCGGCCGCCGTCCCCGGGCGCGAGGCGTACGGGAGCGCGACGTACCGCTCGACGCCGGCGGCGGTCAGTGCCGCTTCCATCCGGTCGCGGTCGGTCGGGTGGTCGAACGTCCAGCCCGCGGCCTCGCCCAGCGCCTCTCGGATGGCGGCCATCAGCCGCTCGGGCATCAGGTGGACGTGCGCGTCCACGACGCCGTCGACGGGGAACTCAGTCATCGGTGAGCTTGTAGACGCCCGTGCCGGTCGCGCAGACGGCGTCCCCGGACTCGACTTCGACGCTCGCCACGCCGATGTCGGCGCCGCGGCGGTCAACCGTTGCCGTCGCGTACAGCGGCTCCCGGCCGGCGGCCTCGAGGTAGTTCACGCGGAGGTCGATGGTGGGCGTGAACGCCTCGCGCCCGCCGACGAAAACGGCGGCGCCGGCGAGGTCAACGAGCGCGCTCACGACGCCCCCGTGGACCGCGCCGAGGTCGGGGTTGCCCACGAGTCCGGGATCGAACGGCAGCTTGACGCTGGCGCGCTCGGGTGTCACGGCGAGCACCTCCAGGTCGTGCCGCCGGTGGAAGGGGACCTCGCCGTACAGCCGCTCCACGACCGCCGTCCGGTCTGCCTCTCCCGAACTCGGCGCCGGCCGGCGGTCGCTGTCGCCGGCTCCCGGACCGGCGTCGCTCGGGTCGGGCATGCGTGTGCCAACGCACGGCACGCCCCCGCATAAATCAACCGCCCAGGTCGACGAGACCGTTCGAGACGTTGGAGAGCAGCGAAGCGATGGGTAGTCCGGGGGAACGGCTTTGTGGTCACGGCGCGCGCTTGGGGGTATGAACGAGGACGCGATGCGACGGTTCCCCGTGCCCGACTACGAGGACCTCCCCGAGGACCTCCGCGACCGCATCGACGAGGAGACGGAAGACGCCGGATTCACGCCGAACGTGTTCTCGGCGTTCGCGTACAAGCCCAGCCACTTTCGGGCGTTCTTCGCGTACCACGACGCGCTCGTGTCCGACACGCCGCTGGCTCGGGAGGAGGTCGAGATGATCGTCGTCGCGGTGTCGGGCGCGAACGACTGCCTCTACTGCGTGGTCGGCCACGGCGCGCTCTGTCGGATCTACGCGGGCGCGCCGAAGCTCGCCGACCAGCTCGCCACGAACCACAGGCAGGCCGACGTCTCCGACCACCACATGGCGATGCTCGACTTCGCCGTCACGCTCACCGAGTCGCCCGAGGCCGTGACTGACGAGGACGTACAGCGGCTCCGAGACGCCGGCTTCTCCCCGGAGGAAGTGTGGGACATCGCCTCCGTGGCGGCTTTCTTCAACCTCTCCAACCGCATGGCGACCGTCGCGGACATGCGTCCGAACGACGAGTTCTACGCGATGGGGCGCAGCGACTGACCGCGCCCGCGCCGCCACCGCCGACGCACCGCCACCGACGACGCGCCGCCACCGACGAGGACGGCTCGCGACCGGTCCGGAACCCGTTTGAACCTCGGCGACCTCGAATCGGCCATGCGGGAAGTGACGTTCCGGATCCACCACGCGGGGGAGCCGGAGTGCGAGGTGAGCGCGCGCCACCCGGAGGTGCGGTACCGGTCCGTCTCCTCGATGACCGGCAGCGGGTCCGAGCGCAAGCGGATCGCCGAGCTCACCGGTCCGGCGGCGGAGATCGCGGCGTTCGTCGAGGACTTCCGCGAGTTCGACCTGATCGTGTCGGCCGAGCCGCTC
>P_A23_Liq_3_FmtDRAFT_1000108_pt1 | contig 16921 bp, 21 predicted proteins | sample PonA233FremontCA_FD_10237 | JGI IMG/M metagenome (IMG submission 10237)
GAACCGACGACAGGGCTCCACAAGGCCGACGAGCGCAAGCTGATCGAGGTGTTACAGCGGCTCGTCGACAACGGCAACAGCGTCGTTGTCGTCGAACACGAACTCGACCTCGTGAAAAACGCCGACCACATCATCGACCTCGGCCCGGAGGGCGGTGAGGGCGGCGGCGAGGTCGTTGCCAGCGGCACCCCCGAATCGGTCGCCCGAACCGACGAGTCCCATACCGGGCGATACCTGCGTGATCTGCTGCCGAAAATCGACATCGAGGGCCCGCGTTCGGATCGACGCAAGCCGGCGAAAGTCGCCAGCGACGACTGATCAACTTGATCTTTCTTTCGCTCGGCCGATCAACTACCACTCCTGGCGGACTGAAATGGCGAGACGTGCATGGCGGCTCGCCGCCACGTTGCCGGCCTGAAAACAAACAACATATACCGCCGCTTCCGCAACCAATCAGTAATGTACGATTTCGCCGTTGTCGGCGTCGGCCCTGCCGGCGCGCGGTTCGCCCGCCGGGCCGCCGAATCGGGCTACGACGTGCTCGGCCTCGAAAAGGGCACCATCGGCGACCCGTTGGCCTGCTCGGGCCACGTTAGCACCGACATCTGGGAGTATGTCCCCGACGACGCCAAGGCCGACCTCCTCCAGAACCGCGTTTACGGCGCGAACTTCTACACCGGCGGCCCCGACGACGACCCGAACCTGTTCTACAAGCGTGAGGAGATCTCGAACGTCATCGACCGCGTTGAACTCGACCGCACGCTGGCCGACTGCGCTCGCGACGCCGGCGCGGAGATCCGAGACGGCCACACCGTCACCGGCGTCGACGAGCGCGCAGATCGCGTTGTCCTCACGGTGAGCCCGGACGACGCGGACGATCCAATCGAAATCGAGGCCCGGATGGTCGCCGGCTGTGACGGCCCGGTCTCTCGCGTCCGGCAGGCCGTCGAGCTGCCCGAACCAGCCGAAAAACTCCACGGCGTGCTCGCCTTTACCGACGAGACAGACCACTCGGATTACGTCGATGTCCACCTCACCGTCCCGCGGTTCTTCGCGTGGCGTATCCCCCGTGGCGACGCCGGCGTCGAATACGGCTTGGCAGCCGCACCGGGCGAGGATGTCAACGACCGTTTCGATATCCTCACCGAGCAGTACGATGTCGAAACCGACCGCTTCTGCTCCGGGGCGATCCCGATCGGCCCGCCCGAGACGGTGACAACCGATCGGGTGTTCCTCATCGGCGACGCAGCGGCCCAGACAAAACCGTTCACCGGCGGCGGGATCCTCTACGGGATGACCGCCGCCGACTGTGCGGCCCGCCACATCCAGCCCGACCGCCCCGACTCACTCGGGATCTACGAGTCGGCATGGCGTGAAACGCTATCGAGTGAGATCCGACTGGGCCATCTCATCCGACGCGGCTACTCGCTGCCGGAGTCCGTTCAGCGGCTCGGCCTGCGCGCGCTGTCGGGTGAGATCGGTGTCCACATGGACAAGCCGACCTCGCTGTTCTCGAAGCAACACCTCAAACGCGTGTTCTCCTGACGCCGGCGAGCGATCACGGCCACTCCCGGCTGTCGAGGGTGTTTGCGGAACGATCCGATGGATTCTGCCAGATAACACGGACTGTATCCGTATCGGCTCCAGCAGCAGTTCGATTGATCGTCACCGAATCACCGGCGGTGATATCCCCACTCCAGCCATCATCAACACGGTCTTCGAGAGCTTTTTTCTCGCCGATCTGCACGCTCACCGACGCGTTATCCATCCGATCGCCGCTTACGTGGGTGATCGTCACGTTCTCATCGGTAAACTCGTAGTCGAAGGCCGCTTGCGGTGGCTGCTCGGAGATACTACCAGCAAAATCAAGCACGACAGTTCCGAGCACCGTCGCCAAGATCACCGTCAGTGCAACCATCAGGATCACGCCGATCACCGGCGAAACNCCACGGGCGTCGGTCAGCGATGAACGATCGACCATCGGTATCCCGCCGTGGCCCCGGCTTCGTACTTGAAGCTACGGAGCCGCCGCCGGGCTCTACGCGGCGTCGACGGCCGTGTCATCCTCGACGGCCGCCAGTTGGCGCACCGTCAACACCGGCACCGGACAAAGCCGAACGACGCTTTCGGCGACGCTGCCGAGCAGAAACCGGTTTTCGCCGTGGCGACCGCGCGTGCCGGTCGTCACCAGATCCGCATCGATCTCCGCGGCGTAGGCGGTGATCTCTGCGGCGGGTTCGCCCTCGCGGACGGTCGTCACCACCGGTTGGTCGGTTTCGGACTCGAGCGCGGCAAGCGCGTCCTCGGCGTGAGCGTTCAGCTCGGCGCGTCGGTCAGCGGTGTTCTCCTCGCTGGCATCGGCATCGATCACCGACAGCGCGTGGACGGTGGCGTCGAACCGGGCGGCAACATCGAGCGCGACGGTGACCGCCCGGCTGACGCTGTCGGAGCCGTCGGTCGCCACAACGATCGTTTCAAACATAGCCGGCGGTTCGCCCGCGGCGATCATAAAACGGTGGTGTTGACACCGGGTTGTCGGCGATCACGCCGACGGAAGGGAGTGTTTTTGTGGTCGCCGGGAGAGGAAGCTGGTATGGATATCGATCTCGTTGCTGCCCCGGTCGACGGGAGCCCGGAATCGACGACCGCCGTNGAGTACGCGGTGGCGATCGCCGACCGGTACGATGCGGCCGTCCACGCNGTTTACGTCCTCGGTGAGCCCCGGGTGCGCGGGCTGAACGATGGAACGGTCACCGACGCCGAGATCGCCGCCGACACCGAGTCGTTCAGCGATACGCTCGATGAGCTTGCCGCCGAGGCTGAGGTTGCTGTTTCGCTGTCGATCACGCGCGGCTTTTCGACGGATATCAAAACGCTTCATCCCGGCAGTGTCGTCCTCGATACGGCCGAGGAGCTCGGCGCGGATTTCGTTGTCGTCCCGCGAGAGCCGGCCAGCGACACCGACACCGACGTGTTGGCAAAGGCGGCTGAATATGTTCTGTTGTATGCGAGCCAACCCGTGTTGTCGGTGTAGCTACGTTTCGTCGTCGATCCGGATCGCCATCTCCAGTTCGAAGCTTTCGGCCCCTGTGGTTTCGAAGCCAACCTTCTCGTACAGCGAGACGGCCGCATGGTTCCACCGCTCGACGGTCAGCCAGACACAGTTGATCCCCTCGCTGTCCCCGTAGCCGAGCAGCGACTCGATGAGGTGGGTGCCGATCCCGGCCTCCTGGTAGGCCTGAAGGACGAAGATCGCCAGCTCGTAATCGTTGTCGCCGTCGGGAACGAGCGTTGAGTGGCCGGCAGCGGTGTCGCCGTCCCAGGCGATCAGGTTGTGGCAGTCCTCCGCAAGGATGCCGTCGAGCCAGGTGCGGACGCGAGACTCCTGTCCCGGCGGGATCCCCTGGGCACGATCGGCGGGATCGAACTCGACGTACATCTCCGCCAGTGCCTCGTATTCGGCCTCGGAGCCATCGTACGGGCGGATCTCGATCTCCCGGTCGTTGCGATCGGTGAACCGAACGGGTGGTTTCTCAAACGGGCCTGACACCGTTTCGGGGTAGCGACGATCTGAATTCATCGGACGAGAGTCACCGTTGTGTGTGCGTTGAGCAGGACGAACTCAACCGTGTTGTCGATCCGGATCTTTCCCATCGGGCTGGTCTGTCCACCGGATAGAACGATCTCGTCGACGGCCTCGGCTTCGGCGAGGTCGACAAGCCCGCTTCCCGGTTGCCCCTCGATGTGGCGTGTCGCGGCTGTGATCTCCTGTTCGTCCAGTATCGCCGCGACGGTCGCATCAAGCGACTCTCCACCTGCTGTCTCGGGACGCAGGATGGCGACGGTCAGCTCGTCGGCGACCATCGCCGCCCGCCGGATGGCCTGTTCGATGGCGGCCGGCGAGTCGTTTGGACCGCCGACCCCCACGAGTACGTTCATGCAACAGACGGTTACGGCGACTGAGTAAAAACGTTGTCCGTCGCTCGTCCATCGTCGCCGGTGTGGTCACCGCCTCGGTGCCGCCCACGGCAACGTTTTTGACGCGGCCGGGCGGAGGGCGGATATGGACGACACGCCCGATGCCGACCCCGAATCACCGCCCAGGGACGGCGACCAGCCGACCGGCGACGACGCCCGATCGGCCGGTGATGGTACCACCGCCGAGCCGACCGACCAACCGGCTTCAGCCGACGAGGAACCAACCGTCCCCGAGGATGTCCGTAAATACGAGCGGTTCACGAAGATGGACGGTGCCCAGTACGATCGTGTCAACGAGTTCCTGCGGGATCGCACCTACATCACCGCCCGCGAGTGGGCGATCGCGCGGCTCTGTGCCGATTTCCGCACCGAAACCGGGGTCGAGATGACAAAGATCGGTGACAACCTCCCGCAGTTGGTTCCGTTTATGACCGACACCTACTCCCCACAGGCGGTCAATCAGGCGCGGTCGTCCTTTGAGGAGAAGGTGACACAGGCCGGCGCGACCTTCCTCTATGGGGCGATGTCCGGCTTTTTCACCGCCGACGAGCTTGACGACGTGATGTATGAGGTAACCGAGATCGCCAAGTTTCTGTTGGAGGTCGAAGGTGTCGATCTCGCCGTCGCTGACGAATTAAACGCCGAGGAACGCATCTCCTCGGTGATGCGGGATGTTCGCCAACAAAGCGCGGAACTTCGGAGCGAGGAGGTTGAATGTCCCAACTGCGGCCACACCCATACCCCTGACTCCTCGGAGTAGGCTATGGTGATCCGGCGCGGTGATATCCAGCCCAGCCGACAGTTTAATAATAATATTAGTTCGTTATAATGTATGGCCAGTAATGCGTCCCTGGATGTCGCAGACGGTCGACCACAATCCGAGCAGACGGATCTTGTCTTGGTCGACGAGGATACCGAACAGGAGATCGGTGCTGTGTCGGGCCGTTCACCACCCGTTCCCGCTGTCGGCGATCTCGTCAGCCTCCAGAACTTCCAGCTTGATGAGGCCAGTGACACCACGCGATCCCGCGACGAGCAAGATATGAGCTTTCGTGTCGTCGANCGCGCGATCCATTACGCGATCGTTGATGCCGAAAGCGAGGATAGGGGGCTTACCACCGAGGTGGTTCTGTACGTCGTCTCAAAGGATGAGTGGGCTGTTCGACGACAACGCGGGAAGTAACGATCACCGATTGTACTGACTCGCCGCACAGTCGCCCCCCGGCAGCGGTGCCGTCTCGTGTGGTCGCCGACGATCCGATAGTCGAACTGCTTTTGTGACTACTTGGCTGGGGTGGTGTATGTACCGCAAGGGCCATCTCGGCGTTTCGTTGCTTGTGTTCGCGCCGGTCGGCTACTGGCTTGCGACCGTCGGGGAACCCGCGGCGGCCCTATTGACAGGGGTGGTAATGTGCTGGCTTGCGATGTTACCGGATATCGACCACCGCCTGCCGGTGGTCAGCCACCGGGGTGTGACCCACTCGCTGCTGTTTGCCGGGATTGTCGGTGGCGTGTTCGGNGCGGTTGGGGTTGTGCTCGCCGGCGCGTTTGGCGTTGCTGGGATCGATCCTACAACATCAGGTGTTGTGNTCACCGATGTGTCTGGCGTTGCTGGGGTCGATCCTGGAACATTGGGCGTTATGCTTGGTGTTCTCACCGTTGGTGCACACCTCCTCGGCGACGCGCTGACGCCTGCGGGTGTTCCTCTGCTGTGGCCGTTCGGCCGACACTATTCGCTGTCGGTCACCCGGGCAGACAGCACGCTTGCAAACTATGCTCTCCTTGGTAGCGGGATCGTTGTCACCGGTGGGTGGACGATCGCTGTCTTCGGATCGCTCTGAGCATCTGTCGACACTCGTCGACGAAGCTCTCACATCGCACGAAAACGGCGGGAGAACTCTCAGGGGCGGTGTTCGTCGATCCAGGCGGTGAGATCGTCACCGCTGACGAACCCGTCGGCGCGTCGTGCGACCGGCTCACCGTCGACAAAAAGAACGAACAGTGGGACACGCTGTACGTCGAATCGGTCGACAAGCGGCGGATCGTCGCGGGGGTTGATCGTTCCAACCGGGATCNCATGCCCACGGGCGAGGTTGCTGAGGACGGGTTCCATGCTCTGACAGATGCCACAGCCATCGGTGTACAACTCCACGAGCGCGACGCTTCGNTCCGAGAGGAACGTCTCGAGTTCAGCCTCAGTTGCAAGCTGTGTGACCCGACTGTTCGACTGTGCCTCCCCGCTACCGTGTTCGGACATGCTTGCTATACAACGCGGAGAGGGATAACCGTCGTGAGCAGGGTGCCGACCGCAGCGGGTGTTTGATGCCATCTAATCATCATTGCTACGGCTTGGTTGCAGGTTGCCGCTGTCATCGCAGAGCGGTGATTCGATTCGATAGCTCCACCGTCAGCTAAGGGCACAGTTACCGATAGGCGCAGCCAACGCCTGTGGAGCGGCTCTGAACCAGTATCTCAGGGTGTCATCCGCACAGGTTGATCACTGTCTGTTGTCGACGTGTCGGCGGTGGTCATCAGATAAGCGATTGTCCCGTGGCACGTAGCTGTTAGGACGGCGGCGATGAACCTGACCGACACCGAAGCAGCGCGCGCTCCTTGCCACCGGCCTCGATCATTACGTCAGCCCGTTGTTGCAGCCACCCCGGAATCTCACCGACGTACTCCGCGTGCTCTTGCGGGCGTGCCTGGCCGTCGCGGAGGCGTTTCGGCTCGGAGTAATGAACCGCCGGACGGACACCATCCCAGGTCTCTGCGGCCACATCGAAGCCGTCTCTGTAGCTCAGCCCGCGGTCGGTGAAGCTGTGATGGTGGTAATCGAAGACAACGGGAACATCAACACGATCGCTCACCATGTTTGCAAGTTCACTAACACTCCACAGCCCAGGCTTGTCATCGTTTTCGACGGTGAGTCGCGCCCGCGCGCCCGACGAGAGCGACTCCACAGCCGCACAAAATCGATCAGCTGTCGCCGCTTTATCACCATACGTTGCGCCGATGTGGACGTTGATACCGTAGTACGGCGAGCGAGCAACCCCGAGGAGGTCTAGCCAGTCGGCGTGGTACTCGATCGCCCTGAGCGACCGCTCGACGGTCTCCTCGGAGTCGCTTGCAAGCTTACACCAGTAGTCTGGATGAAACGTGAGCCGCATTCCAGCATCCGCGATAACCTCTCCGCACTGCTCGGCAAGCTTCTTGATCGCCTCATACTCCGGTAGCTCCTGCAGATCGAACTGTGAGTTCCACGGAACAAGTGTCGAGGTGCATCGATAAAACCGGATACCGTGCTCCCGGTTCCACCGTAGCATCCTCAGGAGATCACTAAAATTCTGATGGGTGAGCTCCGACGCGTAGGCCAACCCCTTCGACTCCCAGGTCGCCTGTCGCATATCGCGGTTACACCGAACCGGCTCATCTTGATCCCGTAACGTCCGATTCAGACATGGATACCCAAGCACAGGGAGTCCACGGTACGCAGACAGATAGCCGTGTTGACCGCGGGGATGGCTGTCCGCCGTTTCGTCGACGTGATCGAGACCGGAGCCTCGGCCCCACGAACAGTGACCGGGTTCCCGCACAGCTGTGTGCCGAGCTTGGTGGTCACCGCACCCATCGTCTCGCCACCCAGCAGCGCGCCCAAACGACCGACTCAGAGCTACGGGTATTCAACAAACACTAGCAAAATAATCGCTCTCCCTGCTGAAAATTTTCGTATCTGTTGTGATTCAACGACAATAGCGACGATACCATTGTGTTTTCGAGCGCGCGGGGGATTCCATATTATTAATTTACTGGAACCCTAAAAGACGAACTGCATCTATCTGTCAGGCGGCATCGCGCGTCGAACACCCGGTTGGTCGATACCATTCAGCTACGAGGACGAACCCAATGCCTACACGCTCACAATCAGTTCAGCACGATCACACAGTCACCCAGACTGAAAAATACGCCGTCTATGAACCCGCAGAGGGCGTTATCTGCCATCACGACGATGGGCCCGCGATCAGCGACGATCAGAACGAAGCCGTCGCTCATAAGTCGGCCGTTGCCGATCGGATGGGTCTCTCGGCGGATCGTCTCGAGATCGTCCGGCTCACGGTTACGCCGGTCGATACCCCACCGGAAGGTGATGTTGGCGACGATCCAACCGCTGGTGACGCTGATCTCACGACGGGATCGATCATGGTCACACGCGGCCCACACCGGAGCAACCCAGCCCTTGTCGAGTATCGTGAGGCCGAGGATGGGGCATGGGCGGTCAAAACACCTGAGGACGAGGAGTTTTGGATCTTTATGCGCTCGGGAACCGAGCGCGACGTCCACCAGCATATTCGGGCGAAATGGGACGCGTCCTACAGCAATCCCGACCCATTCACCGATCAGAGCTGTCCAACGAGAGACCTCTGATGACGTGGATATATACGTTAGAACGCATAATATAGCTACTAGATAGGTATGGGCGTTGTCGGAGATCTGACTGACTCGGTAACCAGTTTCCAAACACGATTTTATTCAGATACGATCCGACGGTCGGACGTCCAGAACGGCGTCTGTGAGGTTGATGACGACGGCATCTCGCTTCGAGCAGGGAGTCAGGCACTGGATATCCCGCTTGATGCGGTGGTGGATCTCACCTTCGGAACCCCACCCGAGAAACTCAGCGACGAGTTTGCGCAGGTCTTCGGCATCAAGTTTACGCCCGCGGGAACCCCGCACGTCTGTTTTATCGAGCACGATTCCGACTACGCCGACGTATTTGAGTATCACCTGTTTGCGGAGATGATCAACGGTGCCGATGGGCGTGTCGAACTGGGTGCTCAGAAGGGGGGTCAACAGACAGACGCAGACACGAAGCGCGCTACGGTCAGTATCGACCCCAACCGTGTGGTCTTCGAGATGGACGACACCTCAACCAAGGCGATCGCACTGGGCGACATCGTGAATATCCAATCCGGAAAACGAACCATCGGCGGGGCCAAGCGTGATGCGATCAAACTCGATTATATGGACTCCCAGATACGGATCACGAGCTACCTGAGCCTTGCCGAGACGCGCCTACAACATCTTTTCAACCGATATCTCCGCACGGAGTACGCCGAACTCAAATCGGAGATCGAGACAACCGATGTGAGTGAGGCCGAAACCCAGCTGGTCGTTGGCTACTACAGCACCCAGGATATCACACAGACCATGCATGCGCTCACCGATGGGAATACGAGCGAGTTTGAGTCGATCTACGAGCAGGCGATGGAGCACGGGTTGGTGAGTGATCCGGATGATAGCGTTGGTTTGACGCAGAAAGGAAAGATGCTGGCAAACACAGAGCTGCAGATGGTCAACGAGTGATCGGTTACTCTGTTGTGGGGCTGAACTGCCAACTGTACGTTGAGGAGGCCATCAGAACGATGATGAGCATACCGAGAGCCGTCCACAGGGGGCCAGTCGCACCGATAGCAACGGTGAGTACCGCCCAGCCGATACCCGCCATGACGGTGCGTTTCTGAAACCGGATGACCTGTTGTTGTTGGTGAGCGAGTGCTTGTTGTCGTTGCTCCAACTGCGCCTGCTTTCGGTCGGTTGTCGGTGGTGACGAGGCTGTTTGATCCCGGGCTCTGAGACCGACCCGGAGCAGTTCTTCGCTGGCTTCACCCCTTGAGAGATCGTGCAGTTCCGCATACTCGGTAATCTCGGCGTCCGTGTCCGGATCTACCTGTACATCCAGTTGTACCTGTGACACACAGACTCTTCGCACCGCTCTGGTATCAACCCGCTGGAGCGACCGTACCCTGTCCTACTATTATTACAGATGATACCCTGCGCCGAACCTATTTATATCTCCTCACGGAACGGCTAATTGTCGCTACTCGATAGAAGGCGACACCCCCCTATACAGGTGTGGAAGTCTCCCCTGGCTTCCGAGTCTTCAAGAAAAAAGCGACATTGACCCCGCAGAACCCCGCTACCCCACTGGCATGGTGGTAGCACTGCAATGGTATTTTTAACTCGTCCAAACTTATAGCTTTGGCTACAGGATCATCTCCGGTCATCACTCTCGACTCACAGCGCCGTCAAACCGCCTGCCTGTGGAGGGATCGTCGGTGGATCCGCTGGCATCATTCCCGCTGGTCGCCTGCTGTGGTAAGCGGTGGGGCTCTCCACAAGTTATATTCACCCAGAGATACAACAATTTCAGTGACCGCCCTGTTCCGGGTGGTCATACTTGACCCCACCTTCCCCACTGCTGCCGGCCGGACTTTTCTTCCGGCCGGCGGTGGTTTCGTCTGTGGGGAAAAAGCCAGTAGCTTTGCGCTATATTCCCATCGTGTTTGGCGACGTACAGAGGTTCGCCTAGCGCGCTGATCTGTTTATCCACGTGGTCGATGATCGCTCCTCTTCGACGGTCACCTGCGGTATCAGATCCAGCGTTGAATCGGAGCTCATGCGGCTGCTCACCGGTGAAGCGTTCCCGATCGACGGCTGCGTGAGTGGTTTAACAGACGACGCGAGGTCAGGCTGCTTTGCTCTCCTTACGCCCAAGACGACACGCCAACACAGAGACATCCCCACAACATACCCCGCGTATGATTGATACGCCTGGATATGCTACTGTTTGTAATGGCTGTTCTGTCAAAGCGTGACCGCCGACAGATCGACTCCGGTGACGATGCGTCATTTTACGACGCGCCACGGTATGTAACGCATGCCAGTGATACATTCCTCGACCGGGTAACCGATCTCTACGACCGCGTTCTCACCCCCGGTGACCGGGTGTTTGATGCGATGGGGAGTTGGGTCTCACATCTCCCGGATACCGAGTTGGCTCACGTCGTTGGCCACGGGCTTAACGCCGAGGAGCTTGCAGCAAACGACCGCTACGATGAATGGTTCGTCCAGAACTTCAACGACGAGCAGTCGCTCCCATTGGCTGACGACAGTTTTGAGATGGTTTGTTGTGCACTCTCCGTCCAGTATCTCCAATACCCAGCAGCGATCTTTTCGGAGTTTGAGCGGGTTCTCACCGACGATGGAGCCGTCGTCATCAGCTTCACCGACCGGATGTTTCCGACAAAGGCGGTTCAAGCGTGGCGTGTCGCATCGATGACCGACCGGGCCGAGTTAGTCGGTTCATACATCCGGGCCGGCGGGATGACGGTAAGCGACCGGATCGAAAAAGACGACGCCGAGAGCCCGTTTTATGCGGTCGTCGGCTCCTGTGATTGATCAGCATAGCGCACACTACCCTCCTGAAACGCTGTCTGGGATAGAGGTGATCCACAATAGAGCCGCTAATCAACGCTGCTTGGACATCGACCGCCCGGCAAAATACGCCTTCGCCTGTGTTTCTGTCCGGAGCTCTTCGAAGGAGTGCTCGTTGCATACGTCACACCGCGGTGGTTCGTCGAGATCCGCATACACGGTCTCACAGCGGGTGCACAAAAAGAACTGTAGACAGGGCATACTCTGTTGTAAGCGGGAGTACGGCATAACAACAGCGGTCAACTGGGTTTGGTTGGATGCTGTTTACGCCGATACGGGTGATAGTCACTATGTGGTCGGCAGAGAGTCCCAACAGTTGAGTCGTCGGCTCCCGTAGCATGCTCGTGACATCCACCTCTCAAGAGTTCGATATCGTCGTCTGGGGTGCAACCGGCTTTGTCGGCCAACTTGTCGCCGAACATCTCACCCGAGCGTATACAGCGGCCGAGCTAACCGTTGCTCTCGGTGGGCGTGATGAGGCGGCTCTCGATCGGCTTGCTGACCGACTCACCACACAACAAGACGGCTGGGATGAGCTTCCGATCGTCCTTGCAGACGCAACCGACGACACAAGCCTCCATGAGCTCGCTGAGCGAACACAGGTGGTTGCTACGACCGTTGGCCCATACACGGAGTATGGAACGTCACTCGTCGCGGCCTGCATCGACGCCGGGACAGATTACTGTGATCTCACCGGTGAGATAACGTGGGTGAGGCAGATGATCGACCGGTATCACGACCGGGCAGTCGAAGCCAACGTGCGGATCGTCCACTCCTGTGGGTTTGACTCGATCCCAGCTGATCTCGGTACGAAGCTCGTCCAGTCGTCTGCGCTGGCGGCGTACGATACCCCCTGTGAGCTGGTACGGATCTATCTTGAAGACGGCAGAGGTGGTGTTAGCGGTGGGACACTGGCGAGTGCGGTTGCGATGTTTGCGGCTGCCGAACACGATCCGCTGGCCAGACAAACGCTGACAAATCCCTACTCGCTGGCACCATCCGGGGAACGAACCGGTGTCGATAGTGCTGAACAGCGGGGGCCACGCCGTGACCCGTTGCGATCACTGTGGACAGCCCCATCACCGATGGCAGCGGTCAACGAACGGGTGGTTCGCCGAAGCAACGCGCTCTTGGGGTATCCGTGGGGGCGGGAATTCCGGTGTCGTGAGGTGGTGCCGACAGACCGTGGGGTCGGCGGCGCGCTTGCTGCTGGTGGGATCGCTGCCGGGCTCGCTCTTGGCACAGCGGCGATGTCAGTGCGGCCGCTTCGGGCTGGACTCCAGCGATTTGTCTTTCCTGATCGCGGTGACGGGCCATCCCGAAAGGAGATTGAAAACGGCCATTTCACGGTTCGAGTGGTTGGCCGTGGAACAACGGCCGCTGGGCCGTTTACCGTTGAATGTGAGATCGGGGCCGCACAGGATCCCGGATACGGCGCGACAGCGAAGCTGCTTGGTGAGTCAGCGATGTGTTTGCTCACCGATGACACCGGGGATTCGCTTGCAGGCGGCATTCTGACGCCAGCCTCAGGAATCGGCGATCCGCTGGCCGATCGATTACGTGGGGCCGGGCTGACTGTCAAGATCGACGAGTAACAGTTAACGGTGACATGCCCGTCTTACAGTCACGCACAGCCGCCAGCTGTCTATCGAGTATGCTTGTTCTCTCTATGCGACTGTGCTAAAAGAATCACATAGCTTCACCGTCCGGTTTGTTTGCTGAGACAATCACGAGCGGTCACAACAGCAACTCGGAGACGGTTGTGTCGTCCCCGGTTCCAAACAGGCTGTCGGAACCGTTCAGTTGGAGACGGCCCATCCGACTGGCTGGCCTGCCCGGTGTCCGGAGGGCAAATGTCGGGGTGTTGTCGCCTCGCCATCCGAGAAACCGGGCGAACCCATTGCTTCCAAGCGACACGAGATCACCCTTTGCTAGCGGCGAATTTTTTGCATCGACCGGGTTGCGCGGGTGAAACAATGGGTTTGTGACGACTGTCCACTGGCTATCTGCATCCTGGTACTCTAATCGGGCCGTTAGTCCGTTGCCAATCTGCGATTCAAGCGTCGAGAGCTCTTCACTGGAGAGCACTTGGTGTGTCGCCAGCAGATCGTAGACGCCGTACAACAGTCCGCCGTGGGTCTCGGTGGCGACGGTTTCATCCACATCGGTGACTGTTAGTAACTGCCCATCTGTGTCGATCTGGTCGGTCTCGGAGATCTGTGATTTGGGATTGGTTCCGTCTGGGAGTGGGAGTTTGACTTGCATGTGTGAGCCGGTGTAGCATACAACAGGGGCTCACGCTACTTTGCTCTTGTTGCGCTCGGCCGGGTCATGACCGACAGCATCCGAAAGCGACTATCACGCAAATCACAACTGTTTCTCGTATCAGGTAAATTTCTATCCAAATAAATGGCCGCATAGCCGATGTACCTAAACCACCTCCGACATTAGTGTACATATGCCGATTGGGATCGTGGATAAGGAGGCGTTAGCTAATGCGGTTGCGGCCGCTCTCAGCGATTGGACAGCAGCGCAGGCATACGACCAGGAATCCGCGTTTCGGGACGACCTGTACACCTATCTCAGTGCACGACTGAACGCAGGCGGTGGGAAACCCCTCGATACCGGCGGAAACTTTGTCGTTAACCGAACATACGACGACCTCGTGTGTGACGTTGTTGTTAGCGATACCGTTGGGATCGCGGTCTATCAAGATCTGACCGCAGGCCGAATCAACCACCTCCATGAACAGATGCCGGAGTCCCTGAAAGCCTACACTCATGTTGTCATTATCGCCTGTGGCAGTGTGGATGAGGCCGCCTGGGAGCAGTTGCGGGATTTCTATGAGGATCAGCACGGGATGAACAACGATCCGGGGAGCACTCCGGTCATGTTTCTTCGTCGGCATGAAGCACACTACGGACACGGTGATCGGGCCGAGAATTACGAGTCAGACACATCGGAAACAAAAACGAGTCTCCTCACAACGACACAGACAGTGATCCAGAAGGGGTTGCGAAAGCTCAGATCACGGTGATGACAACCCGACCGCTCTAGCGCATCGTGTCTAACTACGTCTCACTATCGCCTCAACGCTTCGTATCTCGTGACCCTGTTCCACAGTGTTTCTGACACCGGTGATCATGTAGGTATGATCAAGTAAGCGATCCGCCCCGCCCTGTGTCTGCGGTCTTCTCGCTCATCGCCTGCCCGATCGGCTTGTTTGATTGTTCTTAGCTGTAATCGAATCGCCCGGCGTTTCTCGATGAACTACAATAGGCTGGATATTGAGATGAGAGCGTGTTTGCTATGTCAGAGCGTCCGAATAACTGACCCCAGTCAGCTCCTCGCTTGTCTTCCACAACTGGTCGGCGTTCTGCTCGTCATACGAGGCATCGTTCGATGTCTGTTGCTCCGGCGGGCCTCGCATATTGTTGAACCCACTTGGGCCGAAGTAGTCGCCACCATCCACGCTGTCGGCCGTTGCTGCGTACAACAGCGGCAACACGCCCTTTGCGGCTGATTGGGCAACAACTGTGTTGGCGAGTTTCATCATCGCCAACCGGATCTTTGATCCGGATTCCTCAGGCCCTCGATACTGGAGGTTTGTCGCCGCATAGCCCGGGTGACAAGCAACGCTGATCGTGTCAGTGATATCGTTGGCAGCAAGCCGTCGCTGCAGCTCGTAGGCAAACAGCAGGTTGGCGAGTTTGCTTTGCCCGTAGGCTTCCCATTTGCCGTACGACTGCTCGCGGTGGAGGTCATCGAAATTCATCGCTCCGGCCTCGTGTGCGCCACTCGAGTGGGTAACGATCCGGCTTTCGCCCTCGCTGTCAAGCAGGAGATCCAAGAGGTGTCCAGTGAGTGCGAAGTGACCGAGATGGTTCACACCGAGTTGCTTTTCAAAGCCATCCTCGGTTTCCTGTCGTGGGATCGCCATCACACCGGCGTTGTTACAGAGGATATCGAGTTTGTCGTAATCGTCGGTGACACCCTCCGTGAACGCGGCAATCGAATCGAGCGATGCAAGATCACACTCTCGGACGTTTAGTGTGGCATCGGTCTCCTCAAGAGTGGTATTGATATCGGTGGCCGCCTGTTGCCCGCGATCGACACTCCGGCAGGCCATGATGATGGTCGCACCCCTGTCCGCGAAGGCTTTCGTTGCCTCAAACCCAAGCCCGCTGTTGGCACCGGTGATGAGGACTGTCTTGTCGGTGCAATCGGGCATCTGGTCGGAACTCCACGAGGTTGACATAGTTGGACTACGGACTCCACACGGAGAACGGTCACGCTGTGGCTGCGATCCAGATTACAACTCTCCTGTTGCGTATTGAAGAGCCAAGACAGATCAGTTTTGATGACCTCGAAGAGAGCATTTCGTTTGTTTCCCGTTGTGAGACACAGGTGAGAATGAGCCTGATGGAGATAGCAAGAACCGACGAAATGCACGCTCTTTCTCACTGGATTCGCAATGGAAGCCTACCCTCAGTGTTTGTTGGACTTCCAAATCGATACTGGGATACTGGGGGTCTGCTATTGGATTCAGTGATTTTAGTAGGGGTCAGCGAAGCTGTCACCAATCCATCCGAGCGACGAACTGTCGGATACTCTGCCTGATCACCCACTCAAGGGCAACCATACCGACAATAAGCAGTACAACAACGACTCCGATACCGAAAACAATCGGAGCCGCGACCGCTGTAATCGCCATACTCTTTTCTACACACATCTACCACAAAAACCGGCAGTCAGTGTTTCTCAATGTGCAACCGACAAGGGCGTAGTCGATTGCAGATAGAGAAACACGCAGCCTATATTTTATATCCATCACCGGGTAGATGTCGGTGGAGCCGACGTGGTTATCGGCTCAATCACACACCAACCTGTTCAAACTCATCCCTCTCACCACTCGCCGCTGGTCGCGTCGGCTCTCCAAGGCGACTGTCTCAGGGCGGTCTCCTGTGGCGGTTCGCCGGGTGTCACACTCCTCCGTTTCAATAGGGACTCTCCACACGACTACTTAGCTGGCTGCAATGCAACGCAGTTGAGATCACATTGGTCGACCCGGAAGTAGTGAGAAAGCGATACAGTATTTCAGCAGAGGTCTATATTTCTCTCACGTGTTGATTCCCCACGAGCGACGGACACATCCCAGCGGGGTTTACAGATATCAGACCGTGTCATAGAATCCGTCTCATAGTTTCTCTCACCCCGGATCATTTCCTCGCTCGTCGTTGGTGATCGCCACAGCGAGCCGGGGGCAGAGCGCAACAGACACTTTCCGATAACATGACGACGAGACATACAGTTAGAGATCGGCATTCGATGAGGAAAGATAGCGTACGATTTTGTATCGGTAACCCCTACTCGTGAACAGATGCAAACTGCAAGAACAGTTACGGCTGAGGGTGGCTCAGCGGTGCCACTCCGGGTCGATCATATTACCGGCGGCACAGCGGGTTCGATATCCACACTATACTGTACCGACACCGAGGGAACGGAGCTACAACTAACGATCCGGGGGATATCGGCCACGAATCTGCCGTTGGAGACGGATGAGTGGTACTGCTTCGACGGCGTCGTTCAGTCGACATCTCTTGGGGCACAGCTGGTGTTTCCATCGGAGGGCGGTACGATTGAGCCACTCGACACGCCGGATAGACAACCG
>P_A23_Liq_3_FmtDRAFT_1000110_pt1 | contig 16753 bp, 19 predicted proteins | sample PonA233FremontCA_FD_10237 | JGI IMG/M metagenome (IMG submission 10237)
GAGCCGGCACTGGAACTGCCCGAGCGGCGGGTCCCTCTCGCGGAGTACGCCGCCGACGGCGCGGTGGGGACGGCCGCGAGCGCACTGTTGCGGCGAGTGTTCTACCTCGACTGTGTCGCGCGGGGTGGCGGTCCACACGGCGGGCCGTTGTCCGTCGCGGACACGTTCGACACGGTGGGACTCGACGCCGGCCGGCTGTACGAGACGCCGTTGGCCGAGCGGGTCGCGCGCTACCTCGACGCCGACTTCGCGGCCGTCCGAGACCGGTTCCCGGAGTGGCACCTCTCCGTGTCCGTCGACCCGACGTACGACCACGCCGCGGTGTTGCCGGCGCTGGTGTCGGAGTTGCCGTTCCTCCCGGCACCGTCGGCGACGACGCTGGACAAGAAGGAGTGGATGGCGATGTCACTGACCGGGGCCGGCGACGGGGGGCTGCGGGGCGGTGGGAGCGACGACTCGGGCCGTGTCGACGACACGGCGTCGACTGCGACCGACACAGTGTCGACTGCGACCGACACAGTGTCGACTGCGACCGACACGACGGAGAGTGCGGGCGACAGTTCGGGTGTCGTTCGCGGGCCGGAGCCGGGCCACACTCCGATCCCGGGTGCGGGTGGGCGCGAGGTGTCGAACGTCGACCTACTCGACCCGGATCTCGGTCCCGGACGCACACACGGCTGGCTCGCAGAGGGGGTGCCGGTGGGAGCGTACAAGGCGTTACCGGCGGCGTACCTCAACCGCGACCAGTACCTCGACGGGCCGGACGACTCCCTGTCGGTGACGTTGGTGGTCAACGACACGGAGATGTCGAACAAGTTCTTCTCCGACGGGCCGGGCCTCCACGACGAGCGGGAGGCGTCCGTCGAACACTACGATCGCCGGTCGGACGCGCTCAACATCGACGTGACCGTCGAGGAGAACACCCGGACGGCGGAGTTGGCACGACGCTTCGAGTCCCGCAACGACCTCGTCCACTTCCTCGGCCACCACGAGGAGGACGGACTCGGCTGTACCGACGGCTACCTCCACCCGGAGAGTGTCGGTCACTCGAACACGGAGACGTTCTTCCTCAACGCCTGCGGCTCGTACCCGTTCGGACAGGCACTCGTCCGGAAGGGGTCCGTCGTCGGCGGCACCACCTTCGAGTCCGTCCCCGACGAGGACGCGTTCGAAGTCGGGTCGATGTTCGCCAGACTGATGACGCTCGGCTACTCCGTCTCCCGGGCACTCACCATCGCGAGCGAGAGGGCGATGGCTCCGAAAGACTACGCCGTCGTCGGTGACGGTACCCACCGGGTGATGCAGTCGGACGCGCTGGTTCCACCCGAAATAGAGGTGTTCCGGACAGAAGACGGAGAGTTCGAGGTTGTGAGGAAAACAGTTGACTCTGGTATGTTCTGTGCTAAAAGACCGAAAGCTTTTGATTCAGAGAGTGAGGAATTTCATTTGCTTGGTGAAACTACAATATATAAAGTGGGGAAAGATAAGATAGAGGAAATGATTGAGGCACGCGACTCGCCGATAAGATTCAGTGGTGATTTTATTTGGCCCGGGGAGCTAACAGAAACTATCTAAGTGAATTAAGGACCTGGATTCAGATCTGCATGCTCTTCCTTACAAATCTCAGTAGTGTCAGAGGACACGTCGACAAGATCGACGACGAACTCGACCCCGTCGACTTCACACACTACTGTCTCTGCCGCAGCCACGGACCCCTGGAGCGCGACGAACCCGACGAGCGCGACGAGTGCGACGAGCAGTCGGGGGTGGACGGTGAGGAGACGCGACGCGATCTTGCGTGTGATTCTCTCGGATGGCACGAGTGTGCATTGCAGCGTTCAAATATTAAAACTGTCGCCTAACGCCTAGATTTTCTGGAGTGTGAATCTCTCCCACACGAACCGGGGTGTTTTTCGCCCCTAGTCGATAGGATTAAGTTGGACGGTGACCATTAGTGTGACACACTATGTCAACGGAACTGGAGTCGGAGTTACACGGGACAGACCCGGCGTCGGTGTTCCGGGAGTTTCTCTCGGAGGCAGAGCCGTCGTCGGTCCACCACTTGGTCGACCTGCCGTGGCCGTACGTCGCCGCGATGGCGGAGGCGAGCACGGAGTTCGACCCCGAAGAACTGCCGGAGCTGCGGCTGTTGGCACGCCGCGAGACGCTGGTGAGCCTGCGGCAGAGCTTCCTGGGTTCCGCGCGGGCCGCGAACCTCGTCGACGCCGGGAAGCTCGCCGTTCGCGAGCGGGAGCCGGCCGGTGACACGCCGTTGATCGTCGGCGAAGACCAGATCCGCATCCCGTTGCTGCTCGACGGCACCGGCGCGGCGATCGTCTCCGCGGAGGGATCGTTCTCGGAGTCGGCACCGGAGTCGATCGTCGACTCCTGGGCACACGGCGAGGAGTTCTCGCTGCGGACCCCGGCGTTGACGCGCATCCGCGAGTCGATGGCCGAGGAACTCGGGGGAGCGCTCCAGGAGGACTTCGATCAGGGGCTGGCCCGCGCCGCGACCCAGCGTGACCCGGGGAGCTTCGAGCCGGTGACGGCCGCGGTCGTCGTCGCCGCCGCCAACGGCACGCTGCACTACGACCTCAGCCGTTGGGGCGAGACGGTCGGGCTAGCGTCGAAGGCGACCTTCTCCCGCCGGAAGGGGGAACTCGAGGATCTCGGCATCGTCACCACGGAGAAGGTGCCCGTCGACATGGGTCGGCCGCGCCAACGGCTCCACCTGACGGAGGAGTACGACAGCGTGCTCGACGACCACGGCGTCGACGAGTTGGTCGCTCGCGTCGCCGGCTGATTCGGGGCCACACCACCGCACAGATCCGAACGGCGTCTGGGGCGACGCGGGTGACACCCGTGTGACGCCGTTCCCGAACCGACTCGCGTGTGCCGGGGGCAACACACGCACCACTCCGCTCCGTTCTCCGCGCGACGACACGGACAGCGACTGCTCGCGTCGCCGACCGGGGTCGCCGTCGACTCCGGTGTGACCTGGCTCACTCCTCGTCGACCGCGTCGAAGTTCGGGCCGTCCTCGCCGATCATCGGACAGGCCCGCACACGGAAGTGGTCCGCGTCGGTCACCTCGACGATCTCCGTCCCGTCGTGGCCACAACTCACCGCCGGCGGCGACGAGAGGTACGGACACTGCTGACAGTACTGGCGCTTGTCGACGACGTGTTCCGGTGCCGCCGTGGCCGGCTCCGCGACCGCCTCGGCGTCGACTCCCGAGCCCGGTTGTTCGAACTGCTCGTCGTCTTCCAGTCGTTGCCAGGCGTCTGTGGTGTCGAACTCCGTCGTGTCGACCTCTTCGAACGGGGAGTCGTCCAACGGCTCTGTCCCCGCCACCTCGTCGGCCAACTCGGAGAGGGGCGTGTCGTCGGGTTCCGTGTCTGTCGCGTCCGTCGCACCCACCGCGTCCGGAGCAGTCCCCTCCACCTCGGTCGCGTCGACACTGTCTGGAGTCCCGTCCGCGTCGACCGGGGTCGTGGTGTCCGTTGCGGCTGTGTCTGTCTGTGGACCGGCTGTGCCGTCGTCAGTCGGCCGATTCGCCTGCGATCCGTCTGCCGGTGTCTCGTCGAGCGGCTGGGCTGGGTGGGCAGTGTCGGCGTCGGCCGTCGTGTCCGTACCGCTCGCCGTATTGGGCGTGTCTGTCGCGTCCACCGGGTCTGTCACGTCTCCCCGGTCTGTCACGTCCCCCGAGTCCGTCGTGTCCACCGTGTCGGGGTCGACACCCCCGAGCGGGGTGTCGTCGACCAACTCGGCGAGCGAGTCGTCGTCGCCCGTGGCCTCGACACCCACCGCCGCTGCGAGGTCCGCGAGCGGCTCCGTGTCGTCGTCTGTGGTCCCCGTGTCGGCTGTTCCGTCCGTGTCGTTTGCACTGTTCGTGTCGTCTGCGTCCGTCTCGGTGGGCCCACTCTCCTCGGGGGGGTCCCCGTCAGTCACGGTGTGTCACCCCTCCCCCTCGCCCGCGTCCGACAGCAGCGTCTCGATGTCTGCCGGCTCCGCCGGATCGTCCGTCTCGACGGTGTCGCGGGCCGCCCGTCCGGGGTCCGTGCGGTCGTCGCCCGACACCCTCCTCGGGGAGCCCTCAAGCGCCGGTCGGTCGGGGACGACGAGTCGCGCGGGTCTGAACAGCCCCGTGTCCGTGTCGACCCCGTCGAACGGTGCCTCACAGTGTGGACACCGGGCGTCGCCCAGCAGTCCCAGGTACACCGTCGACTCGCAGGAGCCACACACCGCGTCCGTCACTCCCTCGTGGGTCGCGTCCCGTTGGAGCGTCTCGGCGTCGGCCCGTCGCTCGGCGGCCGCCTCCAGCTCGACGACTCGGTCGCGCAGCCGAGTGACGGCCGCCACGAGTCGGTCCGTCCGGTCGCGCACGTCGTCCGTGCTCTGTTTCAACCCCCGGAGGATGCTCTCGTAGTTGTCGAACCCACCGTCCAGCGTCGACTCCACCGCCGCCAGTTCGGACGCCAACGTCTCTGTCTCCGACAGTGCCGACTCCGCCGTCTCCGCGGCTGTGGAGGCCTCGTCGGCTGCGTCCGCTACATCCGCGTGCAGTTCCGGGTGGTCGTGATCCACCGGGGCCTTCTCGTCCGTCTCGCGTTTCACCTGGATCACGCGCTCGCGGACGTCCCGAACTTTCTCGTCTACTGCCGTCTCGAGATCGGCGAGCCGTGACTCGACCCGCGCGAGCTCCGTGTCGGTCGCCACCGCCTCGTCGGGCGTCTGTCGTGTCGCCGCGTCGATATCGCTGCCGAGTTGGACGACCCGGTCGCGAACGTCGTCGAGCCCGTCTTCCACCTCCGTGACACGGGCGGCGAGGTCGTCGTCCGACTCGGGGAGGAGTCCGTCGTGTTCGTCCAACAGACGGTACGCTGCTGCCGCTCGTGCGAGCACCTCCGGCGGGGTTCGCCCCGTCTCTGCTGCACGGGCCTCCACCCACTCGCGCAACGGCTCCGGCAGCTCCCCGGTCTGTCCACCAGCCATCTGTTGGCTCCGTTTCGGTCCGCCGTCTTAAGTAACTGTGCCGCCCGTCACCGGATCTTCCGCACGTCGCTGATGTCGAACCCCCCGTCGTGGATCTCCGTCTCGAACTGGACGATGTTCTCCTCTTCGAGCTGTGAGAGCACGCCACGGAACTCTCTGACGACCATCGTCCGCGCACGCTGCGAGCCGCCCGACTCCCAACGGTACTCCAGTGTCCCGCCGCTGGCGTCCATCAACTGGCCGTACTCGATCTCGCTCAGCGTGTCCACGTTGACGATCGCCAACAGGAGACACCCCCACGAGTGGGCCGCCTTCCCCAGCCCGCGGGCCAACATCGCCACGTCGTCCCAACTGATCTCGCCGCCGGCCGCGTCTACCAACTCCGTCAGCGAGTCCAACACGATCAGGTTCCCGCTCGCGTGTGCCGAGAGGTACTCCCCGAGCGCACTCAACACCTCCTCGCGATCCTCGCCACCAGAGAGGTCTCGCAGCGAGGTCGCCTCCCCCACGTACCACTCCCGCGGGATGCTCGACAGCTGGAAGTACTCCTCGGAGAAGTCCCGAAACTGAATGTCGTCGACGGCCGCGTCGACGATCTCGTCGGCCATCACGTAGCGAAGTTCGCGTTCGACGTACGCCTCGCCCGCGGACAGAGAGAGGTAGTGGACCTCCGCGGGCTGTCGGGCCGCCTCGTCTAACTCCCCGTAGTAGAGGTCGAACAGCTCCGGGTCCGTCCCCGCCAGCGCGTTCATCGCGGCGCTGGTGTAGGCGAACTCGCGGCCGCCGGCACCAGACTCTGTCGCGACCAACACGCTGTTGCCGGGCGGGACGCCGCCGCCCAGCACGTCGTCGAGTCGTTCGACCCCGAACGGGAGGAGTGTCACACCGACACTGGGTTGCGCGCGGTGTTAGTGGTTGTGGCGGGACCGTGAGACGGGTGTCGTGGCCGACCCGGAGCAGTTTTGTAGATTCGCCGAAAACTGTAGAGACGACAGATGTCACGGACAGCCGACGAGACCGGGAGGGAGGTACAGCAGCTGCTCTCGGTCGCCGAACTGTTAGAGGAGCCGCGGCTGGCACGGCTGTACGCCTGTATCGACCGAGCCGGCGAGGCGACCGTCGTGGACGTAGTCGACAGAGTCGACGTGTCGCAAGGAACGGTGTACGACTACGTCGACCGACTCGTGGAGGCGGGCGCACTCGAAGTCGCCTCCGAGACACAGCCTCGGCAGTACGCCACCCGTCGGATCGAACTGACTGTCTCGGGGTTCGACACTGGAGCGGAGCCGACGAGGAGTGACGGGTACACTGTCACCCCGGCACTGATCGACGCCGTCGGGCGTCGAGTGACCGACGACGACATCGACGCCTTCGCCGACCGACACGGAGTCGACGGACTCGCGGCGGCACTCGATCACGCCGTCGCTCGCGCTCGTGGAGAGACGACACACCGGTTGGTCGCAGACGACCTCGACGTCTCCCCGTTGGCAGCCGAGATCGTCCTCCAAGCCCTCGACCCGGTTGTTCGGGACCACTTCGAGGTCGGCTCTCGGGAGGAGTCCGTCGAAGATCTGCGGTGACGCCGGTCCGACCGACAACGCCTTTCGGGACGGACGACTACCGCCGGACCATGCAGTTCTGTGACGACTGCGGCTCGATGATGGTCGCGCAGGGCGAGGAGATGGTCTGTACCGACTGCGGCACGGCCGCCGACAAGGAGGCCGGGCTGTCGGAGGCGTACGAATCCACCGAGGAACAGACCACCGACGACGTGATCGAGACGGAAGAGGGGGTGAACTTCGAAGGGAAACCCACCGAGGAGACCCGGTGTGACGACTGCGGCCACGACGAGGCGTACTACACGTTCAAACAGACCGCCTCCGCCGACGAGCCGCCGACGCGCTTCTTCAAGTGTGTCGAGTGTGGCCACCGCTGGCGGAAGTACAACTGACGGAGACGAACGCGGTTGCTACGGGGGTAGCGTCTCTAAAAAGTGGTAGTTGAAAGTCCGGTAGACGGAGTCTACTGGCGGACGACGTTCGTCGCGCGCGGACCCTTCTCTGCTTGTTCGATTTCGAACTCGATCTCTTCGCCTTCGGTGAGGTCCGGCCCGCCAACGTCCTCCATGTGGAAGAACACGTCCTCCTCGGAGTCGTCAGTCGCGATGAAACCGTAACCGCCCGTGTCGTTGAAGAAGTCGACCTTCCCTTCTGCCATAGCAACTCAACAGACGCCGGAATCACGTATAAGCCTTGTCGTTCGTCCACGAGAACGGGGGTCGACTGTGGATATGTCACACGATCTGCTCGTTCGGCGGACGCGTGTTTACGACTCGACGCCGAATCGAGCAGGCGGCGGACAGTTCGGCGGGAATCGGGATGATTTCGTCGGATTCGGAAGTTCCCGTCGCAAACTGCGGGGTGTCGCGGACGGCCGTGGCGTGTGGACGCGTGTCGTGATCGGGCGTGTTACGGTCTCTCACGGGAGATCGCGTCCGGGAGCCAGCCGGCGACGTGGTCGGCGACGGTGTCGGCCTGGCCGACGAAGAAGTGGTCGCCCGCGAGTTCGACCGTCGTCGCGCCGGCGTCCTCGGCGGCCGCGACGACCGGCTCCCAGTCTGCGGTGTCGTCGCGCGTGCCGTACACCACCTGGGTCGGGCAGTCGATCGCGGGGAGCGCGACGACGGCGTCCAACTCCGGGGAGATCCGCGCGGTCGGCGCGAGCGCGGCGACGGCGTCGACGGGGCGATCGGTGTCACTCGCCTCGCTCGCGACGAGCAACGAGAGCGTGCCACCGAAACTGAACCCGAACAGCCCGACGCGGTCGTACCGCTCGTGTGCCCAGTCGACGGCGTGACGGACGTCCGCTCGCTCTCCGTTCCCCTCGTCCCAGTCGCCGTAGTCGAAGCGGAGGCAGTCGACACCGCGTGCGACGAGTCCGTCCGCGACGGCCCGGAGTCGTTCGTCCCCGCGGTGGCCACGGTGTTGCGGGTGGGGCGGGCAAGCCACCACACAGGCGTCCGCTCGGGTCTCGGTGTCGTCTGCACGGTCCAACGTCCCCCGAACGTCGCGTCCACCCGGGACGAGCACAGCGTCGTCGGTCACACTCGGGCGTGGAGCGTGATCGGCAGGAACTTGTCGGTGCTCGTCGGGGGAGGCGGTCGCGACGAACGGACGGCAAACTGAGACGTGTGATCAGGATTTAACTGGCGGAGTCCCAATACACGGCTATGGGAATCCTCTCTCGGGCATCGTACCTCGTCCGGTCGAAGATCAGCACGCTCCTCAACCGGGCCGAAGACCCGTCGGAGACGCTCGACTACAGCTACGAGCAGATGCGCGACGAACTCCAGGAGGTCAAACAGGGGATCGCGGACCTGACGACCCAGAAGAAGCGGCTGGAGATGCAGAAGCGCAACCTCGAAGACAACGTCGAGAAACACAACGAACAGGCGCGCGAGGCGGTCGAGCAGGACCGCGAGGACCTCGCGCGCAAGGCGTTGGAGAAGAAGAAGTCGAAGATGAGCCAGATCGAGGAGTTGGACGGCCAGATCCAGGAACTCCAGAGCACACAGGATCAGCTCGTCGAGAAGAAGAACAAGCTCCAGAGCCGGATCGAGGAGTTCAAGACCAAGAAGGAGACGATGAAGGCGCGCTACGAGGCCGCAGAGGCGTCCAACCGCGTGACGGAGGCGATGTCGGGTGTCGGCGACGAGATGAACGACGTGGGCCGCGCGATCGACCGCGCCGAGGAACGGACCGAGGAGATGGAGGCGCGCTCGGAGGCGATGGACGAACTCCAGGCGACCGGGACGTTCGACGACGCGATGTCGGACGGCGACGAGATCGACCGCGAACTCCAACAGGGACGGGCCGACCGCGAGGTCGAGACCGAACTCGAGACGCTCAAGTCCGAGATGGGGACGGCCGAAGCCGAGCCCGAACCGGACACGGGCGGTGGCACGGGCGACGCCGACCTCTCGGAGCTCGACGAGGGGGCGGCCGACGCCGAGATCGAGGCGGAACTGGAGGAGCTAAAAGACGACGACGACCAGGCGAACTGACGACACCCGCCGAGAGAGGTAGAGACGGAGCCCTCTTCTGTCGCCGTCTCGCCGCGCGTCACTCGCTCGTCGGTGGTGCGTCGAGTCGCCCGACGCGGATCGCACGGTAGCCGAGCTTGTCCGCGTAGCCGTCGGTCGACATCAACACGGGGTAGAACGGCTCGCGGGCCGCGACCGGCTCACCGTCGCGGCGGGCGAACGGCTCGCCGGCAGCCACCCGGACGAAGTTCTCGCCGACGAACACGTCGCCGGGTTCGCCGGCCGGCTCGACGATCCGGAACAACGTCGGTGGCGTCTCGCGAACCGGGAGGTGGTGGCCCGGCTCGGCGGTGGGGACGAACTCCGGGACGGTGTCGGCGGCCGCGAGCAGATCGCCGGGCGCTCCGAGTAGCCCGGCAGCCGCGAGGAACCGAGCGGTGACACGGACCGCCACGCCGCCGGCCGCGGTCGATCCCTGACGGCCACACTCGACCGCGACGCCGTCGACGTGTGCCAACAGCCCGCCGCCGAGGTAGCTCGCGTCGACGACGTTGTCTGTGCCCGCCGCGGCAGCGAGCGCGAGCGACCGATCCGTCGGCGTGCCGACGACCGCGAACGGCTCGGCGCTGGAGACTGTCGAGTGGAGGTCCAACACGGTCAGTCCGTCGAGCGCGTCGAGTAGCTCGGCCGCCAGTCGCGACTCGTGGCTGTCGCTCGTCCGGTCGCCCGGAAACGTGCGGTTGAGGTCCTCGTCGACGCTGCGGGAGTCTGCCGCCAGCGCCCGTTCGTTGCCGACGACGAGCCGCAGTGGCCCCGCGAGTGCCGTCTGGTGGTCGCGGACGTAGTCGACGGCTCGCAGCCCACACGGTTCGTCACCGTGGAGACAGGCGACGACAGCGTGTGCGGGCTCACCGTCGCCGATGTCGTGGACGCGCACACCAACGGGTACACGGGGAACGGGCTTGACTGGCTCGGAGCCGGCACGGGACGCGGCGGACTCGGAGCCACACGAGACGCGGCGGCCTCGGAGCCGACGACAGCGCCTCGTATCGCGACGGTTGAAGTGTCGGCCGGGCGAACGACACGCATGGGAAACGCGGATCTCCGCGACATCGCCGCACTGCGGGACGTGTCGGTCGACGAGCTCTCCGGGGTGGTCGCGGTCGACGCCCACAACTGGCTCTACCGGTACCTCACGACGACGGTGCGGTTCACCGCCGACGAGGCGTACACGACCGCCAACGGGGAGGAGGTGGCGAACCTGATCGGGATCGTCAAGGGGTTGCCGAAGTTCTTCGACAACGACCTCACGCCGGTGTTCGTCTTCGACGGCGGCGTGACCGACCTGAAGAGCGACGAGGTCGACCGCCGCCGCGAACAACGCGAGGCGGCCGAGGAACGCCGCGAGGCGGCCGAGAAACGCGGCGACAGCGCCGAGGCGTCGCGGCTGGCAGCCCAGACACAACGACTCACCCAGACGATCCAAGACACCTCCCGGGAACTCCTCCGGCTGTTGGACGTGCCGATCGTCGAGGCACCGGCCGAGGGGGAAGCACAGGCCGCCTACATGAACGCGACCGGCACGGCCGACTACGTCGTCAGCGAGGACTACGACGTGTTGTTGTTCGGCGGCCCCGAGACCCTCCGGCAGTTCACCGGGTCGGGGAGTCCCGAGTTGATGGAGCTGGAGGCGACACTCGCGCACCACGACCTCACCCGCGAGCAGTTGATCGACGCCGCGATGCTGTGTGGGACGGACTTCAACGACGGCGTGTCGGGGATCGGACCGAAGACGGCCGTCTCCCTGTTGCAGGAACACGGTGACCTGTTCGCGGCGTTGGAGGCAGAGGGTGCGACCGTCGCGAACCCGGACGCCGTGCGGTCGTTGTTCCGCGACCCGCCCACCACCGACACCGCGTTCGACACACAGGTGACGCCGGACATCGACGCCGCGCGCGCGTACGTCACCGACGAGTGGGGCATCGACCCGAGTCAGGTGGCCAACGGGTTCGGGAAGCTGGAGGACGCGCTCACACAGACCGGGTTAGACGACTGGACCTGAGTCGGAGGCTACCGCAATCGGACCCGGACCGTGTCGTCGCCGCGGCGGTACGTCGCTCGGTCCCCGTCTCGATCCACCGCGAACGCTCGGAGTTCGACGACGAGTCGCCGCTCCGAGAGTGTCGCGCGCAACACCGGCCCGGTGGCGGTCACGGCGAGGTACGGCGGTGCCGGCACCGGATCGGCGGGGAGTGACTCGCCGAGCGTCTCGACCGCCGTCGAAAGCAGTTCGAGGAGGTCGGTGAGTGTGTCGTCGGCCAGCTGTCGCTCCAGGGGGTCGACGACCGCGGCTCGGTCGGTCGGCGGCGACGCCCACTCGGCCGCGACGGCGTCGGCCACACGCCAGACGCGGTCGAGTGTCTCGGCGTGGTCGGCGTGGAGCCGGCGGCGGACCCGTTCCGTGTCGCTCACACCGACGGTGAGAGAGACACCCACAAGAGTCTCTCGTCCGGTCGGGAGCCGTCCGGCTTTTGCCGGTCGGCGACCGAGCGGGGGTATGGACGAGTCCACAGTCGCCACGGCGATCGAAGACGAGATTCCGGACGCCGACGCGACCGTCACCCGCCCGCGCGCCTACGAGGACGAGGATGCGGACGCTCACTACGCCACGGTCGTCGTCTCCCCGGCGTTCGAAGACGAGTCGATCGTCGACCGCCACCAGATGGTGTACGACGCCGTCGGCGACGCGATGACGACGGAGGTCCACGCGTTGGAGATCACCACCTACACCCCCGACGAGTACGAGGACGCCGAAGAACGCTGATCGGCGGGCGGCACCGTTCGCCCCCGACCGGCTCACTCCGCCGGAACGAACCCTTCGACACGGAGTGAGTCGCCGACACGGAGTGTCGTCCCGCGACTCGTCGGCGGGACCCGGGTGTTGAGGGTGAGTTTGAACGCGCCGTCGAACCGCGGGCCCTCGCTCCAGTCCGGCAGTGTCGACTCGCGTCGGTCGACGAACCGGGCGGCGAACCGCTCGGTCTCGCGCCCGGTGTCCGGGTCGCGCGCCGGAACGACACACCGGCGACACGGTCCCACCCCCGACAGCGTCGCGTCGCCGACGGTGAACCGGACGTGTTCCGACCGGTCGCCGTAGAGGCGGTCCTCCCAGAACGCCGGGAGATCGCCGTCGACGACCAGGTTCGGGCGGAACCGCCGGAGTGTCTCCCGTGTGGTGTGGTCGAACCAGTCGGCGACCGTCGCCAGCGTCGCCCGCGAGACGAGGGTGGGGCCGCTCGCGGCCGTGTCGTCCGGGTAACTCGACTCCGTCACCCGGGCGGTCACCGCGTAGCCGACGTAGTCGGCAACCCACGCCGCGAGCGCGTCTGGGCCGCCAACCGGGTCGTCCCACTCAACTGTGTCGGTCTCGGAGCCATCGGTCGCGTCACCGACCGCCTCGGCGAGTCCCGGAACGGTGAACGCCGCCGGTTCGGGGACGGTGTCGGTCGGCGCGTCCGCGGCCGGCGGCGGGGTCAGCCGGACGGTGCCGGCGGCCGGGTCGTAGTCGGCCGTCACGCGGTGGATCGCGCGTTCGTTCTTCCCGTTGACGTAGTCGCCGTCGGCGTCCGTCAACGCCACCACGCGGTCCGGAGCGAGTCCACCGTCCGGTCCGAGCGCGGCGGCGTCGAGCGAGAGCCCGTCGAGCGCCTTCACCGGGTACACTCTGATCGTCGACAGCGTCGCGTCGGTCACGGTCGGGGTTCGCGGCCGGCTGACAAGAGTCTCGCGACCGCTCGGAGGCCGTGTCGACACCGCGCCCACCGGAGTTATGTCGCTCCCGCCGGACCGACAGACGATGGCGGTCGACAGACCGAGGCTACCCGAGGAGTCACTCGCAGGTTGGCGCGAGACGGAGGTGTCGGAGAGTCGCCCGTTCGACGCTCGGGTGGTCGCCGTTCACGCCCACGCGGTCGTCTACGACGACACGCGGCTCCGCGAGCAGATCGCCGACGCGGCCGGTGTGAGTGGGCGCTGGCGGTTCTTCGTCGCCGCCCGGCTGGCGTTGGAGCCCGAGACCGCACCCTCCGGTCCGTTGACCAGACTCGTCGCCGACCGCGCACACACGGGGTTCGCCGACCGGCTCGCAGAACGTGGGCTGACCGACGTGCGCGAACGCGACACGACGACCCGACGGGTCGCCGGTGTCGAGGCCCGTGTCGGTCGGTTCGCGGCGGTGTACGACGCCGGACCGGTGTCGGTCCGGACGACCGCCCGCGTCGCGGTCCGCCCGGACGGGGACAGCTATCTGTTGGCCGGCGGTGCCTACCCGACGGCGGTACGGGACGGCGACCCCGACACCGCCCGGGCGGTCGGGGCGTCGCTCGCCCCCGACCGGTTCGAGGCCGAACAACGGGAGTTGGTCGCCGCTGTGGAGTGAGTCGACGGGCGTCGCAACACCGAGTCGGCGGGAGCCAACGGAGCCGGCTCAGTCGTCGTCCGCGCGCCCGAACGTGAGGTAGCCGGAGTGGCCCACACCGGCAGTCGCCGGGCGAGTACCGCGGTCGCCCACGTCGAGTTCGCGTTGGATCGTCTCCACCGTCTCGACGCCCGCGAGACCAGCCTCGCGAGCGGCCAGCGCGACCTCGCGAGCGTCCTCGACGAACGGGGAGTAGACGGCGAGGAACCCGCCACGCCGGAGGAGAGCCGGCGCGTGTTCGACCACCGCCGGCGCGTCGGCGGTGTCGAGTGTCAGGAGGTCGAACCCCGGTGTCCGGTCGGCGAGGTCGTCGAGCGCGTCGGTCACGTCGCCGGTCCGCACGTCGACCGCGTCTGCGACACCGCCCAGCTGGGTGTTCTCGCGGGCGACCTCGGCGAACTCGGGGTCGGTCTCGTAGGTGACGACCGTCGCCCCCAGCCGCGCGAGATACGAGGCGAGCACGCCCGTCCCGGTGCCGGCGTCCAACACCGTGTCCCCGGCCTGTGCGCCCGTCTCGCCGACGATCAGCCCCACGTCGCGGGGGAGCATCGGCGCGCCGGTCCGCTCGTAGTGGTCGAACAGGTCCGGGCCACGGAGCCGTCGCACTCGGAACGCCTCGCCCAGATGTGTCTCCAGCGTGTCGCCCGGCTCGGCGTCGTCGGGCACGGTGAGCACGCCCAGGTCGGTCTGGAGCTCCGCCCCGCGGTCGCGGACGTACTCGCGGTCGGAGTCCGTGTGGACCAACAACAACGACCGCGTCACTCCAGCTCCGAGATGGCGGCCGCGAGGTCGCCGTCGACCGACTCCAGCGTCTCGCGAGCCTGCGACGGCGGCACACCCGCGCGTTCGGCGACTAACTCCACGTCGTCGTCCGGGATCGCGGCGTCTCCGCCGTCCGCGTCGGCGGTGTCGCCCGCCTCCAGTTCCGCGTCACCGTCGTCGCCCGCGACCTGGTGGGTCTCCGGCGAGCCGACGATCTGGTAAGTCTCCTGGCCCTGGGCGTCCATCTTCGTCACCTGCGGGGCGTCGAAGACGAGCTCCTCGTCTTCGGTGACGATGACGACCGACTCGGCGTCGAGTTCGTCCATGTCGATCCCCATCTGTTTCATCATCTGTTCCATCTTCCGCGGGTCCATGCCGCCGCCTCCGAACATACGTCGTCCGTCGGCTGGCGCGAGGTTAAGGGTGACGACGTTGCTCGGTCTGGGTGGTCGACACGGGCAGAGCCGATCTGCGTCGGGCGAGAACGGAGACACCACGTGGTCTTTTTTACCCGATGCCGCCGAACTCGGTGGTGTGCCGACGATCAAGGACAGCGTCCACGACCACATCGAGGTGGACGGCGTCGCCGCGGAGCTGCTCGACACCCCACCGGTCCAACGGCTCCGCCGCATCTCCCAGTTGGGGACGGTGAAGCTCGTCTACCCGTCCGCGAACCACACCCGGTTCGAACACTCGTTGGGGGTGTACCACCTCGCGGACCGCGCACTCGACTCGTTGGGGGTCGAAGGGGTCGAGGCCGAGCGGGTGCGTGCGGCCGCCCTGTTGCACGATGTCGGCCACGCTCCGTTCAGCCACAACGTCGAGGGGCTGATCCACCGGGAGACGGGGCTGTACCACGACGACGTGACGGAGCTACTCGCCGACTCCGCCGTCGGGGACGTGTTGCGCGAGGCGGGGCTCGACCCCGAGCGGGTCGCCGGGCTGATCGCCGGCCAGCACCGCTACGGCCAGTTGGTCTCCGGGGAGTTGGACGTCGACCGGATGGACTACCTCGTCCGCGACGCCCACCACACGGGGGTCCCGTACGGGACGATCGACCACGAGCGTCTGATCCGCGAACTCACCTTCGTCGACGGGGAGTTGGTGCTCGCGGAGGGGAACGTCCAGACGGCCGAGTCGTTGTTGCTCGCGCGGGCGCTGATGAACCCGACCGTCTACACCCAACACACCGCCCGAATCAGCAAGACGATGTTGCGGCGCGCGACCGAACGGCTGTTGGACGCGACGGAGTGGACCGCCGACGACGTGCGTCGGTGGGACGACTACGATCTGTTGTCGGCGCTACGCCGGACGGACGCCACGAGCGAGTTCGCCCGCCGGTACGACGAACGGACGTTGTTCAAACGGGCGGTGTGGGCCGAGTACGACGACGTGCCCGCTCGCGTGCGCGAGTTCGATCACGAGCAGACTGCCGCGGCCGAGCGGGCGATCGCCGACCACGCCGAGGTCGATCCACGTGAGGTGATCGTCGACGTGGAACGAGAGCCGGCGATGCGGGAGTCCACCTCGAAGGTGATCGTCAACAACGAGGTCCGTCGGCTGGAAGACGAGTCACCGTTGGTGTCTGCGCTCCGCGACGTCCAACACCAGCGGTGGCGGTTGGGGGTGTACTGCCCGGCCGAGGCTGTTGACCGCGTCGGCGCGGCCGCAGTGGATGCACTCGAACTCGACGCCGAGACCGCGCCGGTGTCGGAGGTCGCGGAGAACGTCCACGCGACGCTCGACGAGTTCGGCACGGAGTGATCGGTTCGCGGCGGTGGCTCGCCGGCGTCAGTCGACGACGAGCTCGACCGGGTAGTCGGTGAGGTTCCGGTAGCCGTCCTCGGTGACGACGACCGTGTCCTCGATCCGGACACCACCCACCTCGGGGTCGTACAGCCCCGGCTCGATCGTGATCACGTTGCCCGGCTGGAGCGTCTGTCCACGCGGGGCGACGCTGGGTGCCTCGTGCACCTCCAACCCCAGCCCGTGACCCGTCGAGTGGATGAACCCCGTCTCGGTCGTCGGGTCCGACCGGAGCGTCGCGTAGCCCGCCGTCTCGTACACCTCACACACCGCGTCGTGGACGACACTCCCGGAGACGCCGGCGGCGACCGTCTCCAGTGCCGCCTCCATCGCCTCGTGGGTCAGGTCGTAACGCCGTCGGAGTTCGTCGGTCGGCTCGCCGACGAGGAACGTCCGGGTCACGTCGCCGTGGTACTTGGTCGTCTTGTCCTGTGGGAAGATGTCGACGATGATCGGCTCGCCGGCCCGGAGCGGACCGCTCCCGCGTTCGTGTGGGTCGGCCCCGTCCGCGCCGCAGGCGACGATCGTCTCGTCTAACGCACAGTTCTCCCGGAGGAGTGTGATCTCGATCTCCCGGCGGACGCGCTCGCTCGTCAGTGGCTCGCCGTCGTGGACGAGTCGGCCCGCCTCGTCGGGTTCGGCGGCCGCCAGTAGTTCCTCGGTACGGGCGAG
>P_A23_Liq_3_FmtDRAFT_1000111_pt1 | contig 16712 bp, 17 predicted proteins | sample PonA233FremontCA_FD_10237 | JGI IMG/M metagenome (IMG submission 10237)
CCCGCACCCGCACCCGACTCAGACCGCGAACAACCCTTCAGATTCGCACTGGCTGGTTGTTCGGTGGGAGTGGGAGTGTTAAACCTGAAACTCCCAACGCTCAGGATTCCTCTGCGTTCACGCGGAGGAGGATGTCAATCACGGATGACTCCACTCACTTCTCGAAGATATGGCTTCTTACCTCAGAATGTCTTTTGATCACGGTTACCAGAGAATCTGCTTTTCCAGATATGCCTAACGGTCATTTTCTTATACTCCTGTCTGTGATATGCCAATTGGGTATCTCTTTGTTGAGCCCGTTGCGCCAAGTTGAAAATATGGCGTCGCTAAGAGGCATTTAGTATCAACTGATGACGAAGGGAAATTATGATCACGCTGCCGTTGAAAGTCATTGGCAATCCGCGTGGGATGATGCTAACGCCTACCGAACGCCAGATGATCCAGCAGACCTCACCTACGTCTTGGGTATGTATCCATATCCTTCCGGAAAATTACATATGGGGCATGTCCGAAATTACACCATTACCGATGCATACGCTCGGTATCGTCGAATGCGTGGAGATGATGTTCTTCACCCGATGGGATGGGATGCATTCGGTCTTCCTGCAGAAAACGCTGCAAAAGAACGTGATACCAATCCTCGCGATTGGACGTATGATTGTATCGAGACAATGCGTGAGCAAATGGAATCGATGGGGTTTGGATATGATTGGGACCGCGAAATTACAACATGTGACCCAGAGTACTATCAATGGAATCAATATTTCTTCCGTGAGTTCTATAATTCCGGAATAGTCGAACGACGAGACGCCGATGTTAACTGGTGTCCATCGTGTGAGACCGTCCTTGCCGATGAGCAAGTTGAAGGTGAGGCTGAGTTATGTTGGCGATGTGACACCGCGGTTGAACAGCGTGAGTTAGCACAGTGGTTCCTCAAGATCACTGAGTGGGCTGATGAACTTGTTGATGACATTGACCGGCTTGAGGGATGGCCAAACAATGTAACACAGATGCAACGAAATTGGATTGGTCGGCAATACGGCACGCTGTTGCCGTTTGAGATCGATGGATATGGCAAAATCGAGGCATTCACAACGCGCGCAGACACGATTTACGGTGCAACGTTCTTTGCAGTCGCGACGGATCACCCAATTGCTGATGAGCTTCGGACAGAGAATGCGGCTATTGAAACATTCATTACAGACGAGGCTGACCCTGATGGCGATGAACCGAACGGTGTCTCAACTGGATTGACTGCGACGAATCCCGTTACTGGTGATGAAATTCCAGTATACATTGCTGATTTCGTTCTTTCTGATGTTGGCACGGGCGCACTGATGGGTGTCCCGGCGCATGATGAACGTGATCATGCGTTCGCAACGGCGATGGACATTGATATCATACCAGTTGTTGCTCCTGAATCAACTGATAGCAATGACAGCAGTTCAATCCCCCCAGACATTTCTGACACAGCATACACCGACGACGGCGTGCTAGTCAATTCTGGGCAATACACAGGGCTTGACAGTGAGACCGCACGTGAGAAGATTACAGCCGACACTACCGGGGCTGAATTAGATACACAGTATCGACTTCGTGATTGGGGTATCTCTCGACAACGATACTGGGGAACACCGATTCCGGTTGTCTACTGTGAGGAATGTGGTCCAGTGCTTGTTCCCGAGAAGGACCTTCCTGTTGAACTTCCACCGTTTATTAATACAACTGGGAATCCGCTTGAAGCGGCGACTGATTGGAAAGAGACAAATTGTCCTGAGTGCGGTGCTGCGGCGACTCGTGAGACAGATACGATGGATACCTTCGTCGATTCCTCATGGTATTTCTTGCGGTATGTCTCGCCAGATATTGAGACTGAGCCGTTCGATATTGAGCGAACAAACCAGTGGATGCCAGTCGATCAGTACGTCGGCGGGATTGAGCATGCAGTCATGCATCTGCTGTACTCGCGATTCTTCACAAAAGTGCTGGCTAAAAACGATGATCTTGCTGTCACCGAGCCCTTCGAGAATCTACTGGCTCAGGGAATGGTTCAATTAGATGGTGAGAAAATGTCAAAGTCAAAAGGGAACACTGTCTCACCGCAGCGAATTGTCGAGGAATACGGTGCTGATACCGCACGATTGTTTATGATGCAGGCAGCACAACCTGAGCGTGATTTCGATTGGTCAGAAGAGGGTGTTCGCTCAACCAATCAGCTATTGACGCAACTCATCGAACTTGCCGATGTAATCGCCGACATAAACGTTGACCGAGCGGTTCTTGAAAATCATGATGCAGTAACTCAGCCATCAATCTCGAATACTGAGACCACACTCACGAATGAACGGACACCGATTGCATCATACGTCGATACCGAAATTGATGCTGCTGTTGCAATCGCGACTCAGGAGTATGATGAGCTATCTTTCAGTGTTGCGCTTCGAGAAGCGCGAGATCTTGTCCAGACCCTGAGACAGTATCGAAACTACACGACACCACATGTCGACACATACCGCCATGGGCTTGAGACTGTCATTCGACTACTTGCCCCAGTCGCACCACACATAACAGAAGAGTTGTATTCAGCTCTTGATCATGATGGGTTTATGACCGACGCATCATGGCCACAGACAGACGTTGACCGTGATATAGTCACAAAACGACGGGCACTGGTTGAGGATACCAGAGAGGATGTTCGTCAAATTATCACTGTTGCCGATATCGATGATCCAAAGACAATCACGATTGTTGTTTCACCAGCATGGAAGTATACCGCGTTGGAAACTGCAATTGAAAGCGATGCTGACAATCTTATCGCTGAGTTGATGCAAAATCCGACCATCCGTGAACAAGGTGATGCGGCTGCTGATTATGGACAGCAGTTACAAACTGAGCGTGAGGCATTAGCAACAACACTCCCACCGGAGCGCGAATATGAAATGCTCCGTGCTGCAACATGGCTCATCGAACGCGAGTTTGATGCCCCTGTCAATATTATCCATGCTGAGGATGCACCAGCAGCGGTCGCCCGACAGGCTGAACCTGGTCGTCCGGCTATTGATATCGATGAATAAGTATCACCACGATGACTCAAATGGCGTGAATGTGATTACTCCGGAGGCGAGCCCTGAGATACGTGGATGATCCGTTATAACCATTCAATTACCGCGATTACCCTAATCATGCATAAAAAACATCTTCAGCCTCTCAAAAAGATTTATATGTCAAAATATATCGGAATTACGATTCGGAGACAACAAGAAAGTGAAATAATTGATCTGTAGGCTGAGTTAACTGAACGTCCCGAAGTATTTCTCACCCTCCAAAAATAGTTTTACCTGTGAACCTGCCCTGGGGTCATATCAATATCAAAGCTCCGAGGCTTCCTGCTTTCCCGGCAGGACTGACAAACTCACTCTCACTGAGAGAGCCGTTTCACAGCGGTTCCGGTCTCCACAGGTCGTTCGAAAATTGAAGATTTTCCTGATCACGAGAGACTTTGTCTCTCGGACGACGTTGATTTAGAACAATTCATTTCTAAGTCGGACGGTGCGTGGTGTCTGACCGCCTGTGTGATGGGACTCTCAGCCAGACATGCTGACCATCATTATTTAATCATCAATCGTGCTCATATTATGGGTCAATTAGAGATGTCGGCTTCACACTCGCGAGGCAGTCGCCTTGACAATCTGTACAGCATGTTTGAGGCTATGCTATCAGCCGTCAATATTCTTAGTCAGTTTAGCAAATCGTTGTCGTGAATCTGTGAGGTGTGCAGCGTCATCTGTAAATACCTCAATTGTCGCTGTTGCGTCAGGAACGAACTTTTGAATAAGCGGTCCAATGTCAGCCATTGCAACATCACCACTCCCAACTGTAATATGTGTATCACCACGATGTCGACCGTCGTGAATATGGAGGTGCTCAACGATATCACTGTGTTGCGTGAGCAATGTTCGTATTCCACTTACTCCTGCTTCAAGATATGCGTATCCGACATCAAGACAGATCGCGCCATCGACATTGTCAATGGTTGACCCAATACGCTCAAGTGCGAGATCACCGGCATACCCGGTTGTCTCAAAACAGATAGTGATATTATGTGCTCGCCCGATTTGAACAAGGCTACGTAATTGCTCATGAAATTGATCGGAGTCTGGGGCAATCCCCCGACGTGTTGGATGTGCCACAGCGGTCGTTGCACCGAGAGCACTCGCTGTTTCTAACACTGAGTCGAGATATGAAAGTGTTGCAGAATCAATTGTATCCACAGCAGTCGCCAGCGGCTGATAATACGGGAGGTGAACAGTAAGATCAAGATTCTGTTGTTCAAGTCGTCGAGTGATCGAATTGATATTAACCTCGCCAATTGGACGTTCGCCTTCGCCTAATCCAACTTCGACATACTCAAATGCGTCTGGGATAGTTTCGATGCGGTCGAGATACGGTCCAATTGAGACACCGATATTCATGACTGTGTATATCTTATGAGACGAGCGCAATAGTTGACACGACCGTCTTTGCTCATTCGGATCGACGAGGACGCTGATACTGCGTGAATCTATTCGGTTGTACTTGCATCTGCGTCTGCGTCTGCGTCTGTTTCGGGTGCTGGTGGAGTGTCGATGAGGACAATTGCCTCGCCATCAATGACAGTAGTTCCATCTTCTGTTTGTACCGTTGTGTCGAGTCGGTATCGGTCACCATCGAGCGTTTCAGCAACACGAACAGTTGCTTCAACCGTTGTTCCAATGTCGACAGGTCGTTCAAAATCAAGATCCTGTGACAGATATACAATCATGCCAGGAAGGCGTGCAAGTGCAGAGCTGATTAACCCCGACGCCAGTGTGCCATGGACAATCCGGCGACCAAACCGGGTATCTGAGGCGAACTCATCATCAAGATGAAGTCGATTTGTATCGCCGCTAATGTTTGCAAACGCGTGTACATCGCTATCTGTTAATTCCTTTCTGAATACGACTTCATCACCAACTTCAAGTTCTGCGACTGTGTCAACTGACTGAACTGTCGTCCATGACGATTTACTATAGGCGATTGAGTCATCACCAGACTCTCGACTGGGTGAATCTGCTGGAGCCATTGTTTGCGACCATAACTCGCGATTGGCTGCAGCAATATTTGAGTACATTTGAGCCATGTTCTTCGAAACTGCCGTTGAAGATTCAATCCATGCAGTAGCCATTCCCTCGAGTGAGTCAGTCATTGATGACTGATCTGATGCCATATGATGCTCCATGTCATCATCGTTGATACCAGTTATGGATTAATCGAGAAAATACCAGTTGACGGAAATAAAGACACATTTGAGACAATCAAAACCATTTGATTACATTGAGTGGTAATGAGTGGTAAAGATAGTAAGATTTATTATCTCAAGCCGTATAATTGATATTGAGATGACAGACGATTCGGATGATGAGACGCCCATCTGGTCGCCAGCGGCTGTTGCGAAACAGTTCCAAGAAGCGACGCAGAAGACAACGCAAAGTCAGCAGGAGCTATTCGAGCAGTATCTGCAGACCAGTATGAACGCTGGCGGACTCGGTGATTTCTCGCAATTAAGTGCAATGACGATGGGAACAGCGATGTTCAAAACGCGCGTCCAAAGCGGTGGGCGAATTTCGATCCCTGATGCGGAGCGAGAGGCACTTGATATTGAGGAGGGCGACATTGTCCAAACAGTTGTCATCCCAGTTAAACGAAATCGGTGATTATAATGAACGCAGATCAAAATCCACTCAGCAGCATGTTCGAGATGCAACGCACGTACATCGAAGCAAGTCGTCAAGCGGTAACGCAGTCGATTGAATTTCAAAAAGAGGCTGTCGAGGCGGTTATTGAAAGCTTTGATCCAACCGCAAGTGCTCAACAAGATGGTGTTGAGATGACCCGTCGCGCATTCCATGCCGCTATCGATGGAATGGAGCCTGGGCTTCCGGCTGATACCACTGAGGAACTCCGAAGTGCTGTCGATGATCAATATGATGCGTTAGTTGAAGTCCACGGTGAGACGTGGGAATCACTCGAAGACACGGCGGAAGACACAATTGAGGGTTATGACGAGCTCACTGAAACACAGACAGAGATGGTCGATGAAATGTATGAAATGATGTCACAAGCAATGACAGACGCAGAGTCAATGAGTGACGGCACTACGGTCCNGCTATCAACAGACGAATAAAACTCCAATTTAGCTCCATTCAGCCACTTTCGTATTATCCATGTGAAAAGCACAACTCACGTGGATATTTCGGGAATTATGACACATATACTACTTCTTAATTAACGTCGAAAGTATGACACTAAATCAAAACCCAAACACTGACACCATATCCGTAATATAATATACACGAATAACAATGAGCAATAATGCAAACGACCCCACAGAAATGATGGGGACAGAGATGATGGAATCGATGTTCGAGCAGTTTTCACAAACATACACTGACGCGCTCAAACGCAACATGGACGCACAATCTGAGTTTGCGGACACGTGGATGGACTCAGTTGATGAGATGCTCTCTGAGGAGCAATTTGATGATGCCTCAGAGGGTGCTGCAGAAGCGTATGAGTCCTGGATGCAAGCTGCAGAATCCTCATATGAACGAATGGGCGATATGATCCAAGGTGAAGATGTCGACCCAACAGACTTCCGTGATATCTGGTTGAATGCCGCAAATGAGGCGTTCAAAGAGTCGATGTCAACGACTGCATTCGCAGCGATGACCGGTCAAAATCTCGAGAGCGTGCTTGATTTCCAACAGCAGATGAACGACACAGCCGAGGAAACGCTTCATGGGATGGGATTCGCCACGACCGGTGATATCCGTGAGATCGGGGAACGACTCGTTGAGGTCGAGCGGCGACAACAAGCAATTGAGTCAAAATTAGACCAACTCATCAATCAGTCATGAATCCATTCACATATCCGATTGATGCACAGCGAAATCTCATCGATTCAATGACTGAAACGACTGAGTCGATACAGGCACTCCCAGAAAGTCTTGAGACAATGGCAACCATCGAGGTTGGTGAGACACCAAGTAATGTCGTCTATGAGGAAAATAAGCTTGAGCTCATCCACTATGATGCTGAAGCGGCAGGCATCGACCCCGAAGAGAGTCGCGATGTGCCGATCCTCATCGTGTATGCGCTGATTAATCGACCGTATATCCTTGATCTTCAGCCTGACCGGTCCGTTGTTCGGCGACTGCTTGAGGCTGGCTTTGATGTATATCTGATTGATTGGGGTGAGCCATCGCTACTTGATCACGCATTATCTCTTGATGATTATGTTAATCGATATATCGACAACTGTGTTGATGTTGTCGCTGATCGGTCAGATGTTGATTCAATCAATATATTGGGGTACTGTATGGGTGGGACAATGAGTGTAATGTACAGTGCAATTAATCCTGAAAAAGTTCGAAATCTCGGACTGATGGCAGCAGGACTTTGTTTCGCTGGAACCGGTGGTATTCTCGAAGAATGGGGTGATGATGAGTATTACTCTCCACAGGATGTCACTGATGCATTTGGGAATGTTCCAGCAGAATTCCTTGATACTGGATTTGCTCTGATGGATCCGGTCAACAATTATATCTCGAAATATACCACGTTGTATGACAAACTGGATGATCAGGACTTCGTCAAGAATTTTGCACGAATGGAGCGATGGCTCTCTGATGGAATTGATGTTGCAGGGACAGCATATGTTGAGTTTCTCGAAAAGATCTATCAAGAGAATCAGCTCTATCGTGACAAATTAGAACTCGGTGATGAGTCAGTCAGGCTATCGGAATTAAACATGCCGGTATTGCAGGTGATGGGCGAGTATGATCACCTGATTCCACCGGAAGCATCTCGACCATTCAATGATGTCATCCCGAGTTCGGATACCGAAATTATGGAGGCATCAACTGGACATATTGGACTGTCTGTCTCAAGTAGTTCACATGATGAACTGTGGCCAAATGTTGCTGGATGGTTTGCTGAGCGTTCAACCGTTGAGTCGGCATCGAACCTCTCAACAGATGGGGCAACCGAAATTGTTGATGACACGGCTGTTGAGATCCCCGTTGGTGATAATACTGAGTCCAATGAGGATACAGACCAAACAGACGCTCAGACCGAATCCACAGACGACCCCGAATTGGAGTCAATCCAGGGCATTGGTCCAGCATACAGTGAGCAGTTAGATAGTGCAGGAGTTGAAACGGTTGCTGATCTCGCTGCTGTTGACGCTAAAAGGCTCGCTGAGACAGTTGATGTCAGTGCATCACGTCTCCGCGAGTGGAGTGAACGTGCGGATGAATTGATCAAATAGTAAGCTTAGTTTCTCTCATACCAACTAGCGATTATATCAGATAACAGTATATCTGATTTTCATACCTGAGATTATATATTTTAGTATATGTTACCCAAATATTATGACCATGGTATCATCATATTAATTATCTGCTGAACGAATAACTGGACAGCAGGATTCCAACAATGATGAACCTCGAAAATAGAACCTGCGTTGTTACAGGTGCGTCGCGAGGTATTGGTCGCGGCATTGCCGAGGAACTGGCTGATGAAGGAGCTAATGTAGCAGTTAATTACCGATCATCAAAGGCAGAGGCAAATGATGTTGTTGAGACGATTCGTGATGCCGGCGGTACTGCAATTACCGCTCAAGCAGATGTCACTGATTTTTCAGCCATCAAGTCGATGCGTGATCGAGTCCATGACAATTTCGGAGCAGTTGATATTCTGATTAACAATGCTGGTATTACCAAGGATACAACGTTCGAAAAGATGACACCTGATCAGTGGAAGTCGGTCATCGATGTGAATCTTAATGGGACATTCAATGCAACAAAGGTTTTCTTTAGTGATATTAAATCCTCAAATCAAGGTCGACTGATCAATATCTCCTCAATTGTCGGCAAACAGGGTAACTTTGGACAGGCGAACTATGCAACCTCAAAATCGGGTATTTTTGGATTTACGCGTACGCTCGCGCTTGAACTTGCCTCCTCAGGGTCAACAGCGAACTCGGTTGCGCCAGGATTCACGAAAACTGATATGCTCACAGATGTTCCCGATACGGTCAAAAACTCAATTAAAGATGATATCCCAATGAGTCGATTTGGTGAGGTTGAGGATATTTCACATGTTGTGAAGTTCCTTGCAAGTGAAGAGGCATCATATATTTCAGGCGAGGTTATCGATGTGAACGGTGCAATGGACCTTTGATTTTCTATTGTTCACAGATATACAAGGAGAATGCCCCGAGGCGATTCACCACGCAATTTTTGATACTATTTGTTCACTTCGTTCATTCTTCGAGGAAGCGATTGTGCTCTCGGAATTAAATCAAAAACGTGCAAGCTGAGAAAACGTCTGAATGCTAAGCGCGTGTTATGTCTCAGCCGGAACAAACGTCACAACAGGCTCACCGGTTTTTGTTGCCTCACCGAGTTGCACTGTCACATCAAGTCCATGTGCAATATCATCATCAGCACCAGCGAGTTGACCTGTCAATTGCACCTGTCCGTAATCAACGATCACAACATCATATGGAGCGTCCTCGCTAAACCGTGGAGTTGGAACATGAACCGTTGTGTGCGCAACAACTTCGCCTGTATCAGGGAGTGATACTTCTTTGATATCGGTCGAACCACAATGTGGACAAACACGTCGTGGCGGCAACGATCCATGTTCGTTCTCGCACTCAAGATAGTATCCATCACCTGCATCAATTGCCTCAAGCAATTCATCGTATCCAGCATCGCCAACGTCACTCATTGGTCCACCTCCAGAACATGAACAACAGTGCTTGCGACGGTTCCACCGGCGTTGTGTGTTATTCCAACGGAAGCATCGGAAACATACTCACTATTGTGATGGTCACCACGCAGTAGCCGTGTCATTTCTGCGATCTGTGCGGCACCTGTTGCCCCAACAGGATGTCCTTTTGCTTTGAGTCCACCAGAGAGGTTGACTGGGATGTCACCCTCAGGAAGTGTATCACCGCGGCGTGCAGCATTAATTCCGTCGCCATGGTCAAAGATTCCCATTGATTCGAGTGCAAGAACTTCTGCGATTGTAAAGCAATCATGTACCTCTGCGACATCAACATCATCAGGACCAATCGCAGCGTCATCAAAGGCTTCATCCGCAGCGTTAGTCGCTGCTGGGGTCTGTGTAAGATACTCGCGATCTTGCAGGGCAAGATTGTCTGAGCCCTGTCCAGACCCTGTCACACGGACAGGAATATCAAGATCATTGTCTTCAGCATATTCCTCACTGACGATGACCGCTGCTGCGGCTCCATCAGTCACCGGACACGCATCATACAGATGCAGTGGCTCTGCCACTGGTGGCGCATCAAGCGCATCATCGATATCAATTTCATATTGGAACTGTGCAAACTCATTATCAACGGCATTTTCGTGATTTTTCTGTGCGATATGCGCAAGATCCTCTCTTGAGCCACCGTATTCCTCAAAGTATGCATCTGCCATCAGGGCGTATGCACCAGGGAAAGTAATCCCAACACGGACTTCATACAAGTCATCTGCAGCAAGCGCAAGTGATGCTGTTGTTTCAGCAGTCCCAAGATTATTCATCCGCTCAGCACCGCCGACAATCACTGCATCGGATTCGCCAGAACGTACATTTTTGATTGCTTCACGTACAGCAACACCTGAAGATGCACATGCGCTCTCAATTCGCGTTGCAGGGGCGTCAATACCGAGCGCCTCTGCCGAAATTGGTCCCATGTGTCCTTGGTCCTCAGAAACCTCACCGATGAAATTTCCATAGAAAACCCCCTCAATGTCGTCTGTGTCGACTCCAGCGTCATCAAGAGCCGTGAGACCAGCTTCTGCAAACATATCGCGTGTTGTGCGTTCAGGATGCTTCCCGAAGTGTGTGAGCCCAACGCCTGCTACTCGTGGGTGACCCATACTACATATATTATTGAGATTGCATAAAAAGACTATGTGCATTACTTGGAGGACATATTAGCAACAAGAGCCTCTAATAATTGAATTGTTACTATATTATTCTCTAAACAAAGCCAACATTATTATATCTAGATGCTGAATTAGTAAAATAGAGATGGCACATATTCATCTTGGCGAAGGCTCGTTTCCTCTCTGGGCACTTGCCCTGTGGACGACCGTTGGTGTTGCACTCATCAGCGTCGTTGTTTACCGGATCCGCAAGGACAGTATCAAGACCCATCAAATCGCTCTTGCTGGAATCGGAGCGGCAGCAAGTTTTGCAATCTTCCAATTGAATATTCCCGTCTGGGGTGGTATTCATATGAATCTTACCGGTCTTGTCGGTATTCTTGCCGGACCGCTGCTCGGCGCACTTATTGCTCTTGTGGTCAATATTTTCTCAGCAGCACTGGGTCATGGTGCTGTTGGTCTACTCGGCGCAAACACGCTGGTCAACGCCTCTGAAGCCATTGTTGCCTACTATATATTTAAAGCACTGCTTCGGATGGACTGGGACAGTTTCCCTGCCAGTACCGGCGCAGCGACCCTTGGGCTTTCAGCTGGTGCGATCTTGATGGGTGCAATCATCGTCATTAGCGGTGTCAACGGCAGTGCCCTCCCCCGTGGCGACCTGACAATCGCGGTCGCCGGGTTGGTCGGGCTCAATCTTGGGGTTGCCGTCATTGAAGGGATTTTAACTGGCTTTGTTGTCCAATTTCTTGTCTCCGTCCGACCTGACCTCATTGGTCTTGTTGACCGAACCACGACTGAGGACTCTGCTGGGGTGACAGCCTAATGGATCGCTGGAAACAGTATGGTGGACTCGCTGGATTATTTGCAGTCTGTCTTGCCGCTGGTCTTTGGGGGTTCACCTCAACTGGCGGCGCACTTCCATGGGCGAAACGCTCTGCGCAGGCACTTCAGCGCGGCGCACGAGATGGCGGTGGGGCGCTCATCGACCTCAGTCGTGGAGTCCTTGTCGCTGGTCCGATTCGGAAAGGTGGTATGATGCTCGAATTCCTCGGTATTGTTATTCTCCTCGTCGGTTTCGGGATCGGGTTATATGTATATGTGAGTCGGTCCGGCAGGCTCGACGACTCTGAACGTACGGCTTAATAATCGTGACGACACTCTCAAACCACGTCCCGGATCCACGACTCATCACCGCGTACGCTGAACATCAAGAGGGACCCCTTCATCGGGTCAATCCATGGACAAAAGTTGGCATAGTTGGCGCGCTTGTCTTTGCCGTGACAATCATTGATACGCTCACCGTCCTTGCAGGGCTCTATGCTGCGATACTGGTGACATATGGTGTTGCCGGACTTCCATATCGTCAGCTTATCTATTGGTATACACTGCCATTATTATTCATCGTCTCAGTTGCGGGACCGTTGGCGTTTCTTGAGCCAGGGGTACCAATTGGTGAAGCACTCGCTACCCCCGTTGGTAGACTCTCGGTCACGTGGGCAGGCGCCTCGTTGTTCGGTGAGTTGACCTGCCGATCACTTACGGTTGTAACATTTACATTAACTACAACGATGACGACTCGATACGCTGATATCGCCTACCTACTCGGTCGGTTACTTCCGCGACCAATCGATCAGGTCGCATTACTCACCTATCGATTCACGTTTGTCATGATTGAGACGCTTGAAGACCTGGTGAAAGGTGTCCTCGCTCGCGGGGCGTCTCTCTCTGATTTCTGGGCGAACCGTCGCACCTATGCCCGAATTCTCGGGATGACGTTACTGACTGCAATTGAACGCTCCGAGCGACTGGTCAAATCGATGGAAGCTCGCGGTTATGACGGTGATATTACGTTATATGGTGATGTCTCACGACCACCTGCCGGTGAGGTCGTCATTATTGGCTCTTGCTACAGTGGTGTCGTTATTTACGCGCTCATCGTCGTTTATGAGGTGATTCCGGTATGACTGCGGATCACTCAGGGGAACGGACGCCGCTGGTTGATCTTCAATGTGAGGCTCATACCTATCCTGACGGCACCGTTGGGATGCATGAAATTGACTTTTCTGTGTATCCGAATGAGGTGGTCGCACTTGTCGGTGGGAATGGCGCCGGCAAATCGACATTGCTTGAACACCTGAACGCCACTCTTGTTCCTGATGAGGGCGAATTAATTGTCGATGGAACTGCAATCACTGAGGATAATAAAGCGCATGCCCGGAAGGCAGTTGGATTTGTCTTCCAAGACGCCGATACACAATTAGTAGCGCCCACGGTTTTAGATGATGTGTTGTTCGGTCTGCAAAACTACGGCATAACCGGTGAGGAGGCCGAGCGTCGTGCCCGCGAAGCACTGGCGACAGTTGATGCGTCACATCTTGAAGACCGGATCCCACACTATCTCAGCGGCGGTGAAAAACGCCTCATTGGTCTCGCCGGTGTGCTTGTTTTGAATCCTAGCGTGGTCGTCCTTGATGAGCCACTCGCTGGTCTTGACCCCGAGCGATCACGATTAGTCGCTAAACGAATCCGACAGATTCACCAGGAGGGTATCAGCGTCGTGTTATCGACACATGATCTAGAATTCGCCGCTGAAATCGCCGATCGTGTCTGCGTGATGGCTGATGGTAATATCATTGAGAGTGACACACCACAAGCGGTATTCTATGATGATGAGCTGTTAAATAAAGCAAATCTTCGCCCACCAACAGCGGTCCGCATAGCGCACGATATTGGCGTTGATTCTACCGCTCAGCCGGTCACAGAAGCTGATCTTGTTTCGATTTTTTCTAAGACATAGGCTGAGGGACTTAGAAAAGCCAGGGGTCACCCGACCCGTGGTCGTTTACGATGGTTCATCAGGATCACCCAATAATACTAGCGGGGACTGAATATCTCTTCTCGTAATTTATACTCCAACTGCGAATATTGTATGCTCAATCATAATCATAAAAGCCACGACCGGTCTTTTTTCCAAGATCACCAGCTTCGACCTTTCGCTTGAGAAGGTATGCTGGCTTATATCGATCACCAAATTCATTATATAGGGTTTCAGTCGCATGCAAACAGATATCCAATCCAATATGATCTGCAAGCGTCAGTGGTCCCATCGGAGCATTCGTTCCAAGTGTCATCCCCTTATCAATATCTTCCTTTGTTGCAACATCTTCATCATATGCACGGATCCCCTCATTAATCCATGGCATGAGAATCCGATTTGTCACGAATCCCGGTTTGTCATCAGAAACCCATGCTTCTTTTCCAAGTATATTAATAAATGACTGAGCGAACGATAGGACGTCATCAGCGGTTCGCTCTCCGGCAACAAGTTCAACACCGTCCATTACAGGGACAGGATTCATGAAATGAATACCAATGACGCGGTCAGGATATTCTGTGATACTTGCAATGCTCGTAATTGATAACGTGCTTGTATTTGTTGCCAACACAGTATCGTTATTTGTCATTTCATCAAGATCACTGAAAATGTCCTGTTTAATATCCATATCCTCGACGGCTGCTTCGACAATGAGATCACATGTTGTGAGGTCATCAAGCGCCGTTGTACCAGTGATACGGTCCTGTATCATTGCTGTTTCACTCTCGCTTCGGCGTTCGGCTTCGACATCGCGATCAAGTCGGTCAGCAATAGCTACAAGTCCATCTTCAACGAATTCAGTCTTAATATCTCGCAAGACAACGTCATACCCTGCCGCTGCTGTCACTTGTGCAATCCCACTGCCCATTGTGCCTGCCCCGACAACGCCAATCCGTTCGACAGATTCGATATCACGTGTCATCAAGCGGGCGTCGGTGTAGTACTCACCTAATCCTTTCGTTTGTGCGCACAACTCAGAAAATCAGTCGTCTGGCGAAGTCAGTATTCTTCTCGCTCACCCAACCCTTCGGATCGCTCCACTTGCGGGAGCAGGCGGAGTTAAACCGAATTACAAAAGCCACGAGTCACTCAACCAGTTGTCGTTTATATATTATTAAATATTCAACCACTGAACAATTCCTGCTGGTTGCAAGAAGGCTGTCAGACATGATAATCCGATAAAGTCATACGGTATGCTCGGGCATTGTTAGACATGAGCACAGAAAACAAACAACAGAGCGTCCGATGCATGATCGCGAAAGTTGGACTCGATGGGCATGACCGGGGTGCTCATGTTGTTGCCCGAGCGTTCCGTGATGCTGGGTTCGAGGTTATTTACTCTGGATTACACAAAGCACCTGAAGAAATTGTTCAAGCAGCTGTGCAAGAGGATGTTGATGTTCTTGGTATCTCCATCCTCTCTGGGGCACATAAGACACTTGTTCCAAAGATTATGAATGGACTTGAAGAGTACGGCGCTAAATCAGAGACACTTGTTCTTGCTGGCGGTGTGATTCCTGAGGAGGACCGCGATGATCTGAGAGATCATGGAATTGCTGCGATTTTCGGTCCAGGAACCTCAATCGATGAAACAGTTGAATTTATTCGTGAAAACGCGCCACAGCGATGAGTATGAATGCAAGTGATGAATCATTACTTGAATCGTTGCTCGCAGGTGAGCACCGCGCGCTCGCACGCACCATCTCAAAGATCGAAAACCGTGAGACAGGGTATCAATCGCTTGTCTCAGCGTTATATTCACACACTGGTAATGCAGATGTTATCGGAATAACGGGAAGCCCAGGCGCAGGGAAATCGACGCTTGTTGATAAACTTGCAGAGGCGTATCGTGCCCGTGATGAGACTGTGGGAATTATTGCAATCGATCCCTCTTCACCATTCACCGGTGGTGCTGTTCTCGGCGACCGAATTAGAATGGCATCAACAGTCGGTGATATGGATGTATTTGTCCGGTCAATGAGCGCTCGTGGAGCGCTTGGTGGTCTCTCAACAGCAACTGCAGACGCTGTCAAAGCAATGGACGCCTTTGGGAAAGATAAAATTATTATTGAAACTGTGGGTGCAGGACAAAATGAAATCGATATTGTCCAAACCGCCGATACGGTGGCTGTGTTGGTACCGCCCGGTTCGGGTGATGATGTGCAGACGCTGAAGGCAGGCATTCTTGAAATCGCAGATGTGTTCATTGTGAATAAAGCTGACCGCGATGGGGCTGATAGGACCGTCCAAGAACTCCGTGAGATGGTTCATCTTGGTGAAGGAAAGCAAACATCTCGTGATACAAGTGGTCATCACGGTGTTATGAGTACTTCTGGATCGTCAACAATGGACACTAATGGTCAGAATAATCACTCAGGGACAACAGTAGGTGCTGGAATGGATGGTGGAGGGCATGCACAAACAGAGTCAAAGTCAAAATCTGCTGATTTGGCAACTCATCAGACTGATACATCGAACACCACTCCAGAGGAAAACAATCATGAGACAGTGTCACCATGGTCAAAGCCAATCATTGAGACAGTTGCAACGGAAGGATCCGGCATTGAAACGGTCATTGAAGAATTCGCAGAGCATCGGACATATCTGAAACACTCTGGTGAGAAGGCTGAGCAGACACGACAGCGTTACGCTGAGGAAATCCGGACACTCCTTCGAGGAGATATCAATCAACTCATAGAAACGAGACTTAATGCAACGAGTAGTGTTGACGTGCTTGCAGAGGCAGTCCGTCGAGGTGAGACCGACCCGTACACAATTATGAATGAGATTGTCAATTCAGTTGAGCCATGTCTCGATAAGCAAGCATTCGAGGGCGTTTCTGATCTCAC
>P_A23_Liq_3_FmtDRAFT_1000114_pt1 | contig 16555 bp, 14 predicted proteins | sample PonA233FremontCA_FD_10237 | JGI IMG/M metagenome (IMG submission 10237)
CGAGCAGCGAGAGGGGACGGCCGCCGGCGATCGTCGCCGCCAGCTCGCGCCCGAGGACCTCGTCGACGACGAAGCCCGGGTAGTCGCCCGCCACGTCGAGGTCGCGGAGGAGCCCGACGCAGGCCGCGACGTTGACCGCGACCTCGCCGTCGGCGAAGACGGCGTCGACCTCGCGGCGGTAGGCGTCTGGCGCCACCTCGTCCACCGTCGTCTCGAACCGTCGACCGAGGCGGTCGCGGGTGTCGTTGAGGACCGGGACGACGACGTCGGCGCGGTCGCGGACCCAGGCGTGTTCGTCGCGGACCGTCTGCGGCGTGACGCGCATGGGCGGCGTTCGGCCGCCCGGGGCTTGCCCTTTGCGAAGGCTTTTATAACGGCGGGGCAGTAGCCTGAGACAAGCGGGTTTTCGCTGGCTGTTCCCGCACGGAACACTACGGACAGTACTTCCACTATGCCTACCCGTCACGGTCGACCGATCGGCGGCGTGTCGCGGCGCGACCCGCGGCGCGATTCGACGACGGCGGCCCCGACGACCCGCAGTGAGATATGAGTCAAGTCGACAAGCAACTCGATACGTTGAAATCAGAGATCGAACAGGAGATTCCGAACGACATCACGGTCACCGACGTGAAATACGAGGGACCGGAGCTGGTCGTGTACACGCGCGACCCCAAGCGGTTCGCCGGCGACGGCGACCTGATCCGACGGCTGGCCTCGAAGCTCCGAAAGCGGATCACGGTCCGCCCGGACCCGAGCGCCCTCTCGCCGCCGGCGCGGGCAGAAGACGAGGTCCGGGACGTGATCCCGGAAGAGGCCGGCGTGACAGACCTCGACTTCCACGAGGACACCGGCGAGGTCGTCATCGAGGCCGAGAAGCCCGGCATGGTGATCGGCCGCCGGGGCTCGACGCTCCGCGAGATCACCCAGGAGGTCGGGTGGACCCCAGAGGTCGTTCGGACGCCGCCGATAGAGTCCTCGACCGTCTCGAACGTCCGCGGCTTCCTGAAGAACGAGCGCGAGGAGCGCCGCGACATCCTCGAACGGGTCGGCCGGCAGATCCACCGCGAGGAGATGTCCGACGACGAGTGGGTCCGGATCACGACGCTCGGCTGCTGCCGCGAGGTCGGCCGGGCGGCATTCATCCTCTCGACGCCCGAGACCCGGATCCTCATCGACTGCGGCGACAAGCCCGGCGCGGAGGGCGAGGTGCCGTACCTCCAAGTGCCCGAAGCGCTCGGCGCGGGCGCGGCGACCCTCGACGCGGTCATCCTGACCCACGCCCACCTCGACCACTCCGCGCTGGTCCCGCTCCTGTTCAAGTACGGCTACGACGGCCCCATCTACACGACGGAGCCGACCCGCGACCTGATGGGGCTGCTCACGCTCGATTACCTCGACGTCGCCGCGAAGGACGGGCGGACGCCGCCGTACGAGTCCGCACAGGTCCGCGACGCGATCAAACACACCATCCCGCTGGAGTACGGCGACGTGACGGATGTCGCCCCGGACGTGAAGCTCACGTTCCACAACGCGGGCCACATCCTCGGCAGCGCGGTCACCCACTTCCACATCGGCGACGGCCTCTACAACGTCGCGTTCTCGGGCGACATCCACTACGAGGATACCCGCCTGTTCAACGGCGCGGTCAACGATTTCCCACGCGTGGAGACGCTCGTGCTTGAGTCCACCTACGGCGGCCGCAACGACTACCAGACCGACCAGGAGGACTCCGAGGAGGCGCTCAAGGAGGTCATCAACGAGACGTACGAGCAGGGCGGGAAGGTCGTCATCCCCGCCTTCGCGGTCGGGCGCTCACAGGAGATCATGCTCGTCTTAGAGGAGGCGATGCGCGAGGGTGAGATCCCCGAGATGCCCGTCCACCTCGACGGGATGATCTGGGAGGCGACCGCGATCCACACCACATACCCCGAGTACCTCCGCGACGACCTCCGAGACCGCATCTTCCACGAGGACGAGAACCCGTTCCTCGCCGACCAGTTCAACCACATCGACGCCGGTGAGGAGGAGCGGCAGGAGGTCGCCGACGGAGACGAGTGTATCGTCATCTCTACCTCGGGGATGATCGAGGGCGGGCCCATCATGTCGTGGCTCCGCCACATCGGCCCCGACCCGGACTCGAACCTCGTCTTCGTCGGCTACCAGGCGCAGGGAACGCTCGGGCGCCGGATCCAGAACGGCTGGGACGAGATCCCGGTCGACGGCTGGGGCGGCGGGAGCCGCGGCGACACGCTCACGCTGGAGATGGGCACCGAGGTCGTCGACGGCTTCTCCGGCCACGCCGACCGGCAGGGGTTAGAGAACTTCGTGAAGACGATGAACCCCCGCCCGGAGAAGGTGCTGTGCGTCCACGGCGACGAGAGTTCCGTCCAGGACCTCTCCTCGTCGCTGTACCACGACTACAACATGCGGACGTTCGCGCCGAAGAACCTGGAGACGTTCCGGTTCAAGTAGGCGCGCGGCGAGGGGCGCGAGCGTCTTCGGGGACAGCCGGAGGGCGGACGCGCTCCGCCTCCCGCGTATGGGAGTAGTTCCGGGCGACATCGACGCGGCGCCGGGACTCGGCGGTCTCGTCCACCTGCTGTTGATCGCGTGGGTGTGCGTGACGATCGCGGGCGCGATGCCGCAGTTCGTCCCGGTGTGGTCGGGGACGACGCTCGCGGACGGAGCGCCGGTCCCGGCGGTCGCCGGCGCGTAGCCGGTGACGCTCGGTCGCTCCGGCGCGGGTCGGACGGCCNGCGGCGGGGACGGCCCGCGGCGGNGACGGTTCGGGCGACGAGGCCAGCGCTTAAGCGACGCCCCCGCGACTCCCCTGTATGCGCCTCGCGCTCATCGCTCACGACGAGCTGAAAGACGAGATGGTCGCGTTCGTCGAGTCGCACACCGACGCCCTCGGCGAGTGCGAACTGGTGACCACCGGGACGACCGGAAAGCGGATCGCGGAGGCCACGGGCCTCTCCGTGAACCGGCAGGCCTCCGGTCCCTTCGGCGGCGACCTCCAGATCGGCGGGATGATAGCGGGCGACCAGATCGACGGGGTCGTCTTCCTCCGCGACCCGCTGACCGCGCAGGCGCACGAGCCGGACATCTCGGCGCTGCTGCGGGTCTGCGACGTGAAGGACGTACCGCTGGCGACGAACGTCGCGTCCGCGGAGATGCTCGTCGACGGGCTGCTCGGCGGCGATTCTCTCGACTGATACCGCCGACCGCGGAGATTTAACCCGGCCGAACCAAGGGTCGACAGATGACTCGCCCCGCAGGAACCCGCGTCCGCGCCCTCGCGTTCGCGTTGCTGCTCCTCCTCGCGACCGTCGGCGCCGGCGCGGCCGCGGGCCAGCCCGCGGTGTCGGAGCACGCCGCAGGGTCGGAAACGGTCGTTCGCTTGGCGGCGGCGGGCGCCCACGCGTCGGTCGCGGGGGCCGCGGGCGGTCCGGGGACCGTCGGCGCCGAAGCAAACGCGAGCGGGAGTCGGGTCGGCCCGATCACGCGGTGTTTCGCCGGAACGGGGTACCCGATCGCGATCGGCGGCGACGAGGGGAGCGCGACGATGGAGACGGTGATCCACCTCTCCGTACTCACCGACCCCGCCGCGGGCAACGAGTTCGGCGTCGAGACCGCCGGGCGACTCGGCGGCGAACCGATCGTGACGCTCGCCGCGGGCGTGCGACTGACCGCGCGGCAGGCGATCGCTGACGGAGACCCGTTCGCGGCGTTCGACGTGCTGTACACCTACGAGCTACGGTTCCCGATGTTCACCGGGTCGGTGGGCGACGCCGACTACGAGGACGACGGATCGCCGATCGGTTCGAGCGCCGGCGCGGTCGACTGCTGACGGGTCCCTACCGCTCGACCGCGTCGTCGTCCGGGGGACGAACCCCGCGGACGAGCGACAACACCTCCCGTCGGGTCGCCTCGAAGTCGTCACCGCTCGGGTACGCGCCGCCCGCCAGCAGGTACTCTCCGGCCTCCCACACCGCGAGCAGCGCCTCCACCGAGACGCGTTCGCCGTCGACCTCGCAGCGCCCGTGGGACACGGTGAGCGTCGCGCGCGACGCGTCCGGATCGTCGACGTCGATGCGTCGCTCGTCGCGCCGCGCGAGGNCGGTGATGTCCCGCTCGGCGAGGCGGTCGCGGAACCCCTCGCNGGCCCGCGACTCGACGAGCCGCGTGAGCGCCGGGTTCGGTCCGGTCTCCGGCGAGACGCGGAGTCGACTCGCGAAGANGAACGGCCGCGGCGGCGGGGTCTCGCGCTCGTAGCGCGCCGTGCCCGCGGTGACCGAGACCGGTCCCGCCTCGAAGGGGCGCTCCGTCGCCTCCGCGACGAGCGTCCAGCCGTCGAGGCGGTCGCGGGGGACGACCGGTGGCTCCATGGACTCGTATCTCTCCGGACGGGAATAAAACGGACGGGCAGCGGGAGGCGGTCAGAGGGTCGAAGAGCCGGTCAGTGGTCGTCTTCGCGCCACTTGTGTTCGCACTCGGTACAGACGAAGAACCGGGTCTCCGACTCGTCGGCCGCGCGGATCTGCTGCATGTACCAGTACGCCTGATCGTTGTCGCACTCGGGACACTGCGCGGTCGTCGTCGGGAGCCCCTTGTCCTCGGCGTCGCTCACGTCGACGATCTCGGACTCGACCTGCGACTGGGTCGTCCACTCGTCGTCGCCGTCCTCGCGCCCGATCTCGTACCCGCAGGAGTCGCACACCCAGTGGTCCTCGCCCGCGCCGGATTTCATCATGGATCCGCACTCGTCGCAGAACTTCATGCCCGAACCTACCGCGGATCGTATATAAACGGCGGGATCGCAGACGGACGCCGGGTGGAGGCGTTGGCGAGCGCCGGGAAGAGTCGCGGGCGGACGCCGACCGGGCCGCCGGCGTCTCCCCCGTCATTCCACGTCGACGTGTTCGGCGAGCGCGAAGCGGACGCGCTCCTCCTCGGGCCCCTTCGTCTCTCGACCGGTGACGACGACCTCGCCGATGTCGGACGTGTTCGCGACGTGCGTCCCCGCGCAGGCGGTGCGGTCGTACGGCTCGTCGCCCTCGTCCGCGCCAGCTATCTCGACGATCCGGAGCTCCTCGATCGAGTCGGGGAGGAGGTCGATCCGCGTCCGGTCGGTGTCGAGCGTCGCCTCCGCGGTCTCGCGGTCCATCGTGTAGCTCGACACCGGTCGCGCGTCGGCGACGAGCTCGTTGAGCCGCGCCTCGATCCGGTCGAGGTCGTCGTCGGTGAACCGCTCGTAGGCCGCGTCGAGACGCGCCCGGTCGGCGTACAGCTGGTTCCCGGTCGTCTGCGCGTCGAACTCGTCGAGCAGCAGCGCCGACAGCAGGTGCTGTGCGGTGTGGTACCGCGAGTGCGCCACGCGGCGGTCGGCGTCGATCTCGCAGGTTACGTCGGTTCCCGGCTCCGGGAGCGCGGGTGCCTCGTCCGAACTACCGGCGTCTCCGGTCGGTTCGACCTCGTGGTGGACCGTGTCCGCCATCTCGGTGTCGACGACGCGCCATGGAGCGTCCCCGTCGCCGTCGGTCGCCCGGATCGTCCCGGTGTCGTGCGGTTGCCCGCCGCCGGTCGGGTAGAAGTGGGTCCGGTCGAGGACGATCCGGGCCGGGTCCGAGAGGACGCGCTCGACTGTCGCCTCGAACGTCGTCACCGCGTCGTCCGCGAGGTAGAGTCGCTCGGTCACGGATACAGGAAGGGTCGCCGCCGAGATATATCCACGGCTCTCCGCGGCGGCCACCGAGCGCGACCGCGGGGCGTCCGCGGACGCCCCCGTCTCGGCTATCGAGACTGATAGCCGAGAGTCCACGCTTATGCGTGCGCGAGTGCGAGGGCCGAGTATGAACGGGGGAGCGGGCGGCGCAGCGGCCGAGCGCGCGCAGAGCGAGGTGCTCGGCACCGTGTTGCTGTTGGGACTGACCGTCGCGGTCGTCGGCACCACGGTCGCGCTCGGCGGCGCCGCGCTCGACGACTCCCAACAGACCGCGGACCTCCAGCGCGTCGAGGGCGCGATGACGCAGTTAGACTCCAAGGCGAGCCTCGTCGCGCACGGCGGGTCGCCGTCGCAGCGCGCACGGGTGGATGTCGGCCGGGGCGCGGACCTCCGCGTCGACGAGGACGCAGGGTGGTTAGAGATCGAGGTGAGCGGCGGGGCGAACGGGACGTACACCAACCGGACGTCGCTCGGCGCGATNGTCTACGAGCGCGGCGGCGAGACCGTCGCGTACCAGGGCGGCGGCGTGTGGCGCTCGACCGGTGGCCGCTCCGAGATGGTGTCGCCGCCCGAGTTCCACTACCGCGGAACCGACGGGCCGGAGACGCTCACGCTCCCACTGGTGACGATCGAGAAGGGTTCGGCGGGGCTGAGCGAGACGGTTCAGATCAGCGAGAGCGCGACCGACGCCCGGCCGGTGTTCCCGAACACCGACTACGGGAACCCGCTCGCCGACAGCAACGTGACCGTCGAGATCACGGTTCAAAGCGAGTACGCCGACGCGTGGGGTCGGTTCTTCGAGTCGCGGACGAGCGCGTCGGTGACTGATCTCACGGACGACCGGGTGCGGATCGAGCTGCGGACGGCGACCGTCCACCCGACGCTCAGCGCGAGCGTCTCGGCGACGGGGCGTGCGGAGCTCCGGGTGGGCGACATCGACTGGCTCTACGCCGACAGCTACAACTCGACGAACGGGACCTACAGCTCCCAGCCGCCCGGCGAGAACGCGAGCGTCCAGACCCGCGGCGAATTCGCGCTCACGAGGGGGGGTGGCGGGAACACGGAGAGGATCAAGATTCGCGGGAACCTCACGGCCGAGTCGTTCAACATCCCGCCCGGTCAGTCTGACAAGCTGAACGTTACCAATAAAAGTACGGAGACGGCGTTCGACGAGCTCGCGCCGGTCGAAGGCGGGATCAGACAGCGCATCGCCGGCGTGCGAAACCGAAGCCTCGCTGACACCGCGCCAAAACAGTCGACTGGCATCGATCTGTCCGGCGACGAGACGGCGGTGATAGACGAGACCACGTACGTCGACGGCGACGTCTCCCTCTCCGATCGGGCGACGCTCAGCGTCACCGACGGCGCGACGCTCCACGTCGCCGGGGAGCTGACCGGCGACGGGTCAGAGAGCCGGATCGAGCTCGACACGTCGAGCGGGAACATCACCGTCTTGGTGGACGAAGCGGTCGACCTCAGCGGAAACAGCACGATCAGGGCCGCCGGGAACGGTCGAGCGACGCTGTACGTCGACGACTCGATCAGCCTTCGGGACACGGCCGCGGTGACGACGGTAAACGACACCCGGATCGACATCCACAACACCGGCAGGATCGATCTGACCGGGAGCGTGAACATCGCCGCCGACCGCGACGTGGCGAGCAACCTCTGGCTGTATTCGAGCGGGGACGATGTCGACATGGAGGGCGGCCAAAACGACGCCGAGCGTATCCGGTTCACCGGCGTCTTCTACGCCCCGCAAAGCGAAGTGACGCTGAAAGACCGGATGGAAATCAACGGTTCGTTCACCTTTAGGCGGTTCTCCTTCGAGGATGGCTACATCGAGATCCACTACGACGAGGCGCTGCGAACGCGGCGGCCGTTCAACGGCGAGACGGTCCCCGTCGTGAGCTACCTCCACGTCTCCAAGCACGGCGTGGTCGTCGAGTCCGGCTGAGTCCCGCGACCGCTGTCCGGCGCGCTCAACGCCCGGTCAGTCGGAGAACTCGACGCGGGCGGTCGTTCGGTGAACGACGAACCGATCGTAGTCGTCCGCCGCGAACGTCACGGTGAGGTCTGCGGGGCCGCTCATGTTCGTCGTCACCCCGTCGAAGCCGTCGTAGTACCGCTTCCAGACCGTCGCCTGCGTGGAGTTGATAGCGAGCGTGACGTTCTGGTCGGCGGTCCGATCGTCTATCGCCACCTCGCGGTCCGTGCGTTCGGCGACGACGAGGACCGTCCGGTCGCCGCTCACCGACTCCGCCGGGGGGCTGAGCCCGTACAGCGAGTAGACAATCGTGTCCCCGACAAGCAGGTCCGGTTCCTTAACCATCACGCCGTCGTTGCCCTCCATCCGGAAGACCGCGCCGTTCTCGTAGACGATCCGGGTGTCGCCGGCACCGTAGTACGTGATCGATCCGCCCTCGACTATCGCCGTCTCCGTGCCGGTGTCGTTGAGCCGGAACTCTGAGACCCGGTCGAACGCGAGCCGCCCACCGCCGAGCCGGAGTTCGGTCGCCCGGCTCGGTACGCCGTCCCGGCCGATGTCGTTGAAGTTGTCGTGGAGGACGTCGAACGCGCGCTCGACGTTGTCGTCGCGCTCCGCGAGCTGGGCGTCCTCCAGCCCCCCGAGGCCGACGGTGAACGTGACGGCGATGGTGGACGTGATCAGCGCGAACACCAGCACGAACCCGACGGTCTCGCTGACGCCGCGGTCGGCGGTCAGGAAGGCCGCCCCGCGATCTGCCCCCGTCATCGCTCGCTCACCACCACTTCGCCGTTGTCGCCGCCGGCCGGGTCCCACCAGATGCGGAGATCGCCGCCGGCGACGGTCGTGTTCCGGACGTCGACGGCATCGCTCGTGCGGAACGGGACCTCGACGGTCGCGTCGGTGCGGTCGCTTTCGAGCGCGAGCGTCCCCCGGGTGTCGCCGGCGCGCACGCGTATCCGATAGACGGTGCCGGCCGCCCTGTCGGGAAGCGTCAGCGATCGGTTGACCGTGAGTTCTCCCCGGGCCGACGCGCTCGCCGCGAGCCGGTCGACGGTGCCCAAGTCGGCCGCGACTCGCTCGCCGACGACCGTGAGTTCGCCCTGCGCCGCGCGCTCGCGCTGCGTCTCGACGAACGAGCCGCCCGCGACGAACAGGCCCGAGAGCAGCAGCGTCGATATGGCGAGCGTCATGACGTATCCGACGGTGACGGACACGGCGCGGTCCGTCCCGCCCGGGCCCTCACGCATCGCGCTCACCCGGCGCGAGCCGGACCTCCTCGCCGTAGGTCAATTCGGGCGTCCGGTGACGGATCTCGACATTGACCCTGTATAGCGCGTCGGCGACGTACGGCCGCGAGGACCAGTCCGAGGCCGTGTCGTCGGGGTCGTCGATGACGAAGCTGTACGTTCCGAACGCTTCGTCGCCGTTCCGGTATCGGATGTCATAGGTATCGTTCCCGTTCTGTACCCCCTCGGCCCAGACGAGTTGGGAGAATCGATCGCCGTCGACCGTCCCGGCGGTCAGGTCGATCGTGACGTTCGCCCCCGTTTCGTGCGGGAACCGCTTCGAGACGTTTGTGGTGCCGTTGCCGGTCCCGTTGCTCACCGTGACGTTGATGGCGTCGGGCGCGTCGTTCGACAGCGTCACCGACCAGTTCGCGCCCGGCCGCTCGGTCACGACCGCGAACGCGCCGGACTCGTCGTTCGAGACGCGCGTCGAGTCAACCGTCAACTGGTAGTCTCGGGTTTGGTTGACGTCGCTGGCGACGGTCCAGTCCGGGGTCGTCCCGCTGCGGTTAGTCATGTTGCGGAGTCCGGTGCTCGTTTCGTTCTGAAAAATCAGGGTACCGGGTTTCGTGCCCGTGACGGTCACGTCGGCTATCACCCCGTCACGGGCGCGGAGGTCGGCGACCGTTCGGGCATACGTCGCGACGCGCGCGTCGAACTCGTCGCCAACGTCGCCGGCGCTCGCGTTGCGGTGCTCGCGGTGCATGATCTCGATGAGATCCTCGGTGACCCCGTCGCGGAACTCGATCGCCTCCGCGCCGCCGGCGTCGGCGCCACGGGTCGCGAGGTTCTCGGTGTAGATGACGGTGTTCAACAGGAGGACGACGGCGACGAACAGGACCGCGAGCGTCAGCCCCGTGATGAGGATGATCTGCGCCCGGTCCTCGACGCTGTCGGCGTCCTCGCGGCCGTCGCGGCGGAAGAGACTCACATCTGCCATGCGGTGATTCGCACCTCCACGACCGTGTACAGGACCTCACCGGTCCCGTCCGCCGGGGCGGCGAAGTACCCCTCGTTGGAGCCGTTCTTCGCGAGTTCGTACTGGTCGTCGGCGCCGAACCGATCGTCGCCGTACAGCGCCACGCGGATGCTGGCCGTCGCCGCGTTGTCGGTCGGCGACCCCATGTCGACCATCTCGACGTCCGTCGTCCTGTTGCCGCCGTCTGCTGGATAGTACACGTCGATGTCGAACGCGACCTGGCGCTCGCCGAACGCCTCCGTCAGCGGGTCGTGGAGCGGGTGCGTCTCCGGCGGCACGCCCGCGTAGATACCGTCGTCGCCCCCGCCGACGAAGCTCCCGTTGTCGTAGTAGAGCAGCGCGGCCGTCAGGTTCCCGCTCTCCTCGGTCGTCGCCAACAGGTCCTGAGCGGCGATCGACGCCTGGTTCTCGACGTGCTGGTTCGACGTGCTCGCCGACAGCGGCGTGACGGCGGTCGCCTGCGTCGCGAAGATGAGGCCGGTGACCAACAGCAGCGCCGCCGTGAACGCCTCCAGCGTATGGGCCTGCCCGCGGTCGTCCGGGAAGTGTTCAACGAACATCTCACCACACCCGGAGCGTGAGCCGGTAGGTCTGCGCCCCCTCCGGGTCGTTGGGGTCGTCAATGGCGACGATACGGCTCGCGGCGGAGACGCTCTCGCCCCGCGGCGGCGCGGGGCCGGCGCGCATGTGGGCGCTCGCGGCGCCCGATCCGATCGACTCCACGGTCCCGTTCCGCGTCACGGTGAGGTTGAGCCCGCGGACCTCGTCGACGCCGAGTTCGGCGTGGAGGTCGTCCGCGTTCGCCGTCCAGTCGCAGCCGAACGTATCCGCCGCCGTCGCCGGGTCCGTCCCGTTGAAGAACGCGACCGTACAGGCGTGCGACAGCGTCGCCGTCGACCCGGCGCCGACGAGCGACGACTCCGCGAGCCGCGCGGCGCCGCGCTCGGCGACGATGACGGTCGCGCCCTCACCGACGGCGTACGGCTCCAGAAGCGACGGGACGAACGCGAACGTGAACCCGACCGCGACGAGAAACACCGACATCCCGACGACGAAGTCGAGGACCGTCTGCGCGCGGTCATCCGACATAGATCCACACCCCCAGCGCCAGCGTCATCAGGACCACGGCGTACTTGACGCCGGAGACGAGCTCCGCGTCGCGGATGTAGCCACTGATGAACCCCGAGAGGATCGCCTGGATCGTCACCGCGTGGAAGAAGAGCATCGAGAGCACGTCCGGGTCGACGCCGCCGCCGCCGCCGAACCCCGCCCCGCCGGCGCTCCCGCCGCCGTCGCTCTGGGAGACCAGATCGCCCATCACGTCGATGAACTGGGTCTGGAGAATGGCCATCACGCCAAGCAGGGTGATGTACGTCATCACGATGATCGCCACCTGCATCCGGGTGCGCGACTTGCGCTCGCGCTCGATATCGTCCTGGTTCTCCGAGGCCTGCGCGGCCGTCGTCAGCACGTCCGTGATCTGCGAGGAGGCCTCCTGCGCCTCGGCGATCAGCTTCACCGTCCGGGCGAGCCGGGGCACCGCGTACGAGTTGTTGAACTCCACTAAGGCGTCGCGCAGGCTCATGCCGTAGTTCACCTTCGCGTGGATCACCTCGAACTCCTCCGCGAGCTTCCCGGTCGACGTGTCCGAGACCGTGCGCACGGATTCGAGCAGCGTCTGCCCGGTGTCGTTCGCGGAAGAGAGCTTCCGGAGCGTCTCCGAGAGCTTCCCGGTCACCGCCCGCCGCGAGCGCTGGTGCCACTCGTAGAATACCCCGAGCGGGATCATCACGACGTAGGCGGGCACGTAGAGCCAGACGAACGCCGACCACACCGGCCGGGCGATCCAACCGTCGACCGTCGTCGGCGCCGAGCCGGCGGCGACCGCGACGCCGACCAATGCGAGCGCCGCCGGCACGGTCAACGCGAGGGTGTACAGCGGGTTCTCGCGCAGAAAGATGTGCGGCGCCGAGAGGATCTCCCTCGTCTTGTGGGTCCCCTCGCGGTCGCGAATGCGGTCGAAGACCCCGAAGCTCCCGACGAACGACTCCACGAGCCCGAAGTGGAGCAGCCCCTCCCGACTCGTCTGCCGGAGCCGCTCGCTCCCGCCGTCGGGCTGGAGGTAACCGTCGCCCGGGTCGTCCTGTTTCACCGTCGAGACCAAGACGAGGAAGCCGACGCCGACGAGCGGGATGAGCAGGTACACCGTGACGTACAGGAGCCGGTCGTCGGCCTCGCCCATCATCCCCATGATGACGAGGATGATGATGAGGAGGAGCGGGAACAGGGAGAGCGTCATGTACATCTCGCCGAACAGCTCCAGTGTCTCTAAGGTCATCTCGCGCTCCTGTTTCGACGTGCGGAGGTGTTTCTCCTTTTTGTCCTTCAGGAAGCCCTCCATGTCGCCGCCGGAGTTGACGATAGAGAGCATGTCGGCGAGGAACTGCGAGAGCTCGTCGGAGGGGGTCTCCAGCGACTGCTGGCGGATCGCGTTTCGGTAGTCGGTCCCGAAGTACTCCGTCTCGTTGACGATGCTCTGGAACTCGCGGGACACCTCCCCGTAGGTGTCCTCGGCGGTCGCCATCGCGCGGAGGATCTCGAGCTGGTTGAGCCCGCCGACCGATAGCGCGTACATGAACGACACCGAATCCGCGAGCAGGAGGTTGATCTCGCGCTTCCGCGAGGAGGCCCGCGAGTACGGGACCGCGACGAGTCCCCCGAATCCCACCGCGAAGCCGATCGAGCCGAAGACGAGCCCGCTGAGAAGCACGGCCGTCGGCACGACGAGCGAGCGCAGCGTCGCCTGAACGCCCGGCGTCGGCGCGGGGATCCCGAGCGAGAGCGCCTCCGGATCGATCAGCCCGAGCGAGAACACGCCGTAGCCGACCAGCGTGCCGAGCGCCCAGAGCGCCCCGCCGACGAGGAGGCCGACGGCCAGCGCCAGCGAGACGTACATCTCGACCTGGTCCGGCATCCGCGCCTCCGCCAGCTTGCGCTCCACGTCCGCGACGAAGTCGCCGTCGGCGTCGAACAGCAGCTCGAATATCGGGTAACACAGCTCTGCGAGCACGTTCGCGTCCACGCCGCCGTCGCCCGCGTCCACGTCGAGGCTCACGGCTCGGCCCTCGCGACGGACACGGCGCTACCCCTCCTCCGCGGGCTCGACGGCGCCGAACCCCCAGTCGTCGATGTCGTCGGTCGCCGCGCCGTCGGCGTCGTCGGCTGAGGCGCTCTCCGCGTCGTCGGACTCCGACTCACGGTCATCGGAGTCCGCCTCGCCGCCGGAACCGACCGCGCCGCCGTCGGCCTCCGCGTCGGCGGTCTCGTCCGTTTCGGGGTCGGCGGCGCTGAACCCCTCGCCCACGTCGGTCGACGCGTCCCCCTCGGACCGCGCCGACGGGGCCGAGAGTACGTCGACCCCGTCATCGAACGGCTCGCCGAAGTCGATGTCCCCCGGCGCGCCGGAGCCGTCGTCGGCGGGAGCGGCGCTCGCTTCTGGAGTCCGTTCGAAATCGGCGTGACTCGGGTCGGTAGGCGGCTCCGGCGAGGAGTCGGCGGCGGGGTCGGGGTCCGTCTCCACGGGATCGCTTCGGCCCGAGTCCGAGCCGCTCGGCGCTCCGTCGGCCGCGGTCGCCTCCGTGGCCGCCTCGACGAGCGCCTCGCGGTCGCCCGTCGACTCTGCCTCGATGTCGCGGGCGTGGTCCATCTCGAGGAGCGCGTCCGCGACGGAGTCCGGCACGTCGCCCCGATAGGTCTCGAACAGGTCCTCGGCCGCGTCGAGTATCTCCGCGGCCTCCTTCTCGCCGGCCGCGTCCGGTGTCGGACGGGGGACCAGCTTCTCCTTCTCGCGGTCGACGTTGATGAGCACCGACTCCATCTCGCGGAGGTCCTCCAGCGACCGCTCCAGCTCGTCGTTGGCCATCAGCGCCAGCACCGTCTCCGGGTCGTTGATGAACGCCTGAAACGTCGCCGCCACCTGCGCGTAGCTGTTGAGTCCGCGGTCGATGAGGTACGCCAACACGACCCGACGTTTGCGAAGCTCCTCGTCTAGCATCGCCCGACTCCAACCGCGGTCGAACATGATGTCTTCGAGCGTGTTCGAGTCGCCCATCTGGAGGAACTCGTCCGTCTCTGCCTGCCACTGGAACACGTCTTGGACGTTGATCTCGTCGTTTTCGGCGTCGTAGTGGTTGATCTCGGTGATCGACTTGTTCCGGCGCACCTTCTTGCCCTGAACGCGGGTGGAGGTCTGGATGGAGACCAGGTCCAGCGCCGTGAACATCGTCTTCGAGACGTTGATCGGGTCGGTGGTGAACCGCTTGAGCACCTCGCCCACGGAGTCGGCGTGGAACGTCGTGTAGGTGGTGTGCCCCGTGGACATCACCTGGAAGGCGGTCCGCCCCTCTTCGCCGCGAATCTCGCCCATCACGATGTAGTCCGGTCGCTGCCGGAGCGCGGCCTCCAGCAGGTCGAACTCGTCGATGTCGCCCTTGTCGTCGTCGGAGAAGGAGGGACGGGTGACGGAGGCGATCCAGTTGCGCTGGGGGAGCTCTACCTCGCGAGTGTCCTCGATGGAGACGATCTTCGCGTTCGAGGGAATAAAGAGGGAGACGGCGTTCAGACTCGTCGTCTTCCCGGAGGCGGTACCGCCGGCGAAGATCAGGCTCTTGTGGTTCTCGATCGAGAGCCAGAGGAACGCCATCTCGTCGAGCGAGAAGGTCTTCCAGTTGATCAGGTCGATCGGGGTGAACGGGACGTCGTTGAACTGGCGGATCGTGTAGTTGGTCCCGTGGTCGGAGACTTCGCTCCCGAGCGTGAGCTGCGCGCGCGAGCCGTCCGGGAGGGTGGCGTCTACCTGTGGCCGGCGCTTCGAGATCCCCTTTCCTGACCGCTGGGCGAGCTTCACCACGAAGTCGTCCAGCTCGTCGGTGCCGTGGTGGACGTTCGAGATGATCTGCTCGTACTCGGAGTGGTAGACGAAGACGGGGGAGTTGTAGCCGTCACAGGAGATGTCCTCGACGTTGATGTCGTACTTGATCGGGTCGATGCGCTCGTAGCCGACGAAGTCCCGCTTGAGGTAGTACAACAGCTTCTCGACCTGGTGCGCCGAGAGGGTCCGGGCGTCCTCCGCGAGGACGGCCGGCTCGGGGCGGGCGCTGATCTCCGGCGGGTTCGCCGGCGACTCGACCGGGGGCTCGTACCCCAGTGACTCCGCGATCCGCCCGGCGATCCCCTCTGTCGGGTCGATGCCGAACCGGTCGACCAGCGTGTCCGCGATCCCCCGCTCGTCGCCTTCGTCCTCGTAGAGCCCGTAGCGGTCGAGCAGCGTGCGCGCCTCCTCGACTATCACCTCCTCGCGGAACGACTCGTCGCCGCCGGCGATCGACTCGTCGGCGTACTTGATCGAGGTCCGGAGCTTGCCGGTGAGGAACTCCGTGAGGTCCGCCTCGATCTCGGTCCGGTACGGCTGGACGACGTAGTACTTCGCCTCGTTCTCCTTCCGCGACCGGAAGACGATGACGAACGCGTACGGCTTGTTCACCCAGTAGCGCTCCTCCTCGCGGAAGTGCGTCTTCTTCTGTATCGGCACCGCCTTCTCCAGGTCGTACCGGTTCGTCAGGGTGGTGTGACCCCCGTCGGTCGAGAAGAAGGCGTCCTCGTCGAGATCCGGGTTGACGTCGACGGTGCGCTCGTCGACGAGGTCCGCGAGGTCGGCCGCGGCCTCGCCGCCCGCGCCGAGTAGCTCCTCCGTGCGGTCGGGGTCGAAACCCAAGGCCTCCGTCTTGTCCTCGTGGGTGAACGACAGCGGCTCGTCCTCTCCCTCCTCGTTCTCCTCGGTCGGCCGGTTCCCGTCCTCGTCGAGGAAGAACTCCTCGCGGTAGTCGTCCCAGGTGTAGTACCCTTTCAACACGGGGACGGAGTAGGGGTCGTAACGGGCCGCGCACAGGTCCCAGAGGGCGTCGCCGACCGCCGCGGCGGCGCGGAAGCGGTAGTCCGTCTCACTCGGGTCGAAGCCGAGCAGCGTCGCCGGATCGAACGCGACTCGGTCCCACTCCTCGGGGGTCGGCGGGCGGGACGGGACCGACTCGACATCGGCTCCATGCGCAACGACGACGCCGGAGACGCCCTCGCGACCGACCGACCGGTCGAAGACGGTTCGTGGGATCGGTTCCGCGGCCGCTGCGGTCTCGGCACCGGGACTCGATGTCGCCTCCACGCCGTCGCGTTCGTCCTCGAAGGAGAACGTCGCGTCGTCCGGGTCGGCGTCGGCATCGACCCCCTCTCTTTCTGCGTCGTCGGTGCCGTCGCCGCCTCTCCCGTCGCCGTTGGCACCGTCTCTCTCGCCTTCGGTCTCGTCCTCACCCGCGGCGGCTGCGGGCGGGGTCACCCGCCGATCGCCGGTCGGCACGACGGTGGCACCGCTAAGAACGACCGCGTCGGGACCGACGACGAGCGTCCCTCGATCCGGAGTGCCGTGTCCGGGAACGGCCGTCTCGCCGTCCGCCGCGAACGGCTCGTCGACCCCGGCAGTTCGGATAACCCCGTCGACGCCGTCCGGCAGGTGGAGGGCGACG
>P_A23_Liq_3_FmtDRAFT_1000117_pt1 | contig 16500 bp, 12 predicted proteins | sample PonA233FremontCA_FD_10237 | JGI IMG/M metagenome (IMG submission 10237)
TCGGAAGCCAATATTGTCCGATTGTTCCGACATGGAGGCGGACATGCCGCCTTGGACAACAAAAGCTACAGTCCTCACCGATAAAAACGCTACGCATCCACTGATTCACGCCCATCGTAAACGATGGGATTCTCTCAGTGGAATAGATAGTGAACCTAATCAGAACCTACCGGTTTATAGTAACCCTGTTGTGGTTCATATACCATTCCACGGCCATGTAAGTCATCTAACTCTCGCTCAATATCAACATCTAGCCCAACCTCTTCAACAAGATCTCTTATATCATCAATATGTGCTCCCTTGCCGGAGTCGTCTTGTAGCTGTTTGATTATTCCCTCAACTGTTTTATCACGCTCACGTTGTGTCTTTGACTGGCCAGTAGCAATCACATCGGCATCAAATTCACCGGTTTCTGGATCAACACCGATGTCTTCCAAACAGGATCGGACAATTTTGATCGCCCGTTTTGCGTCTTGTACAGTTACTTCTTCAGACAGACGCACTCTAGCACTCGCTTCTGAAAGCCGGACAAGGGCTTCCAATTTACGAGCAGTAACCGGTATCGGATCATCCTCATTCACCCCATCCGTCCGAAGGTCAACGTAAAACTCTTTTATTTCAGACTGCGCCTCCGGTGTCATAGTCGGAACACAATTCCGTTTCGCGTAAGCGATGTATTTTTGCATCAAATCTGGATCTATTTCAGGGGTGACTTCTCGCGTTGCGGCCTCTATCTGAGACTCTGTGATTGACGAATCTGAAACATTCTCTTTGTGAGCGTTCATTTCTCCGGCATAATTTGATTCAATGATGTGATCAGCTAGATCAGCATCACGCTCTTGGTCAGGCACATCGGTGACAGTGAATATAAGATCAAATCGAGAGATCAAAGCAGGCTCCAAATTAATCTGCTGTGGCATTGATTCAAAACGATCAAATCTACCATAGACTGGATTTGCTGCTGCAAGCAGAGAGCAACGTGATTTCAGTGTTGCAGTGATACCGGCCTTTGATATCGAAACTTGTTGTTGCTCTAATGCTTCGTGCATAGCCGATCTGTCGCTGTCGGCCATTTTATCCAATTCATCAATAGCTGCTACGCCTTTGTCAGCTAATACTAACGCCCCCGCTTCAAGCGTCCATTGCCCATCGTCGCCAAAATCATCACGGACGGCAGAGGCGGTGAGACCGGCCGAAGACGCACCTTTTCCAGATGTATACACAGACCGGGGTGCAATATTGTCAACATACGAGAGTAACATGCTCTTCCCCGTTCCAGGATCGCCTACCATCAAAATATGAAAATCTCCTCTAATCTCTGACCCATCTGGCAATTTTTTAGGCACACCACCAAACAACTGAAGTGCAATTGCTAATTTTTGTGTATCATATCCATATATTGTGGGTGCGATTGAGTCAACAATTAGACTGAAGATATCCTCATTTTGAGCCAATTGCTTGATGTCTTCTTTATCTTCCGAAGTAACATCCATATTATCAAATTCTTTGTCATCTTGGACTATGCTTACACCATCCATATATAAATCAAAGTATTTTGAATCAGCATCATTTGTTCGTTCAATATGGAGTGACCCAACGACATCAACATGATCACCGGGAGTTACTGAACCAACAATATCATCTTCAATATTGATGTCAATGCTCTTCGGCGTCTCACCACCAACGAGATCCTCAGGGCTTTCCTGTACACGAATCGTCTGAGAATCAACAAACTGTGATTGATCGAAATCAAGACGGAACGGCCCTTCTCGCTCACATCCGGCACACTGATCTGGCTCATCAAATCTATCTTCGACATGTGTCTGATTATTCATAGTTCCACAACGTTGGCACTCAAATGTAGCCTCTATAATCTTAGGCCGAACATCAGTCGCCTTACGCACGATCCCTTGAACAGAGATTAAAGAACCTACGTGATCGTCATGAACACGCATGTCTCGTATATCAACAGACTCAGGCAAGTTGAAGATGCGAACATGTGCTTTCTGTAACGAAATATCGGCAGGTAAGTCATATAATTCTAAGGCTTCTTCAGCATACTCGATTACTTGATCTGGCTGAGAACGAAGATCCTCAGCAAGATCATGGTCAAACACATACAGGTCATCAAAATCAATATACAGTGATCTCTGTTCATTCGGGTATTTCTGAGCTAACTCAGAAATCTCGTCAGCGTAGTACTCTCGAAAGAACTCCAAGAATTGATCCGTAACTGTATGTTTGCCACTAACAGCCATACCATAAGTAGAAGCCAAACAAGTATAAACACTACGGTAAAGTGGAAATGATTAGTATAGAGATACAGAAATATTGTGAAGAGTGGAATTAATCTACCCGGAATCGCTGATTTGGTGGATGATACTCTGCTTCTGGGACATCACACCGTCCGCTGATATAGTCACCATAGACTACACCGTTTGAGATTGGTATGTCAACCCACATCTGGTGTGATTTCCCCGGAGCATCCATTCGATTATCTGTGCCCTCAGAAAGAACTTGTTCCGGATTAAACACATACCCGTTACCAACGCTTTGTGGGGGAAAGAAAATTGCCACAGGATATTCCTTATCGGTTGCTCTGCGGATAACACGTTTAGGGAAAGAAGCTTTGTCCCGATACTGGTAGCGTTTCGCTATTGCGTACATATACCCTTGTTTCGTCTTCAACAGTAGGCAATAGATCCCCACTGAATCGGAAATGCAACGAGAGACTACCGTATGCGTCCACCGGTCAACCGATTGTAACAACTTCCGGATCTGTGGTGTTTCACCACCATGATCGTTAGACACGGGTTTTCACCCTCTAGAATATACAATGTTCTGCTTGCATATAATTCTAACCCGTATACGTCGAAATCCACAGTGTAGATGAGGTCAAACAGCGGAAACTCAATTTCCTACTAGTACGAATTCATCATCAGTACAGATGACTGATGTATATTTTGTTGAGGCGTAACAACATTGTCCTCGCCATGAGTCAACTTCAACATTCGTAATAAGGATTTCATCGCCAACCTCAATATCAACAGCAGTAGATTGTCCCCACATCGACACCTGAATATCAGCAGTTTCATCGCTAAAAGTCACATCACGTTTTCGAGTATCAGAGTATTCTTCAATTTCGCCGACAGACTGAATCACACCAAATACATCTTGAATATCTCCTTCCCTGAGTTTGATGATTGAATCAGGATTTATCCGTGGCCGGGTGTCTATATTAGAGACAATCGGGGGGAATCTCTCGGACTGATCTGGATGTCTATTGCCTTCATTTTCAGACATTTTGATCTGTGGTCGCCCACTATCGCTCTTTGTAATTACACCATCAACAAACTCAACGGTCGTACCAGCTGGTATATATCGAACCCGATCAGCCATATCACCCCATAGTGTTACCGATATATGCCCTGTCGAATCTGCAATAACAAGATTTTGCACTAAACTTTCTCCTGAGTTAACTTCACGCGGAGCAGCAGACCCAATAATCTCACCACGGACGTGTGGCGAGCTCTCACCAACAGAGAGATTATTTATCGAATCACAGTAGTCCGCTCGCTCAATCACTTCAAAATCATCAACAAAGACTTGTTTATCCCACTCGTTACCGTCGAAATCATCATTTAGAATATCTCCAGAGACACAAATACCAATCCCCGGATGAAGAGATCGTGCAGCAACAACCCCCAACCGATCCCAGAAAGTCAATTGTAATTGTGAGTTTCCATCCATGGACTCAATAATAACATTCGAGACGAACCCAGCTTCCCCATTACGATCAAACTCTGTCAATGAACTTGTTGAGACAACCTTCCCAACAACCTGGATAGATTGATCTACCTTCTGTTTTACAGACGCAATACTCTGTACATCTTCGCGGTTTGTATAGATGGCGCGAAGATCATACGATCCACCAGAAGCAACACGACAAATCGGGAGTGAATCATGTTGTGCAGTCCGTCGAGACCCCTTATACAGCCCATTTTGATCGCTAACCCCATCATACCGGTAGTTGGCAAGTACGACCATCCACACACCGGGCGACGGGCGTTTGTATGGGTGATATTTCCCAGACAGAAATACAGACTCAAACAAAAACTGAATCTGTATTGGGAGACGATAGTACGGAACATCGTTCTGGCTATCATACCCAATCGGTTCAATCAACCCATTTTTAGGATTCCAGTATGGAAACGGGTTTTTCTCCATCATTTCATCAAGCCTGCCAAATGCAGCAAGATCACCACCTGCCTGAAATGGATTATAGTAGGATTCATCACGAACCAGAATTCGGAACAACCAAGAAGCTAAATTAAAATTATCCGCCATCTGAACATGAGCTATACTAGTAGACGGGCGACCCTCTGGCGGAACCGTTTGTTGAAACATCGTGTTTGAGTGGTACTCATCACCTGTCTCAGATTGAACCGAAAATGAATCGCAATCAATGAATGTCACTTGGCACTTTTCATCGATGAATATATTCTGATAATTAAAGTCGCCAATAGCATATCCCTGTTTGTGAACCAGTTGAACGATTTTACAAAGTCGATATGCAAGATCTACCTGCTCCTGTGAGAAACGTGTTCCTGATGGAAGCTCACTACGCATGTAAGATTTCAGTGTTTGCATGCTATCTGTATCAACCTCAGGCATCAGATACCCAACAAACACCCCATCAGAGTAGAGTAGTTGTTCAGGCCACGCAAACAACATCGCATCCCAATCATCCTCTACAACATCTTGAGGGTGGTTTCGGATCATACACTCGATTTTATTCTCAACAGCACCATCCGAAAGCCGATCCGTATTGAATATCTTCGCCACACCATCTGAATTAGTGATCTTATATACACACCCTTCTTTCCCACAACCGATCCGCGTGCCTACTCGGTATTCAGTCCCATCGATAGAGTGCAAGTTTGCGTTTGAATACGATGTGTTATCATGCTTTTTGAGAAATGAATCAGTAGGCATTGATGAAGATTCTCCATTATTTTGACCAGCACCAGACGTTTTACCATCGCCTATTGTGAACGGATTCGAATTGGCTTGTATCCGAGGGGCATCGATTGTCCTATGGACAGACTCCTCAGCCTTATCGATTGGCACTGCATATGACTCAACAAGCTGTTCAAACATATCTGCAATATCTTCTTTTGTATATTTTGACTGTGAAAGATCATATTCAGATGTGACTTTTTCCACCCGCGAGCGAATCTCGTTTGAATCATCAACACTCATTGTCCTGTGATGTAACGAATATGTTCAGTTCTCACCGCTATCAACCGCTTTCCATATGATCTTTGTATCAACAGACTCACTTTCGACATCGCCTAGCACCTCAAGTGTAGACAACCGATTAGATGCAGTTGCTTGTGAACACCCTACTCTCTTTGCAATTGCTGAAATGGATGCTTCAACGTCAGAGAGGTCTTGAACAGCCTGTATGAACTCAACATCGTCATACTTCTGTTTTCCTGGCGACTCAATCAACTGTGAAGAGATATTAGACGGAAACCTGCCCACTACTAGGGTTTTATCATCGGATGAGTGCTCCTTGAATACCTCACTTTCTACAAATTGCCCAAATTGCCGACGGGCATCACTATCATTAAACGAATCTACACCAGTAACGAATCTAGAAATCCGATTGAAGAATTTCGTGCGCGGCTTCGATGAATCACTTTTGTCCCATGCAAAGCGATCAAACCCATCAGAAAAAGAGACAATAGCAGCAACCGGTGATCGCTCAAACTTAAACCGTTTCCGCTCTTCGATAAGAGATGGGCTTGCAGTAATAGGAACAGTCGCCGAGGCCGTCGAAGACTCTTCACGAGCAACTAATCTCTTGAAATGGCCAGTTGGATCAATCCCAACGAGACCGCTGTCACCGACAGCTCCAGCAGCATACCAGTCCGGTGTCGCAAGTACAATTGAAAGCGTCGTGTGATACTCATCCAAAGAATTCTCTTCTGACTCAGCCCGATTTATCAAGGAAGTTCGGGCTGTGCTATAGAGTTCACCATACAGTTCTTCTATAGTTTCCTCACTAATAGTAGCTATCTCACCATCAAATTCAGCAACCCAATCTTGAAACCGAGATACAACTGCGTTAACCGCTAATTCAGAACCTACTGCGGATTGATCCGATGAACCTAATCCATCAGCGACACATGTAAGCAAGTACTCTTCGGCAGCATCACCATTCCAGTTGTCTTGACAGGTGTCACCCGCTTCGATATGCTTTGGCCCACAGACGCTCTTACCGATTATTTCAGGAATTGACATAGAAACACCCTTAGTCACATCTTGAATATATCTTCGACTTCCGAAGCAGCCCCATCAACATCCGGCTCCTCACCAACCGCGACCCCAGAGACCTCCTCAACACTGTTAGAGAGGAATTCGAAATACTCTTTAAACATCCCATCTTTCAGCTCAACAGTCCGATCTGGGTGAAGTTGTCTAATAGTTTCCGTATCAGCATCCTCTCCAACGGTCATTATGAAGAGAGCAAACCGCTTGTTGTCCTCCCCTTCCGATATCCGTTGTTTAATTTCGTCCCACCTGTCGTCGCCAACATCCATATCAGTTGGCTGGCCGTCAGTAAGAATCCAAATAAATGGCCGTTTATATGGGATATTCTCATTCTTATACGCATCCTTCCGGTCACGGGTAAGATCAATTGCCTTCTCAACAGCCTCACCCATTGGCGTACCACCACCAGCAGCAAGCTGTGGAGGTTGCCAGTCCGTAATTGGTTTGAACTCATCTTCAACAATAACGTCACCACCGAAGTTGACAATTGAAACGTCCACTTCACGTTTTACTTCCTCCATATCCCCAATTTCATCCTTGAATAGCTGCAACCCATCATTGACTTGCTCAATCCGAGGCCGCTTATTGCCATCAGAGTCAGTGACAGAAACAGTCATCGACCCAGAAGTATCAACGACTATTGATGTGGGTGTGCGCTCCAAACCAGGCTCAAGACCTTCACCATCTAACAGGCTATCTGAACTCATGAATAACACAACATACTGGTATTATAAATCCTTTACTGAAACCTCAAAGATAAAATCCTCACCTCCAATCGAATAGGCAACTGCTATATTCTTTTTTTGGTATAAGAGTGAGATGTCGAGTCAACAGAAACAATCAAACCACCAACAAGCACAACTCCCCACCTCCGATGATGAATATTCTCATGGTTCTAATAAAAAAGAGATCACCGATATTGACCATACTAAAGTCCATACCGATCCGACAAAAATATCGGTTGCGTCACGAAGCGAACAAACGGCAATCAGGGTCTCAACGGCAGTCAGTAACAACCCGAACGTAGACTCCGTTATTATCGGTGATCCAGGCGTAGGCCCGATGGAAATTGGATACACGCTCCATGCAGATGCTAACACAACCGAAGCAGATATCATTCGATCACTCTCAGTTCGTCCATTAGAATTCGTTCAAGAGTGTTCAACCCCAATTAGTAATTACCGGAATTCATCACTTCTACCAAGGCAATTTGATGGGTGTATTAGCATCTATAGTCACCCCGCTACTCCAGCTATCAAATACGCACGTAGAAAATCTGGGTTTAATACGCAAAGCACGATTACCTGGAACCCAACAAAACAGCAGATAGCATCGCTCCCAGAAGCAACCGATTGGGAGTCAACATCACCGATACGTATTGCGTTTACTGAAGTCTCAGAATCCACCATCTTTGAATTTGAGAAAACGCTTAAAGACGTGGTGACACCCTCATATACACCAGAATACCTAACCCTAGTCGAATACGACATCAGCAACAAACATACACCAGATAATAAATCACAAGAAGTCTGGTCTGGAGAACTGCAAATAAAATATGAACGGATCAGAGATGGCGAAACCAACCAAACTGATATCGCCATCATCCGTGATAATGCAAAACAGATCCCAACAACGACTAAAAGCACCAAGCCAGACTCACCCAGGAACTCAACGCCAAAGTTCGAATTGAACGACTTGACTTCACGGGTGAATCTCACAATAACATCACCACCCTATCTCGACGCCATCAATTACAGTGATTATGAATCAAATGATGGCAATGATTATACTGGAGAAACAGGTGATGCAATAGCCAACATAACTGAATCAGCAACAACAGAAGAACTAATTGAAGCATGGGAAGCACAGCAAGCAGAGATTTTCCGGAAGGTACACACACTAACCCAAGAAGGTGGGTTCTGTGCTGTCGTTATCGGGAAGACAAAAACACAGGGTAAAGTAATCGACCTACCTGCGATTTTCTCGCAATTGATGACGCGAGAATTATCTTGGAATTTCCACGAAAAGATCACTTGGCATAAAGTCACAGATGGAATAGACAAATTCAAAACCACTGTTCAAAATAACCGCCCGACATACTACCATGCAAACCAAATGACTGAGGAATGTTATATCTTTAGAAAAGGAGACATCGTAAACCGTAATAAAGATACAGCCAAAATCAAGTTAACTGATTTTGTCAAGAAAGAGGTTGCCAATAATATTTGGCACATTCCGACAAAACCCCCGAATGGTGGGATTGGCCATCCATGCCCATTCCCAGAAGAGTTGGCATTCCGGTTGATCCACCTCTACAGTTATCCAGATGATATCGTCTTCGATCCTATGGCCGGAAGTGGAACCACCGTAAAAACTGCGTCACACCTTGACAGAGACGGAATTGGCGTTGAACTAGAGCCCAAATTCGTTAATGAGTCACGAAGACGAGTATTCGCCGAGGAGTACAATCGGAACCAACAAAAGATAGCAAAGATGGTTAACCGACCCCCTGAGAAAGCCCAAATAGCAGAATACGATACCTCAAAAAAGCAAAAACAAATGGTAAACTATCAGTAAGTGATCACTCGCCGGAAGACTCGACATCAACAGTTATCTCAGCTGTTGTTCCATTTGAACTGTACACAGACAACCGCCCATCAGAATTTTCAACAATTGTTTCTACAACCCACAGGCCAAGCCCACTTCCATGTTCAAGCATGGACTCTTTATCACCTAACACAGAAATCTCATTTTTAGGGATCCCTTGGCCATTATCAGCAATAGCTATAATAGCCATGTTATCGCTACTACGGATAGAAACACGAAGAGTAGTTGCCTCATCAGAAGCATGCTCAACAACATTTTCGACTAGCTGACCAACCGCAGCAGGCAATTGTGGATGCCCAATAATACGATCATCACACTCAACAGTAACGTATGTCTCAAACTCGTCAAACTGCGATGGAATAGACTCAAGAGCAACATCAACAATATCATGAGGATCTAACGCAGCCCGCTTCTGCTGGCTCTGTATTACACGACGAAGCAATCGTGACTTCTCAACTACGTTCTCAATAGATTGAACCTTATTTTGAATTATATCAAATTTATCTGCATCATCAACCTCCGATTCAACTATATCTAAATACCCATCTAACACAGTAATATCATTGCGTATGTTATGGCGTAATGCTCTAAATACGGTATTCTTGATAAGATCAATCTGTCCACGTACCATTGATGACTCAACAGCAGACTGCATGGTTGAGGCGAGAACCTTCGAGACCTCAATATCAACGGTATTAATATTTGATTTACGCAGCGACCCAGTAGCTAATACACCAAAATCACCGACAGGAATCAAAACCTCTGATTTGATCGTCGGGTCGTTAGTTTGAGAACGTGCCGTAGAGTCCTGAATCACCTCAAGAGATGAATTTTGATATACACTCCAAGCAACACTATTTGACTGGCCAAACGTAGGGAGTTTCCCCACTAATTCAGCAGACATAGTAGACTGTGCAGAGGGTTGAAGCATATTTGTAATCGGATTATATTCCCAAACAGCAGTGAACGGAAAATCAAGTGAATTCTCTATATGACCGATACCGGCATTGACTACATACTCACGCGACGTTGCATCAGAAACGTCCTCAGCAAACTCATTAATAGACTGCAACCCCTCCGTAAACCGAATCTGATCAAACGCATTATACGTAATGTGTGTGAAGAAAGAGGCTATACGAGTGTCTTTTGCTGTGAACGATTTGTCACCCCTACTTCCGAATAACAACACACCATACCCACCAATCGGGAGTAGGCTACATGAGTTAATCTGTTGATGATGCATAATTGATGTAGAATCGGTGAATTGATCAAATGACATTTTTCCATCTTCAATAACTTCATCAAACACAACATCAGACTCATACACATCTTTAAATACATTCTCACTCGTATTAGACCCCTGTTGGCTAAATGTGTCTGTCGATCTATCATAGACATAGACACAAATAACATCTGCACCAATACACTCATTCACTGCTGCAACCAACTTCTCACAAACATCATTCCGAGTAGAACTAGACAACAACCTACCAGTATAATCGGATAAAAGATCCATCAAATACCCTCCTGAATCAGGTAATTCTGGGTTTGAGAAATGACCCAGATTTGATTGCATATCAAGATCTACAGAGTCACTTTGCCCAGTAGAATCAGACACTGTATCAGCCCAAACGGTGCTACAGACTCTGCCAATCTTGTCATGAACAGCATCAAGAGTATCTAACCGAGACATAGAAAGAACCTCCGGCGACACAACACAGAGATAGCCAAAGCCACCTATAGAGAATGTATAACAGTACACACCTGTATCCCGCTTTCCAACCTTAACAACAGAAGAAACACCATCATAGTTAGGAAGAGAAGAATCAGCATCAGACCAACAATTAAACTCTTCAGCAGAGTAAAATTGGTCTGTAGGAACACCCTCACTAGAGTCCCACATTGCAAACCCAGAGGGATCAGATAAATCGCCTCTAAATACACCAACTGCATCACACCCTAAAGCAGACATATAGCACGAAATGATATTTGAGACAGTTGTCTCCAATGTCTCATCAGCTTCTATCTCCAACGCCAGTTCGAGCACAGAATCATCACCGGAATTAGTTCCCATAACAATCACAGATATTGAAATCTATCATGAGCATCACTACACGATTAACCTACATAGTCTTAACGTATAACAACATAGCAACTCAAAGAATTGAGCAACGATTAACTGCCCATACCGGCTAGTATATAACGATAAATATGAACCCAGTAGAAAATATCAATTGGGAACCACCAGTTGGCACAAGTATATCACAACCAGATGAGTATCTATCAGAACGAATCGAAACCATCGCAGAGTCACCAACAGCAGCACACGCACCAGGTGTGTATGTTCTAGAATTTTCCACCCCCAAGACAGACAAGGAGAGTAGGAGATCGCAGATGAAGAAATTGTGGCTTAGTGAAAAAGAAACACTACCATCATATTTCGAAGAACTGGTAGAAGCCAATAAGCTGTTGTATGTTGGTTTTAGCAAGGATATATACAATAGAATTGAACAGCATATCAATAAACATCAAACAACCACTCTTGCAGATGTGTTCCCCCTTCATAGCGTATTTGATATCTACTTCTATGAGACGAAACAAAAAGCAGCACTTAATGAGGAAAGTCATACGATTGACCTAAATAACGCATACCCAAGCGCATATGTTCATTCTAGGTGAAAACTGTGAAGAGTAGAGGGGTAATTTATTTTTATTTGGAGTGATATATTGCAATAACATCATGAGTGAATCCAAACAGACTGAATTTAATCCACCGATTGAAACGCTACAACCGAAAGCTGAGGAATGCGCTCAACGACTGCTCGATGCAGAAGATGTGTTTTTAGCATCGCACATCGATGCCGATGGGATCGCCGCGGCTTCAATCGCCAGTCAAGCACTCTCGGCTGCAGGCGTCAAACATAATATCAATTTCTATAAGCAACTAGACGAAGATCACATCAGTTCAATCGCAGCAACCGACCACGAGACAGTCTTGTTTACTGATTTCGGTAGTGGCCAACTTGATATTATTGCAGACTATGAGGCAGATGGTGCGTTTACCCCCGTCATTTCAGATCACCACGAACCAGCTGATGTAGAAACACAGTACCACCTCAATCCGATTTTATTCGGCATCAGCGGCAGTTCCGAACTATCGGGAGCAGGGACAACATACTGCCTTGCACGGGCGATGAGTGCCCTTCAGGACGATCCAGAAATTGACCATCCAACACGCCGCGCAGATAACAAAGATCTCGCAGGCATGGCAATCGTCGGCGCGATAGGCGATATGCAAGGTGGCGACAGTGGTGTTCAGGGTGCAAACACAAAAATCGTGGCTGAAGGAGTCGAAGCAGACGTGCTTGAGACAAACACTGACCTGACACTGTATGGAAAGCAAACCCGACCAGTCCCAAAACTGTTGGAATACAGCACTGATATTCGCCTCCCTGGGATCACAGGAAGTGAATCAGGAGCTATTGAGTTTCTCAACGCTCAAGATGTTGATATAACCGATGACGATGGGGACTGGAAGCACTGGGTCGATCTAACGACAGATGAAAAGCAATCCATTACATCGGGGTTGATCAATGTCGCTATTGAGAGTGGCGTCCCGAGCAGCCGCATTGACAACCTTATCGGTGAAAATTACACACTCCCCAACGAGCCCGAAAAGACACATCTACGAAATGTGGGTGAATTCTCAACCTTACTGAACTCAACAGGCCGATACGAAAAGTGTGACGTGGGATTAGCTGTCTGTATGGGCGACCGAAATGAAGCCTACACCGCAGCGAAAACACTTCTACAAAACCACCAGAAAAACATCAGCCAAGGCATTGAGTGGGTCGCAGATGAAGGCGTTACCAAGGAATCCCACATCCAATGGTTTGACGCGGGCGATCAGATCAAAGAGACAATCGTCGGCATCATTGCAGGCATGGCTCTCGGAGAGGGATCAATCGACCAACATACGCCTATTATCGCCTTTGCAGAGAAATCAGACGACGAATCTGACTCTGGGGAAGACGATACAATTGATGAAGTGAAGATCTCATCACGCGCTACTCGGAAACTGACTCGCCAGGGGCTTGATCTGAGTATCGTCATGAAAGAAGCATCACAACATTGTGGCGGGGATGGTGGGGGGCATGACATCGCTGCGGGCGCGACGATCCCAGCTGAGAATCAAGCAGAATTTGTCGAAAAAGCCAACGAAATCGTCAAAGAGCAGACTTCTTAGACTAAACCCCGGTATATAAATAAACATGCGTCATAACACACTCCACCCAGACGAAACTCCACTCGATCCCTACACACCAAGAGAACTGCAACAAGAACCAGAGACGCGATATAAACGGGATCTGTATATGGTCGCAAAGCGACTCAGAACAACTGAGGCCCAACTGAAAAAATATCTTTCACAACTCAATATCGCACACTCGGACGATCTTCTCTCCGTAACCATCTCCCGAAATCAAGCAATGGTTCGATCACCGACTAGACTTCCGACTGGTGAACGTGCGAAATCCGCCCAAACCAATCTCCAGTCTATCTACCAACAATCACCTACCTCGGCGTAAACGCCGAGGTTTGCCAGTGAACTCCCGGTCTACCCGCGTGAAGCGGTGGGCGTAAAATCGCCGCTCCCATTCATTGTTCCTGACTTGAGGGCGAGGTGATTGGTCGCCCCTCCAGCACCAGACTTACGCCGGTTCTGGAGATACCGCGCTGCAATGTTTCGCGCTGCATTGTAGTCGCTGTGTAGCTCCTTACCACATTTCTGGCACACAAATTTGTCACCATCGCGGTTCTGTTTATGGGTGAACCCGCACTCAGTGTGACTACACTGACGGCTGGTGTAGGCTGGATTCACCATTTCAACAGTAATCCCTTCAACTTTCGCTTTGTAGGTGATCTGCCGGGCAAGTTCACCAAACGCCCATTGTTGGAACTTGCTTAGATTAGCAATCCGATCACGGATATTTTCTAAATCTTCCAACACAATTGTATCACAACCGTTGGTGACGGCTTCAGTAACTACCTCTTTCGACACTTGATGAATTTTGTTCTCACTCCAGTTGGCGAACCGACTTCCGATGGACTGGATCGTAAGATGTGCCGACCGCGTACCCTGTTGTTGCAAATCACCGCGACGGCGTTCATATTCACGGCGTTTGTGATTGAACAAGTCGGCGTTGCCGATAAACGCCCCGGAGCTGGTCACAGCAAGATACCCATCCACGTTTCGATCAACGCCAAGGACTGTTCGGCCCTCAGCTTCTGACTGCGGCTCATCACGTTCCTGCTTGACTGAGACGTGGAGATAGTAGGTGTCTGATTGCCTATCGTAGCGGAGTTTCGACCCTTGTTTCGTCCATTCATCCGACTCCATGTACTCTGCCTGAATAGAGTCGTCAGGATAGACGTATTCGGCAGTCACACGACCGCTCCCGTAGGCAGCGAGCGTACAATACCCATCAAAGTAGCTGACAGCGTTGGTATTGTAAACGGTCGTATTTGATATGAACACTGGCTTAGAAACTGGGTCGTCATGATCGTCGTCTTTCATCTGTTCAACAGCACCACGCAATGCTGCAGACGCATGATTCGCAGCTCCGACACAAAGATCGGAGTGTAAGCCAGTATCATCCCGAATATTGTCGTAGATAAGGGATTGCACTTGAGACCGAGATGTGATCACGTAGCCGTCATCGTTGCCCTCCCACCCGCGATCAACGAACCGCTGGGCAGCACACCTGAAAGTATCCATTGTTTCCTTCAGGTCATCCCGGCGGTCGTCAGGGACGGAAAGTTTCACAACGGCGGTACGCTGAATCTTCATCTACATTCCACATGTGTGATTATGTTCTTATAAATATTGGGGGGTTAGTCAGCGTGAGGGATGTTGAGAAGTTGGTGTTCATGGCGCGATTCCCGCCCGTCGTAAACGACGGGACTCCCTCGCTGTAGTAGGTGGGCTGAATTATGTGAAAAGCATCGTTCTGTGGCCAATACACAACCTTAGCTATCTCCTATAGCGTTCCTATAGTAAATTTATAGGTGGTGAATTGGTGGAATATATGTCAGAAGCAGAACCCAACACAGAAGCCACCAAAGAAGACGCAGTAGAGGTCAACCCAGAAGTCCTCAGCACCCTACTCAAGGCTGCACAGGACAGAAACAACCTCGGATCAGATTATCCATGGGAAGATACTGAAGAAACAGAAGCAGCCATCGAGCAAGCACAAGAACTCCTAAACACGCATGGAAAAGGAACTGAAGAGTTTAGATACATCACTGATGAACGCGAAGAAACCTACGGTTATGGCGTCTATAACACCCACGAAAACTGTTTTGTACCACTCCCAGCTTCACTTGCAACTGGACAGGGTGTTACAATTCCAGACCATCTAACCAATGAGGAAACAGAGACACTCATTAACCGGGTTGCAAAAGAACACGGGTTGGATAGAGTTGGACATCTTCGAGTCGTCAAAGTCACCCTCGATAACGACCTCGATAAGAAAGCTGTCGAACATCACGACGAGTATAGCAACTAACTACCTGGATTAGCACAAAGAAAACAATCACCTAACTGAATAGACCAAGAAATCTATGCCACATTACGAAGGCCCAGAGACCCCCCGAGCAGTCGATTTCTTTGCCGGAGCCGGAGGGTTCACTGAAGGGCTACTAGAAGCCGGAGTCAACGTTACGCATGCATTCGAAAAAGACCAGATGGCCCGGCTGACATACCATGTTCGTCACTCTGAACCGAATAACATTTCAGTCCATCCAGATGCAGCTGACATTGACTCAGCCCGATTCCCGGAACCGATTGATATTATCGTTGGCGGCCCACCGTGCCAGAATTTCTCAACAAACGGTACGGGATGTCAGACAGATCTATACCGAAACAAACTCCCATTCGTGATGGTTGAGTGGGCAAAACGACTTGATCCAACGATTTGCATTCTCGAAAATGTCGAGGGGATGAAATCAACTGATGAAGACATCCTCGGAGCTCTCCGCGACCAATTTGAAGACATCGAATACAACACCTCTGTTATCACGCTTAACGCCGAAGAATACGGCGTTCCCCAACAGCGTCGGCGAGTATTCCTCATTGCTATCGATAAATCGGCACCACAACCAGATATCATTGAGCCGCCAACAGTGTGTAATGAGGGGCAACAGCGATTTAACCAGCTATCTCGGGGGGAATCCCAATCATATTTGACCGCAAAAGAGGCAATTGAAGACCTTCCAGCCCCGCTTAGCCCACAACACCCTGCAGACGACCCTATTCATACAACACTGAGCGATCTCACACCCGAAGAGTTTACAGGGCGATACACCAACTGCAGAGTCGATCCACGGTCATATCCCGAACCAGTCACCCGAAACGGCACTGAGGTGTTCATCCCACCTAATCACGTCGAACCAGACCATAGTCTCGAAACACGAAAGAAAAATGCCAATCGTGAATTGGGACGGAATAAGGAACCGACAACCTCACGGCGGCTTCATCCAGATAAACCAGCCCCG
>P_A23_Liq_3_FmtDRAFT_1000121_pt1 | contig 16371 bp, 19 predicted proteins | sample PonA233FremontCA_FD_10237 | JGI IMG/M metagenome (IMG submission 10237)
CGTCCCGTAGTCTCCCCGGCACGACTCGAACGTGCGTCTCCTCCTCTACAGGGAGGCATCGTAGCCGTTAGACCACAGGGAGAAAATGTCGCCGCGAGGATTCGAACCTCGGAAGGACCTACGCCAGCGGGTCTGAGCCGCTTCTCGTTGACCACTTGAGTACGGCGACGTAACGGTGAAGCGAGAATTGTCTCCAGGCACGATGGCCGGATGCCGCCACCAGGATTCGAACCTGGGAAGGACTAACCACACGGGTCTCGACCGTGTCCGTTTGACCACTCTGGCATGGCGGCGCAATTCGAGAATCGCCGGCGACTCTGCGAATCACTTTGGCACGCAGCGGCGGGAGAGCGATTTGAACACTCGTGTCCTTGCGGACGCTGCGGTTCCAACGCAGTCCCTTGACCAAGCTAGGGAAACCCCGCCAACGGTGAGACGGAGAGTCGAACTCCGAAGCCTCCTGGCTCTCGGTTTCAAACCGAGCGCGGTCGCCTATCCGCATGTCTCACCATCTCCGTCAGAACTTGCTCCGATGAGCCCGCCTCGCGTTTCTCACCAGGACACCGGAAGACGCGCATTACTCAGCTTCTGAGCTTTACTACCGAGGCGAATGTGTTCATCAGCACCCAGTCACAGCAGGGATGGATGACGGTTACCTCGTTCCGTGGAAGTACGCGCCGTCCTCGGTGACGCAGATTCTCACACTTCCAATCGTGTCGATGGACGTTGTCTCACCGAGTGGAACGTGGCGGAACGCTTCTTCTTCGCAGTCAGGGCAGACATTCGTTGGCATCACGCCGTGTCCCGGATTCGAACCGGGAACCCGTCGCCGGGGCTGGCGTAGCAGGCCAGTGGGGTCACCATTCCCCAGTCACGGCACACTGAGCCGACGAGGATTCGAACCTCGGTCCTGTGCGCCCAAGGCACAGTTCGTCGTCCGCTGGACCATCGGCTCACGGGACTGCCGAGCGTTCGGCAGNTNNTTATCTATCTGTACGACTGTTTCCAACTGCGCAACCGCGACCGAGTAGTCGTGGTTGCGCGTCTCATCGCGGGGGCGTACTTCGGGANGTTCCCGGGAATACCACACCGGCTCATGTAGGTTGCAGACCCTGCTGGGCCCAGCATCGTCGGAACGATCCAGCTGATCGCACCAACGGGCTGCCTACCTCGATGGGTATCCCCACGTGGTTTGTCCACGCGTCCACGCCGACGCCGGGATTTGAACCCGGATCACGGCCGTGACAGGACCGTATGATCGCCGGATTACACCACGTCGGCATGTCGCCCCGGCCGGAATCGAACCGGCGACTTCCGGATTCAAAGTCCGGCGTCCCTCGCCAGCGGAGACTCCGGGGCTTGACGTAGCCGCAGCTAACGCTGCGGGGGGTGTGTGCTAGCGACTCCTCGTACGCTCAGCGCGTACGGAATCGCTCGTTCGTTCCATTGTCAGGAACGAACGCAGACCAAACTGCCACGAGCTTCAGTCGCCGTACTCGCGTGACGCTGTGAGCTAAGCGAGTACGAGGCGAAAGCAGGCGGCACTCCCGTGTTCCCCAGCCCCTGACGGGTAGTCCGCGTGGGAGCCAGGTTATGCGGGTGAGAGTGTCCGGAGATCGCCGGAGTGCGTCGCGCTCTCGTGTTCGATGGTGACGCAGGCTCGACGATTCTCGTCCGGTCTCTCCGCACGCTGGTCTTGTAGGTACTCGCTGAACACGCGACCCGCGGCTAAACAAGAGCAAGCACGCCGCGGTTTGAAGCGAGTATCGACCATGTTGCGGGATTCTCCGTTTACGAGGTTTGTTTTGGACGTCTGTCACAGATTATTGTGGGAACTGTATTAAAATTAGTCAGGGTGTGGTAACTATAGGCACTATTTTGACGAATCTAGTTCGCGGTCCGATCAGTCAACTACCCCACCCTACTTCGCTCACTCTGACGGGTTCGCTCGTGGAGGGTGTCGTCAGAACTCTTCGAGTTCTGGCTGCTAACCAGAAGTCTGTGACTTCTGGTGATGGGGCTTGTCCGTGAACTCGGCCTCGAACCCGTCCGGGTGGGCGGTGAATCCGTCACTCGGCGTCACTGTTCCAGACTTGAGGGCAAGCTGACTGTTTCCCGTCCGTCGAGACGACTGTTGGCCTCGACGGACGTACCGCATCCCGATGTTCTTCGCCGCATTGTAGTCCGCGTTGGCTTCCGACTCACACTTCACGCACCGGAAGCCGATCCGAGTCGTGCGATTCTCCTCAGCTGTGAATCCACACTCGGCACACCGCTGTGACGTGTACGCCGACCCGACTTGCTTCACCGAGATGCCGACCGCTTCGGCTTTGTATTCTACCTGCTCGTACAGGGTTCGGAACGCCCACTTGTGACCCCACGACGCACCCGTTCGGTTGCGGATGTCTGTCAAGTCCTCAAACGCAGTCACGAACCCGCTATCGACGGTGGGGCTGTTGTGGCTCAGCCCGAAACACAGGTCGTACTCGAAGAAATCAACCGTGGAGATACTCTTGGCGCAATTGCGCCACATATTGTGTATCCCAGCCTTTGGTTTCGACGTAGTAGCTGAGCACAGCGTCGACGTATTCTATGGGCAGGATCTTGTGAGTTGCGAGGATACAGAGCATGTGTGGTGTCGTGAAGAGTGTGTTCCGGTCGTCAAGTGCGAGATTAATGAAAAGGTAGTTGGTAGTGTTGAATTCGTCCGTGATGAAGAGTTCTGCCTCCAACTCGTTGGCCAGCCAGACACCTTCGGCCTCNNCCTGATCAAGCCCATAGTCGATCGGCTCGTCGGCCCGGTTGTCGACATCGTGTGTTGTTATATGATGGGCAGCTTGGAGGATGAGATCCGCGGCAGCAGCTAGGAGGTCATCATCTCCCGTGGCATGGGTGACCTCGCCGAGAACACTCGCTGGTACGTGGACGTCGTACCCGGTGAGGAGTGTTTTGAGTGGGTCCCCGCCAGAGGGAGCCTTCGGCCGCCCGTCAACGACCGGCGTGGCGAGATTCAACAGTACATTCGTATCGACGACGGCAACGGCGTGCTCCGACATTATCAGGCACGCGACTCGTCATCAGAATCAGCCGAATTTGAATCCGTCCATTCGGAAATCTCGCCGTCGTAGAAGGCATCGTCACTCGGGAGCCCATCCTCGAGTGTGGGTATAGCGGGCGTCCGATCGATCGACTCTCGGAGGAGTTTCAATCGCAGTGCCTCCTCACGGCCCAGAATTGCTTCGACGGTGTCGTAATCGACCCGGCCGTCGTAGTAGGCGTCGCTCAGCCGTCGCTGGAACTCCTCGTCGTTTACAAGCTCTTCGAGTTCGTCTTCAAGTGCGTCGATGATGAGACGGGTACGAGAGATGTCGAGGATTTCAATCGCGCTATCGGCGCGCTCAACGAGGGACTTCGGGGCGTTAAAATCGACGCGTGTTTTTTCCTCAGCCATCACACTATGTGTAGAATCTACACACACATAGTTTCTTTGCCGTTCAATCGAGTGGATCATTCGTTGACCACTCAACGCCCTCCCACGTTCGAACGGTGTCGCCAACGACCGTCCGAAACTCATCGACCGGCGTGGTACGGACACTGGAGGGCATCGGACCATAATCGTCCCACTCCGCAGTGTAGCGGACGACTCTCGATCGAAGACGGCCGTCCGCCGAGTCCGGATCGTACGTTTCGAAGATGTGGTGGACACCGAGCACGAGTACTTCTCCGAGTTCGTCGTGGCGGTAGATTGTATTTTCAGTGAGATTCATACGCGTTCGACGTGCTTATTCAATCTCTGCGTCCGGGCGATCGATACCGGCTTCCAAGTCGGCGAGATCGCGTTCGAGCCGATCGATGTGCGTTTCGAGGTCTTCGACGCTCATCAGAGCGAGACGGAGGAACGCGTCGTCCCGCTCCGGCATCAACGGAAGCTGACTCGTCGATGCCGGCAGGTCGTCCGACTGTCGTGCGCGTTTGCGGACAAGTTCTTCACGAGCGCTGCGCAGTTCTCGACGGATGAGTTCATCGTCGTCCATGGGTTGGCACACACCGGAGTACAGCCCGCTACGGCCCCGGAAGGGCGGTCGCACGGACCGTCTCACCGAGTGTGTGGCTTTCCGACCAACGTTCGGAGATTCATGATAGCGTGTGCCGAGACCTATGACAAATACTTTTTGTAGAGTACATAAGTTCCAGTACAGCATCAACTCCATCGGCGCCAGTCACACACTACAAGTCGTGTGGACAGTGCGACCAGCCGACTCGGAAAGGCAGAATCCTTATGATTGCCTGACCAGAATCCTCGAATCATGCAAGCAGTCGTACTCGCGGCCGGCAAGGGCACGCGCCTCCGCCCGCTCACGGACGACAAACCGAAGGGGATGGTCGAGGTCGACGGCAAACCCCTCATCACCCACTGCTTCGATCAGCTGATCGAGCTCGGCGCCGACGAGCTCATCGTCGTCGTCGGCTACATGAAGGAGGTAATCATCGACCACTACGGCGACGCCTACGAGGGCGTCCCGATCACCTACACGCACCAGCGCGAGCAGAAGGGACTCGCCCACGCGCTCCTCACGGTCGAGGAACACGTCGACGACGACTTCATGCTCATCCTCGGCGACAACATCTTCCAGGCGAACCTCAAGGACGTCGTCCGTCGCCAGCGCGAGGAGCGCGCGGACGCCGCCTTCCTCGTCGAGGAGGTCCCCTGGAAGGAGGCCTCCCGCTACGGCGTCTGCGACACCAACCAGTACGGCGAGATCACGGACGTCGTCGAGAAGCCCGAGGACCCGCCGAGCAACCTCGTGATGACCGGCTTCTACACGTTCACGCCCGCGATCTTCCACGCCTGCCACCTCGTCCAGCCCTCGAACCGCGACGAGTACGAGATCAGCGACGCCGTGGATCTGCTCATCCAGTCGGGCCGCACCATCGACGCCATCGGCCTCGACGGCTGGCGCATCGACGTGGGCTACCCCGAGGACCGCGACGAGGCCGAGCGCCGGCTCCAGGGCGACGACGCCGACGCGGACGGTGACGAGGCGGACGCGGACGCAGTCGTCGAGTCCGACGCGTAGGGCGACGAGAACGAGAGCTATCGCGACGCCATTAACGCGGTCTTTGTTGCCATCCGCTGGAGAATCTCACGGAGCATAGCCGTAGGATCGGGACAGTTCCCGTACTACAGTTCTCCCGTGTAGTCGGGAATGACGTTGTTGAAGAGGTCCTCACAGCACTCCCAGAGGAGTTTCGGAGGAGACGCCGCTTCGAACACGACCGCTTCATACGCCGGAGTTTCCATCGAAGCTGTCTGGTACTGGAAATGCGCTGCGCCGAGGTCGTCGTGGTCGTCGTCTTGATGCCAGCCGCAGTGGAACTCCGCGTTCGGATCGGCGTAGTCGATCCTGAACTCGTCATGGGGCGGCGTGAGCTTCCAGTGGACCTCGAGCTGCGGTGACTCGGAGCCGGTCGGCGGGACGACCCGCTGTGAGTCGATCGCAGCGGCGAGGTACCGCTTCTGGATCGCGTCCGGTTCGAAGCGGACGGAGGTGACCTCCGCTTGTCGCTCCAAGACGTCCTTGAGCGTCCGGTAGAGGGCCGGATTTTCCGCACCGCGGTTCATGCGGACGCGGAGCGGCGTTCACCGGGGAAGCGGTCGTAGAGGCGGAGTGCGTCTTCGACGAGACGCCGGCGCGTCTCGAGGTGATCCCACTCGCGGGCCGCTTGTCGACGATTGCGTTCGTCTGTGACGTCGTCTGTCCGGCCGAGGCTCGCACGGAGCTGATTGGCCGTTTCGACGTCGTATTTCGTCTTCCACGTGCGGATCTGCTCGTTTATGTCTTCGAGGCTCGCAGCGAGTTCGTCGGGCGAGTGTTCCTCGTAGAGTTCGCGCATCTCGGCGAGATACTGACCCACCGGATCCGGCTCGTACGTCGTCTGCTGACCGCGCGTGTCCGATCGCAGTGTACCGTCGTCGACCAGTCGTGTGAGGTACTTCGTCGCCGTCTCGTGGGCGACCTCGGCTTCTTCGGCTATCCAATTGGCTGTTCGGGGTTTCCCGACCGTGAGGGCGACCGCTTCGACGCGATCGGCCGCCGACAGACCGTTAGTCCAGCTCCGGTCCGGTTCGTCGCTCATGACCGCTGATATAGTCCCTACGTAGAAATAATTTGAGGTAGTTCAAATTAAATGTGATACACGGCGGCTCTCGGTCCACCGCGTCTGTCCTCGAACCGCGACGAGTACGAGGTCGGCGACGCCGTGAATCTGCTCATCCAGTCGGGTCACATCATCGACGCCGTCGGCCTCAACGGCTGGCGCGTCGACGTCGGCTACCCCGAGGACCGCGACGAGGCCGAGCGCCGGCTCCGGGGCGACGACGCCGACGCGGACGGTGACGACGCTGACGCCGACGCGGTCGTCGAGTCCGACGCGTAGGGCGCCGAGGACGAGCGGTATCGTGAAAGCGCTACGAAAGTCTCTCGTTCACGGTGCTGCTGTGCCGACGTTCCCGTTCGAACTCGCGAAGGGGATATCTATCTCGAGACCGTCGTAAGCCAGCAGCGGCTTCTTCGCTTGTCCTGTGCCGCCGCCTTCGAACTCGATGACGCCGATATCTTCGAGTTCGGAGAGATTGTGGTGTACTTGCTTGTAGTCTCGATCCACCAGGCCCGCAGTTTCACGAATGCTTTCGGGTTCGTGTTCGAAGATTGCCTCCAGTAGCTCCAAGTTCTTCGGACTAAGGAGGCGGTTGAGTTCAGCGTACGAGCCGAAGTTGAGTACTGGCTGAGCGTCGTCGAGGTCTTCATCCTCTTGGGCGGCCTTGATACGGCTGCGCGTACGCTGGTCGAGGCGATCGCGTTTGCCGACGGTGATTTTGAGCGTGGGCATGGTGTGTCTCTCTTGGAAGCGTCCTACTCCGGCCAGTCCCACGAAACGGGGGTCAGCTCTTCGACGTCCCGCTTGAAGCGGTCATACAGGGCCAGCATTCCCGGAAACGGAATGGTTTCGTCATCATCTCTTGTGTGGCGTTCGTGACCCTTCGTCCGTTCGTGGGCGTTATCGTAGCGAAGGATGGTGTCGCCGCCAACCTCTCCGAGGTGTAGGCCGTAGTCCCATCCACTCGGGTATTTTGCCGCCTCCGTCTGCCGGATGGTCACATCAACGACGTAGCCATCTTCGACATCCTTCCAATCTTCGATGGTGGTGTAGGACGCCATCCGTCACCCTATGTTGTCATCTCCATAGAAATAAAGGTGTGGACGAAAGAACATAGGTTTGGAGATAGAAGCCGAACATATCCGAGAGAGGTTCAAGAGAGGGCTGGGTTTCCGCTCCGATACTCATGCGGACGCGGAGCGTCGTTCGCCGGGGAAGCGGTCGTGGAGGCGGAGTACGTCTTCGACGAGGCGCCGGCGCGTCTCGAGGTGGTCCCACTCACGGGCCGCTTGTCGACGGTCGCGTTCATCTGTGAGGTCTTCTGTCCGGCTGAGGCTCGCACGGAGTTGGTTGGCTGTTTCGACGTCGACTACCCCGAGGACCGCGACAAAGCCAAGTGGAGCCTCGCCGGCGACGAGATCGCAGAATCCGACACCAGCATCGAGGATGTCGACGAGCCCGACGCGGTGCCAAACCCTAAAACGCCCGTCCCCGAACCCCCATCTAATGCGCGTGAGCATCGTCGGCAGCGGCTACGTGGGGACGACCGTCGCGGCCTGCTTCGCCGACATGGGCCACGAGGTGGTGAACGTCGACATCGACGAGGAGATCGTCGCGGCGATCAACGACGGCCGCGCGCCGATCCACGAACCGGGTCTCGACGACCTCCTCGCGGAACACGGCGGCGGCACGCTCACGGCGACGACCGACTACGCCGCCGTCCGCGACACCGACCTCACGTTCCTCGCGCTGCCGACCCCCGCGAACGACGACGGGAGCATCGACACGTCGATCATCGAGGCGGGCGCCGAGGCGCTCGGCGACGCCCTCCGGACGAAGGACGGCGACCACGTCGTCGTGACGAAAAGCACCGTCGTCCCGACGACCACCGGGGAGACACTCGCCCCGATCCTCGTCGAAGCCTCGGGGAAGGAGTTCGGCGACGACCTCCATGTGGCGATGAACCCAGAGTTCCTCCGCGAGGGGACGGCCGTCGCGGACTTCCAGTCGCCCGACAAGGTCGTGTTCGGCACGCGGCCCGACGACGCGGTCGCGCTCGACGCCCTTCGTGGGGTGTTCGAACCGCTCCTCGACGCCACCGACGCCGCGGTCGTCGAGACGGGGATCGCCGAGGCCGAGATGATCAAGTACGCCAACAACGCGTTCCTCGCGAGCAAGGTCAGCCTCATCAACGACATCGGGAACGTCTGCAAGCAGTTCGGCGTCGACGCCTACGAGGTGGCCGACGCGGTCGGCCTCGACGACCGCATCGGCGAGCGCTTCCTCCGCTCCGGCTTAGGGTGGGGGGGAAGTTGTCTGACGGGCGATCAGCGTGTTCTAGCGAAAGACGAGACAGGTACGAGACATCTCACGCTCGGCGAGTTCTTCGACGAGTACGTTTCCGACGGGACCGTCGACGACGTTTCGGTACTCAGTCGGTCGGAACAGGGCGAGTTCGCGTTCAAGCCCGTCAAGGTGGCGACGCGCCGCCGATACGACGGTCCGCTACACACGATCCGGACGAAAATGAACAAACGGGTGACCGTCACGCACGACCATCCGATGATTACGCTAAAGGGGAACGATACCGCGGTCAAGCCGGCTGCGGAGCTCGAAGCGGGAGATTCCGTGCCGGTGTTGGCCGATCTCCCGAGCGATCCCGTTTCGGAGTTTGACCTCATCGAGATCGTTGCCGAGTCGCCCGACTTCGAGAACGATCGGGTGTATCTGAAACCGTCGACGCCGTTGGAGGCGAACAAAGACGAGGTGTACGAGGTGCTTCGCGCGTACAACCGTCAGTTCGACTATCACAAGCTCTCCGATCTCGTTCGAGATAACTACCTGCCGCTCGACGTGTTCCTCACCTACGAGGAGGAGTTACCGGTCGACAGGGAAGACCTGTCTCTCTACACGACGCGGGACGGTGGGCAGACGTACGTGCCAGCCATACTCCGCGCAGACGAGCAGTTCTGGCGGTTCATCGGGTACTATCTCAGTGAGGGCCACATCAACGACGACACCTCTGGACACGGGTCGACCACCAGAAGACGGATTCAGTTGAGTTTCCATCCAAGCGATGAACCGGAGTACGTCAGCGATGTTGAGTCGTACTACGAGGATCTGGGGATTCGGTATCAAACAAGGCAACAGGAGACTACGACGGCGATCAGCGTCTCCAGCCGGGTTTTCGCCGCGTTCCTCGAGTGGCTCGGCTGTGGTACCGGCTCCTACTCCGCGGCGATCCCCGACGACGCGTTCCAAGCGACGGCCGACGAACGCGTGGCGTTGCTTTCGGGACTGTTCCGCGGTGACGGGCATATCGAGTACACCAATCACTCGAACGCCGTTGTCTACGACTATGGCTCCGTTAGCGAGGAGTTGATCGACGGGATGACTCTGCTACTCCACAGTCTCGGCATCGTCCCGAGCTACAAGACCTCGCAGTCGGAGAAGTCGACGCGGCCGGCCCACTTCCTGCGTGTGAGTTCGAAACGCCAGATCGCGGCGCTGAAGGAGCTGTTCCTGCCCGAAGAGCAAGACCGGATCGACGATCGGCTCGACGCGTATGATCGGGACATCGCACCGACGGGGCACACGGCGGACGGCGGATTTACCTCAGTTCCGGTTCGCGATGTCACCGTCGAGGAGACGACGACGGACGTTTACTCGCTGGAAGTCGCCGAGGACCATACGTTCGTGACGACCGACGGACTAGTCGTTCACAACTGCTTCCCGAAGGACACGAATGCTATAATTGCGGCCGCGAAGGATACCGGCTACGACCCCGAGTTGCTCGAGGCGGCCGTGCGCGTGAACGACGGGCAGCCGGATCGGCTGCTCGCGCTGCTCGACGACCACGTCGACGTGCGCGGCGAGCGCGTCGCCGTCCTCGGGCTCTCGTTTAAGTCGGGCACCGACGACGTCCGGAACTCCCGAGCGATCCCCGTCATCAAGGGGCTACAAGCGCGCGGTGCGACCGTGGTCGCGTACGATCCGGTGGCGACGGAGAACATGCGCGCGCACTTCCCGGACGTGGAGTACGCCGACTCGGCGGCGGCCGCGCTCGACGGCGCGAGCGCGTGCGTCGTCTGTACCGACTGGGACGAGTTCGCCGCGCTCGACGCGGAGTTCGACGCGATGGACGCCCCGATCGTCGTCGACGGCCGGCGGATCATCGAACGGCGCGACGGACTCACCTACGAGGGACTCACCTGGTAGCGATCACTCGGACCGACGACGCCATAGGCCGCTCGCGACGAGGAGCGCCCCGACGCCGCCAGCGGCGAGCGACCCGGCCAAGAGGGGATAGCCGATATCGATGACGACGCGGACGAGGTAGATCGACCCCTCGTACCCGACGAAGTAGTGGTTCGTCACGTCGTTGCGGTACGCGAACCGAGTACCCTCATCCGACGGCCCGCGGTCCGAGTAGATGCGGTCTGCCGAGTTGACCGCCCCCCTGACTGCGGCCTGTTCTTCCGGAGACAGGGCCGCGAACTCGATCGGCTCGATCTCGCTCGGCGAGTACGCGTCGAGCGACGCCGCCATCGCCTCCTCGGTGGGTGCCTGCGCATCGATCGACGTCTCGTAGGCGGGTAGCCCGAGGTACGCGCCGCCAAGACACGCGAGTAGGCAGCAACAGCCGAGCGCGACGCGGAGGGAGACTCGCGTTCGGTTGAACTGGACCATGCTCACTGGACCGGCGCCTCGATCTCGCCAACCCGCCGCATCCGATAGAACCGAACCCTGCGCGTCAGTACGCGCCAGCACACGGCCGCGACGGCGGCCCCGACCGCGTTGGTGAGCAGGTCGCCGAAGTCGGCCGTGCGCGCGTCGAGCGTCGACTGGAGCAGCTCGATACTCCCGCCGTAGCCGACGGCGAGCAGGAACACGACGCCCAACACGGTTCGGTCGCGCCACGGCGAGTCCTGAAACGCGTACGCGAGCGTCACCGCGAGTCCGGCGTACGCCAGCCCGTGGAGCCACGTGCCGTACGGGAACACGCCGAGGGGACCGGTCCGTATCACGCCGCTTCCTGGCGGCGTGAACACCGAGTAGTAGAGGATCGTCGACGCGACCGCGACGACGCCGGCGAGGCGGAGCCACCGCGGCACGAGCGGGAGTCGGAGCCGACTCATCGTACCACGCTCCTCTGTGGGCGCCGGCAAAAGGGTACGGATCCGCGCAGTTGAGCGCACGCCGAACGAATACGCTTTTTACGCGCGCGCCGGTCGTCGTTGGTAATGCCGCGCTCGGAGGGACCTCCATGGAGTTGATCGACGACGAGGGACGGCTGTTCGGCCGCGTTAACGTCATCGACGCGCTCGTCGTGCTGCTGATCGCCGCCGTCGTCGTCGCAGGCGCCGCGTTCGTGCTCACCGACGACCCAGCGCCGCCACCGGAGACGGACACCACGTACGCGACGCTCGACGTTGGCACCGTCTCGCCGTACGTTGTCGACGCTATCGAGGAGGGTGATGCCTACGACTCCGATAGCACATCAACACTCCGGATAACAGACGTTCATCTCACGCCACAGGACGGTCAGACTCGCGTCGTCCTCCGCGTAGCGCTTGAAGGCGAACGCAACGAGCAAGGAAGTCTCACGTACGCAGGGGCCCCACCACGACTCGGACGGACGCTCGATATCACGACCGACCGCTATCAGGTCAACGGCCAGATTCGTGACGTCGGCGACAGCGACGCATTGACTACCGAACAACAGCGCGTGTTGCTCTCGAGTCAAGTCGATGCGGGCACCGCGCAGGCGGTGACCCCCGGTGACGAGATTCGCCTCAGCGACCGCACCGTGGCCCGCATCAACAACGTCACCACCTACACGACCAACCGATCGACCCAACGACAGCTGTTCGTTGAAGCGACGCTCGCCGGGCACCGCCAGCAGGACCGGCTCCGGTTCGGCGGCAGTCCAGTCAGGCGAGGACAGAGCGTAACACTTCCCACAAATGAGTACACACTCGACGCGCGAATCGAACAGGTCAGCCACGATATCGACATGGACGCGACAACGACCCGGACCGTGACGCTCCGGATGGAGGAGGTTCGCGAGGACTTCGCGGACGCCATCGAACCGGGGATGGTCGAGCGGACCGGCGACACCACCGTCGCTCGCGTCACCGGCGTGGAGACGGAGCCGTCGCTCATCATCACCACCGGCGAGAACGGCAGCGTCAACGTCGTGGACCACCCGGTGAACCGCGAGGTGACGATCACCGCGGACCTCCAGCTCCGAGAGATGCCGAGCGGCCTCGCGTTCAAGGGCGACCAGATCCGGCAGGGGTCGACCGTGGCGCTCGATCTCGGCACGGTTACTGTGGAGGCGACGGTCGTCACCGTGGGGCGGTAACCACGTCCAAGTCCGCCACAGTCGCAACACACATGAGCGCCCACCCGAAGATCGATTCAGATGAGTGACGAGACGGAGGCGGGTACGCTGGCCGGAGGCGTACGGCGGGCGGCCCGCGAGTCGCGTCTCGGTCGCCTATCGCGGCGCACCGCCGACGCCGTGCGCGACTCGTACCTGTACCGCTGGCTCACCGCGGAGCCGGACCCGGATGTGATCGTGATCGATCTCCGGGAGACGTGGACGGTCGGCCCGTTCATTCGCCTCCTCGATGCGGTCCTCGACCGGCTCCTCCCCGCGCTCGACGACTCTCGCCTGGCGGCCGCGGTCCGGGCCGGCGTGCGGCAGACGTTGGCGGCGCCGGCGGTCGCCGTCGGGCTGGCGCTCCTCGCGGCGGGCCTCGCCCTCGGACTGGCGAGCGTCGCGGCCGGAACGCTCGGGACGACTCGCCTCGTCGTTGCGGGCGGCCTCGTCGCCGCCGGCGTGCTCGCCACCCGCGAGCGCCGGAGCTGGGCGGCGCTGCGCGAGACGCGTCCGGTCGAGCTCCTCGTCGCCGCGCTCGAACCCCCGGAGCCGCCGGAGGGAGCGACCGCCGACGCGAACGCGACTGAGACCGGACGGGAGCACCGCTCGACGGACGAGGACGCGAACGCGGGCGACCCCGACGGGACGGAACCGTCCGAGCCGGACTCGTCGGTCGACGGGCGGACCCGCTCCGGCCGCTAGGCCAAACGGGGTCGCTTAAGTGACTGCCCGCGCCCGATTCGGGTAGTGACCACCACGGAGCTGCTCGTTGCGATACTCGCCGGGATCGTTCAGGGGGTCGTCGAGTGGCTCCCCGTCTCGAGTCAGGGGAACCTCTCGCTCGTGCTCACGCTCGTCGGCACCGACCCCGCGGTGGCCGTCCAGCTCGCCTTATTCCTCCAGCTGGGGACGACGCTGTCGGCCGCGACGTACTACCGCGCGGAGATCGCGACCATCCTCAGGGCGATCCCCGGGTGGCGCCCCGCGACGGCGTACGACGCGGACCACGCGATCGCGACGTACGTCGTCGTGGCGTCACTTTTCACCGGGCTCGTCGGGATTCCGTTATACGTCCTCGCCGTCGACCTCGTCAGCGAACTCACGGGCGGCGTCTTCGTCGCCGCGATCGGCGTCCTCCTCGTGGTCACCGGCCTGCTCCAGCGGGCCTCGGACACGGTGAGCATGGGCGGCCGCGAGACGCCCTCGCTCGTCGACTCGGTCCTCGTCGGCGCCGCGCAGGGGTTCGCCATCCTCCCCGGCATCTCCCGGTCGGGCGTGACCGCGAGCACGCTGCTGTTCCGCAGCTACGACCCCCCGACCGCGTTTCGGCTCTCCTTTCTGCTGTCGATTCCCGCAAGCGTCGGCGCGGCCGCGCTCACCGTCACGAGCGCGGGCGGCCTGCCGGGGATCGCGCCGGTGCCCGCGGCGGTCGCGCTCGGCGTGAGCGGCGTCGTCGGCTACCTGACGATCGACGCGCTCATGCGCGTCGTCGAGCGCGTCCCCTTCGCGACGGTGTGTTTCGCCCTCGGCGCGCTCGCGATCGTCGGCGGGGGCGGGATCGCGCTGCTCGTGTGAACTGAATCACGCGACGGCAACCCGTCTACGGGTTTCCCGGCTGCGTGAACTACCCTACCCTACTCGCTCACGGCTGACGCCGCTCGCTCCTTGAGGGTAGGGCTTCCTGCTTCTACGACGCGCTTTGCAGACACCGAATGGGTGTCCGCAGGGAGCGCAGTCTCCACAGGCGTATCTTCGGGCCATCCCAGCCCTAATTCAGCAAAGCCTCTCTGCAAGACGTTCATCGCCGCATTCGCGTCACGGTCACATTCAAACCCACACGAGGGACACGAATGCTCTCTAACCCAGATAGGTTTCGCTGTCTCCACGCCACACGACGCACACTCTTTCGTCGTGCCCCGCGCTTCGACTTGAACCACGTGCGTCCCGTACAGCTCGGCTTTATATTCGAGCAGAGTGATGAACTGTCGCCACGCCGCATCCTGCTTGTTCTGGGCGTTGTACGACTGTTCCAGCATCTCCTTCACATCCAAGTTCTCGACGAACACCGCGTCGTACTCGCGGACGAGCCACGTCGTGAGTTTGTGCTGGTAGTCCAGCACCTTCCGCCGGATGTGACGCTTGATTTTCGCAACCTTCAGTCGTTGTTTCTCGTAGTTGTTTGACCCTTCCTCTTTGCGAGAGAGTTTGCGTTGCTTGCGACGGAGTTGTTCGTACTCGTCTCCGAGATCGAGCCAATCTACAGTTTTCCCGTCCGAGGTGTGGATGTAGTTACGGATACCGAGATCGATTCCAACGCTGTTGTTCGTGTTGAGTGCATCTACGCTGGGTTTCTCGGGTAGATCGGCCTCATCGGTTTCGAGACCGAAAGAGACGAACCACTCACCGGTTGTCTCTTTTTTAATCGTGACTTCTTTGATCTCCGCTGTATCTGGGAGTTCGCGGTGGTAGCGGATCGGGATGTCACCGATTTTGGAGAGCCAGAGTGTCGCGTTGCGGCCACTCGTGTTTTTGAGTTCGAAACCGGACTGCGAATACGTCATACTCTGAAACTCCGCTGGCGATTTCCACTTGAGCATCCCGACCTTCTGACCATTCCGTTTCTTCTCAGAGAGATTCGAGAGGTTCTGATAGAACCGCGTGACGGTTCGCTGGAGTGCTTTCGAGTGAACCTCTGTGAACACGGAAAACTCGTCTTTCCAGTCGGTGAGACGGTCGTGATGCTTGTACGCCGACCCAACGTTGTCGGCGTCGTTGTGATTCGTGTACTCGTACCGCGTGAAGTTGTACGCTTGGCGATGAACGTCGATGTGCTGTTCGACAGTCTCCGCCACCTTTTGTGTCGGATAGGCGTGGTAGCGGTGACTGTATTCCATCGCTGTCCCTCAGTTTGGGATATGTTTATTTAATGGTTTGTACTGCGTGCGGCGATTCATCTCCTCCCTACTCGCTCCCGATAGTCGCTCCTTGAGGAAGGGGCATTCTCGCCTCAATTCTGGTAAAAAGTCCGATTACGCCGACTCAGTCCGCGCTCGACACCGACACCGTTGCGGTCGTGCCCCGACCCGCATCACCGTCCTCCTCGCCGATCTCGGAGTCGGCCTCGGCCGCCAGCGTCTCCACGTTCGCGAACACGAAGCCCGCGAACCCGACCCGGAGCAGGAGGTCGAGGTACTCCAAGGTCACCGCCGCGGAGAACTGATCGAACAGCCCGGCGATCTGTAACATNGCCCACGCGATCAGGACGCCGAACGCGAACAGCGCGAGGTTCCGCGTCTTCTTGTAAAACAGCTCCCGGGCGGGCGGCTGTCGGGCGGCCGCGCCCGCGATCGGGCCGAAGAACAGCCCGATCAGGACAAGGTACCCGACGAGGATCCCGAGGGTGCCCGCCGTCGCGAGCGCGCCTTCGAACACCTCCGCGAAGTCGTAGCCGAGCCGCATCGCGACGGTGAGCGCGACGATCCCCCAGACGTACCGCCGGCCCGCCCCCGAGACGAACGCCGCGAACCCGAACAGGAAGGGGTACGCGACGTAGTCGGAGAGCAGCTGCCCCGCCTCCAGCGTGCCGCTCCCGACCGAGAACGCCCCGATCCCGGCGCCCCACGTCCCGATCCCGACGCCCGCGAGCGCCACGACCGCGACGAACGGGTAGCAGTACCGCCGCAGCTCGGGGGGTTTACGCCGCGCCAGCGCGAGCAGGACGACGGCGGAGACCGCGTAGACCCCCGCCGAGGCGAACCGCACCGTCGACGGCTCAATCATCGGCGCTCACCTCCGCGTCGCCGGCGGCGCCCGCCGGGGGCTCC
>P_A23_Liq_3_FmtDRAFT_1000122_pt1 | contig 16348 bp, 8 predicted proteins | sample PonA233FremontCA_FD_10237 | JGI IMG/M metagenome (IMG submission 10237)
CGGTGAGAATTTCGCTGCAGATCGAGTGATAGGTGTACGCATCGATGTCGTATCCGGCCGCACCCAATTTCGCATTGAGTTTCTCTTGCATCGAGTCCGCAGCGTTGTTCGTGAAGGTTAATGCGAGAATTCGATCCGGCGACACGCCTTGCTCGTCGATGAGATCCTCAATTTTCCGCACCATCGTGAACGTCTTCCCAGTCCCAGCTCCGGCTAAGACCCGCATTGGATAGGCGTTTGAGTTGATGATCGCCCGCTGTTGGGGCTCCGGAGAGATGTCTTCCTCCGGAACAGGATACCACGATGGATATTCGTTGTCGCTCATCGTTTCACCTCCTTCGAGAGGCGGTCAGCACACATTTCCCGATACTCACAGTCCGGGCACGCCTCCTCGTTAATGAGATCGAACGGTTCCGGCGCAAAGGATTCGCTCGTGATCCCGTCATGCGCAGCGCGGATGAGCGCCCAAATAGTGTCATAGTGCTCGTCGTAGATCTCCGTCGTTTCCCTCGGATACCCGCGGGCAGAAACCTCGTACCCTGTCGGGGTACTCTCGAAGGAGGTTCTGTTGAGCAGGCCGTAGAAACTGAATCGAACCTCCATCCCCTCCTCGTAGAACGGTTCGTTCTTGACGCCCTCAATGTACACTGCGGTCTGGAATGCGTTCCGGACACGCTTTGGTTCGTGGGCCTCCCCATCAAGATGGTCACCGAGACGGTCTGCTGTTCCAGATGACAGTACATCGCGCAGATTCCGTTTATAATCGATGACGTGAAGACCGTCCTCAGTTCGTAGGACATTATCGGTTTTCCCGTGCAGGCCACGTCCATTGCGTTCGCATTCTACCCAGCATTCTGTAGCGACTGATTGTCGAGCGTGGTCGATACCGTCGCCACCATCCGGATCGAAGAACGCGCTGATCGCAGCGTGGTTCTCTAAACGCTGGTACTCTTGATGTGCTTCTGACTCATAATCCTCTGGCGTGCTGTGTTCGGCCCATTTTGCATCGAAGATGTCCATTGCCCGCTCGAAAATCGTCTCAGGCACGTCGTCTGGATCGGTTGCATCACACACATCCTCAATTGTCTCATGATATATCTTCCCTTGGTTGAGATACAGTTCAGAGCGATCCGGAGTGGTAACGTCATGGACGTACCCATAGTCGTATTGGCGGGGACACGTCGCATAGGTTGCTAACCGTGACGGGGAGAGGGATACGTCGCTCATCGTCGCACCTCCCCATTTGCGAACTCGATACGGGCACGTAGTGCCTTCCGAAGTTCTTCACCCCGTTCACCACTCTGAGCAAGCAGGTCTTGGATCTCTCCAAGCTCCCCTTCGACCTCGTCAAGCGACACGGTGACATCCTGACTGTTCGCCCGGCGAACCTCAGCCAGCGCGTGATCAACCCTCGACAACAGATAGTCTTCGGCCGCTTGCTCACTTGTGATTCGTGTCGTGCTGGCCTCATTTACCCAAGGGAGATCGTCGTAGGCTGCCGTGAGGAACCGCGACGCCTGGGCACGCTCTTCCAGCGCGGTATCTTCGTATTCGTAGAGACAACAGTACAGGTGTTCGTCAGCAGCACTAGCCCCGATTGCCAGACTTCGCCGTGCATGTTCCGTATGATACCGCGCGAATGGCCGACCCGATGCCGTCGATTCCGTTGGGAACGTCGCATCCACGTCCGCCTCGTCGAGGTTCGTGATACCAGGATAATCCGGCATTGACGCGACACGCTCGGTCGGGAACAACCGCGTCAGGAAGGGGTCACCCGGATAGTCGCTATCGACGAGGTTTATCAGAAACACCGCGCGGAAGGACTCGTTCTTGATCGCTTGAAGATGGTCTACTCGAACGCCACCATCAAGATCCGTGGCACTTGTCTGATTTTGTTGCGGTGCGTATTCGTGAGCTCGTTCGAGCATTTCTTGGAGTGACTCCCATGTCGCGTCCAAAAACGTAGTTTCTTCAATGAACTCGGCCATGCGGAACGCCCGCCTGACGTTCCCGAACTGTGAGCGTGCATTCAATGGCGTTTCGCGCTCTGCGATCCGTGTTTTCAATCCCGAGTCTGTTGCCCACCACCTAATCCCATCGTGGATGCTGTCCATCTCACGGACGCGATTCAAGCGCTCTCTATCGAGTTCCGGGCCCTGCCCGGGTACGTCATCTTCTTCGGTAGCAGCCAGATAACGGATGGCAGCGAGGAGTTCCCGAATCGCGGGGTCGTCACCGAACCCAGTGATGGTCGTCGATTCCGTTGGAATCCCAGCGGATTCGAGCGATTCGATAGTGTCTGTAACGGTACCGCCGCTTTGTTTCGTAGCGACAGCGATATCATCATAATTCCAGTCCGACTGTGCGACGAGATCCTCTATCTCGTTGGCTATTTCTGCGAGTTGTTCGTCACTGGAGTCCGTAGCGAGAACGGACACTGACCCTGTTTCCGGATCATCCGCTATCGTCTCGTCGGCGAAATACGCTGCTGTGGCAGCCGGTTGCGTTGATGGTGTCTTCGACACCCCACCGCGGGACTCGCTGAAAGAGACATGGTCTGTGATTGGCTCTGTTTCGACCAATGTACGGCGCACACTCGCGTTTTCTTCAGCGATACAGACGAGTTCACAGTCCCCTACGAGTGCGTCGAGATACGCACGGTCGAGGGGGTAAAACTCCTCAAACTCGACTGCGAGTACCGCATCGAAATTGACGACATCCTCACGAGCGTCTCCATTGAGGACATCAAGTGCTTCCGAGATGAGTTGCCCCCGTTCCATGTGGTCATGCTCAGCGAGCCACCCGTGGAATGCATCAAGTGCAGCCGCGATGTCACGGAGTTCCGCGGTTTCATCCGGACTAACTGTCTGCCAAGAGATCGTGCTCATCAAAACGTCTACGTCTTCGATGAACGACGGTTGACCAGACGCCCGTTGGAGGTACTCCGTTTCCCACTCGTAGTCTTCGAGAAACCGGTGGAGGAGTTCTCGCCGTAGTGCGTCAGAGAGAATGACGCGATCATCAGTTTGATTGAGGACATCAGTCGCCTGAACAACCAGCGATGTCACATACGGCGTCGCTGCACCCGGAAGCTCCGCATCCAATTTCTCTCGGAACGTATCTGTACTCGTGGGTGCACCTGTAATGACGAGCACATCCTCAGAGTCGTACTCGTTGAGAAGCGTTCGGTATTCGTGCCGAGCAGTCCTTTCAACGTTCGTGCCTCCGAATCGTGCCGTAACTAACGTCCCGTCAAATTCCCGGTGAGATGCGTGTTCAACCATTTCTATTACCCTCGAACCAGCTGTGTTACCCGCGATAAGACGCCACTGTCGTCAGCAGATCTTTGTGACTTTCCTTGTGCATCATCGATAACGCTGGGGTCATCAATCCATCCCCGGAATCGGTCTGCGCTCTCGAACCACACCTCGGCACCACGAATATTCGCTCTAATGTGTGCTGGTGTTGCTTTCTGGAACTCCCAGCAATTCTGCTTATCCAGATGGGCAGAGAAGTCACCGATAACTCGCCCATCATCTTTGAATTCGAGTTCGCACAGACCATCTGAAAGAGCACTGATCCATTTCCGACGTCCAGGATCGTGTTCCTTTTCAGCAGGTTTCTCCAGCGGCACATATTCTGGCGGTTCTTTCTCGGCAAAGGCGTATAGCTCCGCGAACACATCACGAGCATCTGCAAGGCGGTCAGCCTGATCGGGGAGCGTGATGTCCCGCTGTAAGAACAGGTGGGCAAACCATGGGAACAAATTACAGCTATCCGCTTGTCCGGCAATACGGGCGGCGGCCTCGCGTTCATCTTCCTCCAACTCGGAGAAGTTGACGTTGAAATCTAATGTCTTCATGCGGGTGCGCAACTCAGATTTGGGCTTGGTCGAATCGTTTGACGAAAAGATGAACGTCGGCATCTGGATGGAGCCATCCCACTGACCCTCCCAGTAGGACTTGATGATGTCCCGATCAATCTTTGATTTCGCTACGTCGTCAACGATGTACGGGAAAACAGTATCCGACGCCTGTGCTCGTTCAATATTGTCTTTGACGAAGTCATCACCGGTCGTTGCATCTTGAACGTACCCGTTCGAGATGAGCCGCGCCCCGAACCGCAGGAACATACCCTTTCCGCTGTCATTGTCTCCATGCAGGAATAGGAACGGTAGATCTTTATCCAGTTCCGCGGACTCGTATTCTGCATAGTGATTGGCGCAGTAATTAGCAAACGGTGCCCAACAAAAGTACATAATACCCTCGTAGAAGTGTGCTCGTGTTTCCTCGGTTGTCCGTGTCTCTCCGAATTCGCCGACTGTTTCGATGTACTCTTCAATCAAGTTGAGTGCATCAGCGACTTCTGACGGGTCGTCAGGTAGGGGAGATGTCAATTCGAGAACAGCGTCATCAACCCGTAGCCCGACTGTCTTCTCTTTTTTATCGATATTTAGATCCGGGTATCCGGTGAACGTCTCTTTGTATCGTGCGATACCTGCTGGCGTCGCCACTATCTCGCCATCATTGATCCGGATGTTGTTAGCAGATAGCGTATCGTCTAAGGTCGATATTGCGCCTTCCAGCCCCTGCGGGGAGAGGCGTACACGCTTGTCTGGTCTGATTTCGGTCGGATCAGTGTCCGTGCCCTCTGCGGCTATTACTGCGTTTTCTGCCTCTTTTGACTCAGTCACAACGTTGTACGTGTTAACCTGATCTTCGTCAACTGCTTCGTCAAGCCGGGCGTTCAACTCGGCGATGGGGTCATCACTGAATTCATCGCCGCCAAGCCAGATATCATAGATTTTCGCCTCTTCGTCTGCTGTCTCAGCATCCTCAATCTCTTCTGTGAGATCTTCCATGAACGGGGTCGCGTAGTCCTTGTGAACCGCGTAAAGCCGTTCGAACCACTCGTCAACAGGTGTGTCCCCATTGGTACGCCAGGCAATGTTGACATTAGTTTGCTTGCTCCCCTGCCAGGCCTGTTTGGAGAGGTTTGCCGACCCGCAAATGAGTGTACGAGACCCGTCTTGGTTCTCGACGATGTAGAGCTTCGTGTGAAGCAGGACACGTGCGGAGTCGATGGTATGAATTAGTAAATCACCGTCTTGGCGCAGCGACTCCAGCTGCGCAGCGATTCTTTTCGAGTTGTTCGTATTCTTCAGCGAACGCCGGTAATCGTCATGCTGGTTGTCCCCGACAATGACCTCCAATGAGTCCACTGCAAGGTCATTGTTCTGAAACATCTTGTAGATGAACGCGGGGGACTGACTGTACGTGACACAGTAAACGTGCTGGGCATCACCGAAGTAGTTCAGGAAGCTGTCCCATGATTTGTCGGCAGCCATTTCTAGGTCGGCGGTACTACCATCGGCGAACTCGACTGTTGTTTCGAATTCTGTCTTTGTCATGCGGGGATCACTGGTGTGTTTGACTGATGTGTGAATGGTTGCACTGTGCTATGCTGGTTAATTATTAGATATACGGGACACCCCTGATGACGCTGCCCTTGGTGAGGTAACCCTTCATTGCGAAGTCAGCACACTTGTCGGCGTAGTACGTGGTAATCGGGAGTCTGGTTGATCGGCTCAGTGAACCGACGTGTGCCTCCGATAGCCAGTAGCTTTGCTCGGCGAGCGTGTCGAGATCTGTCGATCCGTGGCGTTTAACAATCTGGATCGGACGCGGGGTACCCGGGCTGCCCTCGTTCCCACCAGTTGTGGTCAGATAGGAATGCTCGCCATTGTGGACATGGAAGGCGACGCCTTTGTCTGCGATATCAAACCCTGAGTTCGATTCGTCGTACGCGGCGATTCGGGGGTTCCCGGATTTCCGAATCTCGACGAGGTCGAACCGTTTGATTATATCGCGCGCTTTGTCGAGACGGTTGGTGAGATTCTCAACGTCAAGATAGAACTTTCCATCTCGATGGATCACGACGTGGCGGGGTGGTCGGCCTTCCTCTTCGGCGAATATTTCGAGGACGTGTTTGATCACGTTCGCCACATCATCCTCGTCGAACGTTTCACCAGCCTGCTTCGTGATGGCCTCTGACGCGAGGATTGTTCCGTCGGCCATGATGACGTTCGCGGCCGCACCAAGGTGTTGTTTGGTCGCGTGATCATACGTCACGTCAAGGCCGACAAACGCATCAACATCTCCGGGAACATCGTCGATACGCCACGGCACGCCGCCCGCTTTCCCAATGAGCGACGAGCATATGTTTCCTCGATAGTCTTTATTGCCGAGATTGTCGATAGAAATCATCTGACTCGGTACACCTATTTGCCCGAGACGACGCTTGAACTCAGGATACGGATCGTCATAGTCCGCTACTGCGGCATCGTCTACATCTGGTACAACGATTAGTGCTGCATCGTAATCTCTCGCTTCTTGGGCGTCCTGAGAATAATGGAATTCCGAACCCAGTTCATACGTCTCTTCATCGAATTCTGTTGGATTCGCGTCGTAGTCTGCAAATTTATTGAGCAACGTGAGAATATACTCGTGAGCCGGATCTGTCTCTTCTTCAGGATACAGCGCGATGATGTCAAAGGACTCTGGAGGCTTATACACGCCGTACCCCTGCCGTTCGAGCCCATAACCACCGTAGAAACCTGTCTGTCCCCCACCAAATCGGAGATTCGAACGGTTTCCGATCTGTTGTTCTCGGTACCCTACGTTCGTGGGCTGCGGGACTGGGTCGAAGTCAAAATACGGCGTCGGGCCGAGAAGATCGACGAACGAGGTGACGACATTGAATCGTTCTTCGGGCGCCATTCGGCTCTCATTGTGGATGACGTTCAGGAACTCCTCATCAACACGACCCAACTGCTCGAACGTCGGAATTACCTTACAATACTTCAGGAGCTGCGGGAAGATCGAATCATCGTCGCTTCCGTACTGTAGTTCGGCGATGAGTGGATCTCCGGCTCGCATTGAGTCGATGACATCCTGTTCGACATGCCTCTCGTGGTACTCCGACATCGGGACGCCTGGCCCGTCCAACACATCATCGTAGTCCATATCGATGATCTGTTTGACTGTCGCCGTGCGCGCACTGTCGTACAGATCCGTGTCGTGCTCAACCGTCACATCGGCAATATCATGCCCGCGTTGAACCCACCCTGCGGCAGAGAATGTCGATTCCAAATGGTAAGCGACGTTCACACCACAAATCACAGTTCCGTCAGCATCAACACGAATCCTGCATTTGTATTTCCGATAGGCTTCGAACAAACCGCTGTTCGCGGTTCGCTGCGGGGTGGGTTCGATAATCGAATCAATACCTGACACTTCGAAATGATCGGTAACAGCTCGCTTCACATCCTGCTTGACGAACGTCTGGAGCGGGCCATCTTGCGTGTACGAGCGTGCTTCCAACGTTGTCTCGCCCTGGTGTACAGGTTTGACCGTGTAATCGTGAACCGATATGGTGCTGTAGAGCTTATCGGTTGCATAAATACGCCGCTTCGACGCATCGGCTGTCGTCACAGGACTCCCGCTCCGTGAGCGATAATAGTTCGCCGCCTTCGCAGCGAACCCCTCAATCCCGTTCGTGAAGTCATCGGGGTCGATCCCACCATCCCCGGTTGCTCGGAGTTCGTACTCGTGAACAGGCATCTCTGGCAATTTCCCGAGTTCGAACTGTAGCAGGTAATTTCCGTCCGAGAGCGGCTGTTGATGTAGGAGCTCACCGCCTCCATCAGCCGTCGGCCGCAAGTTACTATTTACATCGGTTCCGCGAACCAACTCTTCACTACCAGACACATCTGATGTGTCCGCAGTAGTATCACGCGAGGCGCTTGACGCTGGCTGCTCAACTGGTTCATTCGCAGACTCACTTTCAGCTGACGCATTGTTCTCAGCAGCGGATGGAGGACTCTCTAACGGCGTGACAAAGATATCATACCCTAGGTTGAGTTGTTTCTCGTCTTGGAATTCGTTTCCGAGAGCGTTCTCAAGGAGGTACCACTCTCCAATTTGCCAGTCGAAGTCCACTACCTCGTTGTTATGAAACACTGTCAGATCCACTACTGCACCGTTGATATCCTCAAATTGGATTTTCCGAGCGATAGTATCGTGATCCCACTCGTCAATTTCTATGACGCGCAGCGTGATGTCGATCTCTTTTCCATCTTCGATATCAGTCTTGATTGCCATCTATGCTGACATATGGACGCCCAGAATAAATACGTTTTCACTAGCGGAATATAAAATACGGTAATTCAATTTTAGCGTTATCTTATTCTACCAAACTGAACTCATACCACAATAAGAAGCTTCTGAGACATTATCCAGCGATACTCAAAGGTAAAACATTGCCACAATATAGCCTTCAGACAGTATGACTACAACGTTTCCTAAATAGGGACATCGAGATGAATGAATATATGTACTAGCGTATGAAAATCATCCTTATGATTGGGACAGGGAGTGTAGAAGAGTTCATCAACGACGCTGAACATCATAATCAGTGGTGGAGTGATAGCACCTTTCCAGAAATATCGCAAGCCACAGACCTTATCCCTCGCTCTGATTTCCACAGCGTTCTGAAAACGACGGACGCTCACTACACTGACGGCGTCGAGAGTCTCGTGTACGCAGTTCATGGTCAGACAGGCATCGGCAAAACCACCCTCCTCCACCAACTCATCGCAGCACTTCTCAGCACGACCGACTTCCCTCAACAAAACGCGGATCTTGAAATTACCTCGGAAATCGAAGCACGGCAAATTCTCTATATTCCTCTAGAGGACTCGCTATATCAGCTCGAACGCCCAGGGGATGGCATCAAACGTCTCAATCAGGTTATCGACTACTTCCAAACGCACGTCGCACCCCGGCAGAGACAAAAATTCATTCTGCTTGACGATGTCCAAGCTCTTGATCTCGACGTAGATCGGAAGGCAGAGTTACTCGAACTCGTTGACGAGAATACGTACGTATTTTTGACCGGAAACGTCGAATCTCAAGTTGATCTCTTTACCACAAATTCGGCCAGCAGTGTCGAGGAGTTCGAACTGTGGCCGATACTCCCAATGAAATTCATCGATACTGTTCAAATCGGCGCAGGACTTGAGGTCGATTTCGATGACAAGTTTCGAACTCAACTCGAACAGTATCAGTCACCAGACTTAGACGGCCCATCGCCGATTAAGACGATTCGAACGGGACTGTCCGGGAGAGATTCCGAAACAAGTCTCGACACAGCAGTTGAGACACTCTCAGAACTCTGTTTTGACATGTTCAGTGCGAACGACCGAAACAACCTCCATGATGCCGCCCGAGCGTATTTGCGCGCAGGCGGCAGTCTCCACCAAACAGGTGATGCTTCAATCCGGAACGACCTCACAAAATCTCACTTCCTCCTCTTCCTCTACAAAGAACTCGCCAAACACCGATCTATCCAACAACCCGAAAATCTCCACCGACTCAGTTCTATCGCTGCCACCAATGCCGGTGAAGAACTCCAGTACACTGATCTCAGCGATCAAATTGGCGTTGACAGACGAACTGTCGATAGCTACCTCGACGTTCTCGATGAAGGTATCGCCGTCACCGAATCACAAGACTACTCTTTACGCCGCTACCGTCGAACCCGCTTATATCTCCGCAATCCACGTCACCTCGTTCTTCTTTCCCAACGACAGGAGCACCACGGCTTCGAAGGATACGAACAGCAAGACACGCTTAATCACGAATTCGAGTACAAACTCGCCCGAACCGTGGCTTTCGATCACGCCAAACGCCTTGCATATACTGTCGGAGCATACGACGTTGAATACACCGAAACAGAAACCGGCCTCGTAGATTACATTCTTCACAATGACGGACACGTGCTTCCTTTCATCCTTTCATACCATCCGAACACTGGTAACGCTGAGACAATCGCCGAAGAGTTCACCCCCGAATCAGGCCAGCACCCCGAAGACGATAGTGAAGAGCTACAGGAGTTCGACTACCAAGCACCGTATCGGTTCATCATTACAGACAGTTTGCCAAAGGAATCCAGGGAAGATGAATCCTTGATTATTGAAAAAGACGAGTTTAGTATCTGCTATCTCCCGTACTGGTTGTTCTTGCTAATCTGCTGAGAAAGCTTCTATCGTCTATATTAGCGGCTTGTTCCGTATTGCAGGTTCTTCCCCAACGGTTTCTTAGAAGGTATATTAATTCCAGCAACGAAATTTTTCGGCAAAGCGTCTATACCTCCCTGTTGAGTGGGGTGGAGATAATGGTATGACTGAGACTGACGACTTACAACAGGAATTGAAAACGTTCACACGCCGGTGGGAACAACTCACAGCGGTTCCTGAGACACCTCGCTCGCTGATGGAGGTGATCGAATATTCGTTGGGAACACAAAAGAAGGCTGAGGTATACATCAACCGCCTCTTCACATATTTCCTCGATCCAGAGGAGCCTCACCGGATGAACTCAGAATTTCTCCACGTATTTCTTAATGGACTTCCCGACACGTGTGGATTCGAGGAAGATATTCACGATCTCTCAGACGTTGTCGTCGATGATCAAGTACGTCTCACTGAGCGGGTTGACGGGGAAGCAGTATCATCAGGATATGTTGACTTAATAGTTCAGATCCCGAACGAATGGTTCCTTCTGGTCGAACTCAAATTTTCTGCTGAGGACACCCAAACGGAGTTCTATCGACAAGATGTCACGCACATCGACGGTGTTCCGAAGGAAGACTACGAGTCAGGCGAATACTATCTCTATCTGCATCAAGATGATCGACCAAACGCGAACGACCCAGAATTCAGTAACTGGACATGGACAGCCTTCGTCGAAACTGTCCTGACCGACTTTATTGTCGATAACGTACCCCGATACCCACAACGAACAGTCGTACAGCTTCACGAATTCGCCGATGATATCCGCTCCATCGCAGGCATGTCAGACTCCACCGACAATCTTGACGAGAAGGTCGAACTGTATCTTGACCACTACGAGGCAATCACCGACGTGACAGCCACGTTTGAGAATCAATGGGAGACGTTCTCGCACAATTGGCCCTCCCGTCTTGCTAATCGTCTCGTAACCGCTGATCAAGGATCGATCCGATTTGAGAACGATTACCACGTCCGGTTCGAATGCTCGAATGAGGATGTCGGGGACTGGTGGTCGCGCTCAACGAGTTCCGATTGGGGAATGATATTCAAACACGGCTGGTGGCGACACACCGATGATCTCACAGATATTCTCCATGGGCGTCCTGATGATAGAAACGATGCCAGAATCGGGTTCCACCACCGTCTCGAAAACGACCGTGAGCAAGCACTTCGAGACAACACGCTCACACTGTATTTCCGGAATATGGGGGCCAACGATCAACAGTTCATAGATGCTGTTTGTGACCAATTCAATGCGCAAGCTGATGCTATTGAGAGCACGCTGCCAGATGCTGCCAGCATCACCGGAAACAAACGTAATATGATCTCAGCAGAGTACGATATCAACCCTGACCAATATAATGATTTTTTCTCGGCCTATATCGCCGCACTTGAACAGGGATTCACTGAACTCGTCGTTGAGAACCCCAGACTAGTCGCTATCCTTGACAATATCTACGCCGACGCTGTCGCAGAGGTCTACAACACACAGATCACACTGGGTTCCCAACAAAAGTGAGCTCAAAACCCATAGCGATCTAGTTTACAATACCGTCCCCGGTGATTCCGAGTACTGGATTATTTTTACATCTTCTTCGCGCTTCGCCGGTGTTTCGCGGTCTAACTCGTCAACGAACAGTAGACCCTTCACATCAACCGACTCCAGTAGGTCGTCTGCGGATTCAACGTACTCGTCAGTCCCCGCTTGTTTGACAAACGCCATGTACTCCAGCAGTTCCCGAAGCCCTGTTGCGACATAGTCGATATTCTGCGTGTACTTCACTTCACCAAGGAACACCTGTTCAAGTTCCATTCCATCACTGTTTGTCTCTCGGTAACGTTCCAGTACGATATCAGGACGACCGCCCCACAGTGAATCACTACCACCACGCCCAAGCAGATCCTCAGAAATTGATTGCCATCTGGAGAGCACCTTATTCATACGGTATAGGTACCCGTCAGGCTCAATGTCTTTAGAACCAATTGATTCACTAAATGAAAGTGCTTCACCGGTCGAATCGTGAGACAAGACGAACCGTGACCCATCCTGTTCCCACGTGGCTATCGTCGATGGGCTATCCCGACTGTCAGTCAACACTCGATATTCCACGCCCTCGTAGGAATCAAGTACGCGAAACACCCAATATAGTTCGAACAGCGTGTCCGTGTTCGCTGGCGCAATAAGTGTGTGATTCAATATATCGCGTGCTTCAGTGCTGTCCAACTCGTGATTCATCAACTGTCGGTACCGATCCAACAGAACCGCTGCGTCCTGATAGAACCGCGACCGAGAGCGTTTGACTGACTCAATAGTTCTGTCTGTGATATCGGTATCATCAACGTTGATTCGCTGCAGATAGATGTTCTGCTCGTAAATCCGTTCAAGCATTTCCGCTGCTGACTCCGCATCCCGACCACTAACACCTGCGTGGGGCGTGACCCATTCGTTCAGCCAGCCATACCCCTCTGGGTTATCCAACGCGTACGCAAGGTCATCGATAACGACCTCGTGAATAATCGTCAGTAAACGTTTCAGTACGAGATTCTCGTCGATATTGTAGTGCTCTTCAGGTTGAGTACACACAAATAGCGGTTCATCAAGCCGTCCGGCGCGCGCTCGCGTTTTTACCGTTCCCTGCCAGTCTATTTGTCCACGGATTTCACCACGATACTGAAACGACTCTGGAGAGGTTGTCGTCTTCATCTGCCGAATTCGATCTTCTAACTGTCGCATAAAATCCAGGACACCGACTTCCGAGCTGTTGTCTTCTGCATCGGTCAGGACGAAGTGAATCCGTAGCAGCGTTTCAATGTCGTCGATATCCAGATCTGCGTGTGCCGATCCGATGATTTGATCGAATCGAACGCCTTTCCGGAGATATGTCTGGAAATCGTCGGCAATCTCTCCTAACAACGCTTCTTCAGTCGTTTTTGCCATCTTCAGTTACTCTTCCCCACCTGGCTGCAGGTCAATCTGGAAGAAATCACGTGCGACCGTCCACAACTCGCCGGACTCATCGTTAATAATCTCCTCAAGCGCCCTAATCAGCTGCTCTAACTCGTTTCGCCGAAGCCCTTCCAACTGCGGAAACACATACATAATGATCGGTGAAACGTAATCTGTTGTCTCCGTTGAGGGAGCAGATGCAACGTGTTCGTATATGTCCTCAACGATGGCTGGCCCGATAGCTCGCTGTTGATTAACCGCTCGCCAGATGCGCCCAACCGTCTCGTAATGATGGTCGGCTTCTGGCAGTCCACCGTTTGCCGCCCAGACTGCAACATAATCCGCGACGAGTGATTCGAGTGCAGAATCATCGCCATCCTCACGGTCAGGAAGGTCAGGGATTCCGACGGGGACGAACGCCCAGCGCCGCATAAACGCATAACTCATCTCGTACAGCGACGTTTTGTCAAGCGTATTCATGGTTGCCAGCATCCGCCAGTCCTCAGGAATGTAAAACTGGTTCTCCCCGATTTCTTCGTGGCTACGTGATGCGTCAATGATCTCGATTGGATCTCCGTCGGCGTCATCAAACGGTAACGTGACGCTCTCTCCCGTCAATGCTGAGAATAACGACCCGAACGCCTTATCGATATCTGCCCGGTTGAGTTCATCGATGACCAGCCACTCATTCGCTGGTGTCCCGTCGCCATCTACCTGGAATCGGTCTAATACAACTCCCGGCTCGAATTCTAGTGTGTTCTGCGCGGTTGTTTGATACCCACCGACCGTGTCGAACGTTGACCAATCAGCAGACGCTGTCACGAGCTCGTATCTGTTTTCTCCGACTGTCGCCTCACATACCTGGCGTGCTAGTTTTGTCTTGCCCGTTCCGGGGGGTCCGAACAGCAAAACGTGATTCCCGTTTGATAGTGCTTGCTCAACCCGTGACTGAATCCGATCCCATTCATCTTCTGGGAAATGCAAATTCTCCTGCTCAACCGAAATTTCCGAGTCTTGAACCGAAAGTTCCGAAGCGAAGTCATCAAACCGTTTCATCTCGCTCAACTCCAGAATCCGCTTGTATTCCCCTTCGGTGAGTTGCGTGATAACGAAGCTGTTGTCAGATTCGACGAGTCGGCTTCCATCTAACTCCGCGTCTGACTTCACATCCCGCCAGCTTACCCCATCTAACGATTCTGCCCATTGGAGTGTGATGCCTTCTACGGGATCTGAATCATCTGATGTGGAAGCTTCCTCGTGTAATCCACGCACGACATGTGCTCGCCCGACAATCTTCTTCTTCGGTGAAATCTGATATATTAGCACCTGATCACCTATCGTCGCCTCCCGATACGCCTCTATATTCTGTCGTGTTTTACCGGCTGAATTTGTTACCTGATAAAACGACTCACCCCCCTCGTGATGCCAGTCAGTCGCTTCCGCATTTACCCAGAAGTATTGTGTTTCTCCTTCAGTCTCCGGCGGTTCTATTCCCGCTGCGTCCAAAAGATATGCACCAGCTTCCTGTGTGAGGTGGCAAAGATACGCCTGTAACACCTTCCCATCATCATTCAATGGGTACCTGGTTTTGTCCTGCCGAACTTCCGAGTCAAGGAGGCCGTCTCGAACCTCATTGAGTGATACTGGGTCGCGTAACCGCTCTGTCGAAAGATCAACGAAGAAGTGCTGTTCCCCCTCGAATTCCTCCTGATAGGCTTCCGCCTCAACGACTGAACATGCACGAATTTCCTGATTTGCATAGTGGAATATGACATCCCCGGGATTCAAAACTGTGAGATCGCGTTGCCACTTCGTATCTGTCGAACGAAGGTACTCCCCGTCTAATTCTTCGTCGTGGGTCTGATTCACCCAATAAAAATCGATACCGTCCGCAACGTCAGGTAATGCATCAGGTTCAATTGTGGCGGGATTAAGGAGATCGTCCCAACTCCAAATCATCGTCTGGACATGCAGCATCGACGGGTTCTCCAGCCGCGCTTCAAGCCGCGATAATAGTTGTACACACGCCTCGTTTAATTCCTGATACTGCTGCGCATCGAATCCCTGATTCACCTTGTAGTCCCCAAATTCAGCGAAGAAGTTTCGCATCTGCGTCCACTTGTAGTGAACATACTGATCCGGGTGAACAAACATCAAAAGACATGCACCGAGACCGAGCAGCGACCCAGGCGCACTACTAATCTCAACATCCGCGTAAAATTCTCGAAACCGGTCTAGCCGATCAACGAGATCTTCAGTCGGATCAAAGAAAAACGAAAGCATATCCGCGGTAGCCTCGATGTCCGCTTCAGATACCTCTTTGAATTCATGCCAAGCGACACCGCCATTCTGCCCGCCACCTAACATATATGGCGGGATTTTCGTGTCGATACTTACCTTCTCATCAAGCGCTTCAATCAGTCTCCCAACATCACTCGGCGATAACTCTGTTACTTCCGTGTCCGCTAAAAATTCTGCTTCCAAATGTCGCTGGTAATCCCATTTCCATGTCTCCCATCCAACAGGCGACGCCGCATCTTCCTCATACCCGCCAGCATCCCACACCTCAATGAATCGATTAATTACATCATCAATTCCGTCAAACTCAATCCCAGATGACGATTCACTCATTTACTGATACTGTCTCATCTACTCTGTTAAACGTACTCCAAAGTATAGACTACAATCACTAATCCAGTGATTCTACGTTTGACTTATCCATCCTGTGCTCCAACATAGAATTATTAAGTTCAGCATGCGAGATTCATGATGTAACTATGGCTGAAATTACTGATGAAAAAGGCTATAACAAATTAATCAGCATTATTGAAGAAGCACCAAGCAGGGGATGGGCGGACAAATATTGTAGTTGGATAGCGGAAATGAGAATCTGCCGGTAGAGATGTCTCTCACGCCGATTCCAGTTCTCGTCCACCAAGCATTGACTGCAGCTGCGATGGCGGATCGAGTCCACGCCTCTGCCACGTCGCTAACATTGTCGTAATTGTCTCATGAATTCGGACGCCGTCGGCTGATCGAAGGCTTCTGAATATCTTCCGTAGGACAACCTGTTCGCGCAGAGCGCGCTCTGCGCGATTATTCGTTGAATCAACGTCTGGCTCTGTCACGAATGTCAGCCAGTGACCAAGCCCATTTCTGATCTTTTCGATTAGCTTAGTGACCTCCTCGTTGGCGTATCCCTGCCGAGTGAGTCCCTCTAAGTGCAGCATTGCCTCCGCCCGCTTGTCCTGGCGGGCGGAGGCTGATGG
>P_A23_Liq_3_FmtDRAFT_1000123_pt1 | contig 16294 bp, 18 predicted proteins | sample PonA233FremontCA_FD_10237 | JGI IMG/M metagenome (IMG submission 10237)
GCTCGTGGAGGTGTCCGCCCGGCTGGCCGAGAGCGGCGAGTCGTGGCGGGCGGCCGCCCCGCGGTTCGCGCTGGCGGCGCTCGTCGGTGCCGGGCTCGTGGCCGTTCTGAATCGTTACTCCGCGGCGATCGAGTACTGAGCGGCGGGTCCGGTCGCGGCCAAGAAGGGAAAGCGGGTCACAGCTAGTCTGCCGTCACCAACCACCCCCAAATGGGTGGCCTTGTCGGTGGCCCGGGTTCTGGCCGACCTTACAGAGAACAGAGGGGAGAGCCCACAACAGTCGTGGAGGAAGTCAAGCTGGTTCGGTCCGGAACCGAGTGATCGGAACATCGATGACATCGTCGTAGCCGTCGTCGGCACCGACCAACAGCACCCCGCTGACGTGGGCTGCTGTCCCGAGCGCAAAAGCATCACCGAGTGCTGGCGAGTAGCGGAATTTGAAGTCGGCTGCTCGCGCCCATGTCTGTTCGGTGTCGATGCGACGGATGCCACTTTCCTCGAGGACGTCGACGACGGCATCAGCCCGGTCCTCGCCGTCGATTGCCCGCACGATATAGTGGACCTCGGCAAGATTGATCGCCGAGATGTAACCGTCTGCTGCGCCTTCAATGGCGTCAACGTACGTTTCGACGGTGTCGCTCCCTGGTTCGTTACAAAAACACGCGATTAGTGGTTCAGCGTCGAAGACGATCGTTTCGGGAATCTCAGCGCAGTCCGTCGTTCGTCAGCCTCGTCGTCACCGGCGTAGCGCTGTCGCAACTCTTCTTCACTGGCTTTGTCCGCTGTACGTTCCTCTTGGAGGCGCTCCGTTGCTGAGCGCCCCTGCTCATCGGTTTTCCCTTCCAAAACCCCACGCAGGTCTGTAACCGAGCGGATGGGGCGGACAACGATGTCGCCCTCTTCAGTGCGAATGAACTTCACACGGCCGGGGGTGTCGATACCCAACTCCTCACGGAACTTCTTCGGGATTGTGGCTTGCCCGCGCGACGTTACGGACACCACCTTTTCAGACTCCGTCTCGCTTATACTATTTCTTATTAATACTTTTGTTTGGTCATATAAAACGCTAGCGTTGAGTTAGGTAGTTAATAGATCAGATCGGACATTGACTCGCCGGTCTCGAGTGTGCGGCCCGTCGTGGACCCTGACTCGACACCTAGAGTAGCTCGCAACGCCTTTTCAGTGTCCGCCCGTACAGCCGCGTATGGTCCAGATGGAATCCGACTCGGAACTCGACCGCGACGACGCCGCGCCCGACTTCGAACTGCCCGGCGCGGACGGCGAAACCCACGCGCGCGACGACTTCGAGACGGACGCGCTGCTCGTCGTGTTCACGTGTAATCACTGCCCGTACGCGAAGGCGAAGATCGACCTGCTGAACGAGATTGCGGCCGAGTACGACGATCTCGCGGTCGTCGGGATCAACCCCAACGACGCCGACGCATACCCGGAGGACTCCTTCGAGGCGATGCGCGAGGCCGTCGCCGACGGCACCGTCGCGTACGACGCGTACCTTCGCGACGAGACCGGCGAGGTCGCGGCCGCCTACGACGCCGTCTGTACGCCCGACCCGTTCCTCTTCGGCCGCGAGGACGGCGAGTGGCGGCTGCGCTACCACGGCCGGCTCGACGACGCGCTCAACCCCGACGACGAGCCGACAGAGTTCTACATCCGCGACGCAGTCGACGCCGTCCTCGCGGGTGAGGACGTCGAGATTCCGGACCGGCCCTCGCGCGGCTGCTCCATCAAGTGGCCCGGCGAGTAGCGGACGGTAGTGAGCGACCGACGCCCTCCCGAAGTCGGAACGCCGCACTAACAGAGACGACTTAACAAGGGACCGGGTCGAACGGGTGGTATGAGCATGAAAGGCGACGAGCCGGACCTCCACGAGATCGACCGGTACGACGGCGGCGTCGGCTGGATCGCGTACCCCGACGAGACGATGGAGCGCGCGAGCCACGCGTTCGCGGTCGAGAACGAGGAGGCGGACGCGGACGACGTGTGGGTCGTCGACCCGGTCGACGCGCCCGGTGTCGAGGACCTCCTCGACGGGCTTGGCTCCGTCGCCGGCGTCGTGGTCGGACTGGACCGCCACGTGCGCGACAGCGGCGAACTCGCCGCCCGCCACGACGCCCCGGTGTACGTCCCCGAGTGGATGACCGGCGTCACCGAGGATCTCGGCCCCGATGTCGACGTCGAGCGGTTCGGGTCGCGGCTCGCGGACACCGGCTTCGAGGCGATCCGGATCCGCGACTCGTCGGTGCCGCCGTGGCAGGAGGTCGGGCTCTTCGACGGCGAGACGCTGATCGTCCCGGAGTCGCTCGGGTCCGCGTCGTACTTCCGCGGCGACCGCGAGCGCCTCGGCGTCCACCCGATGCTGCGGCTCACCCCGCCGACGAGCGCGCTCTCCGGGCTCGACCCCGAGCGCGTGCTCGTCGGTCACGGCGTCGGCGTCCACGAGCGAGCCGCGGTCGCCGTCGAGGACGCCATCTCGGACTCGCGGCGCAAGGCGCCCGGGCTGTACGCGAAGACGCTCGCGTCCGCGCTGCCGTTCTGAACGCGACCGAGCGGGACGACCCGTGCGTGTCCTTTTGCCAATCCGTCCCATAGCGGAGGTCGAACAGTGATCTACGTCACCCGCGACCTACTGGCCGTACTCCGCGAGCGCGCCGCGAGCGAGGACCCAGACGGTGTGAACGTCCGGCTCTCCGCGACGCCGGCCGGCGAGTTCGAGGCCGACATCGGGCTCGACCCGGAGACGCCGGTGGTGACTCACTTCACACTGCCGTCGGTCGGGAATTCGGTCAACTCCGTGTTCGGCGTCGACCTCGGCACGCCGGCCGGCGAGGGGGGCGCGCGGTTCCTCTCGCACCCGGACGGGTTCCTCGGGGTGTCGCGCACCGACGACCTCGCGGCCGTGGTGATCGTCGCCGTCCCGCCGTACGACGGCGACTCTGTCGCGGCCTTCGACCGCTCCGGAACGGGAGTCGAACTGGCGGTCGTCGACGCCGCTCCGCCGAGCGAATCCGTGCCGGAGTGAGCGGAGAACAGGGGTTTCAAGCCGTCGGAGGGAATACCCCGGCGTAATGGCAGCACGGCCACCCGGCGGCGGCGACACGAAAGAGCCCGAGGCTATCGAGTTCGGTATCGCCGCGCTCGACGCCCGGCTCGACGAGGCGGACGTGTCGTTCCCCGCGACGACCGCGGAGCTCCGCGACGCGCTGGGCGATCAGGAGGTTCCCTACGACGCGCAGGGGCGCTCCCTCGCGCTCGCGGACGCGCTCGACCGCGTGCCGCAAGAGAAGTTCGAGAACGAGACCGAGTTCCTCGACGCCCTGTACCCGGTGTTCGACGAGGCGCGCCGCGAGGAGCGCGGCGTGATCGCCAGCCTCCGCGACGCGTTGCCGTTCTGAGCGGGAGCCAAGGGGGTCTGGGAGCGGCCGGCCGCGCCTAGCGCGCCTCCGAGCGCGCCTCGACCTCCGGCGCCTCCTCGTCGGGCTCGCCGGCGTCGTATCGTTCGATGACGTCGTTGATTAGGACGACGTCGCCGACGGCGCGGACCCAGCGGTACGGAACGATGACGCCGGTCGAGCCGCCCACCTGCCCGGCGAACAGCTCGTGGTTGAGTTCGGCGAGCGCGAGTCCGGTCACGGCGCGGGCGTCCAGATCGAGCTGGATGTCCTCGACTTCGCCGACGAAGACGCCGTTGCTCGAGTACACCTCGCGACCGACGAGCGACGTGATCTCCTCGGGGGCTGCGTTCATACTCGGTACGGTCACGAGCGCGCCTATTAAGCGTTCGTTGTCGAACGACGCGCGTCGGACGGTGAGCGCGGGCTGGTCCCGCGGCCCGGGTTCCCGCCGCGCGCCGACGGCAGGAGGTTTTTCATAATTCGACCGTGAGGGATTCGTATGGCGACGAACACCTCGGAGCCGGACCCGACAGACGGCGGGGACTTCGACTACACCGGCGGGACGGTGGAACGGCCGGATCTCGTCGACGCGCTCGATCGCCGAGTGGACGGCGACGTGCGGTTCGACGACTACTCGAAGCGGCTGTACGCGACCGACGCCTCGGCGTACGAGGTCACGCCGATCGGCGTCGTGATCCCGGAGTCGACCGCGGACGTGGCCGCGGTCCACGAGTACTGCTTCGAGGAGGGGATCCCCGTCCTCCCCCGCGGCGGCGGTACCTCGCTCGCCGGCCAGACCGTGAACGAGGCGGTCGTCCTCGACCTGACCGACGAGATGGACGGCGTGCTGTCGACGGACCCCGACGCGGAGACCGCCCGCGTTCAGGCTGGCGCGTACGTGGGCGACCTCAACGCCGCGGTCGAACCGGCCGGGCTGAAGTTCGCACCCGACCCGGCGTGGCGCGACAAGTCCGCGGTCGGCGGGGCGATCGGCAACAACTCCACCGGCGCGCACTCGCTGAAGTACGGCAAGACGGACCACTACGTCGAGGAGTTGGAGGTCGTCCTCGCCGACGGCACCGTGACGACGTTCGGCGAGGTGGCGGTCGAGGAGCTCCGCGAGTCAGCGGACCCCGACGCCGACGGGCTCCTCCCGAGGATCCACGCCGAGGTCGTGCGGATCCTCGACGAGGAGGCCGACGAGATCGACGAGCGCTTCCCGGAGCTGAAGCGGAACGTTTCCGGCTACAACCTCGACCGCCTGCTCGCCGAGTACCGCGGCGAGCACGGCGAGGAGGGCGTCGTCAACCTCGGCCGCCTCATGGCCGGCAGCGAGGGGACGCTCGCGACCGTGACTGAGGCGACCGTCTCGCTCGTCGAGATCCCGGAGACGAAGGCGGTCGCGCTGCTGACCTACGAGGACCTCCTCGACGCGATGGAGGACGTCGCCGCGTGCCTCGAACACGACCCCGCCGCCGTCGAGGTAATGGACGACGTCCTCCTCGGGCTCGCGGCCGACACGCCGGAGTTCGAGGACGTCGTCGGAATGTTACCCGACGGCACCGACTCCGTGCTGCTCATCGAGTTCTACGCCGAGGACGACGCGACGGGAGAACAGAAGGTCGCGGACCTGATCGCGGACCGGGTCGGCGCGGCCGACGGCGCCGCGGGAGCCCGCGTCGAGACGACGACAGACCCGAGCGCGGGCGCCGCAGAGACGACGAGCCACCCTCGCCGCGCAGTCGACGCGCTGGAGGCGCACGACCCGGACGAGCGCGACCGGTTCTGGAAGATGCGGAAGGCGGGGCTACCGATCCTCCTCTCGCGCACCACCGACGAGAAGCACATCTCCTTCATCGAGGACTGCGCCATCCCGCCGGAACACCTCCCGGAGTACACCCGCGAGTTCCAAGAGATTCTGGAGGACAACGACACCTTCGCCACCTTCTACGCGCACGCCGGCCCGGGTGTGTTACACATCCGTCCGCTCATCAACACGAAGGAGGTCGACGACGTGGAGGCGATGCTCGACATCGCCGACCGCGTCACCGACGCGGTGGTCCGACTCGGCGGCTCCGTCTCGGGCGAACACGGCGACGGCCGCGCGCGGACCCAGTGGAACCGGAAGCTGTACGGCGACGACCTCTGGGAGTCGTTCCGCGACCTCAAGACCGCGTTCGATCCCGACTGGCTGCTCAACCCGGGCAACGTCTGCGGCGACGTCGACATGGGCGAGAACCTCCGGTTCGACGCCGACTACGAGTACGACGCCGGGTTCGACCCCGCGATGGAGTGGGCGGTCGACAACGGGATGCAGGGGATGGTGGAGCTCTGCCACGGCTGCGGCGGTTGCCGCGGCCCGCAGGAGACCACCGGCGGCGTGATGTGTCCCACTTACCGCGCCTCCGAGGAGGAGGTCCAGTCGACCCGCGGGCGGGCGAACATGCTCCGCGGGGCCATCTCCGGCGAGCTCCCGGACGACCCGACGGACGACGAGTTCGTCACCGAGGTGATGGACCTCTGCGTCGGCTGTAAGGGGTGTAAGGTGGACTGCCCGAGCGGCGTCGACATGGCGAAGCTGAAGGCGGAGGTCGAGCACGCCCACCACGAGGAGCACGGGATCGATCTGCGGACGCGGCTGCTCGGACGCTTCGAGTCGCTCGCGCCGCTCGCCTCGAAGCTCGCGCCGCTCTCGAACCTCCCGAACAAGATCCCCGGGAGCGGGCTCATCGCGGAGAAGGCGCTCGGGATCGCGAGGGAGCGGGACCTCCCCGAGTTCCGCTCTGAGACCCTCGTCGACTGGTTCGAAGCCCGCGGCGGCGCGGGCGTCTCGCGCGAGGAGGCCGACCGCGACGTGCTGCTGTTCCCCGACGTGTACACGACCTACACGAACCCCGGCGCGGGGAAGGCCGCGGTGCGCGTGCTGGAGGCCGCGAACTGCCACGTCGAGATCCCGGACGTCGACGGGAGCGGGCGGCCGCCACACTCGAAGGGGATGCTCGACGTGTCGCGCGCGACGGCGAGGGACGCCGTGGAGACGCTCGCCCCCCGGGTCCGGGATGACTGGGAGGTGGTCGTCGTCGAACCGTCCGACGCCGTGATGCTCCAGTCCGACTACCACGACCTGCTCGACGGCGAGGCCAGCGACGTGCCGGACGAGGACGTGGCCGCCGTCTCGGAGAACGCCTACGGCGTCATGGAGTACGTCGACGCCCACCGGCTCGACGAGACTCTCTCCCTCGACGCCCCGACGGAGTCGCTCACCTACCACGGTCACTGTCACCAGAAGGCGACGAAGAAGGACCACCACGCGGTCGGCGTCCTCCGGCGCGCGGGCTACGGCGTCGACCCGCTCGACTCCTCCTGTTGTGGGATGGCGGGCTCGTTCGGCTACGAGGCCGAGCACTACTCGATGAGCAAGGCGATCGGCGAGAACCTCTTCGAGCAGGTGGACGCCAGCGACGGCGACGGTCTCGTCGCCCCCGGAACGTCCTGCCGGACGCAGCTGGAGGAGGGGCCGGGCGAAGTGCCGGAGCCGTCGCATCCCGTGGAGAAGCTGGCGGCCGCGCTGGCGTAGGGGGACGGCTCGTTCGGGCGGTCACCCGGCGTCAGACCACACGTTCGCCCCGGCGAGCGCGATGAGGTACGAGAACGCCGGGAACGTCACCGCGACCACGGCGAGAAACGCCGGGTCAAGCCCGCCGGGGTCCTCGGAGAGCCAACCGGTGTACTGGAGGACCCCAAGCGTGAGGACCACGACGGCCGTGTTGAGCGCGTACTCGGAGAGCGGAGGGTTCGGGAACCGCATGCGACCTGCTGGCGCCCTCGGTCACTCAACGCTTTCGACCCGATCTCGTTCGCGCTCGCGACGCCGCGCCAGCAGCCGCTCGATACCCTTCCCCGGTCCGCCCTCGATCGGCCACCCATTCGTGCGCCACTGCGGGGGTTCCGGCGAGAACTCCGGACAGGACCCCGAACACTCCCGCGCGGTGGGGACCTTCCCCTTCGCCGCGCAGTAGGGGACGAGCGCGCGCCCCTCGCGGCGGAGTTCGAAGTGTCGGCAGTCCGGCCGCATCGTGTCGTGGAAGGTGCGCCACCCCTTCCCGTAAGCGCGCTCGGCGATCTCTAGGCGGAGCGTCTCCGTCGCGGCGTCACGTCGCTCGCCCGGTCCGGGAGAGAGGGCGCTCGGGTGCCACGCCACGTCGACCGCGTCGGCGTCGACGCCCGCGGAGAAGTCGGTCGCGAGGACCCCGGCCTCGACGGGCATCTCGCGGAGGAGGGCGGGCTCGACGCGTTCACCGGTCGTCTCGGTCGCGAGCCAGACCTCGTCGGCGAGCGCGGTCTCGACGTCGTGTTCGAGCTGGTCGGCGAGCCTGTCGGCCGCGCTGGCGTCTAGGTCCGGCTTGTTCTCGACCGCGACGATCCGCTCGACCCAGTCCGGATACGGTCGCTTGCGGCGGATCTGGATCCGGTTCCCGTCGCGCCGCTTCTCGATCAGGCCGCGGCCCGCCGCCCGGTGGACCGCCTGTCGAACGTAGCGCCACGGGTAGCCGGGGTCGGGCAGCGCGTCGCGGTACCACGCCCACGCGGCGGGCGCGCCGCGGACGACGTGGAGGAGGTCGGAGTCGATGGCCCGGTCGCCGAACGCGCGCCGCCGTTCGAACGCCGCGGGGTCGACCTCGATCACGACGGTGTCCCAGCGGCGCGCCTGCGTGCCGAGCTGGCGGGCGACGAGCGCGGGACGGCGTCCCTCGCTCGGGTGCCACTCCAGCTCGGCGTACCGACAGACCAACAGCTCGTAGCCGAACTCGGCGTCGGGCGTCACTGTCCACACCGTCGCGGGGCGCGGACAAAAGCGAAACGCTCGGGGCGGGGGCGCCCGCTGTCGGCCGATCGATCGCGCGCCCGTCCCCGCCCCCCGATCAGACGTACTTCCCGTCCTCCTCGTCTTTCCGCTCGTCGAGGTACACGTGGGCCTCCTCGAGGATCTCGCGCGGGCCGTCTTGGGTGATCGTGTTGAGCGCCTGGTCGTAGTCGCGCCACTGGAGGTCGCGGTGCTCCTTCGAGAGTTCGGCGCTCGCCTCGAACGAGCGGGCGATGAACAGGTGGACCGTCTTGTGGATGGTCTTGCCGTTCGCCTCGAACACGTAGTCGTACTCCTCGCGGAACCCGTCGATCAGCCGGAAATCCTCGATCCCGGCCTCCTCGCCGACTTCTCGTATCGCCGTCTGCTGGAGCTCCTCGTCCCCCTCGACCCCGCCTTTGGGGAACTCCCAGTCCCCCGGTCGGCTCTTCAGGAGCAAGTACTCCCGTTCGCCGCGGGTATCGCGGAAGAGGATGGCTCCGGCACTGGTCGCTTCGACCGTCATTGGCCGCAGGTAAGCGATCACCCCTAAAGAGCGTGTCGGACTCCCGAACGGATCCGAACGGCTCGGCCGCGTCGACCGGTCTTCGGCCGGATTCGCGGCGGGGTCTCGCGCGGCGACCGCGGGTAGGTGCGTTTTTACCGCTCCGGCGGTCATTCACGCACGACCCCCAGCCATGACCTTCGTCACGAAACTCCACTTCGCGTCCGGCGACCGCGACGTGCTCGCCGAGACCGTCCAAGAGCTCAAAGAGACGCTCGAACGCAAGGGCGCCGAGTGTAAGGGCCCGCACGCGAGCCCCTCGGAGCGCGTCACCGTGCCGCTGTACAAGGACCTCTCACCGGGCGACGAGTTCTCGCCGTGGCGCTACGACGTGTATCACCGCTCGATGGAGATCCACGGCGCCGACGACATCGCGCGGTCCGTCGTCGCGCGCGGCTTCCCCGACTCGATCCACGTCGAGGTCGAGGTCGGCCAGAAGAAACCGCTCGGTCACCGGCGCGACTGAGTCGCTCGACGCCGCCGAACCGACCGACGACTCCGGTCACGGCTGCGGTTTTCGCCGCGTCGGAATCCACGCGCCAGCGCCGGCTCAACCGAGCGTCCGGAGGTTCTCCGTCTCGACGCGGTCCGGCAGCCGCGCCAACGCGGCGTCGCACCACGCGTCGTGCCCGAGCGTGAGCGTCGTCTCCGGGTTCGCCGCCGCGAGCGCGGCCACACCCGCCGCCGCGGCGACCTGCGCCGCATCGTCGGTCCGCTCCGGAACCTCGGCGGTGAGCGGGTACGTCTCCGAGAGCGCGGGCGGATACGGCCCGAACGGTGGCTTCACGCGCCACACCGCGTCGTACGCGTGATTCGAGGGGGCCTTCGACTCGGTGAGCAGGAGGTCGTCGGGCGCCGCCAGCCGATCGAGTCGGTCGTGGTGTCGCATCACCTCGGGGCGACGGGCCGCCTCCCGTGAGGTGTAGAAGAACGCGTCCTTCGACCCGGGGTCGGTCCGCTCCAGTTCGTCGGCGTGGTCGAGCAGCGCGCGGTAGCCGTCGAGCATCGCCGGGTGGCCGCGGGCGCGGCGGTCGACCAGCTCCAGCAGCGTCCCCGAGCGGATCGCCTCCTTCACGCGGCGCAGTTCCTCGAAGGTGACGTGGAGGTTGTGCTCGGCGAGCAGCCGCTCCGCCTCGCCGTCGTCGAAGCCGCGGAGGTCCGCCGGCTCGTGGTCGGCGCACACGGGACACGAGCAGGGGAAGTAGTCGAGCGCTTCGAGGTGTTCGGTGCCCGAGACCGTCAGGTAGCGGCCGTCGCGGGCCATCAGCGCGTACGCGGCCGAGTCGAACAGATCGCAGCCAGCAGCCACCGCGAGCGCCAGCATCATCGGGTGGCCGGCCCCGAACAGGTGGACCGGCGCCCCCGGCCCGAGCCCGTGCTTCGCCGCGCGCACCGCCTCGACCACCTCGGCGTAGCGGTACGAGTTGAGCAGCGGCACCATCGCCCCGACCGGGAACACGTCGAGGTCGGTCGCGGCCGCGTGGCGCCCCGCCTCCTCGCGGAGGTCGGCGTACGTCGCCCCCTGGACCGGCCCGTTGACGAGCATCTCGCCGGTCTCGGCGGCCTCGGCGTCTGCGAGCGCCCGCTTCGTCGTCTCGAGCTCTGACTCGGCGCGCTCGCGGTCGGCGTCCGGGGGCGTCGGCACGTCGACGGGCGTCGCCACGTCGCTGCCGATCTGTCGCTGGAACTCGATTATCTCCTCGGTCGTCACGTCGATGTCGCCGTACTCGGCCAGCTGGAAGGAGCCCGAGTCGGTCATGATCGCGCCGTCGAAGCCGAGGAACTCGTGGAGCCCCTCGTCGAGCACGCGGTCGCGGATGCGGTCCGTGCTGCGGATGATGTAGGAGTTCGTGATCAGCATCTCCGCGCCGAACTCCTCGCGGAGCCGCTCCGGCTCGATCGTGAGCACGTTGGGGTTGACCACGGGCAGGAGCGCCGGCGTCTCGACCGTGACGTCGGCGCGGGGGACCGTCAGCCGACCGATCCGCCCGGCGGCGTCGTGGTCCCGGATCTCGAAGTGATCGCGCATACCCGGACTGCGCGGACGCGAGCGGTAAGGGTTGCGTTCGGCGGCGAGCGCGCCCGCAGGGGCCGCCGCCCGGCGCGGGCGGGGCTCAGAGCCCGGTCGGATGCGAGAGGTACGTCGTCTCGACGCCCCAGTCGGCGGTCAGCGACTCCAGCGCCCGAACGCCGAACGTCTCCGTCGCGTAGTGGCCGGCGAGGAAGACTGTCAGCCCGGCCTCGCGGGCGTCGTGGTACACCTGTTGTTTCCCCTCGCCCGTGATCAGCGCGTCCGCGCCCGCCGCGACCGCCTCGTCGAGCCAGTCGACCCCGGAGCCGGTGACGACCGCGACCCGTTCGACCTCGTCGGGCCCGAAGTCCAGGACGCGCGTGGGCGACGGCTCGCCGTCCGGTTGGCCCTCGAACCCGTCGAGCGTCTCGCGGAGCGCGTCCGCCGAGCGCGGCGCCGCCGTCTCCCCGATCGTGCCGATCGTCACCGGGCCGATCTCGCCGAAGGGGTCGCGGTCTTCGAGTCCGATCTCGGTGGCGACGCCCGCCGCGTTGCCCAGTTCCCGGTGGCCGTCGAGCGGGAGGTGCGAGACGTACAGCGCGATGTCGTGCTCGATGAGCGCCGCGATCCGGTCGTGGACGCGACCGGTCACGCGTTCGATGCCGCCCCACGAGAGCCCGTGGTGGACCACGAGGACGTCGGCGCCCGCGTCCGCGGCGGCCTCGATCGTCGCCGTCGCGGCGTCGACCGCGAAGGCGACCCGTTCGACCTCGGGGTCGTCGGCGGGTCCGGTGCCCGGGCTAGCGGCCTCGCCGCCCGGGCCGACCTGAAGGCCGTTCGCGCTCGCGTCGACGTCGGCGTACGCGGCCGTGTCGAGCTCCTCGTCGAGTCGGTCGACGTACTCGGAGAGCTTCATACCGGTCGGTGTGCGCGTCGGCGAATAAAGGGCGCGGAGCGGGCGCGGTCGAGAACGTCGGGGCCGGCGGTCGGGGGTCAGTCGTCGAGCTCCTCGGCGACGGAGTCCGGGACCGCGTCCGGGGAGCCGACCCCGGCGTCGGGAGCGTCCGACTCGACCGAGTCGCCCGTCTTCGGCGTGAAGTCGGGGTCGAACAGCCGGAGCGCCGTGCGGATCGTCTCCCAGTCGTCCTCGCCGGCCGCGTCTCGGAGCGAGCGCGTCGGGGCGGCGAGCAGCTGGCCGACGAGGGCGTCGGCGAGGTCGGCGACCGTCTGGCGCTGCTCGTCCGTGAGGTCGCCCTGCGCCTCCAGCTTCGACATCGCGCGGTCGAGCTCGCGCGCCTTCACCCGGTCCGCGCCGGCGTACATCGCCGAGATGGCGTCGTCGGCGCGCTTGCGCTTGTACGCCTCGAGGATGCGGTCGAGCTCCGCGTCGATGATCGACTCGACCTCGCGCGCCTCCGCGGCGCGGCTCTCCCTAGTCCGCTGGGTCACGTCTTCGAGGTCGTCGATGTCGAAGACGGTCACGCCCTCGCGCGCGCCGGCCGCCGGGTCGACGTCGCGGGGCTGCGCGATGTCGATACAGACGACCCGGCCGGCGCCGTCGACGTACGACGGGTGGACGACGAGGTCGGGGCTGCCGGTCGCGGTGACGACGAGGTCGGCGTCGGGGACCACGGCGGGGAGGTCCGCGAGCGGCACCGCCTCCGCGGGCGTGTCGACCTCCTCGGCGACGAACTCCGCGTGCGGGACGGTGCGGTTCGCGACGACGATGTCCGAGACCGGCGTGTCGTCGAGCGCCCGGGCCGCGAGCGTCCCCATCTCGCCGGCCCCGACGACGACGGCCGAGCCGTCGGTGAGGTCGATCTCGTCCGCCGCGAGCCGGACCGCGGCGGAACCGAGCGAGACGACGCCCTCGTTGATCTCGGTTTCCGTCCGCGCCCGCTCTCCGACGTGGAGCGCCTTCGTCACGGCGTCCTTGAGGACGGGGCCGATGCCGCCGGCGGACTTCGACTCCTCGTAGGCCTCCCGCAGCTGCCCGATGATCTGGTCTTCGCCGAGCACGAGCGACTCCAGCCCGGAGGCGACGCGCATCAGGTGTTCCAGGCTCTCCTCGTGGTCGAGGCGGCGGACCGCGCCGCCGCGGACGTCCGGCGCGAACGTCGACAGCGCCGTCGTGCCGTCGACGGTCCGGTCGGTGACGACGTACGCCTCCGAGCGGTTACACGTCTGCACCGCGAACGCCTCTTCGACCCCTTCTCGCGCGAGCAGGTCGGAGACGGTCGCGCGGACGCCGTCGCCGCCGGCGGCCTCGATCTCGTCGACGGTCGCGTCGGCGTGGGCGACGCTCACGCCGGCGATCGCACCCGTCTCTCTCATCGGTCGAGTACCTCCTCGATCACGGTGTCGGCCTCTTGCCGTCCGTTGGATCTCCCCTTTTGTAAACCCTTCCAAACCCCCCGGGATCTGACAACGCGGCGAACCGCTTCCCGGCGTTTCTCGGGAGGTATACCCTCGGATTTCAGTTCCTCGCGGATCTCGCCAGAGAGCGCCGCCATCTCGCCCGCCCCCTCTATCTCGGCCTCGATCCGCTCGCGTAACGCCTTCGCGAGCGCGGGGCTGGTCCCGCCCGTCGAGAGCGCGACGGTCACCGGCTCGTCTTCCACCGTCGCGGGCACCACGACGCTCCCGGGGTCGCGACCCCCGGAGACGTCGGTCCGGTTGACCAAGATCCCGCGGTCGAGCGCGGCCGACTCCACGGCGGCGTTGACCGCGGCGTCGTCGGTCGCGGCGACCGCGAGCGCGGGACCGAGCCGATCGATCCAGCCGGCGACCGCGTCGGCGTCCGGAGCGGCGCGCAGCAGTTCGATCGCGGTGTCGCGCTCCGCCGCGGGGTCGTCGGGCGAGGGCAATCGCTCGTCGAAGTCGGGACTCACGACCACGACGCGCGCGGCCTCGTCGAAGCCGCGGGCCTTCCGCGAGCCGACGGCGCCGCCGCCGAAGACGACCACCGTCTCGCCCGCGAAGTCGTGGTACAGCGGCGTCACGGACGGCCTCCGGTCCCCGCGATTCGGGGAGTCACGCCGTGTTGCTGTCCGCCCGGTCCGCGATGCGGATACCGGTCTTCTTCAGGATGCGCGTCGAGAACAGGGTGTCCCAGTCGTCCGCGCCGACGTCCCAGTAGTCGTCCATCAGCTCCCTGACCTCGGCGATCCGGCGCTCGCTCTCGGCCTCGGTGCGGCCGTGCGTCATGGCGAAGAAGTTGTACTCCCAAACGCCGGCGTGGCGCGGGCGCTCGTAGCAGTGCGTGACGAAGCCTAAGTCGGCGACGGCGGGGCCGACCTCGTCGAGGGCGTCTTCGGGCACGTCCCAGACGGTCATCCCGTTCTCCGTGTAGCCGAGCGCGTAGTGGTTCGGGATGACGCCGACGCGGCGCACCTTCCCCTCCCGCTCGAACCGCTTGATCGTCTCGATCACCCAGTCCACGTCGGCGCCGACCGCGGCGGCCACGTCGGCGTACGGCGTCTCGGTCACCGGGAGCCCGCCCTGGATCTCGACGACGAGGTCGCGCTCGTCGGGCGTCAACGTTCCGCGGTCGCTGGGCGAGACGTCGGGCCCGAGCCCCGAGAGGTCCACGTCGCCGTCGGGGACCGGGCCGTCGACGAGGAACTTCGCGCCGACGTGGAACTCCCGGAGCTTCGGGAGGTTGTACGTCTCCTGGCCCGTCGCGTCCTCGATCTCCGCGAGCACCTCCTCGACGCGGTCGCTCCCGTCCTTGTCGGGGTCCGGGTGGTCCGCGACGCTCACCACGAACCACATGTTGAGGTGCGGGTGCTCCCGCTCGTAGTTGTGTGCGACCGCGGTGAACTCGTTCACCGTCTCCGCGACCTCGTCGTAGCGGTCCTCGGGCGCGTGCATCGCGACGAGCGAGGCGGCGCCGCCGATCTCCTCGGCGTTGACGAGCGCGCCGAACCGCGAGAGGATCCCCTCCTCGTCGAGCTCGCGGACGCGCTCGCACAGCTCCGGTCCCGTCACGTCGACGCCGCGCTCGCGGAGCGCGGCCGCCGCCGCGTCGAAGGGGCGCTCCGCGACCGGGAAGCCGCCCTGGAACGCGTTGATGATCGCGCGGTCGAGCGCCGTCAGGTCCGCGTCGACCTCCTGCATGGACCGATCTCGGGGCCGCGCGAGAATAAGCGATCCGACCTGACGCCGCGCCGCCGCGGCGGAGGGTGACCGTCGACGCCCGGCGCGCTCCGGGAGCTACCCGTCCACGTCGCGGGCGATATCCGCGAGCGACGACCGCGGCCCGCGGTCCGCGTCGTACACGGTCCGCTCGCCGGGGATCCGCAGCCCGTACAGCTCGCCGGACACCACCACGTCGAGGACGACGCTCTCGCCCGGCTCCCGGCCGTTCGCGTCGAGCCACTCGACCAGCCGGTTCGTCCCCTCGCCGGACTCGCGCGCCAGCCGCCGGTTGTCGAACGCGCCGCGGAGGAGCCGCCCGCGCGAGTCGGCCGCGACACGCGCGTGGTACTCGTCGCGACCGATCGCGACGCGGATCAGGTCCCCCTGACTCACTCCGAGCGCGTCGCAGGTCCCGGACTCGACGCGCCCGTCGAGCGCGTCGTCGTCGGGAAGTCTGACGCAGGGGCGGCGAGTNCCGCCGCTCCGGGCGAGCGAGACGCGAACCGAGGAAACGTCCTCGCCGTCGGAGGGAACGCGAGGCATCGAAGCGCCGTTACTCGTCGGCGTCGTCGTCGCCCTCGCCGAGCGCGGCCGCCACGTCGCCGTCGCCGTCGACGACGCTCGCGTTGATCTGCGCGATGTCGTCGTCGACCTCGCGGCCGCGGACGGTGATCCGCTTGCGCTCGCCCTCGCGGGAGGGCTCGAAGCCGACGCCGCCCTCGAGGAGGAGCTCCTTCAGGCGGGTGCCGGAGACGTCTTCGCGCATCGGGCGCCCGGTTTCGTCGGAGCCGCCGGTGAGTTCGATCGTATGGTCGGAGAGCCCGACGGCGTCGCCGCCGATCTCGTCGCCGAGTTCGCGACCGAGGAATCGGTTGGCGTCCTGTCCGTCGACCTCTCGCTGGAACGTCTCGCCGGTCTCGGGGTCGGCGACGACGACTTTGAATTCGGCCATGCCCGAACGCAGACCCCCGCGCATAAAAAGCACGTCGAAACGTCGGAACCGCGCGCCGCGCAGCGCTCAGTCGGCTGCCCCGCCGACGCGCACGATCCGGCGCTCGCCGTCGCCCCACGGCCCCTCCACGAACGCGGTCTCGACCGCGCGGGCGACGGCGTCGGGGTCGTCCGGACCGCCGGCGTCGGCGACGCTCCCGACCGAGCCGGGATCGAACGGCAGGCCGAGCGCGTCGTAGACCGGTTCGGTGACCGACGCGATCGGCGCGGCGTCCGCCGCCGAGACGACGAGGACGCCGGCGACAAGCGCCGCGTCGGCGCGCACGCGCTGCGCGAGCCCGGCGACCTTCCCGCCGCCCGCGGCCCCGCCG
>P_A23_Liq_3_FmtDRAFT_1000124_pt1 | contig 16270 bp, 13 predicted proteins | sample PonA233FremontCA_FD_10237 | JGI IMG/M metagenome (IMG submission 10237)
CGGAGGAAGTAGTCGTCGAACTCGACGAGCATCTCGTCGCCCTGCACGTCGTCGGAGACGTTCTTGTAGTAGGCGACGTTGTAGATCGGCTCACACCCGCCGGTGGTGTTGCCGACCATCGAGGTCGTCCCGGTCGGCGCGATGGTCGTCGTGTTGTGGTTGCGCAGCGGGTAGCCGTCGGCCCACTCGTCGGCGTCCTCGCCGGTGTGGTGTTCGAACCACTCGCGGTACTCCGTCGGGTCGGCGTACTTCGAGACGTCCCACTCGGCGAAGGAACCGCGCTCCTGTGCGAGTTCGTGACTCGCCGTCTTCGACTCGTGGTTGATGTGGACCATCAACTGCTCGGCGATCTCGTTGGCCACCTCGTCGCCGTACTTGACGCCCAGTTGGATGTACAACTGCGCGAGCCCCATGATCCCGATGCCGATCTTCCGCATCTCGGCGACCGTCTCTTCGATCTCGTCGACCGGGAAGTCCGACATCGTGACGACGTTCTCCAGGAACCGGGTCCCCGTCTGGATGCGGTCGTCGAACTCCGCGAAGTCGACCGCCTCCCGGAGGAACCGGTCGACCCCGTCTTCGAGCGTGTCGAACTCGTGTTCCTCGCTCCACACCCGCCAGTCGGGCGCGCTCTCGGCCGCCAGCGTCGAGAGGTTGATGTGCCCGAGGTTACAGGCCTCGTACTCTTCGAGCGGCTGCTCGCCGCAGTTGTGAACCACGAGCCCGTTGGCGAGGAAGGAGTTCGTCTCCGGCTCGGTCAGGTCGTACACCGTCTCGTGGCCGTCGTGTTCGACGGATTCGACGGTCGCCTCGAACCGAGTACTGTAGGGACCACGGTCGTAGTTGGAGAGACGCTCGTCCAGCGCGTCGTTCTTGTAGTCGAGCAAGAAGCCGATCTCCTCACGGAACCGGAGGAGATCGTCCTTCGAGATCATGAGATCGTGATCTGCCTGTCGCTCGTACTCTGCAGTGCCACCCTTTCCGTCGGGCATCTCCTGCAGGCCGGCCTCGTGTCGCTCCTCGTAGATTTTGCTCTTGATCCCGAAGTTGAGGAGGAGCTGTTGGACACTGCCGAGCAGATCAACACTGGTACTCGTCAGCCGAACCGAGACGCCCTTCTCGACGTTACCCTGCACACCGCCATCTGCGGTGAACAACGCACGCAGGAACCCACGGGCCATCTCTTCGCTCCCGCGCATGACGGCGGCGGGCACCTGTAGCTTCTCCTCGGTCAGACCTGCTTCGGCAGCGTACTCGTACAGTCGCGTCGAACGAATCCGTTGCTCGACGGCCTGTGCCCCGCGGTAGTCGTCGCTACGAGTGATATCGTTGACTCCGACCTCGTAGTTCGCAGTGCCAGTCGGCTCACGGACGACCTCGTTCACGTCGTCCGCGAACGACTCGGACACCTCTGCGTCCTCGTCGTAGAAGTTGAGCACGGCACGCTCTTCGCCGTTCTTCAGGTGACCGTCGCCGACGAGCCAGCCGAGGACACGCCCCTCTTCGGCAGACCCGTGCTGACCGAACGCACCCTTCCGGTTCTGGATGTGAACGGTGTCGCCAGCGTCGAGTCCACCGGCCTCGGCCCAGCCGTCGTCGGTCATGACACGGTGGTCGCTGGTGAGACGGAGTTCGTACCCCTCCTCCGTCGTGAGCTTGAACACGTCCTTCTCGCCGGTCTCGTAGACGCTACTGGCCTCCTTGACCGTCTCCTCGCTCAGACGACCGTCGACGACCACGTCGGTCGCGACGCCCTGCTCGTACAGCTCTTCGGCCGTAATCAAGCCGTTCTCGGTGCTGATCAGCGTATCGCCGGTGACGCACGGGTTCGTCGCGAGAATCTGGTGGTCCGGGTGTTCCTCGACGTCGAACGAGTGCATCTCGTTGATCCGTTCGAGGTAGACGATCCCCGGCTCCCCGTTCTCGTGGGCCCCTTCGACGATGTGGTCCCAGATCTCCCGAGCGGGCACCGACAGGGTCTCGCCGACCTCGACGTGCTCGCCCAGCCCGAACATCTCGTACAGTTCTTTCGTCTCGTAGGTGGCGACGTGTGGCTCCTCCGTCCGCGGGTTGGTGAACGTGTACGGCTCGTCGTTCTTCACCGCGTCCATGAAGTCGTCGGTGATCCCCACCGAGATGTTGAAGTTCGAGAGGTGCCCCTCGACGGCGTTGCGGAGGTGTTCTGGCACCTTCCCGTCGTCGTCGATCAGCTCCCGGGCCTCCTCCAGTGCGTCCGCGAAGGAGGTGTGTGTGAAGTCGTCTGGGTCGTTCAAGCGGAGCGACCGCGCCAACGAGACATCCTTGTTCTTCGCGTGAATGAACTGGATCACGTCTGGGTGCGAGACGCGCATCACGCCCATCTGGGCACCCCGCCGGGCACCACCCTGTGCGATCGTCTCGCACATCTGGTCGAACGTCCGCATGAACGTGATCGGCCCGGAGGCGATCCCGCCGGTCGAGCCGACCGCGTCACCGTACGGTCGCAGCTTCCAGAAGGCGTACCCCATCCCACCGCCGCTCTGGAACACCTGCGCGGCCTCCTTGGCCGTCTGGTGGATGTCGTCGATGTCGTCTGCGGGCGAGTCGACGAAACACGCGCTGAGCTGTTGGAGTTCGTCTCCCGCGTTCATCAGCGTCGGCGAGTTCGGCATGAACGCCAGCCGCTCCATCTTCTCGCGGAAGTCGGCGGCCGTCTCCTGGACGTGCTGGGCGATCTCCCCGGGCAGCGTCGACACGACTGTGTCGTAGGCGAACTTGTTGACGTTCTCCTCGGTCAGCGCCGTCTCCGTCTCGTCGTCTGTCGTCGTCCCGGCACCGAACACCTCCGCAGCGAGCTCGTCACGCCGCGGGTGGTCGGGTTTCACCTGGTCGGGCGACACCGTCACCTCGGTGTCGCGCCGCTGTGCCTCGTAGACGGCCTCGGCCAGAGCGACGTTCTTCGCGACCCGTTCGAACAGTTCCTCCTGTTGTTCGGCAACGTTCCCGTCGCCGTCCTTCCGGAGGTACCGGGCCGGTAGGATGTTGTCGTACGCGTTGCTCGTCAGCCGTTCTGCCAGCGTGTCTCCCTCCGTCCGTTTGATCGGCCGCTCCAACTCCTCCGCGGTCACGTCCGGCGTGCTCATTGATCGTCCTCCTCGTCGTCTCTCCCCGTCTCCGGGTCTGTCTCCGTCGTCGAGTGTTCGCAGTGCATGGTGAAATCGGGCGGAGTATCGGTATCGGCCCCACCAGTATAAGCGGTGGGATTCCGACACGGTTGTGTTAGTTCAAGCGCGTTTGTTCTCGCGCCGTGGCTGTGGCTCTTCACCTCGCGTCGCGGCCGGCGAGTCGTCGCCGGCACACGAGTGAGTCACAGGAGCCACCCCAGTATAAACGTCGGCAAACCGCGGTGAAAGTGGTGCCGTCTGTGGGTTCGCCGTACCGGCCACCCGACGGCGTCGAGGTGACCGTGGCCACGCGGGAGGCCGACCAGAGCACAGGGGACGACGCCCGGGCGACAGAGTGTGAACGCTACAGCCAGACGATCTGTGCGTGACGCGTTCCGTCGACGGTCAACACCGTCTCCTCGTCGACGAGTCCGGCCTCGACTGCAGCCGCGACACACGCGTCGCCGACGAGGTTCGCGGTGTCCCCCTCCCGAATCCGGTCGACTGCGGCGGCCGGCGACAGTTCCTCGGCACCTTCGCCGTCGTAGAACGACTCTTCGACGGTGAGCGAGACGGCACCGTCCTCGTAGGTCTCGCCCAGACAGTCTGTGTCGGCGGCCGCGACGAGTGTCCCCTCGGCCGTCTCTCGAACCGTGACGACCACCGCCATCTACCCGTCTCCGTACTCCTCGACCATCTCGCGTTCTGCCTGCTCGCGCATCTCCTCGGCCCGCTCGGCGACCGCCTCCGCCTCCTCGTCGTCACCCAACTCCTCGAGTGCGCGCGCCTTCTCCTCCAACACGTCGGCGTTCTGGAACCCCAGTCGGATCGCGTTGTCGAACGCGTTGACCGCCTCCTCCGAGAGTCCCCGCTCGGTCATGAAGAACCCGCGGTTGTACCACGCTTCGCCGAACCGCGGGTCGACCTCGACGGCCTTCTCGGCGTGTTCGAGTGCGGTCTCGTTCTCGCCGAACTCCCACAACGCGTACGCCAGGTTGGTGTGGGCCGTCGCGGCGTGTTTGGAGTCGTCGTCGATCCGCAGTGCCTCGCGGTACGCGCCGATCGCCTCGTCGTACTCCTCCAACTCCGCGTGGGCGACCCCCTTGTTCGTCCACGCCTCCTGTGCCTCCAACGAGCCGTCGGGCGCGAACTGTGCGGCCCGTTCGAACGTCTCCGTGGCGGCCTCGAACTGGTTGATCTGCATGTACGACAGCCCCACCTCGACCAGCTCCCCCACGTCGACCTGGTCTGCGGCGACGTTCCGGCGGTCGAGCGCGTCCGTGACGACCCGCGTGTCGACCGGGTCGACCGCGGTCGGGTCCGCCTGTAGCTCCTCGGGATCGAGTGTGAAGGCGTCGTAGTCCTCTTCGAGCCCCTGACCAGCGGAGAAGTCGTGGTCTCTCGACTCGTCGTCTGTCATACTCCGAAGTTGGTTGGCTGTGTGTGTAAGGCTTCTGTACGGACTGGATGCGGGTCTGTAGACGACGACGAAACTGTGATCGCCATCTGTCCACGAACCACGACAGTATCTCTGTTCAGTCTGATTAGGAAACTATTCAAACATTAGCTACAACAGCAATCTGTGGTAGTTGGAAGGTTCTTCAGAGGATTGACGGCGTACGACCTACTTGGTAACCTAGTTCCGGGGGTAATACTACTCACTGCGTTCCTGTTGTTTCTCCCCGGTGGACGGCTCCCGTCGAGTGTCGGCGCGTCCGTGTTGTTCGCCCTGTTCGCGTACCTGCTCGGGGGTGTTGTGCAGGAGTACGCTTCGGCCGCAGTCGGTGACCGAAATCGATTCGAACAGAGCATCGATACCGACGGACAGTTAGACGAACTAGGAATCCTTCCATCGGAGGAGAGTGGCGACACTGAGTCCACTAGTGGACAACTGCTCCGCCAGTCGTTTCTCCACCCACTCTCGTTTAACAACGACGAGCGAGACCAGAATCCAGTTGACGAACAGATACTCGCCTCGCAGATTAAACAACACATCTACAACGAACACGGCGTTGAGCCCGACTCTGACTCGTCCAGTGTGCTCTACCGACTGATGTTGAGTGAGATTGACGCGAGCAACAACCCCCCAACAGCAATTCGAATGCAGGCGCTCCGAAATCTCTATCGTGGCGTTTGGATTTCCGCCTGGTGGAGTGTCCTACTACTGACCGCTTCGTTCGTAATCAGACACGCACTACTCGGCTGTGACGACTTTCCGTTTCAGTTTCACAGACCAGGGTACTACGAGTTCTGGCCGAACGTCTGGCAGCCGTTACTTCTCACAGTCGGGTCGGTCGTGGTGTTTCGATATATCAACGAGCAACGGAGTAGTGACTTCGTCGAGTACTTGTTCACCGACTACGCGGCAGCTGTTTCACTTCCAGACGAAACGAACACTGAGTTAGACCAGAGAGACGACCCAGACTGACGTGTTCAATCGGCAACTACACCGGTGGGGTCTCGGAGAGGTCGTCCGGGTCACGACGAACACTGTCGACGTAGCTCTCGGAGCCCTCCCCACTGTCGCCCAACACGAGAACGAACTGTTGCCCGACTCTGGCGTCTCTCAGCGTTCGTTCGATTTTGTCGTCGTGGTTCTCGTGATCTACGCGAATCGCGAGCCGCATTCCTGCGTCTCGACTCTCGAGTAGCTTCAGCCACACGTGGTTCGTCTGCTTGTCTACGAGTTGGAACCTCGCTGGCTTCGTCAGTCGAGCGCCCATGCTCCGAACGATACCGAGAGTGGAGAAAAACCCACCGCCCTCAGTTACTCGTCCACCGCAACAACGCCAACGTCCCCTCGAACAACACCACCATCGTCACCGCGACGATGATCGGCGACATCCCGGTGGGGTCCGGCGAGACGACGAACGAGATCCCGAGGAACGACCCCCAGAACAACAGGCGGCGTTGTTCCAGCCACTCCCGACTGACGACGCCCATCATCGTCGCCAGTTGGATGAACAACGGGATCTGGAACACGACCGCCATGTACCCCATCAACAGGAGGATCAGGTTGAACGTCTCCTTCAGCCCGAAGGCCAACTGCGCACTCGCCTCCGTGTAGCCGATGAAGTACTGGAAGATCGCCGGCAGCACGATGAAGTGGGCGAATGCCACGCCCACGAGCGCGAGCACGAGACTCGTCGGCACCGCCGCGAGGTAGTAGCGCCGTTCGTTCGGGTACAGTCCCGGCCGCATGAACCGGTACGTCTGGTAGACGAACACCGGGAGCGCGGCGACGACACCCGCCAGCCCCGCCACCTTCAGCTTCGTCAACAACAGTTCGAGCGGGCCGTACACGTACGGCCGGTAGTTGTCGAAGCCGACGTGTGCGTCCCACAGGAACGTGATCAGTGTCTCGGTGTTCGGGACGCTCGCGACGTAGTTGCCCGCGAGCAACAGCCCGAACGTCACCGCGCCGCCGACGGCGAAGACCGCTCCGAGCCGCCGCATCATCTCCTCGATGTGCTCCGTCAGCGGCATCTCCTCGTCGGAGTCGGGTGCCCCGCCGAGCAACCCCTCTCCGTCGTCGGTCGCACCGCCGGTCCCCGTGCCGGTGCCGACACTCGCACTCGCTCCGCCGCCACCGCCCCCGGCACCGGCCGGGCTCGCGCCCGGTGGACCGCCGTCGCCGCTCACCTTCTGTGTCGGGCGGTCGACCAACGCATCGCTGGCCAACGGCGCGTCCGGGTCGTGTTCCCCGTCGTCGAGCCCGGCAGTGTTGTCGCCGACGACGTAGCTCGTCGGGGTGTCGTCTCCGCCCGGCTCGTCGTCTCTCTCCGCCGGCGACTCCGTGTGGTCGCCGTCCGTTCCGTCTTCGGGACCGTCGCCACTGTCCGTCGTGGAGCCGTCCCGCTGGTCGTTCACGCCGTCCGGTAGCCGGTCTTCGACTACGCCCTCCACGTCACGGTCCGGCCCCGTCTCGCGTGCCGGTCGGTCGTACTCCCGGCGCGCCCCGGTCGCCTGCCGGTCGTCCAACGAGTCGCCGTCGTCGGGGTTGAGCGAGTCGGCGTCTGCCGGCGACCCCGTGTCGGTGCCGTCGCCCCCGCCGGCGTCTCCACCGGTTCGGTCGGCGTCACCACCCCCATCGGTCTCGTCGAACACTCTCTCGCCGTCGACGGTACGGAAGCTGCCGTCGGTGTCCGGTGCCCGTTCGTCGTCGTCTGGAACACGAGAGAAGCCGCCGCCGGAGCCCGTCTCGCCCGGATCGGGCCCCGACTCCTGGCCGTCCGACGCGGAGCCGGCCGCGCCGTCCGGCCACCCGTCGTCCCCGTCCGAGCCGTCGGTCATACCGTGGCCTACAACCCCGGTGGATTATAGGCCTTTTCCGATCAGCCCGGAGCGAAACGACGGTGACGGCGGCCACACACGGCCAACAGCAGAAGGTTGATAACGACCACTCGGCTCCGTTCCGGTATGTCGAGTGCCCTCGACGAGGACACCAGAGCGACACTCTCACAGGGACGAGAGACGCTCGGCGCGATGCTCCGGTCCGCACAGAAGGACCTCCAGAAGGTGTTTATCGTCTTCGTCGTCGGCCTCATGGGGACGTTCTACGCGCTCCGGCTGTACATCTGGGACTACCTCAAGGCCATCACCCGCGCACGCCTGAGCGAACAGGCGGCCGGTGACCTGGAGATCATCGCACAGACGCCGTTCGACGTGATCCTGTTGCAGGCGAAGATCGGCCTGATCGTCGGGATCGTCGTCGCCATCCCCCCGTTGTTGTACTTCTCTCGGGACGCGCTCCGCGTCCGTGGGATGTGGCCGGACGCACCGATCGCTCGGTGGAAGCTCGTCGCCGTCGGCCTGTTGGCGGCCGTGTTGTTCGCTGCCGGCGTCGTGTACGGCTACAGCGTCTTCTTCCCGTTCATGTTCGCGTTCCTCGCCAACAACGCGTTGTCGGCGGGGATCCAGCCCACCTACTCCATCGTCAAGTGGGCGCAGTTCATCGCGCTGCTCACCTTCTCGTTCGGGTTCGCCGCACAGATGCCGTTGGCCGTGACCGCGTCGTCGTACGCCGAGATCGTCTCCTACGAGACGTTCCGCGACAAGTGGCGCTACGCCGTCGCCGGGATCTTCGTGTTCGGCGCGTTCTTCTCGCCGCCGGACCCGTTCACGCAGGTGATGTGGGCGCTCCCGCTGATCTTCCTCTACGGGGCGTCGTTGTACCTCGCCCGCGTGGTCGTCACTGCGCGCCGCGGCGGGGAAGAACTTGACCTGACGGCGGCCGTTCGCGGCGGGTGGAACCGAATCGCCGCCGCCGTGGTGGTCGGCGGCGGCGGGACGTACCTCTTCTTCGCCCGCGGTCTCGCGGCCCGCGTGAACGCACTCCTCGCGGACACGACCGTCACCGGCGCACAGATCCCCGTCTTCGACGGGACGGTGTTGGTCGCCGTCACGGTGGCGGTCGGACTGTTCGCCGGTGCCGTCACGCTCGCGGCTGTCGTCTACACGGCGTTGGAGTCGGCCGTCGACGAGACGGGTGAGTTCGGAGACCCCGAGGCGATCGATCTCGCAGACCTCGACGAGGCGGGGGTCCGCGCGGCCCCCGACGAGGCATTTGCGGTGCTCTCGGAAGACGAGGCGCTCGCGGCCGCCCAGCAGGCGATCGACGACGACGACAAGCCGAAGGCACGCGCGATTCTCGACCGCCACGACGAGGTGAGCGAGGAGGACGACGAAACGAGATCCGGCGACGGTGATCCGAGCGGGGACACCGGCTCGACACGCGCACCCGATCTGTTCGCCGCAGAGGTCGGCGTTCTCGGTGCACTCCAACGCGGTGCTGGGCTCGTCGACTGGCGCGGCCGGGTGCGGGCGCTGTGGAACGTTCTGTTGGGCGTCGCGGTCGCCGTCTTCGGTGTCGGCTACGCACTGGTCGAGCGCCCGGAACTCTCCAGTGAGGTGTTGGCAGTCGTCGGACTCGCGCGCCCGGATCTCCCGGCGGTGTTGGGGCTGTCGGCCCAGGGGACGCTGGTCGCGTTCGCGGGGCTCGGTCTCCTCGTCGCGCTGGCGTTCGGCGGGCTGCTCGCACTGTCGGCGGCGTACCTCGCTGGGACGGACCCGACAGCCGTCGACGTGCCGGCGTTGTCGACGACGGAACTCCGGCGTGCGCCGCCGGCGACGTTCGCGGCGCTGTCGGACCGGCGGATCAACTACCTCGCCGACCAGGTCGCGGAGACGGACCCCGAGCGTGCTCGAGTGTTGTTGGACCGCTACGACGCGGTCGGCACCCCGGAGACGGAGGCTCCGGACACACCCGACGCCGAGTCGCTCCCGGGTGTCTCCGACGACGCCGGCGACCGCGTCTCGCGGGCCGGTGGCGCGTTCCTCGACGACTTCACCGACGGCGACGACGACGAGCTCGGCGGTTACTACGAGGACCTCACGTTCGTCCTCGACTCGATGCGCGGCGGGCTGTTCCGGATCGTCGCCGTCTTCGGGCTCGTGTTGGCCGGCGTGTTCGCGTGGCTCTACTCCGGCGGGATCGGCGACCTCCGGGAGGACTTCGTCGCGCGGATTCCCGCAGAGGTGGTCGGCCCCAACGCGGAGAACTTCGGCGTGATCGTGCTCCACCCGGTGGAGGCGTTGATCTTCGAGGTGAAGTTCTCGACGCTGATCGCCGTCGCGGCCGCGATCCCGGTGGCCGCGTACTACGCCTGGCCGGCGCTGCGCAACCGCGGGTTCGTCCGTGGCCGTCGACAGGTGATCTTCGGGTGGGTCGCCGCCCTGCTCGTCGGGCTCGCCGGCGGGTTCGTTCTCGGCTACACCACCATCGCGCCGACGATCATCTCCTGGCTCGTCGCCGACACGCTGGCGGCCAACATGGTCGTCAGCTACCAGATCAGCCAGTTCTTCTGGCTGATCTTCTTCACCACCGCCGGGATCGGCATCCTCGCGGACGTGCCCGTCCTGATGGTGCTGCTCAACACGGTCGGGGTCTCCTACCAAGCGATGCGGGGGCGGTGGCGGGAGGTGACGGTCGGGCTGCTCGTCGCGGCGGCGTTGTTCACCCCCGCGGACATCATCACGATGTTCCTCGTGACGGTGCCGCTGATGACCGCCTACGGGATCGGGTTGTTCGCGCTGTTCTTCCTCACGGGCGGCGGTCGGCGTAACCTCGCGGAGCCGACGCTCGGCGGGGACGACGAGGTCGCCGTCGAGAACTGACCGCCCCGCCGGCTCGCTGCCGTGCGTTCGACCACTCACATCGGAGGCGGACCCCCAGAGATAATACTCGGAGGCGCACCAGGTACTATCGTGCCGAAGATCAGCGTGGAGATCCCGGGCGAACTGTTGGACGACCTCGACGAACACGTCGGCTCCGACGGGAAGTTCGTCAACCGGAGCGACGCCGTCCGGGCGTCGGTCCGGAAGACACTGGACGTGCTCGACGAGATCGACGCTCGCCACGGGCGACTGGACGCACGGACGACCACCACCCACGCCAGCGAGGCCGACGACACTGCAGAGACGGACGGGGTGGGGGCCGACGGTGGCGAGTGAGTCGGCGGAGACGACAGAGCCGCCCACGCCGCGCCGACTCGGCGTGCCCGTCGTCGTGGTGGTGCTCACGGCGGTGTTCGTCTCGGCGCTGTTGACTTCCTCCCACGGCTGAAGCCGTGGGATTCCTCCGGTGGGGATGTTGGCTATGCCACACCCACGGAGGCAAGTTTCCCCTCACGGGTACTCCGGTTTGTGCGCTTCTCGTTGGGACTTGCCTTCTCGGGAGAGTGTGATGTCTCCGACCAGTTGTGATCGTCCCACTTGAGACGCACGGGCCGAGCCATCGACCCGACTTCTTTGGCAGCCTGTCGTTTGAGGAACGTACGAGACGCGCATACGTCGGCGTGGGCTTCGTGACCGCACGGACACCGGAACACATCGCCGTCTCGGTCGGTAGCGTCCTGTTCCCCACACGCCGGGCAGGTCCGGGTTGTATCGGCTTCTGACCGCACTTCGACGGTGATACCGTATTCCTCGGCGGTGTGCAAGAGGCGGTTGATGAACGCCCGGAACGCCCAAAATTGGTGGGTCTTGGCGTTCACCTCGGCACACCAATGCGTCGAGAGAACGTCCGTGAGGTCGCCCACGTACACCGTAGCGACCCCCTCGGCGTACAGCCGTTCCATCAGGTCCCGAACCAGTGCATCCTGCGCGTGGTCGCGCCGTCGCGTCCGTTTGCGATACAGCCGCCGTATTCGGTGACTGCTGTATCGTCCTTCGCGGAGTTTTGATTGGAGGCGGGCGATTTCCTCGGTCGTCTCGCGGAAGCGGTCGAACAAATCGCGGGCTTCGTAGAGGTACTGCTGGCCAGTCGTGGTGGTACAGGCGACGAGATTGTTCGCGCCCACATCCAAAGCGGCTTCTTCCGAAGCCAGTGATGAATCCTGTCGAGAATCAGGGACGGTGACAGGCTGAAAGGCCCTGAACGTGTCGTCCGTCTCGTCGTACTGTATCTCCAGACGGCCCTGTTCGCCGTTCCACTTGGGGTCGCCAGCAACTTCAAGCCGGAGTCGGTCGTGATACCCAAACCCGTACTCGTCTTTCAGGGCTTGACCCACGGGAATTTCGACTCGTGACCGCTCGCCAATTTCCAGCGTATATTGGTCGTTGCGGATAAACGTGCGGAGTTCTCTGCCGTCGTCCTTGTTGCCCCAATAGCCCGGTGGGGCGGTGTCCTCGCCGTTCTCGCGGGCGGCGAAGAACGATTTCCACGCCGACTTGTTCTTCCGAATGACCTGCTGTGCGGTGGCAGAGCCAAGCACATCGAGGTACTGTTTCCGGTAGTCGGCAGTGTCCCACACAGATTCGCCATCGAAGAATTGCTGGCGGCGCTCGTAGTTCAGTTCGTTCCACAGGCTGGCGGAGGCGTCCAACAGCTCGCGGAGCAGGTGTCCGTCCTCGGTGGAGAGTGGTCGCGCCGCGAACGTATTGGTTCGCCTCACGACAACAGACATTTGCGCTTCTACGTCTAAGTGTCTTATGGACACAAAAGATGCGACCGAACATCGACATCTCTCACACGCTGAACGGGCAGGTGAAAGACTACGCCGAACAACAGGACGTGAGCCTCAAAGAAGCCTATCGAGAGATTATCGAAGCGGGGTTGGAAGCGGTGGAACATCCAGACGAGTCGTAGCGCGTGGACTGCTGGGCTATGCTGTCGCTTACACCCACGACTAAAGGGGTGGGCTTCCGCTCGCTACGTGTCACACGCCGCGCCCCCGAACTACTCCCCCCGGTCGAGGTACTCCTGTTGGACCGCGACGACCGCTTCGGAGTCGGCACAGTCGGCGTACCGCGACAGTGGTTCCTCGTTCAACTCCGCGAACGTCTCGCCCCACGTGAACGTCGCGAGCAGTTCCTCGGCGCGGTCGCGGTCGCCGAGAATCCACAGCCCAGCCGCGAGCGCCTCGACCGTGGTGAGCCGCATCGGCCGGCCGAAGTTGACGGGATTGGCGGCGACCAGGTACGGGAGCGCGCGGTGGTCGCCCGGAATCGAGAATCGTGCCTCCCCGGCTGACTCCCACGAACAGTCGAGCGCGACGAGTCGCTCTGACCCTCGCTCGCTCGCCGCTTCCGCCCCGTCCGACATCTCCGTTTCGGGTGCGTCCGCCGGCGAGAGTGCTCGCTCGGCGTGGGGGTTCAGGACGACCCCGTACGGCGTCGCCCGGTCTGCTCGGTGGAGTTCGAGCTGGTCGTGGCGAGCGAGCTTCCGGGCGGTACACTTCTCTGGGTCGTCGTCACCCTCGTACCGGGCGTGGAGTTCCACAGTCGATCCTGGGTCACAGTCGGTGAAAAGTCGTGTGTCCACCGACGACCCACAGATTATTTTTACACCTGGACGGAACACACTAGTCGTGACAAAGAGATCTCGTGTCCTGGCGACCGGACTCGCAGTCGCGTTCGGGTTCGTCGGGTTCGACGTCGTCTTCGGCGGGGAGCCGGCGACTGTCGACGCGTTCGTCCGTGCGGGGAAGTTGTTCCTCGTCGCGGTCGTCGCCGGGCTGATCGCCGATCGGCGTGAACAGCTGTCGACGCGCTTCTGAGGCGAACTACTCCTTCTCGCCGGCCCCGACCGCTGCTTCGCCGATCTTCTCGGAGCCCTCGATCGTCTCCATCCCGCCGAGGTACGGCCGGAGCGGCTCGGGGACGGTGATCGTCCTGTCGTCGTTCTGGTAGTACTCCACGATCGCGACGAGCACGCGCGGCACCGCCACGCCCGACCCGTTGAGCGTGTGGAGGTACTCGGCCGACTCGTGGCGTTCCGGGCGGAAGCGGAGCCCCGCACGACGCGCCTGGTAGTCCCGGAAGTTCGACACCGACGACACCTCCAACCACCGCCCACCCTCGGCGGGCCCTTCCTCGGTGTCGTCCGCGGGTGCCCACACCTCCAGGTCGATCTGGCGGGCGGCCTTGTCACCCAGGTCGCCGCTACAGATGTCGAGCACGCGGTACGGCAGCCCCAGTCGACGCAGCACGGTCTCGGCCTCGTCGAGGAGGTCCCAGAACCGGTCGTCGCTCTCTTCGGGGCGAGCGAAGTTGACGAGTTCCACCTTGTTGAACTGGTGGACGCGGACGATCCCGCGGGTCTCCGTGCCGTGTTCGCCCGCCTCGCGCCGGAAGTTCGGGGTGTACGCCTGGTGTTTCACCGGGAGGTCGTCGTCCAACAGGATCTCGTCGGCGTACATGTTCGTCACCGGCACCTCCGCCGTCGGACACAGCCAGAGGTCGTCGTCGTCGTACGACTCGTCGTTGCTGCCGCCGATACGGTAGGCGTCCTCGCTGAACTTCGGGAGTTGGCCGGTGCCGCGCATCGCCTCGCTGGCGACCGCGACCGGCGGGAACAGATCCGTGTACCCCTGCTCGCGGTGGACGTCCAACATGAACTGGATCAACGCGTGTTCCAGCCGGGCACCCGCGCCCTTGGTGAAGTAGAAGCCGCCGCCGGCGACCTTCGCACCCCGTTGGAAGTCGAGTATGTCCAGCTCCTCGCCCAGATCGTAGTGTGGGACCACGTCGTCGGGCACCGTCCGACGGTCGTCGAACCCCTCGCGACGGCGTTCGACGTTGTCCGCCTCGTCGTCACCCGACGGGACCTCGTCGTCTGGGATCTGTGGCAGCCGGAGCAGTCCGGCCTCCAGTTCCTCTTCCAGTTCGTCCGCGCGGTCCTCGATCTCGGCGAGCCGGTCTTTCAGTTCCTGTGACCGCTCGATGGCCGCCTGGGCCTCCTCCTCGTTCCCCTCGGCTTTCAGCTGGCCGATCTCGCTCGACACCTCGTTGCGTTCGTGCCGGAGGTCGTCACCCTCGGCTTTCAGTTCGCGCCACTCCGCGTCGATCTCGAGGAGTCGGTCGAGGTCGGTGTCGTCGCCGCGTCGTCGGAGCGCCTCGCGGACGGTCTCCGGCTCGTCCCGGAGGAACTGTCTGGCGATCATTTAAGTGTCGTTGTGGTCCCTCGGGGCAAAACCGTGTCGCCTCCGTTCGAACTGTCACCACACGTCGTGACAGTGTGGAGACTGGACCGACGCGTCTGTCCCCGGCCCGTACTCGCAACACACTCGCCGACGTGCACGTCTCGGTCCGCGTGCCGAGGAACTAACACCCCCGGGAATCTGACTGTGAGACAATGAGAGTTGGCCTCGTGGGCGTCGGTCGTGCCGGCGGCGCGATCGTCGACGAACTCGCGGCGACGGCCGAGCGGAGCCGGGTGTCACCGGTCGGCGCGGCCGTTGCCGTCGACACGGACGAGGAGTCACTGGCGGAACTGTCGACCGTCCCGACGGACCACCGGACACTCGTCGGTCGTGTCGAGACGGGAGGCCGCGGAACCGACGGCGACCAGGAGCGAGCCGTCGCGGTCGCCGGCGAGGCGGAAGCGGAGCTCCGGACGGCGCTGGACGTGCTCCCGACGACGACGGACGCAGTGTTCGTCGTCGCCGGACTGGCGGGCGGCACCGGTGGCGGGCTCGGCCCGTGTCTCACTGACCTACTCGTCGAGACCACCACACAGCCGGTGTACGGTGTCGGCGTGTTGCCGAGTGACGCCGAAGACGACGCCGGCGAACACGCGGCCCGGGCGATGCGCGGGCTGCGTGCCCTCCGAGAACCGACGGCAGACGTGTTGCTCGTCGACCTCGACGAGTGGCGACGGACGGACGCGAACGTCGAGACCGCGTACCCACCGTCGAACGCGGCCGCGGCGGACGCGTTGTGGTCGATCGTCGCCGCCAGCGAACTCGACGGGAACGCGCCGGTACCCGAACGGACGCTCGACGCCAGTGAAGTGATCAACACGCTCCAGGGCGACGGTGTGGCGACGCTCGCGCGCGCCACGAACGACCTCCCGACGGACGACGACGGCGCTGGACTGTTGGAGCGCGCCCGAGGACTGTTGGGCGACTCGACGCCCGATGTCGACGACGTGACCGCCAACCGGCTGATCACGACCACGACCCGGGAGGCGCTCGGCTCGAACGCGTTCTTGGGTGGCGTCGACGCTGCCGCCAGAGCCGCTGTCGTCGTCGACGCACCTGCACCGTTCCTCCGTCGGGAGGGAATCCAGTCGGCGACCGGCATCGTGGAAGACGAGACCGGCTCGGTCGCGGTCCGGGCCGGGGACCGCCCGCGACCGACCAGCGACGTGCTCGGGACGACGGTGCTCCTCGCCGGTGTCACCGGTGTCTCCCGTCTCGACGAACTCGAACGACGCACCCGAGCGTACCTCGACGAGACAGACACCGATCGCTCCGTCGACTGACGCCGGCGACCTCTCTGTCGGCGTCAGACGACCCCGGAGTGAAAGTGGTCTGTCGCCGAGTGTCACACCCTGGTTCGTGTGCGAACCGCGGGACTGCGCCGGGTCGTCTGTGCGACGCCTCGGGCGTGCAGTAGAAACGTGGGGGTCGACGACCCGTGTCTCGTGTCAGATCCGTGGCTCACTTCTGGACGTCGAGCAACGCCACCCGCTCGTGGACGACCGCTGCGAGGTCACCGTCCGTCGCCGCCAACTCCCGGTCGGTCACGTCGAAGAACGCCCGTACCCGGTCGGTGTCCGGCGCGACCGTGCCGGGTTCGAACGACGGGCGCTCCCGGAGTCGGCCGACGGCACGCCGTTCGCG
>P_A23_Liq_3_FmtDRAFT_1000128_pt1 | contig 16061 bp, 12 predicted proteins | sample PonA233FremontCA_FD_10237 | JGI IMG/M metagenome (IMG submission 10237)
CCTGCCGTGACGACTTCCTCCGGCAGGTGCCCGGCCGGCTCGTCGGCGCGGGCGAAGACGAGTCCGGGCGGCGGGCGTTCACCCTCACCCTCCAGACCCGCGAGCAACACATCCGGAAGGAACGCGCCACCTCCAACATCTGCACGAACCAGGCGTGGGTGGCGCTCCGGACGGCGATGCACGCGGCGACACTGGGCGCAGACGGGCTGGCGGATCTCGCAGACACCTCCGTCCGGCGGGCACACGGACTAGCCGCGCGGATCGACGAGATCGACGGCGTGACCGCACCGGTCCACGACCGCCACCACTTCCGGGAGTTCCAGGTGAGTGTCGCGGACGCGTCGGTCGACGCGAGCGAGACGGCCGCCGGACTGCGCGAACACGGCTACGCGGTCCACACGGTCGGCGACCAGCGGCTCCAGGTGTGCGTGACGGAGACGAACGAACACGCGACAGACGGGCTGGTCACGGCGCTCGAGGAGGTGACAGCATGAGATACGATCAGGCGCAGTACGGCGACGAGGATCGGTACCAACCCCTGTTGTCGGAGAAAGACTCGACGGCGGTCGACCCCGGGTCGGGGTCGGCGCTCCCCGACGACCTGACGCGGGACTCGTTGGAACTGCCGTCGTTGTCCGAACCGGAGTTGGCCCGCCACTACACGCGGCTCTCGCAGATGAACTGGGGGGTGGAGTCCGGGTCGTACCCGCTGGGGTCGTGTACCATGAAGTACAATCCCAAGTTCACCGAGGAGGTGGCGGCCGACGAGAACGCGGCGGTTCACCCGGACCGACCGGACGAGACGAGCCAGGGCAACCTGAAACTCCGGTACGACCTCCAACGCTACCTCGCCGACATCGGCGGGATGGACGAGGTGACGCTCCAACCGCCGGCGGGGGCGGCCGGGGAGTTCACCGGGATCACCGTCGCGAAGGCGTACCACGACTTCCACGACAACGACGTGAGCGAGGTGATCGTCCCCGCCTCCGCCCACGGGACGAACTTCGCGACCGCGGCGATGGCGGGGTACGACGTCGTCGAACTCCCGTCCGGGGAGGACGGCCGCGTCGACTTCGAGGCGTTGGAGGCGGCCGTCTCGGAGGACACCGCCGCACTGATGCTCACCAACCCGAACACGGTCGGGTTGTTCGAGCGCGACATCGACGACATCGCGGAGTTGGTCCACGACGCGGGTGGGTTGCTCTACTACGACGGCGCGAACCTCAACGCCCTGTTGGGTCGTGGGCGACCGGGCGACATGGGGTTCGACATCATGCACTACAACGTCCACAAGACGTTCGCCACTCCGCACGGCGGCGGCGGGCCCGGTGCCGGACCGGTGGGTGTCGTCTCGGAGTTGGCCGATTTCCTGCCGACGCCACACGTTCGCGCCCGAGACGAGGACGGCGAGATCGTCGCGGACGGCGCGAACCGCGCGGACCTGACCTACGAACGGTACGAGCCGGCGGAGTCGATCGGGAAGGTCCACGGCTTCGACGGCAACTGGCTGGTGTTGGCGAAGGCGTACGCCTACATCGCGCGGCTGGGCGACGAGGGGCTGCGTGACGCCAGCGCGAAGGCGACGCTGAACGCCAACTACCTCGCCGAGCAGTTGGAGATGGACGTGCCGTACGGGCCGTTCCACCACGAGTTCGCGGCGACCGCCGGGGAGGCAGACGCCGCAGACATCGCCAAGCGGATGTTGGACTTCGGCGTCCACCCGCCGACGACGAAGTGGCCGGAGTTCGTCCCCGAGGCGATGTTGACGGAGCCGACCGAAGTCGAGAGCAAGAACGATCTCGACGAGTTGGCGGCGGCGTTCAACGCCGCGGTCGCGGACGACGCGGAGACGCTGGCGGCGGCACCCTCTCGGACGGCGGCGAGCCGGATCGACCAGGTGTCGGCCGCACGCGACCCGCAGCTCTCCTGGCACGCGCTCGACGACCACACCGGTGTCGACGACCACCCGAGCGCGGACGAGCCCGTCGCGGGCGACGACTGATCCGGGAGCCGGCGACGACCGGCTCCGTGACGGTCGGCAACTGGCCACGGCGGCTGCGACGCCAGCGTCCCCGAATCCGCTCGGTTAAGTGTCCACACACTGGAGACTCTGGTGATGGCCTCGTACGTTGGGGTCGACCTGGGTGGGACGAACGTCCGGGCGGTGGTGGGTGACGGCACCGGGGCAGTTCGTGGCACCGCACGCGCCGCGACGCCGGCGGGACCGACCGGGATCGCAGTGACCGAGGCGGTGCTCGACGTCGTCCGAGCGGCGTGTGACGACGCGAGTGTCCAGCCGCGGTCGGTCCGGGCGGCGGGCATCGGCTCGATCGGCCCGCTGGATCTGGCGGCCGGCGCGGTGACGGAGCCGGCGAACCTCCCGGACTCGGTCGAACGCATCCCGTTGACCGGACCGGTGTCGGAGCTGCTCGACACCGACCGCGTGACGCTCCACAACGACACCACCGCCGGGGTGATCGGGGAGCGGTTCTACAGCGATCGCAGTCCCGACGACATGGTGTACCTCACGATCTCGACGGGGATCGGTGCCGGTGTCTGTGTCGACGGTGACGTACTCACCGGTTGGGACGGGAACGCGGGCGAGGTGGGACACCTGGTCGTCGACGCCGAGGGAGTGATGACGTGTGGCTGCGGCCGCGACGGCCACTGGGAGGCGTACTGTTCCGGCGACAACCTCCCGGCGTACGCCCGCCACCTCCACGAGACGGAGAACGTGTCGACGGAGCTCCCGGTGTCGGACGCCGCGTTCGACGCCGCCGACCTCCTCGGGGCGGTCGGCTCGGACCCGCTCGCCGACCGGACGGCCGAGCTGGTGACGGAGTGGAACGTGCTGGGACTGACGAACCTGGTTCACGCGTACGCACCGCTCGTCGTCTTCGTCGGCGGAGCGGTCGCGTTGGAGAATCCCGCGACCGTGGTGGAGCCACTCCGCGAGCGGCTCCCGGAGCGAGTGATGACGAACGTCCCGGACGTGCGACCGACGACGCTCGGGGACGATGTCGTCGTCAGAGGAGCGCTGGCGTCCGCGCTGACCGGTGGGACTGGCGACCCCACGGACGCCTGAGACGGCTGCCCTGCCTCTCTGGGCGGTCTCGCCGGGCGTCGTTCGTGTCAGCCACAGAGAGACAGCGACGTGTTCTTGCCGGCGGCACACGCACCGTCTGGTGTGCGACGACGTGACGCGATTCGTGCGGGACTGGCCGCCGTCGGAGTCGGCGTGGTCGGGCGGCCGACCGCCGGGCGGTCGACGGCCACCTTCCGTCCACAGGGACAACTGGAGTTGGCGGGGACCAAAGAGGTCGTCGTCGGGCCGGACGGGGAGACGGCGGCGGTCGCGACGACGGACGGCTACGCGACGGTCGACCTGTCCGAGCCGACGGCACCGCGGCTGTTGGCCGAGCGCCGCGACCTGTTGGCGGACCGGGAGACGGAGGCGCTCGGACAGATCTACGACGTGAAACGCGACGGCGACACGCTCGCAGTCGTCGGCCCGGCGAACGCCGTCGCCGGCGAGTCGACGAACGGAGTGTTGTTCGTCGACGTGTCCGACCCCGCAGACCCGACACACCTGGGGTTCCACCGGACGACGTTCCCGATCCACAACTGCGCGTTCGCCGACGGCTACGCCTACCTCACCGGCAACGGCTCGGCGGTCGTCGACGGAGTCCAACGGAACGAGCTCGTCGTCGTCGCTGCCGCCGACCAGCGGGAGGTGGGTCGGTGGTCACTGACCGGACACGACGAGCGTTGGACCGACGTGCAGTCGGCGTTTCGCGTGCTCCACGACGTGTGGGTGCGCGACGGACTGGCCGTGTTGGCCCACTGGGACGCCGGCAGCTACCTGTTGGACGTGTCCGACCCCGCAGACCCGACACACCTCGCGACCGTGCCGGCGTTGTCGCCCGCGGAGTTGGCAGACGCGGGCAACCCGGAGTACACCGCCTCGCCCGGCAACCACCACTACGTCGCGACGGACGCAGACAACGACCTGCTCGGGATCGGCGGGGAGTCGTGGGCGGTCTCGCGCGACGGGGAGTTACGGGGTGGCCCCAGCGGCATCGAACTGTACGACATCTCGGAGCCGGCGGCACCGGAACGCCGCTCGGAGATCCGGCCGCCGGAGACGGCCGACCCCACGTTCCGGGGGGTGTGGACCACCTCCCACAACTTCTCGTTCCGGGACGGGACGCTCTACTCCTCGTGGTACCAGGGTGGTGTGAGACGCCACGACGTCGGCGATCCGGCCGCGCCGACGGAGCTGTCGTGGTGGGTGGAGCCGGCGACGGCTCGGTTCTGGACGGCCGTCCCGGTCGACGACGAGTGGCTTCTCGCGTCGTCGATGGGGACGACCGACGGGCCGGCCGGGCTGTGGACGTTCCCGGCGATCGACGGGACCGGTGGGAACCCGGCTGGGCTGACTGTCGAGGAGACGGACACCAGTCGGGCTGCGACCGTCGACGAGACGGAGACGACGACGGCTGACCGTCGCGGCGAGACGAGTGGCGTGACAGAGCGTGAGGACAGAACCGAGACGGTGTCGAGCGGGGAGACGGAGGCAGACGCCCCGGGGTTCGGTGGGGTCGCGACGCTGGGTGGTGTCGGACTGGCCGCGTGGCTCCGGCGACGCCGCTGACGACGAGCCGTCGTCGGCGTCGAGAGCAGTGCAGGACCGTGACACTGTGCGGGACCGTGACACAGTTCAGTTCGGTCGGCGGGGGGGTAGCCCAACCACAAGCTTTCCGTCCGCAGAGACCGAACGACGAGCGATGACCGACGACGACACACTCGCAGGGCGAGTCGAGAACTGGATGGTCGGACAGATGCCGATCATCCAGATGCACGGCGGGACGAGTGTCGTCCGCGAGGCAGACCCCGACGAGGGCCGGGTCGTCGTCGAGCTCGGCGGGACGTGTTCCGGCTGCGGGATCTCGGACGTGACGGCCCAGAACATCAAACGGGATCTGATCATGGACTTCGACGACGTGACCGACGTGGTCGTCAAGGTACCCTCCACCGGCGAGGTCGGCGAGTCGACCGTCGAGGGTGGCCGCGGCGGTGACCTCCAGTACTCCTCGGAGAGCGCAGACCACTTCTGACCGCCGCAGCGCGCGAACCGGTCGCGACGAGTGGGGGGCTCCCAGAGTGTCTGACTGTCGTTTTCACCTGGAGGAACCACCCAGAACCGTTAAACGCTTCAGTCCGAACGTTACTGCGTGCCACGAAGTTGTCAGGATGGGGCCGTAGAGACCGCACGGGTCGTCCGACGACGGTACGACTGTCTCCGGGCGATCGTCACGGAGCCACGCGAGAAACGGGCACTCGTCGAGGCGACGGAGACGCCGCGGTCGACGCTCGACGACATCGTCCGCGAACTGGAGTCGGCGGGGCTCGTCACGTACGACGACGGGGTCTGGCGGCCGACCACGTCGGGGCGTGTGGCGGCGGAGGTCCAGGCCGACTACCGCGAGACGGTACGGGACGTGCGAGCGGCCGCGCCGGTCGTCGACGCGCTCCCACACGACACGCCGCTCGACCGGGCGTTCCTCGACGGGTCGACCGTCCACGAGGCCGACCGGGCGTTGCCGGACGCCGTCGTCACCTCCATCTTGGAGTCGGTCACAGACGGGAGACAGACCCAGGGGTTCGCGCCGACCGCGTTCGTCGGGTTCGCCGATCGGTTCCGAGACGAGGCCGTCGCCGACGGCGGTGAACTGGAGTTGGTGCTCGCGCCCGACCTGTTCGACCTGCTCACGGGACACGCAGACGGCACGGACGAGATCGAGCGAGCGACGGTGTTGTCCGGAGAGATCCCGGTGGAGTTCGGTCTCTGGATCGTCGACGGTACCGAGGCGGGAGTCGTCGTCTACGGCGGCCAGGGGATCGAAGGGGTGTTGGTCAACGACTCGCCGGACGCCGTCGCCTGGGCGGAGTCGTTGTACGAACGCGTCGCCGAGACGGCCACTCCGGCGGAACTGCTACCTGCCTGAACGAGCGACGGACCCGCCGACGCTGCCCGCGGGTCGTGTCCGGCGGGTCCACCGAAGGTCGCGCGTTGCCGTCCGGACGAAACACCGGTGTGTGGTCGAGTGTGTGAAACGTTCACTAAAATACTCTACTCCAAAGCTGGTTTGTACCTGGACGTGATCGGAATACGTGTGCGACGGAGAACATTCCTCGCAGGGGCAACGACGGCAGTCGGACTGGGCACACTGGCCGGACAGACGACGGCGGCGTCGACCATCCCGGACGTCGAGTGTTACTCCTCGTCGAGTCTGCTCGACGCGGACTACGGGGCGTTGACCGACGAGACGGTGGTCGCGGTCTGGGCGGAGACGAGCGCCAGCAACACGGACGAGGACAACGACGGCGACGCCTACTTCTACGGGAGCGGGACGCAGATCCCGGTCGTCGCGACGGACGAGACCGTCACGGGCTTCGGCTCGATTCTGATCGCAGACGGTGACTCCCAGTTCGGGACGTACGGCAACGACGACCTCGTGTTGAACGTCTTCGACAGCGACCTCGGCGGCTCCGGGACGGTCCTCTGGGACGAAGGGCACGGCCAGTACTGGACGGCCTCGCGGTGTTCGACGTTCGTCTCGGCGGCTGAGTCGGCGGGGTACGACGTGCAGACGACGACCGACCTCTCGAACGACCTGTCTGGCGCGGACGCGGTCGTGATCACTTCGCCGGGGGACTTCGCGACGTCCGAGCTGTCGGCGTTGTTCGACTTCGTCGACGCCGGCGGGGCGGTCTACCTGTTCGACGAGTCGGACTACCGCAACTACGACGAGACGGAGAATCTCAACGACATCGCCGGCTACCTCCAGTTGGGGTTCCGGTTCAACGACGACCAGGTGGTCGACGGGACCAACAACGACGGCAACTTCTACGAGCCGGTCACCGGCGCGTTCAACACGTCGACGTTCGACTACTTCGGCAGTGGCGATGGCGGCGATGGCGGCGACGGCGGTGGCGGCACACTCGACGACATCAGCTCCCTCCAGAAGGGGACGACCTACACCGTCCAAGTGACGAGCGTCGCGGACGGGGACACGGCGACCGTCGAGGGAGCCAACGGCAACACGGAGAGTGTCCGGGTGTTGGGGGTCGACACACCGGAGACGCCCGGTAACGCCAGCGCCGAGAGCGTCGAGGAGTGGGAGGGGATCGGCGACACGAGCTACCTCCAGAGTCAGGGTGACGCCGCGAAGAACTGGGCGACCGGAGAGCTCGACGGCGCGGTCGTGGAGCTGTTCTTCGACACGGCGGAGCCGATCCGGGACCCGTTCGACCGCGTGTTGGGCTACCTCCGGTACGACCGGACCGGCGACGGCAGCCGGAACACGTTGTACAACCGCCGGCTGATCGAGGAGGGGTACGCCCGGGTGTACGACTCCTCGCTGGCGAAACACGACGCGTTCCTCGACGCCGAGTTGGCGGCCCGAAACGCCGGGCGACAGGTGTGGAGCCAGTCGGACCCGGCCAACAGCACGGAGTTCCGCGACCGCACGGTTCAGGAGGTGTTCGTCCCCATCCCCTCCAGTGTCCGGACGACCGGCGGTGCGGTCGCCGACAGCCGCGTGCCGCTGCGCGCGGAGTCGACGGCCAGCCAACAGCTGTCGGGTGGCGTGAGCTACGACCAGCCGCCGTTGGCCGCGGTCGACGAGTCGGTCAACACGGCGATGATCGGCGGGCCGCTCCTCGACGAGTTCTACGACGGCGACGCGAGCGGCTACGACCAGTTCACCTTCGTCTCGAACCTGATCGACTACCTCGGCTCGAACACCGGGCCGGTGTACGTCGACGGCGGACACGGCCAGTTCGGTCACATCTACTCCCAGTCGGCCGAGGACGCCGTCCAGTACCTCCGCCACCTCGAAGGTGAAGGCGGGATCCAACTCCGCGGTGTGAACGACGTGACCGCCAGCCGGCTGTCGGGCGGGCGGGCGTTGATCGTCACACTCCCGACGGTCGCGTACTCCAGTGCCGAGCTCGACGCGCTGTCGACGTTCGTCTCGAACGGCGGGAGCCTCATCCTCGTGGGTGCAGACCGGACGGACACCTCGAACCCCGACCCGCGGGGGCTGCTCGACGACGTGGCTGCCGGCGTCGGGACTGACCTCCGGCTCAACGGGGACAGTGTCTCCGACAGCACCAACAACGCGAACGGCGACCCCGGCTACCTGACGACGGCGAACTTCGACACGTCGTTCCCGTTGTTCGACAAGTTCGCCTGACCCGCTCGTCGTCTCGGTACCCTACCTGTTCTCTCGGGCTGTGCGTTTCGGATTCGTGACCGTGCGACGACACGAGCGACTCACTCGCGCGAGTCGTCGCGCACGCCCGGCTCGAACACGGACGGATCGACGGCGTCACGGAGACACCGGAGCGACTGTCCGTCACCGTCGTGTCGTCGGAGCCTGACCGTCGAGACGGACAGGAGTCGGTCTAGGGTGCCCGTCCGATCGACCACGTCCGCGATCGTTCGGCGGTCGAGCCGCCACTGAGACGCGCCGAGGAGTCGGTCCCGGCAGACGATACACTCCGGGTAGACCTCGTACACGAGGTGGCCACGCGCGAGATCACGCTCGATCACGTCGCCGGCGACACTCCCCGTCAGGACGGTCACACCGACACCACCGCCCCACACCGGTCCGAAGACGAGTCCGACGAGGACGGTCGGCAGGACGACCGCTGCGAACCGCCGCGGGTTGAACAGCCCGACGAGACCACCGACGACCGTCTGTACACAGACGGCACGTCGATCCGTCCGGACGACAGTCGTCGGATCGCCGGACGGTGACGACACACCACTGGGGTCGTCGGTCGCCGTCTCGGGGTCGGTGTCTGTGGGCCCGTCGGCGACGACCCCCAATACGTCGACTGCGACACGGCCAGACAGTACCAGTAGAAACACCACCCGTGTCTGTATCTCCGGGGGAGCGAGCGCCGTTCCCCAGATACTGAACACACCGAACAGGAAGACACCCAACACCGACTGTCCGTCGAGGATGGCCTGCGGGGCGAGTGTCTCGTAGGGACGTGATCGGAGGTGGTCGAGGAACGTCCCACCCTCGCGAGCGACCGTGCTCAGACTCGCCAGCGCCAGGCTCTCGCCGAGGACACTCGGCGGGAGAGTCACCGAGAGCGCGACTCCCGCGGCGACCGAGATGCCGAGTCCAGCCCGTCCGAGATCGAACACACGCGGGAACGAACGCGGATACACCGTCGGGAGTGACGAGTGTGGTCGCACCCCGCCGCGTTTCTCACGGAGTGACCGGAAGGGGGAACGCCACCCCCACCGCGTGTCGACGACTGCCCACTCGCCGGCGCGTCGACCGGCGAAGGTCCCCTCCAGTGTCTGCCGACAGACACCGACGGTCACCTCCAGCCAGTAGACGACCAACAGGTGTGAGACACCCCAGTCGAACACCAGCAGACCGACGAGCGGGAGGCTGTGGGCCGCGGCGACTCCGACCACTGTCGCTCGTCTATCACGCATCCTCTGTCTGTGTACTCGGTCGTCGGGCGGTGAATCTCACGGAGTACAGATCGGCGGGATCGGACCTCCGTGGAATGAGTGTGCGTCCGGCGACGAGAGTGTCGCGTGCACGGTGTCCGACCCGGTCGCCGGTTCGTCTACACCCGCCGATCAGGCGAGCTCCCCCTCCCGAATCGCGCGTTCGGCGTCCGCCAACGCCGCCTCGGGGTCGAACCCCTCGGTGATCGCCCGGAGTTCCTCGTCGGTCGCGTCGGTCAGTGCGCGGGCGTGGTCGGTGATCCGCGGCACCGCCCGGAGGACGTTGTCGACGATCGGGACCGCCGCGGTCTGTGCCGACCGCGACAACGGGTTGAGGTCGATCACGATCTCCGTCTTCCCCATCTCACCGAGTGCGGCCGCGCGGTCACCGTCCTCCAAGGGGACGACCACCGTGTCCGCGGCGGCGATTCCGTCGGCGTCGACCCGGCCACGGTCGTGTGAGAGGCCCGGAATGCGCCCGTCCGGGTCTACCCCCAACACGTCTTCGGCACCGTTCTCCCGGAGGTGGGCGGCGATCCGTTCCACGCGCTCGTCGGTGCGGTCGAACAGGTTCACCTCGACTGCGGCGTCGGTTGCGTCGGCCAGTTCGACCGTCGCCTCGGGGACGAGCGCGGCGACGTTGCCGTTCACCGACAGAACTGGGTGGTCCGCAGACAGGAGGTGGGCGGCGGCGGCGCGGGCCGCCCGGTCGGCGCTGTCGAGCGTCTCCTCGCCCAGCAGGTAGTCGAACGCCTCGCCGCGCCCCTCGGCGATCAACCCCTGTCGTGAGGTGATTCCCCGTTCGACGCCCGCCTCGATCCGGTGACGCGTCCGGAGTGACTGTGCTCTGGGGTGGTCGTCGGGAACCTCCGCGTGGTCGTCGCTCACGCTCGGCCGTTGGCCCGCGAGCGTGTTAGCGCCGTCGAAGCCGCCGGCCGGTCCTCGCCTCACTCCAGCCGTGCGCCGGTGGGGTCGATCTGCGTCACCGACGGCTCGTAGCCGGCGTCGGACAACCCCGTCCCGCGAGCGATCACCGTCCGGCCGAGCATCGCCATCGTGGCGTCGCCGCCGGTCGCTCGAACGGCGTCGACGGCTTCCCGCACGTCCGGGACGAACAGGTCGGCAGCAGTCGCGAACTCACGGGCGGCCGCGAACAGTTCCGCGAGCGTCGGGGTCACACGCAGTCGGTCGAGTGCGGCAGTTCCCGCGGTCGTCACTGTCTGTGTGTCGTCTGCCAACACCGCGGCTGTCGACAGTTCTCCGAAGGAGACGTACTCGATCCGTTCGCGGGCCGGGAGCCGGTCGAGACGACCGTTGTCTGGGTCGCCGGCGGCGAGCCGGATGGGCACACCGCCGCGGGCCGCAGCGACCACGTCACCCAACCCGGTGTCGGCGACGACCTCGGCGGCGTGTGCGACAGCGACCAGCTCCCGACGAGTCCGGGGGAGACCGAAACAGTCGGCGGCCGCCAGCGCGGTTCCGAGCGCCGCGCCGCCGGAGACGCCGAAGCCGGCCGCCACCGGCACGTCGGTGGTCACCCGGATGTCTGCGGCCGGGACACCGAGTCGAGAGAGCACACCCTCGACGGCCTCGACAGACGCCGGCTCACCGTCGAGCGTGACTCGGTGAGCCGGCGACGCCGTGTCGCCCTCGCTCGGCTCCGCGTCGCCCCCGCGGGGTTCCACGAGCGTCTCGATCCCGTCCGCCAGCGCGATACCGGCACCGGTCGCCCCGTTCTCGGCCGGCTCGTCTGCCCGCCGTGGTGCGAAGAAGGCGGTGACGTGTGCCGGCACCACCGCTCGTGATCCGTCACTGCCGGTCGTGTCGTCGGCCGCGTCACCGTCGCCCGGGGTGTTCGCCGGGGTCTCGGCTGGATCGTCGCTCACGCCCCGTACCGACGCGAGCCAGGCTCAAGGCCGCGTCGGTCAGAACTCCGCCCAGTCGGAGGCGGGGCCGCGGCCGTCACGGACACGGAGTTCGCGGCGGCCGTCCCCTTCGCGAGTGTCGATCACCGTGTCGAACGGCTCGTACATCGTGTGTAGCGTCTGTTCGTCGTGCATCGTCGAGCCGAGCGTGGCGACGGTGAACCACCCCTCGCTGCCGGCCTGCCGAGTGAGCACGCGAGTGAACTTGTACGCGTCCTGTGGGTCGAGATACACCAACAGCTCCGACAACGAGTGGAGCCCGACGCCGACCTGGTCGTCGTACTCCCGGAACCGCTCGAACTGGTCGGTGAACTTCATCCCGATCTCGGTGACGTTCTTCGGCGAGGAGACGTACCGAGTCAGCTCGTCGTCGGCGACGTCGGACCCCTGCTGGCGGCTCACACAGTCGACGACGGCCACGTCGTCGGGATCACAGTCGGCGGCGGCGACGAAGTCTGCCCGCACCGCGTCGGCCGGCTCTCCGGTGGAGACGACGATCCCGCGGTCGGCGGCCCTACCGAGAATCTCGAAGAGGAGTTGGTACTTCCCCGTCATCGGCGGCCCGGCTACCAAGACGCTCTGGCCCGCTCGGATCTCCGCTAGAGAGACAGGGGTGTCGCCGAGCATGCTAGCTATCAGGTTACGTAGCCTCAAAATCTTTGTCCACGCGGTGATCTCCCGACCTGGAAGATACGCACTCAGAGGTGCTCCAGCGGCCAAATTTCGAGATCGGGGTTCGAGACTGCGTCACACGACGGCCACCCTGCCGTCGCACGCTCACACCGTCCTCGGAGAGTTGACCGACACCCCGGCCCCGACACCCACGGGACTGTCCCCACCGACTGTACACTGTTCGGTCACTGTCGCAGGCTGGACGGAGACGAGAGATAAACGTTCGGACACTAGAATCAACGCTGATACTCGGGGGTCGGGCACGATCACCCGGTGACGGGTTCGACCCAGACGACGAACCGGTCGTCGTCTTTCACGATGCCGCGGACGGCGTCCTCGGCGGTCGTGGTCGCGTCGTCCACCTGGTCGGGGGTCACGTCCCGGACCTGGTACACCTCGTCGACCGTCCACCCGACGGTGCCGCCGTCGTCGACGGCGTCCGGGTCGAACACGACGATCCGCTCGCTCTCGGTGGCCCCCTCGACGCCGAGTAACGTCTTGGGGTCGATGATCGTCGTCGTCTGTCCACGGAGATCCATCACACCCTCGACGTGCCGCGGGGAGTTCGGGATCGCGGTGAGATCGCCCGCGTCGACGATCTCGTCGATGAAGGCGATGTCGAGACAGTACGTCTCGTCGCCGAGCCCGAACTCCAACACCTGTGTCGACTCGCCGGCCCCACCGTCTCCCGTCTCGCGCTGTCGGCTGGCCATGTCGGTGGCGTCGACCGCGACGATATTAACGCTGTTCCCTGAGTTATCGGGGGTGAAAATCGGACCAGAGAGTTGAAGAGAACGTTTCCGGTATGTACGCGTATGAGACGGCAGAACCCGCCGCGAGCCGGAGGTGGGTGTCCGTGACGATCGGGCGGTCCCCGGAAGTCGTCGTCGTCGACGACTCCCGGTTCATGCGTGGGTTGATCACGGACACCTTGGAGTCCGGCGACGTGGAGGTAGTCGGCGAGGCGGAGGACGGCGAGGAGGCCGTCGCGGTCGTCGAGGAACTGCGTCCGGACGTAGTGACGATGGACGTGAACATGCCCCGCGTCGACGGGATCGAGGCGACCGAGCGGATCATGTCGTCGACACCGACGCCGATCCTGATGTTGTCGGCGTACACGGAAGACGGGGCCGACGAGACGTTCGCCGCGTTGGACGCCGGCGCGGTCGACTTCATCGCCAAGCCCGGTGGGGAGGTGTCCGCGGCCGTGACCGATCTCGAAGAACAGCTCGTCGAACTGGTGCGGTCGGTCGCCGACGCGGACGTCTCCGACCGGGGGCCAGCAGCCGGAGCCGACACGGAGTCGGAGCCGGCAGACCGACGGCCCGAGGCGGTGGAAGTCGAGCCGGAGACGACCGTGTTGATCGGCTCCTCGACGGGTGGGCCGGACGCGGTCGAGCAGGTAGTGAGCGCGCTGCCGGGCGAGGCCGACGTTCGGGTGTTGATCGTCCAACACATGCCGTCGGCGTTCACCGGGCGGTTCGCCGACCGACTCGACGAGTCGACGGAGCTGGACGTTCGAGAGGCCGAAGACGGCGCTCGGATCGGGCAGGGAGAGGCGTTGGTCGCCGCCGGCGGGGAACACCTGGAGGTGTCGAGCTACCGGAACGGGCGGCTCCGGGTGAAGACGGTCGACGAGGACCGCGGTCAGGGGGTCCGCCCGTCGGTGAACGTCACCTTCGAGTCGGCCGCCGAGACGGTCGACGGGCCGACGATCGGCGTCGTGTTGACCGGGATGGGTGCCGACGGCTCGGAGGGTGTGAAGGCGTTGAAGCGCGCCGGTGCTCGCGTGATCGCACAGGACGAGGACACGTCGGTGGTGTACGGGATGCCCAAGCGGGCGGCCGCCACCGGCTGTGTCGACGAGATACTGCCGCTCGGTGAGGTTGCCAGCGGGATCGTTGGAGGCCCAGTCGATGTCTGACGCACACAAGACGTTCGTCCGCGAGAGTGAGGAGGGAATCACCGACCTGAACAACGCGTTGCTGGATCTGGAGGCCGATCCGGACGATCCGGAGGCGATGGACCTGATCTTCCGGACGGCACACACCCTGAAGGGGAACGCCGCCGCGATGGGGTTCGAGCAGTTCTCCGGGTTGGCCCACGCGATGGAGGACCTGTTGGACGAGGTCCGCGACGGAGAGATCGGGGTGACGACGGAGCTGATGGACATGTTGTTCGAGGCCGTCGACATCCTCGACGCGATGCTGGGGGAGATCGACGAGACCGGCGACACGACCACCGAGACGGCGGGGTTGGAGGAACGGCTCCGTGCGGTCGCCGACGGCGAGGTCGAACTCGGCGGGGACGACACCGCGACCGAGACAGACGCAGCCGCCGGGGACGGAGCCGACGAGTCGGACGCGGCCGACGCCGACGCGAGCGACGACGGCGCGAGCGACCCCGAGACGTACGCTCACGGGTTGGAGGCGGCCGACGACGAGGGGGTGTACCTGGCGAGCGTCGACGTCGGCGACACGGGGATGCCGGGTGTCGACGCGATGTTCGTGTTGGAGGCCGTCGAGGAGTCGTTCCCGGCCGTCGAGACGCTACAGGGCCGCGACGCGATCGAGGACGGGGAGTTCGACGAGACGTTCGAGCTGTACGTCCGCGACGAGGACGCAGAGACCGTGTCGGCGGGGCTGTCGGCCGTCAGTCAGGTGGCGGCACTGGACGTGACGACACTGGAGCCGTCGCCGGCGGACGACGCGGCCGGAGCCGACGACGCGACGGAGTCGGCAGACACAGAGACGACGGGCGACGAGGAGACGGTGACCGACGAGACGGACACCGAAGCCGACGGTGACGAGACCGGCGGGTCGGGAACGACGGACACCGGGAGCACGACGAGTAGCTCCGAGAGTATCTCCTCGATCCGGGTGGACGTCGAGCAGTTGGACGACCTCTACGGGTTGGTCGAACAGTTGGTGACGAGCCGGATCAAGCTCCGCCGGGAGATGGAGGAGGCGGGGATCGACTCCGAGAACCTGGACGAACTCGACAAGATCTCGTCGAACCTCCAGAACACGGTGATGGACATGCGGCTGATCCCGTTGTCGTCGGTCGTCGACACGTTCCCGCGACTGGTGCGGGATCTGGCCCGCGACCAGGACAAACAGGTCGACTTCGAGATCGACGGCCGGGACATCGAGTTGGACCGGACGATCCTGACGGAGATCCGGGACCCGTTGGTCCACATCCTGCGGAACGCGGTCGACCACGGGGTCGAGTCGCCGGCCGAACGAGAGGCAGCCGGGAAGGACCCGACCGGGCAGATCGAACTGCGGGCGAGTCGGGAACGCGACCACGTCAACATCGTCGTCGAGGACGACGGTGCCGGGATCGAGGCGGACGATCTCCGGGAGATGGCCGTCGAGGAGGGCGTGAAGACGGCCGCAGAGGCGGAGGCGATGGACGACAGCGAGGCCAGAGAGCTGATCTTCCACCCCGGGTTGTCGACGAACGAGGAGGTGACGGACGTGAGCGGCCGTGGCGTCGGGATGGACGTGGTGCGGACGACGGTCAAACAGCTCGACGGCACCGTGTCGCTGGAGTCGACACCGGGCGAGGGGAGCCGGTTCGAACTCCGGCTGCCGGTGACGGTCGCCATCGTCCGGGTGATGTTCGTCGAGGTGAACGGGACGGAGTACGGCATCCCGATCAAGAACATCGCGGAGGTGTCCCGGGCTGGCAACATCGAGACCGTGAACGACGAGGAGGTCGTCCGCCACGACGGGGACATCTACCCGGTGATCCACCTCCGGGAGGTGCTCCAGGACGACGCGGCGGGCGGCAGCCCGACCCCGGCGGCGGCCGACGGCGGCCACCCGGAGGAGAGTGTGGACGCGCCCGCCGAGACGGTGACGGACACCGACGAGGCGGGGCGAGACGACATCTTCGACGGGGACGGCGACGGCGGG
>P_A23_Liq_3_FmtDRAFT_1000133_pt1 | contig 15653 bp, 16 predicted proteins | sample PonA233FremontCA_FD_10237 | JGI IMG/M metagenome (IMG submission 10237)
AACCCGACCACACGAGCCAGTGGTGCTCACACACCGACTGTGGGTTTACTCACGAAGACAACCGCGACGGTGAGCGGTTTCCGATGTCTGAAGTGTGGGTACGAAATCACCGCAAACTACAATGTCGCGAAAAACACCGGACTACGATATGTGTCGAGGCGACAGCACAGACTGCGTTCCTCGCCCACGTTGAGGGGCGCAGACGCACCAGTAGATGTGCGTGTGAATGGTGGGATATGGATATTGAATGGCGACGGCTATCGGTCAACCGCTGACAGGTGATCGCTGGGAATCCAGATCAAAGCCCCATCCCTCAACGAGCGAACCGCGTATGCGGTGAGCGAAGTAGGGTTGGGTCGTTTACATGAGGACGAGATACTGATATGTGGGGATGTACATAATCCAGTATGAGTGTTTTGCGGCAGACGTATTATCGGTTAGATAATTGGGTACGTGGACTCTCTCGAGTAAGATATGCGATTCTTGTCGGAGTCGTCTCAGCAGTGGGAGTCTGGATTGTATCCCTATTTACAAATAGTTTAAATCTGTTTTATGCCGTTGCATTGGGCGTATCAAATATCATTGTATTTTATTGGTTCAATCCTTGATACTTCTCTGTAGATCATCGAGGGTTCGAAAAGAGTGGAATAACCAGTAGCCTCTGTCTCTCCAAGTGGAACGACCCAGTGTCTGGCTGAACAGGCAGTGGGATTCCGATCTACGCAGCGATTAAATCTCCATCTATCGCTAACATTCAGTGGTATTGGTACACTGACACCCGCTTTCATCAAGAAATGCTGCTGGCGACCATCGTTCACCACAGTCTTGACATGTGATCCACACAGCAACATCCACATCATATGAGCCATCAGTAATCACATTTTTTCGGGTCCATTGATCAATATTGTTTGTCACGATGGCTCTCAGACGATTTGCAAGCTTCTGAATCGGTTCAAGACTTGATGTTGGATCCTGAGTTGTCTCTTGAGACTTCCGAGAAATGTTTCTGTCGCGTTTGAAATAATTATAGACTGATTGATATGATATCAAGCTTGATTCAAGATGATTAATATCGATTCCTTTATGTTTGAGATTCTGTCGAGTTTCAGTTCGCTCCCCCATAGTAACATCGTCATCGGTGAGAAGTCGACGAATATTCTCAGCTTCTCCATCAAGTAATGTGAGTGAGTCATCGACTGCGGCATGGATGAGACGATTATTTACCCGATCGGCCAAATCACGGAGACTCTCGCGTTCATATCCGTTTTCTCCCAGCCATCGAAAAACCAGCTCATCTCCTAATCCTGAAAGATCATACTCATCGGCTATTCGCTCAATTTTTGACCCCTTACCTCCGCGGCGAGATGCGGATGAATACTCCTTTCGAATCTGCTTACTCATTCTCTATAGTTATTTTACATATAGAATAATTAGAATTGCGTGGACATATGTCCATAGTGTCAAGTATATTTTATCAACTAGTTTGATCGTCTGATGCGTGTGTTCTGAAACACGGATACAGTATGTTCAAGTGAACTACCCCGTGCCACCGTTTGCGCAGGGAACTCGCACTAATTTCCATTTAAACTTCGGTAGTCCGTTCGACCCATTTCTTCTATGGACTTTGTTAACACAATGGATATTCATCTACGCTTGTGGTTCATGCCACTCAATTCGTGTAAGTCAAATTGTCAAAAAAGAGCCCCAGATTGGGATGCTCCGTTTGGGATTTGAACCCAAGTCCTTGCCGTGAGAGGGCAAGATGATTGGCCGGACTACACCAACGGAGCTGGCTATATCGAATAATCTGCTGGAATAAATAAAACGATTCCGTTTCGAGAAAGTCACATGCAGAGAGAGCTTCGTTTGATGGGTTCACCGGAAAGATACATATGATTCCTGTGCCACCTGCAATGCGAACTATGCCGCTTGAGATGACACTCGAAAATCAGACAGCAGTAATCACTGGTGGGAGTTCAGGAATCGGCGCAGCAACAGCAAAGCGTTTTGCTGCGGCTGGTGCTGATGTTGCATTACTCGCCAGACGCGAAGAGCGCCTCAATGAACTCGCTGAAGAATTGACACTCGAGTATGAGACTGAGACGCTTACCGTGCCAACAGATGTTCGAGACGCGACTGCGGTTGAGGCAGCGATTGAGGCAACTGTTGAACGATTCGGCGGGATTGACGTTGCTGTTGCCAATGCAGGACTTGCTCGTGGGAGTGATATCGAATCAATGTCAACAGAATCATATCGAGCAATGATGGACACGAATGTCGATGGAGCGTTTTTCTTCACCAGAGCGGCTCTTACTCATCTTCGTGATAGTAAGGGAACAATTGTCTTTGTCGGAAGTTTCGCCGGTGAGTATCCACGACCGTTTAATCCAGTATATGCCGCCTCAAAATGGTGGATCCGAGGATTCGCAAAGAGTGTTGCTGCGCAAGTTGGTGACACGGGAGTTGGAGTCAGTATTATCAATCCATCGGAGGTTCGCACGGAATTCGATGTTGAGGGAAAGCAGTTCACAGATCGATTCGAACAGGGTGAGGTAACCGAGCCTGAGGAGGTCGCAGAGGCGATTACCTTCGCTGCTGCACAGGAGTATTCAACGATTCAGGAACTCGATATCTATCGCCGAGATAAATACACGGGATGGTGAATTCCCTCAAAATTGAGTGAAATACCAATGATCTCCGCTAGCTGTTTCAGCATTTTCGAGGTGGAGCCTCCGGCCTCAAGAAGCGAACAGAGTGAGCGAGTAGACCGGAAGAGGAACCCGACATGCTACGACACAACCGGGTTACTCCGACTACCTAACTACCAAACAGATAATAACCGTTGGAAGCATATATGAAATATATAGTGCCGGCGTACCGCACCTGTCAAACTCGTCGTTGCCGACGAGCACCGCGACGACCTCCACGAATCCGCCCGGCAGTTCCTTCACTGCGCCAACCGTGCCGCCGAGTTCTGTTGGTCCGACACCTCCTACACCGAGTGTGTCACCGCCAACACGACCGCGCGAGACGCGCTCTACGACGACGACCTCCGCGGTGAAAGAAGTTTCTAAACCCTGCGGCTGGTGGACCGAGGCGACGATTTTATTCACATCTCGCTACCCACTGTTAGGTAGGTGTTTACAGCCATGGATAGACGTACATTCGTAAAAGCGACCGGCATAGCAGGAATCGCGGGTCTGGCGGGGTGTAGCGGCGGTCCATCCGGCGGAGCAGGCAACACGGAGACCGAAACAGAGTCCGATAACTCCGGCGACGGAATGGAAGTGACGACTGCGACCGAAACCACCGAGAGGAGTCCGGCAGCCAACATCGGGATGGTTTATGCGACCGGCGGTCTTGGCGATGGGTCGTTCAATGACCAAGCACAGAGTGGAGCAATCCAGGCTGAGGAGGACTTTGGGATCGTGTACAACGAGGCACAACCTGACGAGGTCTCACAGTTCAGCAACTTCCAGCAGCAGTTCGCACAGTCAACGGATCCTGATTATGACCTGGTCTGCTGTATCGGGTTCCTCCAAGCGGACTCTTTGGCTGAGACCGCAGGGTCGTTTCCCGATCAGGATTTCATGATTGCCGACTCCGTGGTCGAATCGCCCAACGTAGTAAGTTACACATTCAAAGAACACGAAGGATCGTACCTCGCAGGGCTGATGGCTAGTCTGCTCACGACCCAGGACTTCTCGGCGGGCACGGGGTCGACCGTAAGCGACTCCACCAGCGTCGGGTTCGTTGGAGGCGTCGAATCCGATCTCATAAAGCGATTCCAGGCTGGATTCGAGGCGGGCGTCGCCGCCGGAAGTGATAACATCGACGTCAGCACGAACTACACAGGGAGTTTCAACGATCCGGCAGCGGGTCGCGAGGCGGCGGCTGCGATGTACAATGGCGGTGCTGATATCATCTTTCATGCTTCCGGTAACACCGGAACTGGTGTGTTCCAGGCCGCACAGGAGGCGGGCCGGTTCGCAATCGGTGTCGACCGCGCCCAGTCGATTACCCGGGATTCATACGCCGATATCATTCTCGGGAGTATGATAAAACGGGTGGATACACCGGTATATAACGCCATCGCCGCAAAAGTAAATGGCGAATTCACCGGCGGCGAGTCTCTATCACTTGGGCTTGCCGAGGAAGGCGTCGGGCTGATCTACGGCGACTCACTGGGATCGAAAATCCCTGCCGACGTGGCTGATGAGGTCTCGACCGCACGCGATAATATCATTAGCGGCGACATCTCGGTCCCGACGTCGCCGGAATGACTGACTCGGAGTCACCATCTAAACCTGTTCGTTTATCCTCTCGACAGAGAGTAACACACATATGGAGACAGCCGTCCACCTCGATGGGATAACCAAACGGTTTCCTGGTGTCGTTGCGAACGATAACATTGAGTTCGAGGTCAAGCAGGGAACTGTTCACGCGCTGTTAGGGGAGAACGGCGCCGGGAAAACAACCCTGATGAATGTTCTCTATGGGCTGTATGAGCCCACCTCGGGACGAGTCGAAGTTGCCGGCGAAGAGCGGGATTTCGACTCCCCGCGGGACGCCATTGATGCCGGCATCGGAATGATTCACCAGCACTTCATGCTTGTTGACCCGATGACAGTGGTCGAAAACATCACGCTTGGCAACGAACCGCGGAAGTGGGGTGGGCTCGCGGTCGACCGGACCGCAGCCAGGAAGGCCGTGGTTGAGATCGCCGGTCGCTATGGGTTCGATATCGACCCCAACGCTCGGATTGAGGACATCTCAGTCGGCGAACAACAGCGTGTCGAAATCCTGAAAGCGCTGTACCGCGGCGCCGACACGCTGATTCTTGATGAGCCAACGGCAGTGTTGACCCCTCAAGAGATCAAGGAGTTGTTCGGCGTACTTGAAGAGTTAACTGCTCAGGGAAAAACAATCATCTTCATCACGCATAAATTGGGCGAGGCCATGCGGGCTGCAGACGAGATTACTGTCCTGCGGGACGGTCAGAGGGTCGACACTGTCGACGCCGGCACCACTACCCGTAATGCCCTCGCGGAGTTAATGATCGGTCGGGAGGTGCTGCTTGATATCGACCGCCCGTCGACCGAAACGGGGGGCGTGGTGGCGTCAGTTTCCGACCTGGTTGTCGATGACGACCGCGGGGTTCGGGCGGTCGATACTGTCGATTTCGAGGTCTGTGCAGGTGAAATACTCGGGATTGCCGGTGTCGACGGCAACGGTCAGTCGGAACTCATCGAGGCGATCACAGGCTTGCGAGCCCCAGAGACCGGTACGATCCGGTTGCTCGATGAAAACGTGACAGACAACTCCCGACGCCAGCGGATTGAGGCTGGGATGGCATATATCCCAGAAGACAGACAGGACCGGGGGGTGGTGATGGATTTCGACCTAGTAGGCAACGCACTGTTGGGCAGTCAACACTCATCACAGTTTCAATCGAGCGGTCGGATCGATTGGGACAAGACCAGAGAACATGCCAAGACCATCATTAATGAGTATGACGTGCGGACGCCCGGCGCCGACACTTCTGCGGCGTCATTGTCAGGCGGAAACCAGCAGAAGTTCATCGTCGGTCGGGAGTTCGAACGCGACCCCGAGTTCGTGGTTGCGTCGAACCCGACCCGGGGTGTCGATGTAGGATCAATCGAGTTCATTCACGAGCGGTTACTAGAACTCCGAGAAGCAGGGGCTGCGGTCCTCCTCGTCTCTTCGAAACTCAAGGAGGTTCAAGGACTCTCCGACCGGCTGGCGGTGATGTACGAGGGTGAGTTCATTGATCTGGTCGATCCCACGACGACGACAGAATCCGAACTTGGGTTGCTGATGGCTGGGCAGCAACCGGACGACACCGGTGGTGACGAACGCGAGGGCGAATCGGACCTGACTGAGGACCCGACTGATGTCACCACGGGCGGTGAGCGGGTGTGAGCGTGATCGACCATGCCCGTCGAGTCCTTGAGCGGTTGGTTGCGGCGTCGGCGACCGAACGGATCCTAATCAGCTCGGCGGCGCTGCTGCTCTCGATCCTGCTCGGCGCCCTACTAGTGTTAATCGCCGGTCGAATGACGACGTGCACCGTGGGCGATGCGGTCTATTACTTTGGGACTGGGTTCTGCTACAATCCAGTCTTAGTGTTCGACCGGTTGTTCCTCGGGGCGCTCGGCGATCCATTCAGCGGCGCGTGGTCTCCGGAGGGACAGTTCTCGGTAACACTCCGTGAGACTACGCTTCTGATTTTCACTGGGCTGTCGGTCGCCTTGGCGTTTCAAGCGGGCATCTTTAATATCGGAACGCAGGGTCAGATGGTTGTTGGCGGGCTCGCGACCGCGGTTCTTGTGCTCCAAGCCTCGAGTGTGGTCTCGGGCGTCATCGGATCTGTTCTCTTGATTCCGTTCGGAGTCGTGGTTGGAGTAGTCTCTGGCGGGCTTTATGGGTCGATTCCGGGGATCCTGAAGGCTTATTCCGACGCAAACGAGGTGATCACGACAATCATGCTCAACTTCATCGCCACCGGGGTGACGCTGTATCTCGTTAGTGGCGTATTCAAAGATCCCGAAAGTCCAGCGAACCGGACTGTGCCATTGCCCGAGTACGCCCAGTTTCCCACAGTCATATTCGGCGGTCGCCAGGACTTCTCGCTCGTCGCGCTGGCGTGTGGGCTGCTGGCAATCGGCGGACTCTACTATCTGCTCGAATACACGGCGTTTGGCTACGATATCCAGACCAGCGGGCTCCAACCCGGCGCCGCGGAGTACGGCGGTGTCGACGCCAAACGGACCATCGTCGCGAGTCTCACGCTCTCAGGGGCGCTTGGTGGTGTTGCTGGTTCGATGTACGTGATGATGGTATTGGGGACATTCCAGTCAGGGCTGCCCGCATACGGCTTCGACGGGATCACCGTCTCGATCCTCGCAGGCAACAATCCCGCAGGGGTTGCGTTTACAGCACTTTTATTTGGTGTTCTTAAAAGCGGCACTACAGTTGTCCAGTTTGCGACTGATGTGCCGCCACAACTCGTCGGTGTTCTCCGCGGGCTGATTATTCTGTTCGTGGCGATGCCAGAGTTCTTCCGACTGGTGGGTCAGCGGGTTGTTGACCCCGGATCGAAGCCGGTCGCGACCGACGATGGGAACTTGGAGGCAACCGATGAGTGACTCCTCGTCAGAGACCACTGGAGTGAACCCAGGCGTAGACCCAGAGCCGGATAAGGAAGCGACTCGCGAGAAGGGACCGCTGGCGCCGCAGTCGTCCCGCGGACTGACCGCATGGGCAGCGATCGGGTTAATCGCGGCGTTGCTTCTCGGCGGAACAGCGTTTCCAGACACAATTTTGGGGATTCTCGCCGACATTATCACCGACAAGGACACGTTTGCTGCGGCACTCCGACTGTCGGTCCCAATCGCATTTGCCGCGCTCGGGGGGATATTCTCGGAGAGAGCGGGTGTTATAAACATCGGCCTGGAAGGGCTGCTTATCATTTCAGCGTTCACCGCAATCTACGTCACTGATATCACTGGCGAAATCTGGGTTGGGTTCAGCGGCGGCGTGGTCGCGAGTGTGCTGCTCGCACTGCTTTTCGCGGTTGTTACAATCGAGTTCCGCGCCGACCAGATCATCGCAGGATTGGCGGTGTGGTTGATTGCGCTAGGACTCGCCCCCTTCGCATCGCAGGTCATCTACAATAGCCCCAACACCCCGACAGTGGGGACAACCAGATCTATCAGTGTGCCGGTGCTCGCGGAGATTCCCTTTTTTGGTGCGCTGTTCTCAGCATCGCCATCGGTGTATATGCTCCTCATTGCGGTGGTAGCTTCGTGGTACGTCTTTGAGCGGACCGCGTTCGGTCGATGGGTCCGGGCGAGCGGTGAGAACCCGAAGGCGCTTGACACTGCCGGGGTGAACGTCAACCGAGTCCGATACGCGGGGGTGCTCATCTCGGGCGTCCTCGCGGGGATGGGCGGGTCGGCGCTGTCGCTCGACCTTGGACAGTTCACCGGTAATGGGGCGACGATGGTCAACGGAAAGGGATTTATTGCCATCGTGGCATACTTATTCGGGAACTACAATCCGATTGGGGCGTTCTTGGCAACGATGCTGTTCGCAGGACTTGACGCGATTCAGACGGTGTTCCAACTCCAGGGGATTGGTCTGCCACAGCAACTCATCCGAGTCATCCCGTTTGTGATGGTGATTGTCATTCTCGCCTTTGTTGGTCGAACGCGACTTCCTGAATCCGCCGGCGAACACTATGAGTCCGGCGAAAAGTAGGGTCTAAGCGAGAAAGCACAACTACAACAGCACGCCCGTTAATAGGGATGGGAGATGGAGAATTTTGATTGCGTAGCAGAGACATGATGATGATCACTTCTCATAAGTCCGATGTCGTTGGCATCGGCGACAGCGCCAGGACAGCCAGGAGTTACGCCGCGGACGAGAGTCTCAATGGTGCGGTCGTTAGGCCGGAAACTATTGGGGAATCTGGTCACATCGCGTGTCATAACGGCGAAAAACCGCGGACATGTTTGTTCGAATCGGCTTCGAAACCGCAGATCGCGAGTGAGTTCGCCAGCATCAGTGCTGAGTATGATCACTTCGAAATTTTGCAGGAGGGCACTGTTCTTGATATCCCCTCTATGGAACTCGCGGTTATTAATCGCTTGGAGCTCGGACGACTCCTGATCAGGGGCGTGGAGTCGACGGACGCTGAATTCCACTACGACATGATGGTCTAAGACGTGACACAGACGGACGACGGAACGGTTACCGGGATTCGTGGGAACTGACTGGGCTCGTCAAATATGTCGTCGATATCATCATTGACGGCGCAGGTGCGCTGTCGGTCCTGCAAGACAAGAACGGGGTTTCGGATACTCAGTGGGATACTAACGTCTTGTACTTGCAGTTTTGTTCGGTTTATGTGGGGTCACGGAGGTCGAAGAGTCTATGAAGTATGACGGCACCCTAATGTTCAAATTAATCGAACAGACGACGGCTATCCGTGATGACGATTTCCGCGGACACATATTATCATAAACCTCAGAGTGGACTTCCAAATGAATGAAAACCGATATGATTGGTGAACTACCTCGGGGTTACATCAACGTCAATATCAGTGTCAAAGCCCTGGGACATTCGCATTGATATCTGTAGATGATGCTGAAAACGTGTAGAAGCTTCGTATGTGGAGAGGAAGCCGCGAACTCGACATTGAATGAGCGCCAGTCCGCCAACAAAACACACTATGCGTTCGGACTTCTCTCCATTTTCACAACCTGTTCAGTTGTAAAGCTCGTTTGCTTGTGTTAGTAGTGATATTCAATTGACTATTTCAGACAAATTTGATCAACCCTCTTCGACATACCTGAGGTATGTGCAAGAGACAACGTCTCAACGGTGGGTAGCTCAAAGCTCAACAATATAAACAGCAATACGTTATGAACTGTCCGTCCTGCTTGGTCTGAGGATAGGGCTTCCTGCTTCCACGACGTTGTCAGACTGCGTCTGACAGCCCACCAGACGGAGTCTGATGAACGCGCTTTGCAGAAACTATAGTGGTTCCCGGGAGCGCAGTCTCAACAGGTGTTGACGAGAGCGAAGCTCTCGGTCGCGCATCAGAATTGTTTTGCGATTCTGAGGACGTGGTTCTGGAGTGTCCCACTCGTGTTTGCTCGACGGGGTAATGCCGTGAGACGACGCATCCTGATGCGTTTGAACGCTGCACATATCCATCAGCTTCGTAAGGAGCGAGTCGTTCTAGACGGAACGATGAGCGAGTCAAGGCTGACAGGTCAAACGCATATTTTACATCTAGGCTGGGTGTTCTGGGATATAACTGCTGTGGGTCTGTGGGCTGCAACAGAGTGGGCTACAACAGAACAGAGGGCAAAAAACAGTGTATGAATAGATGATGACGGCGGCTTCACGCCTGCGATTAGCTAATTATTCTTCAGATTCGTCAGTACCCTCATATTCCGCAAGAATAGGTTCAATATCACTGTCGCTACGCACACGGTATCCATCCGCATCAACAATGCCGACACATACTTCAGAAGCATTCAATTCCGCGTCAGTCTGTAATAACGCTCGAACGGCGACATCAACACCNTCACCAACAGTGAGATTTTGNCTCCATTCTTCTTCGAGGAATGTCTGTAGTTCATCACGACCATTCCCGATTGCTACTGCTTTCCATTCCTGTGGCGCACCGGATGGATCTGTCTCAAAGAGTCGTGGTTCTGGGTCAGACTTACTTCCATCAACACCCGCAATAAGAAGCGCCGCGCCAAATGGGCGTGTCCCACCAATCTGTGTGCTTTCTTGAATCTCATCGGAGAGTGCACGTGTTAGTGCTCGAACATCCATTGGCTCACCATAGCGAAGTCGATTTCGCTGTGCGGCTGTTTGTGCATCATCAATGAGTTTTCGCGCGTCTGCCACGTGACCCGCAGATGCGGCTCCAATATATTCATCAAGTTTATGTAACTTCTCGATGCTTTCGGCTTCCATCAATGAAGAGCTTGTTCGTCGCTGAGCCGCAATAACAACCCCATCGGTCGTCCGAATGCCAAGGCTTGGTGCTCCCCGATTGACTGCCTCACGCGCGTACTCAACTTGATATATTCGTCCATCGGGAGAAAACAGCGATGTACCCCGATCATACGCCTGCTTATCGTTACGGTTCATGATACAATAATTATGACCCCGGACAAATAAAGCCACCACCGTCACCTGATGTTACCGGAATCGATGATGATCCATTTTATCAGTCGTTCATCTTGGATGTGTCAGTATGAATAGTATCAATAAAACAGAAATTTCAAACCCCGAACTCAACTAGAAAGATACGTGCCCTCGGCATATCACCTTTGCTAATGATTATTTTTAATTAGTGAAAGAATCCGGGCGAGGATTTCACGCAGGATATTTCACTATCAGATATCACTCACGGTGTTCGCTCATATGTCACAAAATCAAATGTCTCGTTTTTTTCACGTGTTGTCTCCTGCCACACGGTGTCATCCCACGACGGGAATTTTGTGTCTCCCTCATATTCATCATGTAGTTCAGTCAGACGAAGTCGATCTGCAAGGGGGAGAAACTGTTCGTACACGCCGCCACCGCCTGCAACATAGACAGTTCCCACACCACGCTCGCGAGCATTTTTCGATGCCTCGCGAATCGCACTTGTGATTGAGTGCACCAGAATCACGTCAGCCGGCACATCACGTGATTGAGATGAAAGGACAATACTGGTACGCCCAGGGAATGGCTCACCAAGTGCGCCGATAATCGCCTCGTATGTCCGACGACCAAGAATAACTGGATGACCCATAGTTCGGCGTTTGAATTGCTGAAGATCAGCTGGGATGTGCCATGGCATCTCTCCATCCCGACCAATGATGTCATTTGCCGCAACAGCAGCGATGAGTACAATATCAATATCAATGTCAATGTCGACATCATGGTCAGTGGTCTGATTATGCGTTCGCTCTGATCCGTCTGTAGGTGATCGGTCATTCGAATTAATATTATTCATTATTCAGCCACCGCGAACCGAATTGCTGGTGCAGGGTCATATCCACTGAGATGGATATTCTCAACTCCAATATCATCTAATGAGACATCATCAATAGCAACCTGTGGTTTTGGCCGTGGACTGCGTGCACACTGTTCAAGTAACCCAGGAATATGATCATACCCCGATTGATTCGCTGGCTCTGATGGTGCAGATTCAAGAAGCCACGACCGGACATCACGATACTCAGATGGGTTGTCAACAGCTTCGAGCCGGTTTCGAAGAGAATCGAGCGTCTCTCTCTCACCATACCATGCACCCCGCTCGCCCATTCCGCAATAAATGTGTGCATCAACAATAGAATGTGCGAACGTTCCTGGGGTGAGTCCAGTCTGTTGTGCAATGACCATCGCAAGCAACGAGTATGCAGCAATATTGAATGGCACGCCAAGAGCAATATCGCCGGAGCGCTGGGTGAGATGCACGTTTAATCGATTATTTTGAACATTGAACACAAAGGTATAATGACACGGTGGAAGTGTCGAAATAGCAGCATTCGCAGGATGCCATGCTGAGATAACAATCCGTCGAGACTGCGGGTTCTCCTGTAATTGCTCGATTGCATATGCAAGTTGATCGAAGGTTCCATCATCATTTCGCCAGCGATGATCATCAACTGGCCACGCTTCGCCGGGCAATTGTGAATCCGTTGATGGAACCGGATATCGCCGCCAGAACCGACCATACGCGGTTTCAAGCCGCCCATCGTCATCTGCCCACGCATCCCAGATACTCGTTTCCTCACGGAGTGATCGAATGTGTTCTTCACCAGAGAGATACCAAACAAACTCAGAGAGAAGTGAATGCCATCGAGACCCAGAAAGATCTTTTGTTGTCAATAACGGGAATCCATCACGAAGATTAATCGTATAATGCTGGCTAAATGAGGAGATCGTATCGACACCGGTACGGTTCGGCTTGTGCTCGCCGGAGCGAAGAACAGCGGTAACAAGGTCGCGATATTGGTGCATGAGCTATCTATAATTATGGCTTTCAGTTATCTGTGTTGATTGTTGCGGTGTATGAATCATCGATACTGATCGCAACTGACGATATCAATCTAATCAGATATGACCATACGGTTATACAATAACAGTGAATACTGACTATTTCATCTAATATCCAAACAGAAAAGCCGAAACCATCAGCGGTTGAAGACGCAATATGATACAAAATGTAGCCAGTGACGTCCAAGCATTTAGCTCAAACGTATTTCTTGTCACTGGAGAGATAAATGCACTTATCGATGCAGGAGCGAATTTCGATGTTGTCTCTCAGATACAAGAGCATACTGAGCAAATTGATCGGCTTTATCTCACGCATACGCATGTTGATCATGTTAAGAATATCCCGTCAGTTCGTGACGCATTTGATGTTGAAACATGGGGCTATGATACAACACACGATATTGTTGACCACGCAATTCAAGATGAGGAGTCAATCCCGATTGGTGATGAGAGATATATATCACTTCATACGCCGGGACACAAACCTGATCATCTCTGTTTTTATGCTGCTAATATCGGGATTTGCTTTGCTGGCGATCTCATCTTCGCCAATGGTAGTTTTGGACGAACCGATCTTGAGGGGGGAAATCGAAAAACACTGATTCAAAGCATTGATCGAATAGCGGGCACAGTTACTGATAATCTCACTGCGATTTATTCTGGACATGGTCCCGCGATTACAACGGATCCAAAGGAAAATATCGATATGGCGGCCCAGGCTGCTCGAATGTAATGACCGCGCACATTAATGTACATGTGAATGATTGATATTATTGTATATAACTCAGTAGGATATGATACCTTTCCAGTGGTGAACCACCAGGCTTCCCACAAGCGGAGGGGTACTAAATTGGGAGATTCACAGAATGTTATTTTCGAGGGAATGCCAGCAGTGACACACTACTGCACTATCTACGCTCAAAAGACGGGTATTCAATAGTATCTATTGATTCTCACACCCTGTTCGTCTGATGGAAGTACGTTCCACGATCCAAAGATGAACTCCAATATTGTTTGATTGTGGTAGGGCAGATAGACCACTTCGATTGCGTTCAGCACGTGATAAAAGTTCAAAATACTGCGTATAGGCATTTATTTCCGTAATTGCGAAGTTTGAGCGCCTAATCCACTATCGAGTAACTATGTATCCGCGTCATCGGGGACAGATGCTGTTTTTGTCTCACGCCTGAGTCCAAAATANCCTGGTTCATCACCAACAGGGTCGTTGATGACAAGTTCATCAGCATGCGCCATGAGCCATGGAATCGTCCATGCGACGACGCGTTCTTCGGTTTCAGATGGGAGGTCGGCGCCTGGGTCTAATCCTTGTAATAAACGGGCAATCTCATCAACGGTATACATCAACTCAGCATCTAATATCTCCGCAGGTTTGTATAACTGATATGGATACAGTGTCTCAAATGCGTCCTTTGGTCTGGGCATATCGATAGTTATTCCTGAATTAACGTGAATACCTGGGTGATGTAGCTGGTCACTTCTAATAAACTACCATATGAAGACAAATGATGGGCTTTAGTTTCTCTGTAGTTTATTTACTCCCTGCTCAGCGCTGACGGTGNTGATTCATAATAAAAAATCGAGAAGGCTGGAGGCTAGTGGTTACTCAATTAATTTTTCACTAATAATACAACGATAGTCCATATTTGACTCTTGAGTTGTATCTCAAACGTGGTGAGTACATTGACATCCTCCTCGGCGTAAACGCGGAGGAATCGTGAGCGTGAGCGTGAGCGTGAATGGTGGAGATTTCAGGTTTGCAGTTCCGCCGAACCCCGGCATGGTGAGAATCCATGTGGGGTTCATGGAGTGTAGCAGGTAGGACTGCTGGGAGTGCCACATCTCAGCCCCTGGTACTCCTATCCTCTATCGTGTTCGGACTCACAAGGTTGTTTCTGCCTTGGGGAGTTCGGCAGACTTCGGTGGACTCGGAGTTACTTTCTGTGCTGTTTTCAAGCAGTCGGGCACTGCATCTGCATTGGTTCAGTATATGAACCGACCGTTCACCTGACTGGTTCCGATTATTGTCTCATTGCTTGGGGCGGACAAGCCGCCATCGTCGGAGTGACCGGAATCGCCCTGCCCTGTTCCTGATCTAATTTCTATGTATAGATATGATTACCTGTCACCTCAAGCTCCGGAGTCCCAAACCTCAGCGTGGCTATTACAGCGTAGATTGACTCCGAGTTGTCGGATTCATCCTGCGGCTGAAGCCCTGTCTCTTACCCACAAATCGAGTCAGGATTGTAGCGGAACGGGATCGGGATCGGCGAGCACGACTGAAATCCTCGGTATCTACAGTTTCAACACCTCTTTGGAACAATTGTAGTGGAGTTAATTACCGGCGTTCTATAACCCCCATAGCCGATATCACTGTCTGAATCGCTTCTCATCTCGATTTTCTGAGTTCAAAATACTTCTGAGAGCGTCTGACACGTCCGGTTACGACTCCACGAACTTATGGGTAAAAGACAGGGCTGAAGCCGCGGGTATTCTCCTTGACTCTGTATAATATGATAGATGTATTAATGTCTATAGCCTAGAGATATCATAAAGAAAATTCAAAATAATGACTGATTCAACTTCGGTTATTGATGATTATATTAGATACTATGAGTGTCAATGCGGCAAAGGATTCCTAAGCGAAACAGACGCTCGAACCCATATCCAGCAATGTCCAGCAATGCCGCATGTCGGCACGAATCAAAGACAGCGTGATGATTAATACCTCCCTCGTCCTGAACGGCGAGGATTCCTTCGTGGGACAGCGCGTCAGTCGTGTGTCTCTGAAGCTATCCTGACCGAGACTATCTGGCTCTCGACTGTGGTTTGTGAATATTGCGTCGGGTCATCAAGAGCGACGTAATATGTTTGTGGTTAGATATCCTTGCGCAATAAACAGACTGTGCCATCGACTCAACTCAACCATAGTGGATGTGTGAAGTACCTCGGGGTCAAGCCCCGAGGCTTCACCGTTTGGGGTCTGCACAGCACCCGCAGGCGAATTTAATTCCCTCCGACCTTCCCCGTGAGGGGTC
>P_A23_Liq_3_FmtDRAFT_1000134_pt1 | contig 15635 bp, 17 predicted proteins | sample PonA233FremontCA_FD_10237 | JGI IMG/M metagenome (IMG submission 10237)
CCCCCCAGCCGATGTGTCGGTGGCCGTTGTCGTCTCGGTTGTCTCAGCACCCGCCGTCTCACCCGTGGTGGCAGCTGCGGCGGTCGGCGTCGACGAAATCGACCTAGTTTGGCCCGCGTTGGCATCACCGCTGTTCGTCTCCGACGGCATCTCCTCGGTGGCCGCTGTCGGCTCGGTCGTCAGCTCGCGGATCCGATCAACCAGCGGCTCGTAGGAGAGTTCGATCATCGATCGGGGGAAGAGATCGGTCGCACCGGAGTTGAAGGCGTCGCGGGCGATCTCCTCGGGTTCGTCGTCGATCAGGAGAATAACTGGGAGTGAGCCGTGTTCCGAGCGCACGTATGATAACAGATCAAGGCCGTCATCGTCGCCGAGACGGAACTCGCTGATGACACAATCGATGTTGTGGCTTTCAAGCGCTGCTTGTGCGGTAGCCACGCCGCTGGCGGGGTGGGCCTCGAACTCGTAATCTGATGAGAGCGTCTCAGCCCGGGACGCTGCCGTGTCGGCAGTATCATCAACATACAGTAGCTGTGGCACCGCAAGCATAGGTGTTATACTATATTCTCAGGGTATAAAAATCATCGATCTATCCGTTCATTTTACCAACAGAAGAGCCGTAACAGGCGATCGCAACCGTGCTGAGCGATCAACAACGGTCGGTCGGCGGCTGTAAGCTTGGTTCGCTCCGCTCAGTCGAACAGCGCGGAGCAAAGCTCCGCTGGCTTGCCGAGGCTTACGCTTCGTCAAACTACAAAAAATCGAAGATTTTTGTGCTCGACTTCGCTCCGCTCAGTCGAACAACGCGGAGCAAAGCTCCGCTGGCTTGCCGAAGCTTACGCTTCGTCAAACAACGTCTCGCCGTCAACCATGTACTCCTCGACGGTGTTCATATTCAGCGTGACACCCAAGCCTGGTTTCTCTGGGATCTCGATGTAGCCGTCCTCGATCACGTCCTCCTCAACGAGATCCGCCCACCAGCCGAGTTCGTAGCTGTGGTACTCGACGGCCAGCGAGTTCGGGATCGCCGCGCCGAGGTGCGCACTCGCCATCGTCGCCACCGGCGAGGAGACGTTGTGCATGGCAACCGGGATATAGTACTGGTTGGCTACGTCGGCGATCTTTCGGGTCTCACGCATGCCGCCGACCTTCGGCAGGTCGGGCGCGATGATGTCGACCGCCTGGTTCTCGATCAGGCGTCGCTCCTCGGTGACGCGGTAGCGGTTCTCGCCGACGGTGATCGGCGTGACGGTGGATTTGGTGACCTCCTCCTGTACCGCAAGATTTTCCGGTGGGACAGGGTCTTCGAGCCACCACACATCGTGCTCCTCGATAGCGTCGGCGAGGCGTTTCGCGCTGCCGCCCGAAAACGTCCAGTGACAGTCGAAGGCAACGTCAGCGCGATCCTTCACACGCTCGCTGACGGCTTCGACGATCTCTGCTTTGTGGCGGATTTCGCCGGGACGCAGATGACGGTTCGCCCGATCCTTTTCGAGGCCACTCGGCACGTCGAGGTCGAATTTGAGCGCGTCGTAGCCGAGCTCCTCGACGACGCGTTCGGCCTCGTCAGCACAGGCCTGTGGGTCGGCCTCGTCGGCGGTGTGACAATCGCAGTACACCCGCATCTCGTCGCGGTACTTGCCGCCCAGCAGTTGGTAGGCCGGCACCTCAAGGATCTTTCCTGCGAGGTCGTGGAGGGCGATTTCGATACCTGCGATGGCGGTGACGCTGACCCCTTCGATGGTGCCCTCACCCGACATCTTTTGGATCAGATGTTCATAAAGCCGGTCGATATCGAGTGGGTTCTCGCCGACGACAAACGGTTTCATCCGCTCGATAAGCTCGGGGACACCCGCACCCCAATAGGCCTCACCGGTGCCGACGACGCCGCTGTCGGTGTACACCCGGACGAGCGTCCACGGAAAGTTACCATCGATCATCGTCGTCTGCACGTCGGTGATCTCAACATCTCGACCGCCACCGCGGCTGGCGGTGACGCCCATCGTCTCGTCGGACAGCTCCCGCATCGTATACTCGGCGTTCGGGTCGTGTAAGGAGTCGTAATCGACCATGTGTCGGCGTTAGTGTCCACTCGTAAATAGTCTCCTCACCTGCGTCCAAATGGCAACATTCAGGCACGCGCCGCTCCCAACACTACTATGAGCGGGACAGAACTCTCACGCCGGCAGGCTTGGGTCGCCGCTGCCCGCCCGCAGACACTACCAGCGGCGGCGGCCCCCGTGGTCGTCGGCGTTGGCCTCGCCGTTCACGACGGCGTTGCTGCTGTTGCCCCCGCCGTCGCCGCCTTCGTCGGCGCGGCGCTCATCCAGATCGGCACCAACTTCGCCAACGATTATTACGATGCGATCCAAGGGGCCGACACCGACGACCGCGAAGGATTTACCCGTGTGACACAGGCCGGCCTCATCGAGCCAAAACAGGTCAAAACCGCGATGTATCTCACCTTCGCGGCTGCCGTCGCTGTCGGCAGCTATCTTGTTTATATTGGTGGGGTTCCGATTCTTGTGATCGGGTTGCTGTCGGTCGCCTCCGGGATCGCCTACACCGGTGGGCCCTATCCGCTTGGCTATCACGGGCTGGGTGATCTCTTCGTTTTCGTCTTTTTCGGCGTTGTCGCCGTCGCCGGTACCTACTACGTCCAAGCCGCAGCCGTCCTCGCCGCGCCGCTGACACCGACGATCCCACCCGGGACGATCACCGTCGAAGCGGTCGTCGCCAGCCTGCCGATCGCGGCCATCTCCACGAACATCCTCGTTGTCAACAATATCCGTGATAAAGCCGAAGACGAAACAACTGGAAAGCACACGCTTGCCGTACGGTTCGGGTACAGATTCAGCCGCGTGGAGTATATCGGCCTGCTCGCGGCGGCGTATATCGTGCCGATCTGGTTGTGGCTGGCGGCAGATTTCTCGCTGGGTGTGTTGCTGCCGCTGGTGACGCTGCCGGTCGCCATCCGTGTCGCCGAGACGGTTCGAACTGAAACGAGTGGCGCGGTGCTGAACCCCGCACTGGAGACGACCGGGAAGCTGTTAGCTGGCTACGCGCTGCTGTTCGGTGTGGGGTTGGCGATCTGATGTGGGTTGAGTCGTTCAGTCTCGATCTCGACTCGCCGCTACACACCGCTCGTGGCCGGATCACCCAGCGGCGTGGATTTCTTGTCGGTGTTGACGCCGCGGGCGTTACCGGCATCGGCGAAGCCACCCCGCTGGCTGGCTGGACTGAGTCGCTCGGCGACTGTCGAGACGCGCTTGAGGCGGCCGAGCCGACCGCTCCGGAGACGGCTCCTGATCCGGCGACGACGCCGGCAGCCGCCCATGCTGTCGAACTTGCCCGGCTTGATGGGCGCGGTCGGGAGCAGGCAACCCCGTTGGCGACGATGCTTCGGCAGGAAGCCTTCGGCGTCGACGCTGCCCCGATTTCCCAACAGGTGCCGGTGAATGCAACCCTCGGCGACCGAACGGTTGCGGCAACCGTCACGGCCGCCAAAGAAGCGATCGCCGGCGGCTCCGAGTGTCTGAAGCTCAAGGTCGGTACCCGATCGCTTGACGCCGACATCGAGCGCGTCCGTGCTGTCCGCGAGGCTATCGGCGACGAGGTCGCGCTCCGCGTCGACGCCAACGGCGCGTGGGCGATGCCGACCGCCGAGCAGGCTATCGACGCGTTCGGCGCGCTCGATGTTGCCTACGTCGAACAACCGCTGGCTGCGGAGGAGCTTGAGGGCCACCGCGAGCTTCGCGGCCGCGGAATCGACATCGCACTCGATGAATCGCTGGCGTCGGCGTCGGTTTCGGCCGTTCTCGATGCCGACGCAGCCGATGTGGTGGTTCTCAAACCGATGGCTCTCGGCGGCCCGCTACAGGCGGCGCGGGCGGCGGCTACTGCCCGCGAAGCCGGTGTCGACCCGGTGGTGACGACGACGATTGACGCTGTTATCGCCCGGACAGCCGCGGTGCATGTCGGGGCGGCAATCCCCGCTGTCGACCCCTGTGGGCTGGCGACAGGCTCGTTACTTGCCAACGATCTGGCCGCCGATCCGGTGGCGCTCGATTCGGGAACCGCAAATGTCCCGACCGGCGGCGGGCTCTGTGGCGATTGGTTCAGCTCCGTGCGCCGTTAAGCAGGCTCCGGTGGCTGTCGCTCGCTGATTATGGCTCGACGACCTCGATGACGCCGAGCATGCCTTGGGTTTGGTGAGGGGTGCAGTAGTATTTGTACACACCAGGCTCCGTGACGGTGTACTCGAAGGTGCTGCCGGCTTCGAGATAGTAGTCGCTGTTGAAGGCTCCGCCGTTGTCGACAACGTTGTGACTGCTGCCACGACCAGTCCACTCCCAGGTGACGGTTGTGTCGGGGCTAACCCGGACGGCGGCTGGGTTGAACGCGTATGGGCTTGGCGCGCCAACCTCGATCGTTGTCGTCGCTGTGCCGGTACGGTCGACCACCGCCTCAAAGTTGTTCGCACCGTTGAGCCACCCGTCGTAGGGGCTCGGTGTATCGCNGNCGCCCGCACAGCCGGCGAGTCCGGCGGCAACTCCACTGGCGGTGAGTGTAAGTACGCGTCTCCGGGTCGGTGTGTGCATGGGTAAACTGACTGCTGCGGGCGGATTAGTGATGCGTTTGTCAGCGATGCCGACCCTGCTGACGGCGGCAGGCTCAAACCGTCGCCGATGCAACACGACAGCATGAGTGAGTGGCAAGACCTGATCGTTGGCGCTCGGATGACGGTGGATCAGGCGTTTACCGATCGTGTGCAGGCATCGGAGTTCACAAATCAGGAATGGGGGTTGATCATGACCGCAACCGAGCTCGATATCGAGCGCGCCGACGACCCGGAGGCTGCCCGGCTTGTTGCTGACACCGGAGCCATCGAGTCGGTTCTCCCCGAGTTAGAGCAGATTCGCTCACAGCGGGGGCAGGTCGCTGGCGGCGGAGCATCGGACAACAACAGCGGTGTCGTTGACTCGATCAAGAGTGCGCTCGGTTTTGATGACGACGATACAGTTGACCAGACAAAGGTGGCTGCCGCTGAATCCCTCGCTCAGGAGTACGCTGAAAAGCTACAACAACATCTCGAATCGAACGATGAATTCGAGCCCGTGCGACGCGCTTACACCGACAAGACGGGGTCGTAACCGCATACCACTGTGTAAGGCCAGTTGAGGGGAGGATCAAGCGCTCGCTGCTGTCGGTCACGTTGTCAACGTTACAAGCGACACCAAGCGGGAATCAGCCCCGTGGTTTCGCTTTCGACCAAGTCCGTACATATAGGTGTCTGCAGAATAATATACATATATGGATACTACCCAGTCAACTAACCCTATTCGTGACAGTTATGCCACGAAGCTAACGCTCTCATTGGTAGGGGTTGTCGGCCTTGCAACCGGTGCCGGTGTCTTGGTGTACTTCCAAGCCCGTTCGTTGTTCGGCGCGGAGGCCGGTGTGATCGGTTCAAGTATTCTTGGATTGATTTTGCTGACCGTGATCAGCCTCGCGCTGATCGGTGTGACGATCGGTAGCAACACGATCATCGCATTGCGGCGGCTGACAGAGAAGGCCGATCAGATGGCCGACGGCGATCTTGATGTCGATCTTGAGACGACCCGCACCGACGAGATCGGACGACTTCACCAGGCATTTGATTCGATGCGTGGCTCGCTACAAGAAGAGATCTCGGCGGCTGAGGAGGCGGAGGCCGATGCACAGGCGGCTCGCGAACAGATGGAACAGCGAGCCGACCGGATTGAACAGAAAGCCACGGAGTACGAGCGGGTGATGCAGGCGGTCGCCGACGGCGATCTTACCCGACGCGTCGATCCTGACACCGACAACGAGGCAATGCAGCAGGTTGGGATCGCGTTTAATGAGACGATCGACGAGCTTGAGCAGACGCTCGGTGATGTGATGTCGTTCGCCGATGAGGTCGAGACCGCTGCCGCTGGCGTCGATAGCACCGCCGAACAGCTCTACGAGGATAGCAGCGGCGTCTCGGCGGCCGTTGAGGATATCTCTGATGGGGCTCACAAACAGACCAAGAATCTCCGGGATGTCGCCGAGGAGATGGACGGGCTTTCGTCCGGTGCCGAGGAGGTTGCCGCCACGGTCGACACCGTTGCTGAGACAACCGAGCAGGCAACGGAGGCCGGCACCGAGGGTGAGACCGCCGCTGCCGACGCCATCGAACAGATGGACGCCGTTGAGTCGACGACCAACGAGACCTTAGAGGATATCGAAATGCTTGACGAGGAGATGGCTGAGATCGGTGATATCGTCGATATGATCAGCGAGATCGCCGAACAGACGAACCTGCTGGCGCTCAACGCCTCGATCGAGGCGGCTCGGGCCGGTCAAGAGGGCTCCGGTTTCGCCGTTGTCGCCGAGGAGGTCAAGAGCCTGGCTGAGGAGACCAAGGATGCTGCCGGCGAGATCGAGGGCCGCATCCAGCGCGTCCAGGAGAAAACCGGCGAAGCCGTTGCCGGGATGGACGAAACGAGTGTCCGAATCAGCCAGGGTGTTGAAACCGTTGAGGGGGCCATCGGCCAACTCAACGATGTTATCGAGTACGTCGAGGAGATCGACGGCAGCATGACAGAGATCAATCAGACGACCGAGGAGCAGGCGCGTGCGGCCAACTCGGTTGTTGGGATGATCGATGAGGTCGCCGAGATCAGTGAGACGACGACCGAGACCGCGGACAGTGTCACCGAGACGGCCGACGCCCAACAACAGACGCTCCAGACCATCGAGTCTTCGGCGACACAACTGCGCTCGCAGGCCGCAAAGCTGCGAGAGGCACTTGACCGCTTCGAGGTTGAGGCCGCGTCGACTGGCGGCGATGGCAGCAGCGGGGCGTCGCCGACCCCTGAACACGACCTATCGCCGGCTGCGTCAGCGACCCCCGATGCGGCAGCGACCGACGGCGGCCACGAAACGGACAGCCAAGAGGCGAACAACGGTTTCAATTTCGGTGATCACTAATGTTACTCTCAGCAGACAGTTGGGCGGCAGTCGGCGCGGTTGTACTGGGGCTTGGAACGATCCCATCGGTATACTTCGCGCTTCGTGACAAACGAAATCAAAAATACTACGCCGTGCTCGCAGCGATCACGGGGATTGCGTCGCTTGCCTACNCGTTTACCTCGACCGGGATCGGAACGATATCGGTCGACGGTGCAGTGTTTTACACATCACGCTACGTTGATTGGCTGTTGACAACACCGCTGTTGATTCTCTATCTGACGATGCTGTGTAAGCCGGGCAGACAGCTCTACGCGCTGTTACTTGGTCTTGACGTGGCACTGATCGGACTTGGCATCGTCGCCATCTTCACAGACGGTGTGTTGTCACTCACGCTGTTTGGCCTCGGCACCGCGGCCTATGTTGCGTTGGCCTACCTACTGGTGAGCGAACTGCCGGATCGGGCGTCGTTCGCCAGTGAAAGAGTTGGCATCGTCTTCGCCAAACTCCGAAACGTGACAGTCGTTCTCTGGACGCTGTATCCGGTTGTTTGGCTGCTTGCGCCGGTTGGGTTCGGGCTGATGACCGCGGGTACTGAGATGATGGTGATCGTCTATCTTGATATCATCACGAAGGTTGGCTTTGCCATCCTCGCGCTGATGGGCCACGACGCTCTCGACGATATCACCGACCAGTCGCTCACTGTCAATACCGAGGAATCGGAGTCGTCGACATCGACCGAGCTCGTCAGCTAACGACCACTGTTTTCAGCGGTACTCAGCGACGGGTGGCTACTGTGCCATTCAGAAGCAATCGACAGAGAACGGACAGTCGATCACCTGCCGCCTCAGGATTCTGTTCGCTCAGGCTCACAACAGTCCAGAGGCTCGCTGCGTGTTTCGTCGCTCACTCAGGGTATCACGCGGTTCCATCGATCATTGACAGCAAGGCTGTGTGGCCCAAACCAACAACCGTTTTCCGTGCTCCGCGCGAACGCGAAGCCATGACAGACGACGAGGAGTCTACACCGGATGCCGAGGAGGCTGAGGCCACAGACCAACCCGACGCCGCGGACACCGACGACGAGGAGAAATCCTTCCGCGAGCGCGTCGAGGAGATCCGCGAGAAGCGACAACAGGAACGCGAGGAGGGCGGCGAGGGCCAACCAAGTCCCGAGGAGATGATGGGCGGCGGTGGCGGCCCAGGCGGCATGGGTGGCGGCGGCGGCAACCCCTTCGCCCAGATGATGAGCGGGATGATGGGCGGCGGTGGCGGCCCGGGCGGCATGGGCGGCGGCCCGCCAGGGATGGGTGGCGGCGAGGAATCGTCCAACGACAACGAACAGCTCGTCCGTGAGATCCGCCAGCTCCGTGATGAGGTGCGGGATGCCAACCGCGAGCTGCGCCGGATCGCCGATGCGCTTGAAGACTAAACGGCGCTCGCTACAGGCTTCGTTTCAACGGCGAGTGGTCGCAGTTTCGTGGTTGGTCACAACACCTAAGCCGCACTCGGCTCCGAGATACCGACAGTGAGTATCGCCGCCGAGCGCATTGAGCGACTGTTCGTGCTCGCCAAGCAGGCGACCGCCGACGGCGAGTTCGACCGTTCACGGGAGTACGTTCGGCTCGCTCGCCGGATCGCCGAGCGAAACCGCTGTGGGCTGCCGCGGGCGTTCAAGCGGTTTACCTGTCCACGGTGTGCGGTCGCCCTCCGGCCCGGTGTCAACGCACGCGTCAGGCTGCAGGATGGCCATGTCGCTATCAGCTGTGATTGCGGCGAGATCAAGCGATACCCATACTGATCGGCGAACACAAGGGGTACGACGCCAATTAATGATGATAGTGTGACAAAACGACTCGCGGTGAGTCAGCGGCCCGGCGGCCGCGGTCGCTTGTGCTGTCTCCAACCGGATACGATTAACATACAATTATTAATCAGTAGCAACCAGAGTCGATAACAATGGNAGCACCGCATGTGCTCCTCGTCGAAGACAGCGACTTCATGGCGACCCGGGTTGCCGAAACCCTCGAGGAAATCCACGGCTTCTACGTGACGACCGTCAACACGGCCGATGAGGTCAACTCTACACTCACGGAGTACGACGATATCGAATGCATCGTAACAAACTACGAACTGCCGGAGACAAATGGGGTCAAACTCGCCGCTTCGATCAACGGCCGAACCGAGGAGCCAGCGGTTCCGATCATCATTCTCACCGGCAAGGAGCTTGAGCCGATCGCCAGCGATGCGATCCGGGCCGGCGTCACCGAGTTCGTCTACAAAGGCGACCACGCAACCGGCGAGATGGATGTCCTCGCCAATCGGATCAGCCTCGTGTTGAAGGCCTACGGCGACCGCTGATCAGCCAAACGGGAGGTCACAGCGACAGAACCCGTAGGCTTTTGTTGATTCCGACCCCAACAAACGGTAATGAAGGAGTCGCTCATGGACATCCTCTGTTGCCCGGTGGACAAACACGCCCTCGAACTGGCCGTCGACACAAAGGACGACGACGAGATCATTGAGGGGACGCTCACCTGCACAGAGTGCGGCGAGGTCTATCCCATCGAGGACGGCATCCCGAACCTGCTGCCGCCGGATATGCGGGACGAAGCCGCGGCCTAACCCGGTGTCCCTGTAGCTTTTTGTTCCGTGAGGCCGATTCACAACCGTGTCGCAACTGACAGTATCACTCAACAAAGATGGCCTCCACTCGATCACCGCGCCCGATAGTTTCGAGACCAGCGAGCCCTTTGAGATACTGTTGAACAATCACGACGAGGCCGTCCACGTTCATCTCAATCCTGATACGACGCTGTCAGCCGTCGCCGACATCCGAGCGAACAACCATTACGTCGAACCCGAAAACGAACGGCCGGTTTCGGTCGCTGTCGACCCACGGTCGGCGGCGGTCACCGGTCGGCTCAAGATCGCCACCGGGTACGGCGCGGAAGTCGCTTACACAACAGTCACCGTCCACCCGCCGACGGACGATTCAAGCGGCGTCACCGTCGACGAATCATTGGCGAAACCACAGCGGGAGCCACCGGCGGAGTCGACCGCCGCCGAACAGCTCGCCGCCGCCGTTGCCGGCGGGAACGCGACTGGACTGCTGGTTGGGTTCGGACTGCTCGTGGTAGGGCTGGCGGTCGCTATCGCCGCCGCAGTCGAAAGCGGCGTTGTCGTCGCTGGCGCGGTCGTTGTGTTGCTTGGAGTTGTCGTTGCCGTCGGCCTCGCTGTGGGCGCCTGAGTTCTCAGTCGCTATCGTCGTTGTGGCCGTCGGGACGGGTCGGCGTTCCGGACAGAGTTCCATCGTCGTCGAACCGTTTCTCGCGGAGATATCGCGCGCGGTAGCGGTTGGCCCCCTCGGAGAGGTCGGCTTCGCGGATCTCGTCGACGGTGCCATCGGCGACCGCGTCGATGATGGCCTCGATCTGTTCTTTTTCACTTGGGGTGAGTTCGAACTCATAGGTTTGGGTGTCCTCCCGTTCTAGTTTGGCCCACTCTCGTCCCGCAGCGACGACCGTCGAACACGGTGCCCGACAGGGGAAAACGCCATCGCCGCCCTCAGCAGCCAGCGGCTCGTCCGCTGAGAGCTGCCATTCGCGTCGTTTGAGACACTGGGAGTCGTCACAACACGCGGCGGCCGCCCACTCGACGGCCTCGTCCGGCAGCACGGTGATCAGATTGTAGATCCCGCTCTGTCGATCCTGTTCGTCCCGCCAGTGGTCGACATCAAGCTCGCCGCGTTGTTCGCGGTGCCAGTTGACGATCGTCGCCGGATAGAACGCTTCGACTGCATCATAGACCGCATCAGCGGTGAGCTCGGGGAAGATCCAACCGGAGTCAAGCGACGGCGCGGTGCGGAGCGGACGGTAGCGACCGTCCGTATCGAGCGTGCCGATATCGCGGGCGGCAAACGGGTCTGTGTGGGGTGTCAGCGCGTCGTCGTCGACACCGCTGTCGTCGACGTGACGAATCTCGTAGCGACGGCCGCCGTCGGCGGCGAGTGTGGTAGTGATCATGAGTTCGCCCCACTCGCGGCCGATTCCGGCTTCGAGGTCGTCGTAGCGGGTCGGAACCGGGCGATCGTCGGCTAGTTCAAGCCACCGACAGAACGCCTGTTTGCTCTCAGTAGTAACCTGTTGGGTGTGGAAATACCAGTTTGAAAGGTAGGCTGCCTGCTCGTCGGCGGCCGTGTCGAGTTCGTCACCACCAAGGCTGGTCTGGTGGTCGGGCGTCTCGATGTGGTAGGTGTCCTCGGCGGCGTCGTACTCGGCAGCTAGCCCGTCGTACTCGATCGGTTCCGCCGCGAGCTGCTCTCTGAACGCCGCCAACTGCGTTGCCGAAAGCGCGACACCGGCAACAGACATCTACTCGCCCACCGCCTGTGTCGTTGGGCTGGTCTGTTTGCGCACCCGCGCGATCGCATCACCGATATCCGCCCCGGCATCGGCGGCGCGTTCGAGCACCACATCGGCGGTCAACTCCTCGGTGCCGACCGCGCCGCCGTACCAGATTCGATGGCCGTCGACCCCGCTCGGCACGTCGTAGCCGTTTCGGTAATCGTCAGTGAGCCCCATGTCCTCGGGGATGTCCTCTTGGGTGTGAAAACCGTCGGCGATAAACAACGGGACGACGATGATATCCTCGCTGTCAAAGTGGTCGGTCACGTCGTCGACCGCCGGCTCCTCGTCCATGAATAGGGCCTTGACCTCGTCGAACCGTCCGGTCTTCCGGAGTTGTTCGGTGTGGTATTCGATCGCTTTCGCGCTGTTTTCGTTGCGCTCGGTGCCGTGGCCGACGACGGCAAAGCCAAATCCGTTCCCAACTTCGGGATCGTCGGTGACCGATTCCGCGCGGCGAACAAGGACATCAGTCATCGCTTCATGGGTGCCAACAGGGCCGCAGTAGTGCACCTCGGTGTCGATGTCACCCGCAACTAGCGTGGCGGTATCCGCCGAGATGCCATCGGAGTTCCATAGCTCCGGCTTCCAGCCCTCCAATCGGAGCTCCCGCGGAATGACCCGCTCGGTGAAATAGCCTTCACTGATAAACAGCGGGACGACGTAGATGTCGTCGCCGTGGGTTGTGCGGAGCACCTCACGAAGCGAGGGTTGCTCCTTCCAGAAGCCGGTTCGTACCTCCGCAAACGCGTCGGTTGCCCGGATGGTATCGGCGTGGGTGTGTGTCGGCGTCGCCGAATCGGGGTTGAGATGCGACCCATGGGCGACGATGACCAGCGATTGCATACCTAAGGCTTCGGGCGTCGATGGCTTATGAACTTCGGGCGATCGGCGATTGATTTTGCCGAGACACCGAGCAAGCGGTGGTTTTTGCGCCGATTCGAGACGGATTTGCCGTCGATGACTGTCCACCCGCCGGCGAAATGATCATTACCGTCGGCGACACGCCTTCGGTATGTCACTTGCCGCCGACACGCGTGAGGCCGTCCGCCGGCGACCCACGCTCTATAACGCACTGCAGGCGGGAATCCTCAACTACACCGCCGCCGCCGACAGCCTTGATATCGACGGCGACACCGAGGCGATCGCTACCGCGCTGCGTCGGTTCGGCGAGTCGCTGTCGACGGGAAATGACGAGCAAGAGCCTGCTCGGTCGCTAACGGTTCGCATGGAAGGCGGCATCGACCGTGTCGACACCGACGCGCGACTCGCTGTCGACGGGGTCGGCTTTGACGGCACCAGCGACCGACAACCAGCCTCGGATATCGCTGCGGAGTCGCCCTCGCTGACGGCGATTCAGGCGACCGGCGATGTCGACAGCGATCTGTTGGCGACGGTGCTGGATCGGCTGTGGATCGAGGGGATAGCGGTACGGGCGGCCGGCGTCGCCGGCGACGCGCTGATCGTGGTCGTGCCGCGGCGGGCAGGGCCAACAGCCCTTCGGTTAGTTGAAACGGCGGCGTAGTCGACGGCGCGAAACTTCGACGGCTTCAAACACCCGCCGGTATCACCTCCGACAACGATGGCCCTGTCCGTGACGAACTCTCTGACAGACGAACGTGAGACATTCGAGCCGACCGGCGAGAACGTTCTGGTGTACGTCTGTGGGCTGACCGTCTCGGATGAGCCCCATCTCGGCCACGCACGGCTCTGGACGCACGCCGATGTGATCACCCGCTGGCTCGACTACTCGGGGTACGACGTGCGCCACGTCGAGAACTTTACCGATGTCAACGAGAAGATCGCCGCCCGGATCGGCGAACGCCCCGAGTGGGACACCGAGGCCGATGTGGCACGGCACTACATCGCCCGCGTTATCGAATACATGCGCAGGCTGAACTTCCGACGCACAGCGGTCTACCCGCGTGTCTCCGAGCATATCCCCGAGATCATCGAGTTAGTCGAAACGCTGACACAGGCCGGCCATGCCTACGAGGCCAACGGCTCGGTGTACTTCGATGTGACCACCTTCGATGACTACGGCGCGCTCTCGAATCAACAGCGTGAGGATCTTGAGGCCCAGGGCGATCCGGATGAACGAAGCGAGAAGCGAAACCCGGCTGATTTCGCCCTCTGGAAGGCCGGCGGCGTCGCCCCGGCTGCGATCGAAGAGCACGCCAAACACAACCACGGCGACGACCACCCAACCGGGCAAACCTGGGACTCGCCGTGGGGGGAGGGCCGACCCGGCTGGCATATCGAGTGCTCGGCGATGTCGATGGCACATCTTGCGGACACGATCGACATCCACATCGGCGGCCACGATCTGGTCTTCCCACATCACGAAAACGAGATCGCCCAAAGCGAGGCCGCCACAGGACAGCAGTTTGCAAACTACTGGCTTCACACCGGCCTGCTTGAGACAAACGACGAAAAGATGAGTTCAAGCCTCGATAATTTCTTTAGCGTCAAGGCGGCCCTCGATGAGTACGGCCCGAACGTCATCCGAACATTCTATCTCTCGACGGAGTACGGCGCAAAACAGACCTTTTCAGAGGCGGCGATAGCCGAAGCCGAAGAGCGGTGGGAGCGACTCCAGCGAAGCTACGACGCCGCGGTTGGGGCCTGCGATTCCGTCGATGCAACCGCGAAAGCCGAGGACAGCGACCTCCGGGCGGCGGTCAGCGACACCCACGAGGCGTTCACGGCAGCGATGAACGCTGATTTCAACGCCCGGGAGGCGATGGCTGCGTTGCGCTCGTTGACGACCGCTGTCAACCGCCATATCGAAAACACGGAGCCCTACGACTATCAGGGCCTCAAAGCCGCTATCGAAGCCTTCGAATCGCTTGGTGGTGAGGTCTTTGGCCTCCAGTTCGACACGAAGACCGGCGGCGATGTTACACTCGCTGGTGAGGTTGTCGACCTCGTCTTAGACGTACGTGAGGCCGAACGCGAGGCCGGCAACTACGAGCGTGCCGACGACCTGCGGGACTCGCTGGCCGACCTCGGGGTTGAGGTGCAGGATAGCGACGACGGGCCGACGTTCCGGTTTGAGTAGCTGAAACGTCACGTCTTTGTCTCGTTACATCAGCCATCCGGTATGGACGGTCGTCGCCTCATCGAAGCCCTCCTCGGGGTCTACGTCGCAACGCTGCTGCTCCCAGCGATTGCGCTCTCGGGGTTGGTCGCCGTCGCCTCGGCGTCGCTCGGGACGATTCTCGCCGCCGGCGTCGGGCTCGCTGCTGCGGCCATGCTGGCCGCAACCATTATGCCCAACTTGATAGATCGAATGGCGTCGTTGCCGGCGGCTGTCGCCGTGACCCTCCCAACGCTGGCGTATCCTCCCTCCGTGATCGTCGCTGATCCCGAGGGGACAGCGGTTGGGCTTACACTCGTCGGCCTGCTCGCTCTCGTCCCCGGCATCGCCACCGTACTCGCCGCAGCCGGGGTTCGGAACCGCCGGCTCCGCGAGCAAGCCACCGAACACGCCGTCGTCACGACCGGCGACGATGACGACGACCGCACCAGTCGCGCGGTCGTTGTCGCCGCTGTCGCGGGGATCGCGTTTGCCGCAATCGCTGTCGGTGGCGCGATACTGACCGTCGACGGCTTCGGTGGCCGAACAACCCTGCTCTCCTCGCTGACCGGGTTGTCGTCGCTGTTCTTCCTGTTCGATGACGACGGAACCGAACTCGCGGTCACAGACGTTGGCCTGCGAGTCGACCGCTCGATCACGCCGTGGGACGACCTCGGCGGCTACCGCGTCACCGACGAGCAAATCGAGATCGAACGCGCCACGTGGTGGCTGCCGAGCCGCGATTTTGACCGCGAAAAGATGGATGACGAGGCGGCGTTCATCGACGCCTTGGGGGAGTATCTGCCGCGAAGGGAGGAGAAAACAGAGCCAGCGGCGGCGACGCCCGGTCGGTAACAACGGCTCACGAGTTTGTTCGCCGTAAAATGCTCCGGCAGGGATTTGAACCTCACTCACAGCGAAGCTGTTCGCTGATTCAAATCTGCTGTCGCATTTTCACGTCGTTTGAAAAATGCTCCGGCAGGGATTTGAACTCGCCGAGACGTGCTCACGTCGTTGTGCGCGTCTCGTCTGCTCAAATCCCGTCCTCACAGCAACGGCTCACGAGTTTGTTCGCCGTAAAATGCTCCGGCAGGGATTTGAACCCTGGTCATCACCGTGAGAGGGTGATATGATTGGCCGGACTACACCACCAGAGCAGGCTGCATTCGCCTGAA
>P_A23_Liq_3_FmtDRAFT_1000138_pt1 | contig 15440 bp, 18 predicted proteins | sample PonA233FremontCA_FD_10237 | JGI IMG/M metagenome (IMG submission 10237)
GCCGAGTCAGCGCCGCGAGCCGAGCGGGCGAACCGACCCGGCTCTACGCGAACGCGCGCTCGAACGCGCGGACTCCCTCGTCGGTGCCGACGACGACGAGCTCGTCGCCCCGCTCGACCCGCGTCTCCGGGCCCACGTCGGTGACGAGCTCGTCGCCCCGCTCGATCGCGATGACGGTACAGCCGGTGGTCTCGCGGACGGCGGCCTGTCCGACCGTCCGGCCGACCAGCGCGGACGCCTCGGTCCTGACGACCTCGACGTGGGTGTCCAGCGAGAGCACGTCCCGGTCCGCGAGCACGGCCGACGCCGACATCCGCCCGGTCACCGTCGAGAGCGAGAGCACGTAGTCGGCCCCGGCGCGGTGCATCTTCGGCACGCTCTCGGCGTCCTCGACCCGTGCGAGCAGCTCCACGTTCGGCGCCAGGTCGCGCACCACGAGCGTCGCGAACTCGGCCGTCGTGTCGTCGGGGAGCGCGAGGACGACCGTCCGCGCGTCCGCGACGCCGGCGTCCCGCAGCGTGTCCGGCTCCGTCGCGTCCCCGACCACGTCGATCGCCTCGGCGCCGTCGCGGTCGACGACCGTCACCGGCAGGTCGGCCGATTCGAGCGCGTTCGCGACGGTCTTCCCGACCTGCCCGTGTCCGATGACGACCGTCTCGCCCGCGCCGAACCGGCGGGCTGCCGAGTTCGTCAGGTCCACGAGCCGCTCCACCTGTCCCTCGGTCCCGGAGACGAGCAGAACTGTCCCCGCAGACAGCGTCGCGTCCGGCGGCGGCGCCGCCTCGAACGCGCCGTTGAACCACGCACCGATCACGTCGACGCCGGTGCGCTCGCCGATCCGACTCCCGGCGAGCGTCGATCCGGCGAGGCCGCTCCCGTGGTGGATCGACACCTCCGCGATCCGCAGGTCGCCGACCGCGACCGCCTCGTCGAGGTCGGTCCGCACCGCCGTCGTCACCTTCGAGGCGAGGCTCTCGCCGAGCAGCGACCGCGGGGAGAGCACCTCGTCGGCGCCGGCGAGCCGGTGGTACCGCTCTCGGCTCGGGTCCTCGACGACGCTTATCGCGCGGACGTCGGTCGAGAGTTCCTTCGCGGCGAGGACAATGCTCGCGTCGACCCGGTCCGAGAGGTCGGTGACGAGGGCGCGGGCGTCGCCGAGGCGGGCGCTCTCGAGCCCCGCCGTCGTCTCCGGGTCGGCGCGGATCACCATGTGACCCGCCTCGTACAGCGCCAGCGCCCGGTCCGGGTCGGGTTCGACGACGACGTAGGTGACCCCCTCCGAGTCGAACTCGTCCAGGAGCGCGTCGGAGCGCGTGGTGTCGGAGGCGACCACGACGTGGCCGCTCAGGTCCGCGTCCAGCGACCGGGGGACGGTCGTCGAGAACGCGGACTCGAGGAGCGGCGTGGCGACGACCGGCAGCGCCCCGATGAGAAGCACCATGCCGACCAGGTCCATCACGGCGATGAACGCGTGCATCTCCTGGGTCTGCCACGACGAGGCGTCGCCACCGAACCCGGTCGTCGTGAACATCTCGATCGCGAATTGGAACGACTCGATCAGGGTGCGCGGGTCGTTCTCGTACACCCGCATCCCCCACCGGTAGGAAACGGTGGTGGAGACGAGCACGACGGCCACGAACGCGATGTACCCGCCGACTCGACGCTTCCACGTGTCCATGGTATCGCCGTACGGCGGCGCCACACAAAAGAGGGAGGAGTGGCGGCCGCGAGCCCCGCCGCCTCGGCGGAAATTCAATGGTTTAAGTCCCGGGGGCCGAACCGTCACGCATGGTGCGGGACCCGTCGCGAGAGCCGGAGCCGCCGTCGGTCGACGAGGTGCTCGACGCGCTGGCCGACGACGCGGCCCGTCGGATCGTCGCGGCGCTCACCGAGCCGAAGACCGCGAGCGAACTCTCCGAAGAGTGCGACATCCCCCTGTCGACGACCTACCGGAAACTGGAGATGCTCACCGACGCCTCCCTGCTGTCGGAGTCGACCGACATCCGGCGGGACGGACAGCACACGACGCGGTACTCGGTGTCGTTCGACGCCGTCACCGTCTCGGTCGGCGACGGCGACGAGGGCGACGCGGGCAGCCGCGAGTTCGACGTGGAGTTCTCTCGGCCGGAGCGGACCCGAGACGAGCGACTGGCCGACCTGTGGTCGGAGCTACGAGAGGAAACATGACTCCCTACATCGACCTGACGATCATCGTCGCAAAGACCGCCATCCTAGTGCTCGGTGGCAGTATCACCTACTACGCGCTCCGCGCGTACGACCGGACCGGCGACCGGTCGCTGCGCGAACTCGGCGTCGGCTTCGGCATCGTCACTGTCGGGGCGCTGTTGGGCGGCGTCTCCCACCAGATTATCGGCGCCGACCTCGCGGTCGGCATCGCCGTCGACGGCCTCCTCACGGCGATCGGGTTCGCGGTCATCGTCTACTCGCTGTACTTAGAGTGAGCCGCGGCCGCGTCCTCGACCAGGCCGGGCTCCGGTCGGTTTCGACGCGCGACGAACGGTACCCTTTTGCGGCGTTCGGTCGTCCGTTCAGGCCATGAGCGACGCACGCGAGGAGCTCTCCCGCCGGATCGCCGGCGAGATAACGCTGAGCGACGACCCGGGCGCGACGCTCCGGAAGTGGCGGACCGACTTCGACGTCTCGCAGACGGAGCTGGCCGACCAGCTCGGCGTCTCCTCGTCGGTCGTCTCCGACTACGAGAGCGGCCGGCGCGAGAGCCCCGGGATCGGCGTCGTCCGGCGGACCGTCGAAGGACTCCTCGATATCGACGAGCGCCGCGGCGGCGGCCGCCTCCGACAGCACGCTCGGGTGCTCTCGGCCGGGTTCGAGAGCGACATCGTCCACGACCTCCGCGAGTACTCGACGGCGGTCCCCCTGGCGGACTTCTACGACGCGATGGGCGCGACGGAGGTCGTCCGCGGCGACCACGACCACGTGAACGGCCACACCGTCATCGACTCGATCCAGGCGATCACGCGGCTCTCCAGCGAGGAGTTCTACCGGCTGTACGGCCAGTCGACGAACCGCGCGCTCGTGTTCACCCGGGTGACGCGCGGCGAGTCGCCGCTCGTCGCGCTGCGGGTCGTGAGCCCGACGCCGAACGCCGTCGTGCTCCACGGGATCGAGGACGGCGACCTCTGGGACCACGCCGCCGACCTCGCCCGGGTCGACGGCGTGTCGCTGGCCACGTCGAACCGCGACCTCGACGACTGTCTGGCCGACCTCCAAGCGCTGTGACGGCGTCGCGACCGCTTCGGCGGTAGAGACACCGGCGCCGGAACCGCGAGCCTGAAACCGCCGGCGCTCGTCGGACCGGGCATGAGCGAGGACTACGCCGAGCGGCTCCGCGCGAACCGCCGGGAGAAGGACGAGTTCTTCGACGACCACCCGCAGTCGCCGATCCCCCCGGAACACCGGGACGAGTTCGACGGGCTCGACTACTTTCCCCCGAACCCGGACTACCGCGTCGAGGCGACCGTCACCGTCCACGACGACCCCGAGCCGGTCGAGATGGAGACGACCGCGAGCAACCCGGTCCGGTACCTCCGGATCGTCACCTTCGCGCTCGAGATTAACGGGACGGAGCACACGCTCGCGGGCTACCGCCAGGAGGGCGACGACGGCGCCGTCTTCGTCCCCTTCCGCGACAAGACGACCGGCCAGCAGACGTACCACCAGGGTCGGTACATGGAGCTGGCACCCGAGCGCGAGCTCGCCGACGGCGACGCGGTCACGATCGATTTTAACCTCGCGTACAACCCCTTCTGCGCGTACAGCGAGACGTTCTCCTGTCCGCTGCCGCCGGAAGAGAACTGGCTGGAGGTCGTCGTCCCCGCGGGCGAGCGGGCCCCGGACCTCGACTGATCGGCGAGGCGATCGGAAGTACAATCGGTGACGCGGTCGACTGTGCGGCCGCTACGTAGCGCGAAAAAGCGGAAAATCGAACGTCGGGACGTGCCGGAAGCAGTCCGCCGGGGCCGGTCTACTCGAGCGTCTCGCTCGTGACGAGCGTGTCGTCTTCGAGGTAGTGCTCGAGGTGGTGGCCGTGTTCCTCGACGTCTTCGAGGATGTCACGGAGCTGCTCTTCGGTGTTGTAGTCGCCGAGGTTGTTGGCGAGCTGGATGTGCTCGCGGAGCTGCTCGGTGATGTCGCCGAACATCTCGAGGTCGTGCTCCAGCGACGTCCGGATGTCGTAGGCGTCGGCGTCCTCGGGGGTCACCGGTGCGTGCTCCTCGTAGTTCGCGCCGCCCGAGAGCGGCACGCCGCCGAGCGCCTGCGCGCGCTCCGCGAGGACGTCGGCGCCCTCTTCGAGGTCCTCCGCGACTTCGCCGAGGTACTCGTGGATGCCGAGGAACTCGGCGCCCTCGACGAGCCAGTGGTGCTTCTTGACCTGGTGGTAGAGGACGTACGTCGCCGCGAGGTCGCTGTTGAGCGCGTCGACGAGCTGTTCTGCCTTCTCCTCGGGGACGCGGAGCGCTTCGCTCTCGTGAACGTCGCCGTATCGCTGACGTGACTGCTTCTGGGTGCTCATTTCAACTATACATACGCGCGCGACCTACTTAATAGTTCCTACTGAGAAAACTACTTTTTCGAAACTGGAAAGAATAGTTTCAGATGTCGTCGACAGCCCCCACCAGATCGCGCTGCGCGGAGAGCGTGTCTCGGTCGAGGGTCGCGGTCAGCGTCGCCGGTTCCCGGCCGAGCTCGGCGGCGACCGCGCCGTCGGGGCGGACGACGAGGGAGTTGCCCGCGTAGGTCGCCGCCTCCGCCGGACGCGCGCCGCCCGCGGTTCCCGTGCGCCCCGCGCCGACGGTCCACCTGACCCCGTCGAGCGCGCGCGCTCGGACGAGGAGCCGCCAGTTCGCGACGTGGTCGGCGGGCCACGCGCCGACGACGACGAGGGCGTCGACCGCGCGCTCAGCGAACCACGCGCTCTCCGCGACGAAGTTGAGGTCGTAGCAGGTCAGCAGTCCGGTCGGTCCGGCGGGCGTCTCGACGATCACGCGGTCGCCGCCGGGCTCGACCCACTCCGCCTCGTCGTCCCACAGGTGTCGCTTGCGGTAGGCGGAGAACTCTCCGCCGCCGTCCTCGGAGGACCCTCCCGGCGGGACGTACGCGGTCGCGTTGTATACGGCGTCGCCGTCTCGTTCGGCGTACCCCGCGACCACGGCCGAGCCGGCGGTCTCGGCGACGGATTCGAGCCGTGCGCGCGCCACGTCCCGGGACAGCGCGGCCTCCCGGAGCCGTTCGTCGGCCACGAACCCCGTGAGCGCGTACTCGGGAAACACGGCGAGGTCGACGCCGCTCGGCAGGTCGGCGGCCCGATCTCGAAGTCGGTCCGCGTTCGCGTCGACAGCGAGGTCCTCGACCGGGACCTGCGGGACGGCAACGGTCGGATCGTCGGAGGAGCGATCGGTCACGCGGCGGACTTCGACGCGGCGGCCAATAACGTTCGGCCTCTCCGTCCGGCCGCAAGGACGATACGCCCGCGGCGACGACCGGCGGGCATGACCTTCGGCGACCTGTTCGAGCGCGCGGCCGCGCTCGGCGGCGACCTCGACGAGGCGGACGTGCGACGAGCGCTCGACGCCGTGCGCTCGACGGCGGACGGGAACGGTGGCGATTCCGGGGGCGACGGCGACTCCGGCGGTGAGGGGAACGAGGTGACCGACCCCCTCGATCCCAGCCCAGCCCGCGTCGTCGCCGGTGCGGACGCGCTCGCGGCTGATCTCCTCCTCGGCGGCGACGCCCGTGAGGCGCTCGACGCGCTCCGGTCGCACGCGTGGACGACGCTCGTCGCCAGCGACCCACTCCTCGACGACGCCGAGGCGGTGATCGCGTCCCTCGCGGAGCTGGAGCTAGCGGCAGACTGGCGCGACGCGGTCGAGGCGTGGCGCGAACCGGTCGCGCAGCCCTCGGGCGATCATCCCGCGCTGGCGTCCGCCTACCGCGGCGGCGCGATGCAGGTGATAAGCCTCGACCCCTCGCTGACCGGGCCGGGGGCAGCGGCCGGGCTACGCGACAGACTCCCCGTGAGCGTCCGGGAGTCGCGCGCGTTCGCGACGGTGTTCGACCCGGCGAAGCTGTATCCGGACGCGGTCGGCGGGGAGTACCCCGGCCCCGACCGCGACCCGCGGACGATGGCGCCGGCCCGCACCGACGGGGACCAGCACCGATAAACCGCCGCCGCCCGGACCGGGGATATGACCGACTCGGACGGTGCGGGCGACCGCGCCGAGGGCGAGAGCGGCGGCAGCGAGGGCGGAGGCGCTAGCGGCGAGGGTGGTCCCGAGGACGCGCCGGAGCTCCCCGCCGACCGCGACGCGGTCCGCGACGCGCTCGTCGACTGGTACGAGGCCGACCACCGCGCGTTCCCGTGGCGCCGCACAGAGGACCCCTACGAGATCCTCGTCAGCGAGGTGATGAGCCAGCAGACCCAGCTCGACCGGGTCGTCCCCGCGTGGGAGGACTTCCTCGANGAGTGGCCGACGACCGCCGACCTAGCCGCCGCCGATCGAGCCGACGTGGTCGCCTTCTGGTCCGACCACTCGCTGGGGTACAACAACCGCGCGAAGTACCTCCACGAGGCGGCCGGACAGGTCGAGGACGACCACGACGGGACGTTTCCCGAGGACCCAGACGGACTGAGCGAGCTGATGGGCGTCGGACCCTACACCGCCAACGCGGTGGCGTCGTTCGCGTTCAACAACGGCGACGCCGTCGTCGATACCAACGTGAGGCGGGTGCTGTATCGGGCATTCGACGTCTCGGACGACGACGACGCGTTCGAGCGGGTCGCGTCCGCGCTCATGCCGGCGGGCGAGTCGCGGGTGTGGAACAACGCGGTCATGGAACTGGGCGGCGTCGCCTGCGGGAAGAGCCCCAGCTGCGACGAGGCGGGGTGCCCGTGGCGCGAGTGGTGCCACGCCTACCAGACTGGCGATTTCACCGCGCCCGACGTGCCCGAACAGCCCAGCTTCGAGGGGAGCCGGCGGCAGTTCCGCGGTCGGATCGTCCGGCTCCTCGGCGAGCGCGACGTAATAAGCCTCGATACCCTCGGACACCGTATTCGCGTCGATTACTCGCCAGATGGCGAACACGGACGCGAGTGGCTTCGAGGGCTCCTTTCGGATTTGGCAGATGATGGATTAGTCGAGATCGAAGACTCCGGGGATGAGACGAGCGTCCGGCTCCGAGGGTAACACCCGTTCGTACTCTGCTCACAGATCTACCCGGCAGTGATAGTGCTCTTGATACGGAGAATCGAGGAGAAAGCCTCGCGCTTTAGCGCGGGGATGAATCCGACACTACCCGTCACAGTTCACCGGTCGATGGCACGGCTGGATATTCCACGCTGAGCAAATACATAGGTTCAAGCAAGTTGGTCTACATAGGTTACGTATAGCGAAACAGGTCGTTACCCGTACCTATACTGCTTCCATACGGAACCAGTCGCGGGTACGAGACGATCTTGATTCGCTCGGGTTCGCAGCCAGTAAGCTCTGGAACGTCGGACGGTGGACGTGTAACCGGATTTGGGACGAAATCGGTCACATCCCGAACCACACCGAACTCACCGCGTACCTCAAAACCCACGAATGCTATGGTGACCTGCATTCGCAGTCAAGTCAGCGAGTCCTTCAAGAACTCGCTGAAGCGTTCAACGGCTGGTACGGTAAACGACAAAACGGAGATACACGAGCGAACCCGCCCGGCTACCGCAAACACGGCGACGAACACCCGCGTTCCACGGTCACATTCAAGCAGAAAGGCCTCAAACTCGACACTCAGTACGACCGTGTTCGACTCTCAAAAGGATCGAACCTGAAGGAGTACTGGTCGGACTTCGTCCTGTGTACGTACCAGACTCGCCCCGATATTGACCTCTCTGCCGTGGAGAACGTCCAACAAGTCAAGATTGTGTGGACCGGCGACGAGTGGGAACTACACTTCGTCTGTAAGGTCGAAATGGACGTGGCTGAAGCCCCCGGTGAGAAGACGGTCGGTGTTGACCTCGGTATCAACAACTTCGCCGCGCTCGCGTATGAAGACGGTCACAGCGAGTTGTACCCGCTGAACTGCTTGAAACAGGACGACTACTACTTCAGCAAGCGAATCACCCGGTGTGACGATTCGCATTCTGCGCAAGCCACGCGGCTGAACCAGAAGAAGTCGGCCCGTCGGACCCACTACTTCCACACCCTCTCGAAGCATATCGTCCAGCGGTGTGTTGACGAGGAAATTGGAACAATCGTGGTGGGCGATCTCTCCGGCGTCCGTGAGGATGAGGAGAACGGCGAGTCAAAGGACTGGGAGAAACACGGCAATCTTGACCTACACTCATGGGCGTTCGACCGGTTCACCGATCTCCTCGAATACAAAGCCGAGATGGAAGGCATCACGGTTGAGCAAGTGTCTGAGCGGGATACCTCGAAGTCGTGCTCGTGCTGTGGCCGGAAGTATGACGCGAACCGTGTTGAACGCGGACTGTACGTCTGCGATGAGTGCGGTACAGTGGCCAATGCGGATGTGAACGGTGCTGAGAACATTCGGCAGAAAGTATCTCCGAGTTCACCGAATCTCTCGGTGGATAGGAGTAACGGCTGGTTGACACAGCCATCGACGTTCTTGTTTGACAAGGAACCTGGTGCGTTCGCACCTCAAGAACAGGTAACGTCGTAAACCACAATATCCCAACCCAGCGGTGCGGTACCGTGGGAATCCTCGCGCTTCAGCGCGGGGAGGATGTCAAGAAGGGAGAACCCGCGGAGCGTACCCGCGCTCTCAATTGAGGGGCTCTGTTGAAATCCTCTAAATCTGATATAAACGGCGTGCTGAATAGAGGGCGCAAGTCGGTCACGACAGCTTCTCAGTCGATCCTCTCTCCACAGAATGTACGTAGCCAAACGACACGACCAATCAACTGGACTAGCGTGCTGACTTCGAGTTTTAATCGTCGGGATGTGTTGCACCGGTGGATTGTCTTCTGTGTGTCGACTGCCGCACACACTACTGTTGACCGTCTCGGAACCGGTTTCGAAGACGTGGTCCAACAACAAACGCGACGAGCAGTGCGGAGCTGATTCCAATAGCCAATCCGGCCGCGTCACCGAACAACGCACTGCCAGCGATCAGGGTCACGACGAAAACGACCGCCGCAATGAGCACGACCAGCCACCCACTCAGCTCCATAATAGCCCGCCCTTTTAGGCCTGCTACGAGTTCTTTGAGGAGACTCATATCTATCACTCAAAAAGTCACTGTAACAAGTTTTTTTGCTCGCGTCGCAAAGCGGTCTAGAGTTTCGAGTGGTGGTTGCGTAGACTACTCGGGCTGCTATCTCTAACGCTCTCAAATCACGTACACTTGGTGCACGCCATTCTAACGCAGTATTTTCAGTTGTACGAAGTGCTGTCGAGACGCTCAGCGGCAAACTCTAGAGGACTTTGCGACGCGACCAATCGATTGCTGAATCTAACCTCTATATTCAGCACGACCGCAAAAACATATCAACCTCTAAGGATTTCAACAGAGCCAATTGAGGGAAATAGATACTAATAATTACAGCTACACACGACGCTGACGGGTGGGAGGAAATGACGGCTGACTGTGTGATTCACGATGCGTTCGTTCTCACGGTGGACGAGCGAAATCGACTCTACGAGCGAGGAACGGTGCTCATCGAGGATGGCCGGATCACCGACGTGCGGTCATCTCGGGACGATGACGCGGAGTTAGCGGCCGACTTGGTCATCGACGGCGAAGGCAAACTCGTGATGCCAGGTCTCGTCAACGCGCACACCCATCTCGAACTGACGCCGCTGCTTGGCGCGTTCAGCGACCTCGACCTCATGGAAATGATGAGTGGGATGACCGCCATATTCGGCCACATCGCCGAGGGCGAGTACGACTACTTCGCCCGGGCGGGGTACGAACTCGCCGCACTGAACTTCCTCAGTGGTGGGGTCACGACCGTCAACTCGATGGACGTCCGTCCCGGCGGCGGCGCAGAAACGTTCGGCGAGGCGGGCCTGCGCGGATTCTTCGGGATGGCGCTCTCCGACCTCTTCTGGGACGTTTCCGTCGAAGAGCAGTTCGACCGCGCCCGCGAGTTCATCGATGAGTACCACGGCGCGTACGACGGCCGCATCCGGGCGACGATCAACCCCCACGACGACTGGTCATGTACCCGCGAACTGTGGGAACACACCGCCGAACTCGCTGACGAGTATCCCGACCTGCTCGTCCACACGCACCTGCTCGAACTGGAGGCGAGCAACACGATGGCGCGGTCGAATGGCGCCGAGGATTCGCTCGCCCTTCTCGATGACGTTGGCCTCTTGGACGACCGACTTGTAGCCGCGCACTTCCGGCTCGCCGACGACGAAGACATCCAACGGACTGCCGAAGCAGACGCGTCGGTCGCACACTGCCCGTCGATTTTCTGTTACTGGAACACGGGCGGCGACGTACAGTGGACGCCGGTGCCGGAACTCCGCGCCGCGGGCGTTGATGTCGGCCTGGGTATCGACGACCACTACTGGCACGACTCCTACAGTCTGTTCGGCGAGGCGAGGCAAGCCCGGCTCGCAGCAAACCTCAAGCGCTCGACCGGCCAGTACGACTCGATGGAGCTCGTACGAATGCTCACCATCGAAGGAGCAGAGGCACTCGGGGTCGGCGACGAGATCGGGAGCCTCGAACCCGGCAAGCGCGCCGACGTCATTCTGCTGGACGTCGAGAAGCCGAAATTCACCCCGCTGACCAACATCCCGGCGCAGGTGACTAACAACGCAGCGCCGGCTGATGTGGAGACGGTTATCGTGGACGGCGACGTACTGATGAAAGCCGGTGACGTGAAGACCATGGAAACTGATGCGGTGCGCGACCGCGTCGAGGCCGCGGTAGACCGTTTCGAGTCGGAGACGGAGTGGGAGCTAGGCATCGGTGAGAGTGAGCCACCGAGTACGATGAACGTCGCCCGCGACCTGCCAAAGCGCGGCCCCAGCCAGTTGCTCGGACGACTCGCGTTCCAGTCGCTCAGAGATAGATTGCCACTCTGATACGGACATTCGGGGAATGTTCGGCAACAGCCACTCTCAGTTGCTACCGATATTTGAGCTATTTTATGTGTAATAAATTGCCGCAATCACCGCGCGTTCGACGTCTCGGACGACGACGACGCGTTCGAGCGGGTCGCCTCCCGGCCCATGCCCGCGGGCGAGTCCCGGGTGCGGAACAACGCGATCATGGAGTTCGGCGGCGTCGCCTAGGGCAAGAAGCCCCGCTGCGACGAGGCCGGCTGCTCGTGTCGCGAGTGCTGTCACGCCTCCCGGACCTGGGACTTCACCGCGCCCGAACAGCCCGGCTTCGAGGGGAACCGCCGGCAGTTCCGCGGTCGGATCGTGCGCCTGCTCGGCGAGCACGACGAGATGGCGCCGGACGCGCTCGGCAACCGGATTCGGGTGGACTACGCGCCGGGCGGCGAACACGGCTGTGAGTGGTTCCGCGGGCTCGTCGACGACCTCGCGGACGACGCGCTGGTCCAAGCCGACGGGGGCGCCGTCGTCGTGTCGCTCCGTCGCTGAGACGCGTCGCGGCCGGCCCCGACCCGCCCCGCGAACCGTCACCCGTTTATTACGGGAGCCGGAAGGGAGAGACATGAGCGAGACCGTCGATTCGGACCTGTACACCCGCGCGAAGGCCCTCTTAGAGCCCGGCGACATCGAGCTGGTGGGCTGTATCGTCCACACGAATCTCGAGGGTGAGGAGGACCTAGAGATGCACGAGCTGACGGTCGCCGCCAACGAGGTCATCGCCGAGCACGCGGGCAAAGGCGAGACGTACATCGAGGCCGGCAACGACGACACGGACTTCTCGTCGAACCAGTTCCAAGGACTGACGCTCGACGACGAGGCGTTCGTCTGGGAGTGCCAGCAGCTCCTCCGCGACGGCACGTTCGACATCGTGTTCTACTACGAGGCGACCGTCGATCAGGAGGCGCTCGCGGGCGACCTCGTCGAGCTCGACGGCGTCGATCGCGTGACGCAGGTGCCCTGACGGGCGTCGACCCGACCGCCCGATCCCGATGAGCGACACCGTCCTGATCCCCGGCGGTCGCGACGTGCGCGCGACCCTTGATACGGCCGCGAGCGACGCCTCGGCCGACGCGCCGTCCGCGGATGCGGTCGTCGTCGCTTGCCCGCCGCATCCCCAGCAGCGCGGCCACCGAGGCGACGAGCGGCTGGTGGCCGTCTCCGACGCCGTGACCGACCGCGGCGTCGACTGCCTCCGCTTCGACTACGGCGACTGGGACGAGGGGTACGGCGAGACCACCGACGCGGACCGGGCGGTCGGCTGGGCGCGCGAGCGCTACGACCGCGTCGGGCTGTTCGGCTTCTCGTTCGGCGGCACGGTCGCGCTCGTCGCGGCCGCGTCGCGGCCCGAGCTGACGGGCGTCTGCGCGCTCGCGCCGACCGCCCGCCTGAACCCCGACACCGACGCGGTCGACGCGCTCGGAGAGATAGTCGACCGGGGCGTCCCGGTTCGCGTCCTGTACGCGACGCGGGACTCGACGGCGGACTGGGAGCCGGTGGTCGAACGTGCGACGGAACTGGGCGTCGAGACGGTCGCGTTCGAGTCCGACCACTTCTTCGTCGGGCGGAGCGGAAAGGTCGGCGAGGCGGTCGCGGCGTTCCTCGGGCCGCGGCTTCGCGACGGGTCGTAGCCGCGCTCGGAGCGGTTACTCGCTGCCGACCTTCGTCGTCACCCGGAACGTCTCCGGCGGGTTGACGATCCCGGCGACTGTCCCCATCGAGTGGACGACGGTAATGAGCGGCGCCAGCGGCACCGCGAGCGCCCAGCGGCGGTGGTCGTCGCCGTAGTACCGGACGCCGAGCAGGAACCAGCCCAGCGTACAGAGCGCCAGCCCCATCGACGCGGCGAAGAACAGCCCGCTGTGCGCGATGGTCACGCCCAGAAGCGACAACGGGACGACGAGCAGGGTGACGATCGGCGAGAGCGCCCACGCGTAGTTGCGGACCCTAGTCAACAGCTCGTAGCGCAGTGGGAGCATCGTCGACGCCCGGACGTTCCCGGCCGCCCAGCGGCGGCGCTGCTGGAGGATCTCGTACAGCGAGGGCGGCGCCTCGTTGCGGCAGACCGCGTCCGAGAGCGCGAACGTCACGTCGAGCTCGCGGAAGGCCGCCCAGACGAACGCGGTGTCCTCGACGAGCGTCTCACGGTCCCACGTGGTTTCGTCCTCCACCTCGCTGCGGACCGCGATGCCGCCGCCCCACGCGAACAGGGGAATCGAGAGGCGCGCGAACGCGCGCTGTTCGATCTGGACGCCCATCCGGTACATGTCCGCCAAGTAGCTGAGGTTCGACCCCGTGAGCCGGGGCTTCTCGCGGAGCTGAACGATGTCGGCGTCCGGGAGCCCGTCGAGCGACTCGACAACGCTGTCCTCGTCGAGGTAGAGGACGAACGCCTTCCCGCAGTCGAGCGACTGCCGTGCCCACTCCTGCGCGCGGCCCTTCCGGACCGCGTCGCACGTGAACGCCTCCGGGACGGCGTGGACCGTCGCGCCGGTCACGTCGACGGGCGACTCCGCGATCACGTGAACGTCGTCGAGCCCCTCCGGCAGGGAGTCGACGGTCTCCTGAACGACCTCGGCGGCGTCGACGGTCATGATGCGGACTTGGATCTCGTCGAGGCCGTACTCGTTCGGCGGCGTCTCGTGGCCCGCACCCACGACCGCCGCGAACACGAACCAGACGAGCGCGGTCGCGCCGAAGAGGAGCGTCACGCCCCAGAGCGCGAGCCCGAACAGCGACCCGAGTCCGCCGTCGGCGACGGCGGTGGTGACCGCCGCCTGCCCGGGAGCGCCGCCCGGGCCGGCGACGACGGTCGGTGCGAACAGCGTCGCGAGGCCGCCGACGACGAGCGCCAGCGTCACCGCGATCAGTGCGATGCGTTCGGTGTTCATCGTGGCCCCACCTCCCGCCCCGTGCCCTATGAACCGTCCAAACGCTACAGCGGGATTCGGCCGCGTTTCGGCCGAATTTACGCGTCAATTCCGTCCAACTCGAATAAATCGCCAGAACGCAGTGCTATGGTGTGTGTTAGTTGGTGACGCGTTATTGAAACGCACGAACTGCCGGTGCGCGCCGGCTCACGCCGCCCCGTCGTCGCGCGCGCACCGCAGGTCATCGATCAGTTCGGCCGCCATCCGCTGGCCGCGGGCCGGGTCGTACCCCTCCATCCGCAGGTGCGCCAGCGGGGCCACGTACGGGTTCCGCTCCCAGTGCGCCCACACCTCGGTGGCGCCGTCGGGCGCGGGGAACAGCCGGACGTGGACCTGCCAGTCGCCGGTGAGGCCCTCGGGCCGGTGGACGAAGCTACCGACCTCGTGGACGGCCTCCCCGTCGCGGTCGTACGCGTGGAAGTAGGCCCGGATGAGCTCGGAGAAGCCCTGCTCGGGGAGCTGCTCGCGGGTCTCAGCGGGGGTCGTCTGGAGCGTTCCGGCGTACTCGTCGGCCGGCGGCGGCAGCACTCGGACGTGATCGGGGGCGCCGTCGTCGGGCAGCAGCGCGAGCAGCTTCCCGACCGCGAGCCTGACGCGCCAGAAGCCGACGGCGCGGCCGACGAGGAAGACCGCGGGCGCGGCGAGCGAAAGGGCGGCGAGCGCGCGGACGAGCCGAGTCCGTCGACCTCCCGGCGGCATCGCGGTCAGTTGTATCCCCGCCAGCGGCGGCCACACTCCTTACACTTGAAAAAGCGCGTCGGCGGCTCGTCGGCGGCGCCGGTCTGTTTGATCGTGTACCACGCCTCGCCGTGGCCGCACTCGTCACAGACCACGTCGGTCGCGGTGGGCTTCCCCTCGAAGTTCGCGCCCTCCTCCGTCTCGATCACCTCGTCGCCGGTCTGTTCGGTGGTCGACTCGAACTCGGCGGCGAGCGCCTCGTCGCGTTCGGTCGTCGCGCCGCAGCCGTCGTTCTGACACACCATCTCCCCGTCGCGAGAGACCATCATCGAGCCGCAGTCGTCACAGAACTGCATATACGAGTATCGCATGGGGGCGAGCGGTTTAGGTTCGGGGGGTACGGTCGAATACGCCGCGTGGGGTGAGGCACGTGTCCCGGGGTCTCGGTGTCGTCGAGTGATCGACGGCGTATACCCCCAAAACCCCAGCTGCTCGATTATAAATAAACACCGTCGTGTCGTCGGTGAGTACCTCCAAAGCTCCAGCCGCGAGGGCGCCGCACGTTCGCTTCGGTCCTCAGTCGTTCGCTTCGCTCTCTCCTTGCGGTCCTTGCGTCACCTGCGGCGCCCTCGCGTGCCCCTTTGAGTCCCACCCCACACAGCACCGCGCCGCACCTCACGCCTCCCCGCCCTCGTCGGTCGCCGTCGCTTTGCTC
>P_A23_Liq_3_FmtDRAFT_1000141_pt1 | contig 15387 bp, 10 predicted proteins | sample PonA233FremontCA_FD_10237 | JGI IMG/M metagenome (IMG submission 10237)
CCGGGGAATGTCGACGGGGGCAGCAACGAATCGGAACCTTACCAGCAATACGTCACGGCTCGATCAATGGCTGAGTAAGCTCGGATATCTCGCCAATTACCGGAGCTTTGGGCAGAACTTCCCCGTCAAGTTTAGCGGACAACGGGAGGAGATCGCGTTTGAAGGCAGCGGCAGACTCTACGATATGTATCCTGGTGAAAAGAATGACCTTGGAGGCATGGTATCACTCCACGGAACCGACTATATCGTCGAAGACGTTCGTGGGACGCCGACACCGCTTACCGAAGTTGCGGTCTGTAATAATGAAGACTGTGACCGTCGGTTCCGGAGCTTCGACCCGAACGAAGCGGACTGTCCGCACTGTGAATCTCAACTGACCGTAACACAGATTCATGGTGTGTCATCGGTCGAGTGTACCGTCGCAAAAGGTGGGCGTAGTGGATACCGAACGCACTCAGAAATGTCCACGTATGTCCGTCCAACTGACGCCAAACGAGACCACGAGGAACGGTCGCTGTTCGGGCTTGACTGTGAGCTTGAGTATGGACAATTCGAACTGACTGATTTCGTATACGCCTTCGAGCGTGGCCATTCGTTGAGCGCATCCACAGAGATTCTCCGATCAGAGGCACTCATTGAAACCGACGGAGACGGCGGGGCGACCGATGGATTGTCCTGGCGACAGAAACTCGAAAAATCTCAAGAGGAGACATACCGACCCATCGGCCAGCAGCACCACACACAGGGACTCCGACTTCGGTTTGATCGGGATGCGATCGCAGAGCGGTTCGAACAAACCACCCATCCAACTGCGTCCTGGCCACAGTTGTTGACAAGCGTAGAACAAGCATTTGATCGGGCGATTCCCGTTGTCGTCAAATGTGACCGTTCAGATTACCGTGTGAAAGCCTCGATTACAGAAACCGCTGTCGAGGTCTATATCGTGGATGGGCGACAGGGCGGCAATGGGATCAGTTGGCACGTACATGAAAGTCTCGCTGACATCGCAGACCACGTTGTCGACGTCGCCGAATGTGATCGCTGCGTGGACTACTGTGACGAGTGTCTCTTGCTCTCACGAACGCCAAGTCACTATCTCGAAAACAACCTGCTTGACCATCGAACGTTGGTTGCAGTACTCAACGGGGAGAAACAGTGAGCCTGGAGACGATTCGGCGTCGCATCGACGGCGCAGATGTCGCCTTTATTCATGACCCGGAAGGGAACGTGCACTTCTGGAAGCTTCGATCCTTACCGTTGCTTACGTACCTCGGCGTTGAGCAGGCGACATATCCAACCTCATGGCGCCAACTCAAACATACCTATCAACACGACAGAGGAGGAAGGCAATACTCGTTTCCGGGATATGGGTACCACGTCATTGGTGGAATAGACCTCCCGCCATCAGAAGATCTCTGTGTCGTCACGACTAGCTACTATGAGAAACAAACCCGATTTACAATTAATGACCTCATCGACCGATACGCCCGTGGCGATGGGACTCTCTTTGTCGTAGCCGATGAACGACAATTTCAACCATCTGGTGGGCTCCGCCCTCTATATCAAGAACCGTTTTGCTCCCGGATCGGTCGGTTCGACCGGGTATACAATGCATTCGCGGAACACTATGAGGAGACAGGCTGGAACCTCCCATTACGTGACACAAGTAACCTGTTCATCCAAGATAATGCAAACCTATACGAACTCGTCGAGGGCGACTCGCTTGAATCGGCGACAGTGCTGTTCGAAGAACTCCCGGAGGCACCATATTTACCACTGTACAATACGTTCTCTGAAATATTCGCTCGACCAAATGAATTCGGTGTCTCGCCCTTGGAAAGTGAAGATACAATCGAGGCCTTCGGTGGATGGCTTCGCCGGCGAATTGAGTGGGACAAAGGAACCGCCGCCGACATCGCCCATGATCTAAATCGGTCAGTTTCGCTGGAAGGCACAACTTTTGACCCATCCTATGCTAAACGAAGTCCAAAATTGCAAAAAGCACGCGATGCAGTCAGCTCGCTTGATCCAAACGCGAGCCAAATCGAAGCACGATACCACGGTTGGCTGAAGAATCCACTATGAGTGAAACAGCACCATACATCCTGAATACGGTACAGACACCTGCCTCACTACAAACAGTCTATCGATCAATTCAACGAGGGCATACAACCAAAGAGTCGATTGTAGCTGATACGTCCCTCAGCGATGACCTCCGCAATCAAGGCATAAATGGACTTCGAGCTATCGGCTTAGTCGGAAGACAGGAACCAGACTACTATACAGTTGAGCTACCGTGGCAAACCGGAGATGAGGAGTTAGATTTCCGTCTCGGGGTGCTCCACAACCTCGCGATAGATGCGACGGAAACTGACTGGGGTCGACAATCGGTCGTATTGCTGAACTACCAATATTTACTACAGGAGGAACTGCAGGCGTTTGAGTCCGATGATGGATCGTTATATGAAACCATCAATCGCTATCACCGAAAACGAGGATACGTCCCACGATCACAGCAAGGAGAGATAGACCTTAACGAAAACAAGTTTATCAATTGGTCACGCCTCGCCGTCTACTTGGGACTTATTCACAAAGCAAACGGACGAACTCACACGGTGTATCCAGACCCGAAAGTGATTCATAAGTCAATAGAATTCGCCACTGATGCAGTAGGCAGCAACAATCGCATTACGATTTCCAATTATATCGATTGGGTGCGAGAGAATCTGATTCTCGTATCGCTGACGACCGATGGGAACGTGCCATCGCCACTTTCGAGGGTTCTTTTCAATTTGGTACGGACTGAGGATATCCGTATCGTAGAATCCGGTGACGCCGCTGCTATAGACCTGAATGGGGTCCCACGACGAACTGGGATCGATAAGGATGCAAATTCAATTGAGGTGCTTCCATGAACGAGATTAAGTCACCTGCTACGACTGACGTAGACCGTTGTCCGCATTTCGAAGAGGTCGAAGAGGAGACTCTCCGTCGACTGTTCAGCAAAGTTGCCGCAGTACGATCCGAAGATTACGAACTCTTCGACTTCACGCATCGATCGATGGAAGTCTTCCGTGGGACAGGTGCTGGCGGAGAAACTTGGAGTGAGGATCGTATCTATCAGGAGTTCTCTGAAGACCGTATCGGGAATTTTGCTGTAGTTATCGAGGGCGAAGTTGGTACCGGGAAGTCTGAACTTTGTGCGTATCTCTCTCATCAGCTTCGGTTGGAGGGGCGTCCGATGCTGCATATCGACAAGGACGATGACCTGATGTCAATTCTTTCCGAACGGATTCCCGAATTCTATCAAGCGCAATTTGGGGAAGAACTTCCCGGAGCATCGGATTTCAAGAACCTCCGTGATGATATCGTTGAGGTTCCACAAGTAGTGGCTGATACTGTAACTGGGAGTGCAATTCTTCGCCTTCGAAGGCAGGATTATGACGTCGCTCCCGGAGCCAACCAAGGAAACGAAATCCGTGATTACGTTGCCGAGAAATTACAACGCCTCGTTGAGCGGGGGGAATACGCACAAAAGATCCAGTTTGTAGGAATTAACGAGTATGAGCAACGAGAGGAACTCCAGATTTTCGAGGATGATATGGACACCAACAAAGCCGTTTCTGCATTCAATGATGCACTCTGGAATGTAATCCGCGACCAATATAACACCGCCTCGTTGGACGATGTCTTGGAGACAGTCGGCGAACGGTTCGAAGATACACGACCAGTCATTGTGTTTGAAGACTTCGCTATTGCAGCGATGGAGGCAGAGCGGCTCCGGAACTATATGGAACGCGACAAGTCTTCAGACAACTGGGATTTCGTCATTGCTGGTACTCGGGATTCCACTGAAGTGCTTCACACAAGAACTGCAGAGGATCGTTTCGAATTCTTCCAAACGAATGAGCAGGACTCTAATACGGTCTTATTCCTCGACGAAAATTCGGCTGTAGATTTCGTCCGTCCATATTTGGGGTATATCAAATCCCACGATGGGAGTGTGAGATACGACCGAAATACCGCGGATGGAACTCTCACACTTACGGAAGCACCGAGTGACTCTATCTGTGGACGGTGTGGCTTTTGTGAGGAATCCTTTAGAGATTTATTCCCCTTCAACCGTAGTTTTCTTCGACGGATCTACGCGGGGCTAGACGAAAGTCAGCAATCGCCGCGAGAATATATTATGACGATCTTCGATGTGCTACAGGAGTATCATGAGGGATATATTCAAGCTCCATCAGAATCTGAGACCCTTCGACCGCTTCATAATACAGTTTCTGTCGCCGATGAGGTGTATGAAGATGCAGAGGCCTTTGCTGATATCGCCAAATGGTACGGTCGAGAAGAAGGAGACTCGGTTGTAATTAACCGGAGGTTCATAGATGCGTTTGGGTATGAGACTGAGGACTTACCTGGAATGATTGATATCGGAAAAGAGGAAGTGACGATATCCTCGACAGGAACCGGTGAACCCGACGACCTGTGTCCCGAATGTGGGGCCGATTCCTGGGCGACGAATCCAGAAGGCGACCGAATTTGTTCGAATTGTGGCTACGGAGGAGGTAGAGGAAGTGGATTATCACCAACGGAACGCGAAATCAAAGAGCAAAAAGAAAAAATCGACTCATGGCTTGAGGATCCTGAGAAATACCTTGACACTGATCAATATATTCGACTGGCATTACGGGAGCTACTTGAGGAAGTCTCCGATGAGTTCAGACTCCTCGAAGGTACCTCACTTCGGTACATGCTCAGTAGCCAAAAATCACCCTTCGTGTACCCTGATTCGAATGAGGCACCACAAGACGATCAAATCATCATTGATCCACGCGATTTTCGTCGATCAGACCTCCGTCATTTGGTTGAGTTTGGGGTTCGAAGGGATATGTCTCCGCGGACAGCAGATTTCAACGAGCAGCTTGAACAGATTGGGACACAACTCACTGGCTATGCCGAAGAGTGGCGAAACCGTATCATCGAGACTCAATTGAATAGTGATGACGTGTTCTTCAAGCGGAACGCCGGATATGAGTTCACAGATTTCATTCTCGCTACATATGCGACGCTTACACTACTCGATGACCCATGGCAAGAGGTTACCGCCGAAAGCCTCAATGAAAAATACCAATCTGACGATGAATTTGATATCGATTCCAAACTCAAAATCGGTCTTGATGAGGTCTTAGGACATGACGAAATTCAAGAGATAGAGAAGGCAATGGACGATGCTGGGTATGTTGAAGATGTGCTTGGTTCGTTACTTGGAGTATCGGCGAGCACACTGGATGTGCCAGCAGTGCGTGACCGCCTAAGTCAGGCTCCACCGTATCAAGTCTTGGAACGACTTGGTCGACAGTACATCAATAACATTTCCGCGCGGGTCAGATTCAAATCAGGTCATAATGTCAATTCCTTAGCGGATGCCATGTACGATGTTCGAAGCGCACTGAGTGACGCATCCGATCACGGATATCAACAAGAGACGGTTGAATACGTTAGCAGAATGCTGGCAGGGATCGATGTGTCCGCAATCAACAACCGTTACAAGAAGCTCAAAACATACGACACGGTCGACCCTGATTTAACTGAACGACTCGGACAAGCTTGCACTCACAGCCAATCCACACTAGATGAGGCCGTCGACGCAGCGAAGCTCAGTCGACGACTGGCAAACGGTGACCCAATGTCTGATATTACCGCTGTACTGGCTAGTCTTAAGCTTGACAACAATCAGGCGGTCAATGACTTCCGTGCCGTTCCACTGCGGGGAGCCGGTGGGCCAGACCAACTGGGGAAGGAATTCACAGAGGTGAGTACTCATTATGCCGACTGAAGAATCTGATACTCCACCCAGCAACTTCGAGGAAAGCATCGAAGATATATACCAACAGTATCGCCACCGACAACTGGCATCGCGGCTAGAAGATATCGCTGAGACAATGGAGGAGACGATTTTGCAGCGGATTCTTGCTGAGAAGTTCCTACAGACTGAGTTCGCCATTGAAGAAGAGGCGAAACAGGCGGTTTCTGAGGCAAGAGACTATTTACAAGCTAGTGATTTTGATGCTCTTGGAAAACGAATTGACGAACTTGAACGAAAAGTCGATAATCAGAAACGGCGGGTTAGCAATGAGATCCAAGAGGCTCGCATTGAAATGCGAAGTCGGGTCGACGGAATGCAGCGGCTCAACAAGCGCGTTGAGCGAGTTAGTGAAGTCAAACTTGAGGCTGTTCATGAACTGCTTACGGATTGGGATTGGAAAGGCCAAGTCTACAAGAACCAAGACTGGGAATTTGAAACCCTCGAAGAACGTGCAGCGGAATACGGTGAGGACATGCGCAGATACTTCGAAGAGTGTCGTGAGGATATTTTCGGCCCATATGACGGAACTCCGCTCGAATCAATTGTCGACGGATTGCTCTCGGAGGATGATCTATACCTGGATACTCTCACTGATGAACAAGTCCAACAGCTCCGTGAATCTGATTTAGCGGATACTGTCGAGTTGAGACTTTCTTGAAGTTAGAATCTCCATCAGCCAAATTCGGCCTTGATTCGAAGAGCCGTTTGATCATCAAGACCATCGAGTGAACGCAACGTCTCCATGGATGCCTCGTTCAAATCTTCTTCCGAGTAATATCCCGCTTCGACAAGGGTCTTAGACTCTGCGTTTGTCGCACCACCAACACCCTTGAATCGATTTGGATCAGGCGTCGCTGGACCATCAGTCTCACCATTATTAGCAAAGGGGTGCCCACTATCTAATTGTTCAGACTCGATTACACGGAACGAGAGATCCCTAGTGCTACTTAGCGCATGTTTAGAACCGTCCTCACTTTCCCACCGTTTGAGCCGAACCTGATCAAGTCGAAGGATATCCCCCTCCAACACGTCGAATGCGATATTGTGCTTGCTCCAAATGGTTAATTTAAGCAAATCCTCAAATGGGGTCTTGACTTCTAAGACGGCCTGACGGCTGCTCCTGTCAATTTGCTGTTTTTGAACGATTTTAATACAGACGTTCGATAATCGTCCTTCCGGAACATCCTCTATGGGGTCGGCGAGTGGGTCGTTTATCGATGAGACCCAATCAAACTCCGGGGCAGGTGTTGGAGCTTGCTCTGTATCTCCAGATGCCTGATCAGTTTCATTGTCACCACTCGAAGCTTTTTGTGGCCCTTTGGAAACCTCCACATCGTATTCGGTAATTGCTGTGGAAGCAGCCTCCTCCCAAGTATCGAAATGGCTGAAAACCACTGAATTCGTCATGGACGTCTTTGCCTGAAACTGAGTCATACGTGGCCATTCGTCAGTCTCTGCAGCAATATCGGCAATTGTTTTCAACACTTCGTCTTTGCTGAACTCAGGTTCTTTCGGAGTCCCAGCATTATCTTCAAGCCGGGTTTCTGCTGCATCAACCGCGTCACTCCAAGAGTCGAAGTATCGATACGCTGGGGCTGGTGACATGATCCCGTGGTTGTTCATCTGGACAGTCGTGGGACGCCCATCAACCGTCTTACAGACATCTACGATGGCACTGATGACGTCATCTTTACTGTACTTTTTTTGAGGAGTACGCGAAGGAGATAGGTCTCCCTCCTCGGTTTCCTGAGGGTTTTCATCATGCAACACAGCGTCGACCGCGTCAGACCAAGTTTCGAATGCTGCCTCATAATTCTCAGGTTTAAACTTCCCATCTGCTCGCATCTTTCCCCGTGTAACCTGCCCGGAAATCCGAGTATCTAGTCTCCGCAATTCTTCACTGAGGGCCTCACGTGGGACATCTGCTGTTGCACCAGTGGAATTCTTCTCGATTTCACGACCCGCCTCATCTGGTGACTCATTGCTACCGTCCTCTGAATGCGGAGATAGTGCCACATCGATTACAGTCCCATCGCTCACTGCGACTTCGGTTTTGGTCGTGACGTATTTCGGATGTGAAATGGCAAGATCCACTTTTGATGTCACCATCGGGAGTGAGAGTTGACAACGGCCGGTCGCCGATGTTTCTCCGTCGGTATCGAAGGTAGACCCTGTGAGAGCAACTGTCGCACCACCAAGTGGTTCATCATCGATAGAAGTAACCAATACCTCAATGCTTATTTTCTCATCCGGTGAAATTTTGTTTTCACGACCTGTGTTGTGATGTCTCTGAGTCTCACTTTCCTCATTATCTTGGTCGTTAGGTTCTGAGGAGCCTTTTGTGGGGGTCGATACACTATCCTCCAGAACCCCTCCATTCACCTCTGGAGTAGCCTCGCGGGGCGGGCGAGCATCCACACTACTATCGGTATTTCCAGAACGGGCAGTCTCTCGTGGTTTTTCCCGACCTGTTATAGAAATATTTGATTCTGAATCAGCAGGTGAGTTAGTTATGATATAGTCTGCAATAGCATCAAGCTCAGGACCCTTCTTAACATACATATCGTAGGTTTCGGATTCGGTTTGAACGGAAATTCTGTTCTTTATATACCCTTTCGAGACTTCAACTTCGTTACAATCTGCTAAGGGAACAGAAAAGGTATCATCACCTTCAGATTTACCGACGACACAGAGAAGTCGAACGTCCGTTACACAGAGAGCGGTGCGAAAATCTGTGTCAGGAGTGTATGCTTCCTTTGTCTCTTCAGTTACAACAATCAGTCCCTTTGTGAGGTTTTGTAAGGTATACTGAACTTGTTCCCCAGAATCCAGGTAGTCATACAATGGACCGTTCTTGAAATATCCCGAAGATAGCAGTCCACCAGTTCCCGTTCCTTTGAGAAGAGACTCATCAACGTCACCCTCAGCCCGTTTTACCATTTTCTGCACGTCCATCTCTTAATTCACCTTATCAGCATCGAATCTTACTATGATTATCTTGCTACTACCCACCAAGCATTGAAAACGTATCGGTCGCATGCCATTCGAATATCGGATACAAAGGAGTCAGATCAAATTGGTCATCAGATTGCTGTATATCTCTCAATTGGTTGGCTACAATACAAATGAGAAATAATTTTTATCAGACAATTCATAATTGGGACAATATGTTGGTGAGTCACCGACAGCGTCAGTTCCAAGACGATTGACAGGGATACACTTTTGCCACTACAAGATCGATACGAACCAAATGTCGTCGCTCCTTGTACAATCATGCTCAGCGACTAAGAATGAGGTGCCTGAACCAGTTCCAGCCCTCGAACTTTATGATGGTTACTTCTTCAGAATTATTAAAAAAGCGATAAGAGAGCAAGACTTTCGCTCAGACCTTGATATGAGAATTTTGTCTGCCAAATATGGGATTGTCGACCCGAATGAACAAATTGAGTATTACGATCAGCGAATGACTACTGATAGGGCCAACGAACTACGGTCATCTGTAGCCACGTCTCTTTCTACTATAGTCACTAAGAACGACTATGATAGAATCATTGTCAACACCAGCGAAACCTACATAGAAGCTCTCGAAAAATTCCTGCAACGTTCGGATATAAAAGTGAGCAAAATCGATGGCGACGGTATCGGGACAAAGGGAAAATTGCTGAAAGAGTTCGTTCGTGGAGAAACAGAAATTGGGGTGACAGCGTAATGCCCAGTTCATCGGGCCGTCTCGAGAATTCGACGTTCGATATAACTAGCAAAGCTGGCAGTGCACGCCGAGGGGTATTGAGAATCAATAATACAAAGTTAGAAACCCCAAACCTTCTTCCGGTCGTCAATTTCTACGCCGGTGGAACCGCTTCGAGTCTCTATGGTGGCGGCATACATAGAACAATGAAGGAATTCATGAATGGAGATGAAGAAATCAATGGAGGAGATTACGACCGCTATTTTGATGGCATCATGACCTCTGTCAGCTCCCTAACTGATTATGGTATTTCGAAGGAGCGATTTGAGGACTACATCGACGATCCGATCAAGCAAAGAGATGTATTCGATTTTGACGGAACGCTCTTCGTTGATTCTGGGGGCTTCAAATTCCTCGGTGATCGAACGCTCGACGGCAGTGATTTTGAAATGGAAGTTGATCAGGAGGCAATTATCGAGATACAGCAGCATCTCGGTGCAGATATTCTTGTAAATTTAGACCGACCGATCGCCCCTGATGATGATTACGAAACCAGGGTTGAGAAGGCTCAGTTGACCGCTAAAAACGTTGATCAATTCTTGAACCTGACAGATCGTACGTCCCATACACGATATCTCACAGTGCATGGCTACAACTACTCGATGCTTGATACTTTTCTCACCGAAATCGAGAATGAGATCGGCCGCAACCGTGTTCACCGGGAGTTCGATGGTGTTGCACTCGGGAGCCTCGTCCCCCTCAAAGATGATAAAGAAAAGCTAATTACCGCTGTAAGTGACTGCCGAGAAGTGCTGAATGACTGGGGGTTCGATGACCTACCACTGCACGTGCTGGGTATCTCCTCAAGTGCGATTCCCGTATTGGCAGCAGTCGGAGCAGACACGTTTGACTCCTCAACATACCTCCACGCAGCAATCAACGGAAAATACCATACCACGCTGTACAATACGAAGCCGATAGACGAAGTTGATTTTGCAGAGTGTGAGTGTCCTGTGTGTAGTGATAGTGAGTTGGTGAACCGAATGCAGGGTGACGCCGAGTATCAAAAAGACATGCTTGGAGCTGTCGCAATGCATAATTTGATTGTTCAAAAAGAAGAGATTGAGTGCATTAGAGAAGCGATCGATAAATCCGGCAAAGAACCGTTGATAGAGTATCTAGAACAGTCATTGGGTCGGGACAAGTCAATGCGGCCACACGCACACCGTGTTGTAAATGAATCCCTTGGAGGATACTTCTAATGGCAACCACGAAAACACCGAAAGTCAATGAAGTCAACGAATTTCTAGAAATCGCCAGTGACTTCGAGGATCCCCTGGAGGTCATTCGAGAATCACTATCTAACAGCTACGACGCCGGCGCAACGGAGGTTGAAATTACGATCCGAGACCGTCCGATGGGTTCGGAGATTATTATCGAGGACAACGGTGAAGGAATGGATTATGAAGACCTCGAATCATTCTTCGACCTCGGGAATTCAACAAAACGTGGCCGGGGCGATGGCTCTATCGGTTACAAAGGTCATGGGACGAAAATATTCTACAAGAGCGAAGAAGTCCTGGTGAATACTGCACACGGAGGCGTTAATCTCAGGGCTCAGATGGAGCAGCCTTGGGAGAAGCTCAATAACCGTATCATGCCAGAGTATGAGGTCAGGGAAAGCACTATCAAGGAAGGAAATCCCGGAACGCACATCCGGATTACTGGTTTCAAATCCGGGCAGGGTTTTTCACCGTCGACGTTGACATATAACAAGATAGAACACTATCTGAAGTGGAAGACATTGGCTGGGTCAACAGCCCACTTCTTCACGGAAGACTTCCACGAAATGGAGATCACCATCACACTGGGTGACGAGATTGACGATACAAAAGATGAACTCGTGATGGATAATAAGCTAGAATTCCCAGAAGAACAGCTAGAGCCTGGCTCTGGACGATTCCCCGAATCCAGGATGTGCAAGCACTACGGGCGGCAAGAGTTGTCTGTTGAAACTGAAGATGGAGAAGAAACGACGATAGAGGTAGTCGGGATGATTGGGGGGAAAGAGGCTCGTAACGAACTCCCCACCTACGGGAAGCACTCAGCCCAATTTGGCATCTGGCTTGCAAAAGACTACATCAAAGTAGAGCGGCTAAACGATGCGATATCTCACGATAATGAGTTCTTACACTTCTTTTTCATTGCGAACTGCCAGGAGTTGGAACTCTCTGCTAACCGCGAGAAAATTCGCAACAAGTCGAGTCATATCTTCCAAGCGATCAAAGAGGAGTTGAGCCACTATCTCTCGAAAATAGCATCAGACCCGTGGTTCAAGGATTATCTTGAGGAGCGGAGGAAAGCAAATCTTTCGCGATTGGCAGAGTCCCAGCAATCCTCCGTCGAACAACGACAGCAGCGAATTAACGATAGAGAGGAATTTACTCCGTCCAATGCCTCTGAAGTCTTAGTCGGTCTCGAACGATCGAACCGGAATGATGAACAGCCTGAGATTACAGTCGAAGATTATGACCCTGAGGCAGATGTCAATGCGCTTGTAAGCCTCCATGGGTCACTGTATGCTAGCTCAATCCATCGAAGCCTGACTGACCACTTCGAGGCAGACAAACCACTCGAGAGTATTGACAAGATTATCTGTTGGTCATACGGGGATCGAGACCAATTGAATGAGCTTGAGCGCCATGGCTACCATGGCGGCGAAATCTCATTTGATCTCGATACAGGCCAACTTACCTATCGGAATGGCAGAAAGCATAACATCCATCTTGTAAGCGTCCGCGACCGATACTGAAGTCGACTGACGACACGGCTCGCAACGACCGACTTTATCAAACGCCATCGCTAAGGCAAATTCAGAAATGGCATCGTTCGAGACAACGTCTTCTAACGCCGAGGGTGAGGCTCGACGGGGAAAACTGCAGACGCCTCACGGTACCATCGAGACCCCTGCTTTCTTCCCGGTTGTCAATTTTATCGGCGGTCCAAGTGTGGAATCCGGTGGAATATGGAGTCGTCTCCGCAACCACCTATTCGGCGATTCAGAGTTCCAAGGGGCAATGTTTCAAGCGATGAGTTTTCTCGATTTTAATATCTCTCCTGATAACCTCGATTGGTGGCGGGAAAAACCGCTTCACGATCATTTCAACGACCACAACCCAGTCAATGATGGGGACGACCCAGATAGTTTTACCAAACCACTGTTTGTCGACTCTGGCGGGTTTAAGCTCCTTAACTCGGATACCTTCGGAGACTCACCTGAAGAAGGTGGAGATAATAACGACTGGTCTATCTATACGAATCCAGAGAGTATTCTCGATCTACAACTTGACTATGGGGCCGACATCATCGCGACACTGGATTATCCAATCCCTCCGAACCTCAAAGATGAAGAAAAGACACAACGGATGGAGGATAGTATCGATAGCGCGATTCGATGCCTCGAACTTCTCGAAGAGGAAGAAAATCCACCGGCTGTCTACGTCGCGATTCATGGCCACGATTACGAGACTATCAACTGGTACGTGGGGACGTTTCTTGATCGAGCCGAACATGTAAATAAATCTTTTGAGGGGTTCGCCGTCGGGTCGCTTGTCCCATATCGGACGAACGTCGAAACGCTCGTCGACATCGTTCAGGGTGCAAAAGATGCAATTCCGAATGACCGAATTGACGACCTCGGACTTCATCTGTTCGGTATTAGCGGTAAGTTCACTGCATTACTCGCCCTATTGGGGGCTGACTCATTTGACTCCTCAACCTACATTCGGGCTGCCCAATACAGGAAAATCATCAACCGCGAAATCGGGGTCGATGATGAGAAAATTGCCAGGCAGCCGAATGCAGAGGGGTATGACTTAGGCGATTTCGGTGTTGAAGTCAAGCGGACGGCCGATGCTCGATGGGCGGCAGATTGGACGAAATTCACTGCTGATCAATTACCGGATGATTGGGCCTGTACGTGTCCTGCTTGTACGGAGCTTCGGGAGATAGGCCTTGAGCAGATGCGGAACACCCTCTTCGAGAGCGATTCATACGATCAAAGTGGTAATTTCATGAAGAGTGACTTCTACGCACTCATGGGCTATCACAACTTCCACGTGTATCAGGATGAGATGAAATACGTCCGTGATTTGATCGATGAGGGTGAGGGGGCCCTGCTTGAGTACATTGCAAAGATGGCTCGAAACGACGTGGGGGATGTGAAGAAGGCACTCAAGCGTGCGACCATCCGTGATAGAGAACTTGCAGAAAATCTTCGTGAAAGAGGATATAGCCGCCTCGTGGCAGACCAGAGTGATGGCGAACAGGAACGGCTTGACGTCAACCTCCCTGTTGAAAGTCATAAAATCTCGCTCGAATACACACCAGATGATTTCAATGTCCTCGAACGAAGCGAATACGCCCCCGACGATGAACGGATCCTCCTGTTCATTCCCTGCAGTCAGATGAAGCCCTACTCAAATTCACGAACACATCAGGTCGTCGAAGATGCGACCGCCGAATGGAACGACAATATCCATAAAGTGACAGTTTCAGGGATGTATGGGCCAGTCCCCAAGGAATTCGAACACGAACTCCCTGTCAAAGCCTATGAGTACGTTTTGACAGACGTAGAGGAGAACCGGCAACAACTCATTGTCGACCGGCTCGTATCGTATTTAGAACAACATGGGGGGGACTTCGATGCCATCGTGGGGTATGCCACGAGCAAAACCTATCGAACGGTTATCGAGAAGGCCTTTGAGGAATACGGTGACGGGGAAATACTCCCCCGCAATCCAAAGATGCGGTCTCTTACAGAGCATTTCCGTAATACGAATCTACAGGAATTGGCTCATCATATTGACGGTGAGTTGACGGCGGCCGATCAACAGTGAATAGCCTCGGGTGCTCGGAGACAGCACCCTAAGATTGGGTATTGTTTAATCGCCCGGGCTGTGACCCACCGGTTGCTGTGTTGGGGGTGAAACTAACTTGGCTCTTCTAAGCGTTCAGATTGTTCCGGCTGCTGAACAAATGAATGTCATAATTCTGGGGTGGATTTATTCATCTTGATTCATTGCCTGAAAGCATGATATCAGAGAAACTCACGACAGTGCCTACAGACACACCAGGTGTCTACTGTATGCATGATCTCGATGGAAAACCAGCGTATGCCGGACAAACCAGTAAACTCCGAAGTCGACTTAGGCAGCATTTTATTCGACAAGATTCGAGTGTTGTTAGTTACGGACGACTCGATATCTGGGATATCGCCAGCGTTGACTGGTGGATAACGTCTGATACAGATCAGGCAGAGAAAGCATTACTCTCAAAGTATCAACCCTACCTCAATTTCGAGGCAGAAATTGCTGCACCAACTGAAACGAGTGTGATTGATTTTGGGAAGCCAGATGGGACAATTGAACTGGTCTCGAAGGAAGAGTTAGAGTTCAGATCCGAACCATATCATCGCTCGAAACAAAAATTGGAGCATCTTCTTCGGATGATCGATAAGATACAAATAGCGGGGCACAGCGAGGCTACGAAAAAAACACTCTACGAACATCAGCGAATATTGGCAGAGAACATCACAAAATTTCTTGATGTCGAACCTCAGGAACAAAGTAGTACCATCAGTGATTTCTCGGAGTAAACCGCCTGGGTAGTGCTTTGATCCAGTCGTTATATTAATTCGTGCTCGCCCGCGTCGGAAGGCACCCATTCAACATTGATCAGATTCTCATGGATCGAGGCGCCTTCGTGGGGATTCTTCGCCAGACAGCACCGCAAGTTTTCCCAGTCTTCACAGTGACGAAAGGTACTTGGC
>P_A23_Liq_3_FmtDRAFT_1000145_pt1 | contig 15239 bp, 16 predicted proteins | sample PonA233FremontCA_FD_10237 | JGI IMG/M metagenome (IMG submission 10237)
GGTAGTCGGCGGCTGCGTCGTGGTCGACATCCCGGTCGCCACCGGTGTTGCGGTCGTCCGCGCCGCCGAGAATCCGGTCGACGATGGCGACGGCCGCGGAGATGCCGGTCGCATACTGGTAGACATAGAAGTTGTAGTAGAAGTGTGGGATCCGCTGCCACTCGCGTTGAATCCGATCGTCGAGAGCCGCCGGCTCGTAGTAGTCGCTTTTGAGCCCCCGGTACAGCTCATCGAAGACATCCGGCGTCAGCGGCTCGTCGTTTTCGGCGTGTTCGTGAATCTGCTGTTCGAACTCCGCGAACATGGTCTGCCGGTAGAGCGTCGAGCGGAACCGTTCGAGGTATTCGTCGAGGACGTGCAAGCGGAGTTCGTCGTCATCGACAGTCTCCAAGAGGTGCTGTGTGAGCAGTGTCTCGTTGACCGTCGAGGCAACCTCGGCGACAAAGATCTCATACCCCGCGTCGTGCCACGGCTGGGCCTCCTGTGCCAGCTCCGAGTGCATCGAGTGGCCCAGCTCGTGGGCCAGCGTGAACATCGACGAGATGTCGTCCTGATAGTTCATCAGGATGAACGGCTGGGTATCGTAGGTGCCCGAGGAGAACGCGCCGGATCGCTTGCCGCGGTTCTCGTAGACGTCGACCCACCGGCTGTCCAACCCCTCGGCGAGTCGGCCCTGATAGGCCTCGCCAAGCGGTGCGACCGCCTCGGTGATCCACTCTTTGGCCTGCTCGTATTCGACATCCGGCCCCTCGCCGCCGGTGATCGAGGTGTAGAGATCCCACATCTGCAGGTCGTCGACGCCGAGGGCATCGCGTTTGAGTTCGGCGTGCCGGTGGAGGTAGTCGACGTTGTCGTGAACCGTCTCGACGAGCGTGTCGTAAACTTCGACCGGGACGTTCGGGCCATCGAGGGCGGCCTCCCGGGCCGTCTCGTAGTTGCGAGCACGGGCGACCTTTACGTCCTTGCGAACCTGCTTTTTCAGCGACGTGCCGACGGTNTTGCGGACGGTTTCCCACTCGTCGTAGTAGGCCTCATGCACGCGCTGGCGAAAGGCGCGATTTTCGTGTTTTTGGAGCGTCGTAAAGTTGGCCTGACTGATCTCGATTTCCTCGCCGTCGGGGTCTTCGACGGTCGGAAACTCCATGTCTGCGTTCGACAGCATGGAGTAGATATCGCTCGGCGACGACGTGACCTCGCCCAACTCCGCCAGCAGCTCCTCGACCTCCGTCGAGCGGGTGTGGGGTTTCGCGCGCATCACGTCGTCAAAGAACTGCTCGTAGTCGGCGAGGGCTGGTTCCTCGTGAATGAACGCCTCGATGTCGCTCTCGGTCAGCTCCTGGAGTTCGGGTTCGATGTAGGAGGTCACGCTGGAGGCCTCCGAGGAAAGGGCCTCGGCCTTCCCCGAGAGGGCTTGATACTCCTGGTTTCGGGTATCCTCGCTGGCCCGAAGGTTCGCGTAGACCGACAGCTGGGCCACCTCGCGCATGAGCTCCTCGCGAAGTTGTAGCAGCTCCAACAGCGTCTCGGGGCTCTCGGTCACCCGACCCTCGTAGGCGGCCAGCTCCTCGATCCGCCCCGAGATCGTCTCGAAGTGGTCGGCCCACGCGTCGTCGGACGCAAAGATCGAATCCAGCTTCCATTTGTGTTGCTCGTCGATTTCACCGCGCTCGGGCACCGTACTCATACAGGATGGTGGGCGACAGCGCGTCTAAAGCTTGTCCTCCGGCTCGCCTTCGGCGGCAAGCCGGTCGACAAGCGCGGAACTGACGCGGTAGCCGGCCAGGGCGTCAACCGCGCGCTCACCGAAGGCCGACACGCCGCTTGCCGCCGCTCTGGGGTCGCGGTCGAACTCGACACCCGGGTACGCCACGCGCGACATCACCAGCGGCTCGGGTGGCGCGGCCGGCGGTCGTGGGTCGACCGGCTCGTCGTCAAGAAGTGCGTCGATCCACCCAAGCGGCTGCTGGCCGCGACCGACAGCGTGGACAACGGCAACAAGCCGGCGAACGAGCTGGCGGGCAAACCCACCGGCCGTGGTCGAGATCACCAACACGTCGCCGTCGCGCTCAAAGCCGGTTGTGAGGTCGCGCTCGGTGCCGGCGTCGTCGGGCGTCAGATTGTGGAAATCGTGGCGGCCAGCAAGCGCGTCGAGTGCGGCGGCAACACGGTCGTCGTCGATAGCAGGGCGGTCATCAAGCGTGCGGTCGCCGACCGTGGGGGTATCGTCGCTGTCAGTATCGGTCGCGCGTGGCGCGTAGAGATAATAGACGTACTCGCGTCGGGCCGCGTCGTGGGTTGCATGGAAATCGTCGGCAACATCGGCACTCGCCCACGCCCGGATCGTCGCCGGGAGCTCGCTGTTGAGTGCGCGCGGTGTCAGCCAGTCGGGACACTCGAAGGCGACCGTTTGGGCGATCGCGGAGACGCCGGCATCGGTGCGGCCTGCGGCGGCGTAGCCGGTGGGTTTGTGGGCGTCGGGCGGCAGGATCGACAGCGCGCCAAGCGCGTCGAACAGCGCGCCCTCAACGGTCGGGACGCTCGGCTGCCGCTGGAAACCGTAGAACGGCCGGCCGTCGTAGGCGAGGCGGAACGCACGCATCGGCTGTACTCGCGGCGGGGTAGTAAAAACAGTTCACCTCCGCGGCAACGGCTCATGTCGGATGCTTCTCGGAGCCGGAAGGTTCAATGCGATTTGTAAGGAATTCTTACGTAGTTGATGAGCACAGACAAACCGGAAATCACGACAGTCACCTCGAAAGGCCAGATCACGATTCCGAGCCGCCTGCGCGAGGAATTCGGCTTCGAACAGGGGACGAAGCTCATGGTCGTCCCGACCGAACACGGACTCGTGTTGAAGCGACTTGATCTCCCCTCCGTCGAGGAGTTCGAAAAGCGAGTCGCCGACCGTGAGGAGGGAGTCAATCTCTCGATGGACGAGATTAGCGAACTAGTTCACAGGGCGAGAGACGAGGAATGAAGGCGGTACTCGATACGAACGTCCTGATCTCGGGGATTATCGCAACCGGCGTCCCACACGAAATCCTCCTCAGGGGATTCACCGACGAGTTCGAGATGGTCGTCTCCGTCGAGACGCTTCGTGAGCTTCGACAAACGCTCCACAGGTATCCGGAGCGGTTCGATATGACCGCCGACGAGATCCAAGCCGAGGTCGAAACGATCCGGTATTTCGCCACGTTCGTCGACCCAGCTACCGATATCACTGCTGTTGACGACGACCCCGATGACGACAAATTCCTCGAAGCAGCCGTCACAGCCGAGGTCGACTATCTTGTCTCCGGCGACAGCCATCTCCGTGAGTTGGGTTCGTTCCGCGGGGTCGATATTATCGAACCGCGAGCCTTCTACGAGCGTCTTAACAAGTCGGACGAATAGCTGTCGCTCCATGGTTACTGCGGGTTGAGAGGAGTAAGCCCCCTTCTGTTTCGACCCGACATTCGGCTAAGCGGCCGCGTCGTGTTCGGACTACCTCGGCGGCCGGCCGACCACGCGGCGTGGGCGACCGCCCGCCTGACGCGACCTTGCACCGGTGAGGATTCGCCGTTCCATCCGTTCCTGTCCGTCTGTGCGGCGAAACGCCGCACCCTCTGTGGATTAACTCCCTTCCCTTACGGGTTGGTTCGCACACATCATCGGTCGGGACAGGGGGTCTCGTTGCTGTTCCAGCGCCAGCCGTCTCCGACTCCGGGCTTGCGCCCGGTCACCTGTCCGAACGGTGGGGGGACTTTCCTCATGGGGTGGATGCCAGCCGGCAGCAGGTGCCAGCCGACACCGATCCCACGGGGATCGGGCTCTCTCTACCCGATCGATATGCGCTAAGCGGTCGGATAAACGGTTCGGTGCGGTCGATGCCCCGGTTTTTCCGCAACGAATGGGAAGAATTGAAGTCAGCAGCCCTCATGTGTGTCTCTATGTCCGAGGCCCAGACCGTTCAGCTGAGTTACGATGACGGTGCACGAGCGGTCGAACTTGCACGGGAAGCAGTCGAATCGTACGTTCTGCACGGCCAGCGCGAACATCCCGGAAGCATGCGTGATGCCTTCTACGCCCGAACCGGTGCCTTCGTCCGCATTCAGTCAACGCGTGGACGCGGACAGCTTCGCGGCTGTGCCGGGGCCTATCGCACCGACGACCAGCTCGGCCACGCCATCGTCGACGCGGCGATTCAGGCCGCCTCGGGGGATTCGGCGGGCTCGGAGATCGGCGCAAAGGAACTCGACGACCTCTCGATCTCGGTCTGTGTCGTCAGCAATACACTCCTGACAAACGATCCCATCGAGGATATCGAGCTCGGTATCCACGGCGTTGCCCTCGATACCGGCAACGACCACGCGTGGCTCTACCCGACACTCCCGGTCGAGCAAAACTGGAGCAAACAAAAGTATCTCTCCTTGGTATGTAAGAAAGCGAACGTCTCCCCGGTTGCCTGGCAGGACGACGACACGATGATTACTCTTTTCGAAGGCCAAGTCTTCCGCGAGCGACCCGACGGCGGTAGCGTCGAAGCCCTCTGATCCGACGCGACGTGCTACACTCGGTCTGTCCGACCAAACTCGACCAGCGACGCGTCGCGTGCCGCCCGTTCGGTTGCCGCCGACAACGAGAGATCGATCTCGTCGACAACGTCGCCATCGCGGAGCAACGGCTCCAACAGAGCCTCGCTGTCTGCGGGCGGGTCAGTCGATCGGAGCCCAACATGGTGGCCGCCGTCGGGCGTTCGATACACCGATTTAACACCCGAGAGCTTCCCGCGTTTGGCGATCGGCTCGCCGTCGACAGCGACGATATCAAGCGCGAAATCGACGGGATCGGCGTTCGAGATCGCACTCCCGACACCGAACCCGTCTGCGACATCCCGAAGCGCGCGGAGGTCGTCGACGCCAAGGCCGCCGCTAACGAAGAGATCCACATCCTCGTGGCCGGCGGCGTCGAGTTCCCACCGCACCTCGCGGATAATGTGTCGGAAGTCGCCGCGACGGGAGCCGGTTGTATCGAGTCGTACCCCATCGAGGCCGTCGCCGAGGGTGTCGGCGGCCCGCAACACTTCGTCGACCTCATCGCTGAACGTGTCACAGAGCGCGACGCGTTGGGTGTCATCGCCGACGGCAGCATCGAAGGCCCGCCATGCAGCCTCCTGCTCGCCGCGACCGAAACACAGCAACAACGCGTGCGGCATCGTCCCGCTGGCCTCACGATCGATAACGTCGCCAGCAGCGATATGCGAAAAGCCGTCGAGACCGGCCAGCAGCGCGGATCGCTCAACGACCGCGGCGATCGAGGGGTGGACGTGGCGCGCACCAAACGAGAGCACGGGTAGGTTGGGAGCAGCCGCCCGAATCTGCCGGGCGGCGGTGGCGATCCCCGACGCATGAGAGAGAAACCCGAGCAGTGCGGTTTCCAGCCGAGCAAATTCGAGATACGACCCCTCGATCCGCATGACCGGCCCGCCGTCGAAGTATCGGCCGGGCGGGATCACGTCGACATCGACCGCGCGGTCGGCCAGCAGCGCGGCGGCATCCTTGATGCCTGCAAGAAGTTCGAACGCCCCGGTCGGAAACTGATCGGCGGTCACCTCCGCGACAACGTGGGGGTTGCGGTTGGCGTGGTCAAGGGCGGTTTCGGTGCGCTCGAAGTAGGCGTCGGTTGCCCGCCCGCGCTGGATCGCGTCGGGGCCGACGATATCGAAGGCGTGGTCGGTCATGACTCGGTTTTGACGGCGGTCATAAAAAGCTCGGTGGCCCACAGGGCGAGCTATCGGTCACCGCGGGCGATAGCAGCCCACGCGAACCCCCACCCGACAGCGAGAACGGCGAAAAGCGCGCCACCGACACCGAAGCCGGGTGTTTGATCGGTTGTCGCCGTCGGTGTGAGCCCGGGGGCGAGCTCGGTCAGCCCGTCGGGCGTTGGCGCGTGGACGATCCGAACGTGGGTGCCATCACGGTCGATCCCGTAGGCCCCGGCGAATGGATCATCGGTGAGGCGGTAGCTGCCGGCCGTGAGTTCGGTCGCGTTGCGCGCGGTCAGAATCGCCCGGTAGGCGCGGTCGAACTCGGCGGCATCATCCGGCGTTTCCCACTCGGTCGTCCAGACGTAGCCGTCATCGTCGCCGCGGCGGTAGGGGACGAGGGCGTCGCCGGCCCACCCCTCGGCGGGCGGTGCGGTGTAGGTTCGGCCGTCGTAGTCGCCCTCGGATCGATACAGGGTTGCCGGATCGACGGTGTCGGCACCGACGGTCGTCGCCTGATACCAAAACATCACAAAGATCGACGCCTCGCCGGCGACCTCCGTTCCGTTACGACCCAGATCGGTGTACCGCTGCCAGCCGGCGGTCGCCGTCGACGGCGGGTCGATCGGTCGAGAGTCGATCGGCTCACGATGAATAAGCTCGCGTGTTGTCGTCGGGGGGTCGGCCATGCGTTCGTCGACGCCGTCCCATCCCTCGGTAGAGACGATCTCGTGAACGTAGCCCGGGCCGTCAGAGTACGGCTGGAGGACGACCGTCAGAATCCCGCGGTTGCTCGTCCCGCTGTCGCCGCTGGTCGGCGCGGCGCGCTGACACGCCCAGCGGTCGGCCTCACAGCGTTGCCTGTACAGGGTCTCGATGTAGCCGGCTTCGCCCTCGTAGAGTCCGGTGACAGCCAGGTCGGCATCCTGTGTCTCACCGCGGAACCGCGGGCTGGTGAGGTTGTGGCGTTGATCCTGTAAGGCGTGGGTTAGCTCGTGGATCAGTGTTGCCTCGCTGACCCGNGGGGCCGCAGGGTCGTCGGTGACGATAACGATCTCATCCCGTGTCGGGCTGTAAAGTCCGTTGACCGAGCCGGTTAGCGTCTCGGTGATCGCGGTCTGGGTGCTGGTGTTGTCGCCGACGATGAACAGGGCCTTCCAGACCTGATCGTTCCAGCGGGTGTAGCGTGGATCGGCGTCGGTCGCGCCCAACTCATCGCGGCCGAAGGTCTCGCTGTCGACAACCCGGATCGGCACCGATTCGGTGAACGATTCGCCGCGAAGGTATTCGACACGCGCCATCGATCGGGCGAGCAGCCGATCGCGCTCGGCGGCATCCAGCCCGTCGACCTGCGAGACATTGATCGGGTCGTCGTGACAGATCCCATCGACACAGCCGAGGCTCGTGTTTGCCGCCGCGGTGGTTGTCGTCGGTGATGCGGATGAGGTCGGCGATATCGATAGGGTCGGCGATGCCGACGAGGTTGGCACCGACGCGGCTGTCGCTGTTGCCGGAGCAAGAACGGCAAGCGCGAGAATCACAAGCGCGACGATCAGCAGCGACCGACCGCGGGAATCCATACCGAGCACAGACGATCCGGCCCCAAGAGCGTTACTGGGTGGCAAAATCCCGGCGCATGGCGATCTTGAACCACGGACACAGCCGGAGTTGGCGGTACCACTCGGGATGATCGTGGAGGTGATCGTAGTCGGCCCACAGCAGGCCGGCGATCTCCCCCTCGTCGGGATCAAGCGTCGTGTCGGTGAGGGTGACCTGAAGCACCGCACAGACCTCCCACTCAACGCCGGCGTTCTCGTAGTAGCGTTTGTACTCAAACCGGTCGGTGAGTTCAACCTCGCCGTACTGGTCGGGCGTGATCCCCAACTCCTCTTCGAGTCGCTGGATCGTCGCATCGACCTGACTTTGCCCCTCGATCGGGTGGGAGGCGACGGTGCCGTCCCAGTGAGTATCCCAGAGCCGCTTGTCGGGGCTGCGCTGGGCGAGCAGGATGCGGCCGTCGTCGTCGAAAACAAGACAGGTGAACGCTCGGTGGCGAATCCCATCGTCGGTATGGGCATCGAGTCGGTTGACCAACTCCTGTTCGGTGTCGTCGGCGTCGACGGCGATCACGTCCTGACCGGCGTTTTCGTGGCGGTCGGTGTCGTCGGTGCTCATGGGTTGGTATGCACACAGCGGGGTCAATAAGGGTTCGATACCAAGCGGCGCGGTTGGGTCGTGTGGCCCACGAACGCTTGATTACGCTGGCTGATGGGTTGGGCGGACAGTCGAGAGTAGCTGTTCGAGGATCTCCCAGAGCACCAGCGACGGCGTCTCGTGCTCGAATGTCGCCGCCCGTCGCGTCGTTGTGTTGTCGACCGTGTACTGAAAATGCGCCCGGCCGAGGTCAGGGTGAGATTCATCCTGGTGCCAGCCGGCATGCAGTCCTGTGTTGGGATCAACGTAGTCGACACGGAACCAGTCGTGGGGGGTCTGTCTATACCAGACGATGTCAAGTTTCGGCGGATCAGGCCCAGTCGGTGGCGTGAGTCGATCCGGCGCGAACGTCACCTGCAGTTTTCGGGCTTTGATACGATCCGGCACGAACGCAACGCCGGTGATCTGTGGCACCCGCTCTAACACGTCGCGTTTGAGCTGGGCATACAGCCGGGCGTTCGGGTCGCTTCCTGGATGCGGAACCGACATCAGCCCGTCGCCGTCGGGTCGTCAGTCGTCGGCGCGAGGAACTCCCACTCCCGGAGGGCGAAGCCGACGATCCGAATCCGCCGTTGGACGTGCTCCCACTCGCGGGCGATTTCAGCGCGCCGCTGTTCGGCCTCGGGATCGAGGTCGTCAGCGATCGTCGCCCGGAGCTGGGTCGGCGAGTCGACACTGAACTCGTCTTGCCACGCTCGCACACGGGCTTTCAGCTCGGTGAGCGTCTCCGTGACCGTCTCAACGGACTGCCCGCTGTCGCGGATCGCCATCGCCTCACGGATCGCCTGCCGGCGGTAATCGGGGTAGTAGGTCGTATGTGGGCCGCTGTCGTCGCTGCGGACGACGCCGTCGGTAACGAGTCGGGTGAGAACACGAGTTGTCGGCTCGTGCGACCAGTCGGCCTCGTCGGCGATCCAGTTCGCGGTTCGAGGCTCCGATAGCTGTGTGACGACCATACGGACGCGCTCCTCGCCGGTCGTCTGCTGGATCGACAACGACTCGTCACCGGAGGCTGTGGTCATAGCTGCTCATTCGGGCGCGAAATTAATATAGATTGAGGTGGCTTATGCTATATCGAATGACTCTGCGGAATCTCGTCGCTCCCGACTCAAAACAGGCTCAACAGCTCAACGATGCCATCGAGAACTAACTCACCCCACGAGCGGGAGCTGTCCTCGTCATCCTCGTCGCTCATACCGTAACACATTCACAAACTGTCAAAATACTTTTGCATCGACAACCCAGACCACTCATTCCGCGTCGACTATCCGAGCCGTTCGTCGAGGATCAGCCGCGTTTTCGTCCCTTTGACCTCGTCTAACTCGCGGGCTTGGCTGATGAGATCGTTGACCGCCTGGGTGTCGACACAGTCGACGACGAGAACGATATCCTCCTCACCCGAGACCTGCCAGACAAAATCGACCTCCTCCCAGTCGGCCATCCGCCCGGAGACCTCGCTGGTGGTGACGTTCATATCAACCGAAACCTCGATCATCGCCTTCACATTCCCGGTTCGCGTGGTGACGGTAAACCGCTCGATGATCCCCTCGCCGGTAAGCCGGTCGACGCGGTTGCGCACGGTGCCCTCTGAGGTGCCGATCTCGTCGGCGATCTCGGTGTAGGGCGTCCGAGCGTCCCGTCGCAGGATCGAGAGGATCTGCCGGTCGAGATCGTCCATGCGAAAGGATATGCGGACAGCCCCTTACCGATTACGAATTTCGTAACGAATCTTCGAACGACGCACTTATTAGCGACGGTCGATACGTATCTCGTAATGTCAGATGCCTACATCGCCCTGGCTGACGGCCGCGTGCTTGAGGCGCGCTGTCGCGCACCGGGCACCACCCGCGGCGAACTGGTGTTTACGACCGCTTACACCGGCTACGAGGAAAGCCTCACCGATCCCTCCTACGAGGAGCAGATACTCACCTTCTCCTACACCTTGATCGGCAACTATGGGGTACGGGCCGACCGCTTCGAGTCAAGCCGCATCCACCCCCGTGCCGCCGTCGCCCGGGAGTTCACCGATGAGGTAGCGGCGTGGTTCGAATCCGAGGGCGTCCCCGCGATCGACCACATCGAAACCCGGGATCTCGTCACCTCGATCCGCGAGGACGGGGCGATGAAATGCGGGATCGCCGCCGGCGAGGACGTAACCCCCGAGGATGCCAAGGCCGAACTCGAAGCGTGCAAGGAGATGAGCGACCACACCGAGATCGGCCAGCAGGTCACCACGACCGAGCCGACCGTCCACCGCGGCGGCGGCGAGGCCGACGTGGCACTCATCGACTGTGGCGCGAAGGGGTCGATCATCGATTCGCTGACCGATCGAGGTGCGGACGTGCATGTGTTATCATGTGAAACCTCGGCCGCCGAGATCCGCGAGCTCGATCCCGACGTGCTGTTCGTCTCGAACGGGCCGGGCGACCCCGCGAACTTCGAAAACACCCAGTCGCTTGTCGAGGAGTTCGCCGGGGAGATCCCGATCGCCGGGATCTGTCTCGGCCAGCAGATCGTCGCCCGCGCCTTCGGCGGCGACACCGCAAAGATGGCATTCGGTCACCGCGGCGTCAACCAGCCCGTCATCGACCTCGAAAGCAATCAGGTCGTGATGACGACCCAAAACCACGGCTACACCGTCTCCGATCCGGGCAACCTCGATGTCACCCAGCGCAACGTCAACGACGACACCGCCGAGGGGCTGGCTGACGAGGAACGCGGCATCATCACCCGCCAGTACCACCCCGAGGCCAACCCCGGCCCACACGACTCGCTTGGCTTCTTTGATGACGTGTTGGCGATGGTCGATCAGCAGTCAGCGGTCACCGCCGACTAAGGCGACGGTGGGACGGCCGTCACAACTCAACCCAACACGACGACACAACCACCGCAGCTTGACACCCACGGCGCGATTACTGCGACCTGACACCCACGGCGCGATTACTGCGACCTGACACCCACAGCACGATTACTGCGACCTGACACCCGTGGCCTAAAAATCGGCAGTCGTTTACTTCTCCCTACCCAACCTACTGTTATCATGGCTGACGTGCTCGATCAGGATCTCTATGAGCGAACAAAGGCACTACTTGAGCCCGGCGACATCGAGTTGGTCGGCGTTATCGTCCACACCGATCTCTCCGGTGAGGAGGATCTCGAAATGCAGGAGCTCACCGTCGATCTCAACGACGTGATCGCCGACCACACGAACAAAGGCGAGAGCTACATCTACGCCGGCAACGACGACTCGGAGTTCGCCTCCAACCAGTTTCACGGCCGAACGCTGGACGACGACGAGTTTATCTGGGAGTGCCAGCAGCTACTGCGGGATGGCCGGTTTCAGCTCGTCTTCTACTACGAGGCGACCGCCGAGCACGAAAAGATAATCGAGACGATCGAGGATCGTGGACTGTCGGTGACACCGGTTCCGTAATCGACAGCGAAAAGCAGCAACACCAACCGGGAGGTTGAGAAGGCTGGCGACCCAACAACCGGTATGGCAGAGACGACGCTACGGGAGTTTTTTGCCTCCGATGGCCTGTTGCTGGCGGCCGTGTTGCTCGTCGGCGTTGCCGGCTCCGGGGTTGCGCGGTGGAGTCTTGGACAGCTCGGATTGACGACGCTTGGCGAACTTGTCTACATCGCCGGCTACGGCGGGATGGTGGTCGTTGTCTGGTATGTGTGGATTCGGCCGTTGGATATCACCGGGCCTGTGGAACGAAGCTGATCGAGCGGAGAGCTACGCCGGTGTACTGCGGCGACGGAGAACGGAACTTTAATGCGCGTTTCAGCGACACCTCCTACTAGGCATGCTGCCGTTATTCATCGACGCGATCCTGGTCAACTACAACATCGGGCAGATCCTCCTGCTCGGGTTCGTTGTTACGACCCTCGGTGCACTCCCACTCAAATCCCAGCAGGTGGTTGGCATCAACACGATCCTGTTCGGCGTTATCTTCGTGTTGACGCCGGCGTCGTTGCTGCCGAATGTCTACCTCTTTTTGGGGCTGACACTGCTTGTCATCGGCCCGATGGTTTACGTCACCGCCCGTGGGTAACAAGCGCGGGCCGCCCGACAGCCACGACGGCAGCCACCGGCCGGCTTCGCTACCTTTTTCGGCGACTGCGATAACCTGAACGCATGATTACGGTTCGGGCCCCGGCGACGAGCGCGAACCTCGGCAGCGGCTTCGACGTCTTCGGCGTCGCCCTCGATCGGCCGGCCGACATCATCCGGGTTGAACGCGCCGAGCAGACAACGATCGATATCACCGGTGTCGGCAGCCAGTATATCCCGACCGACCCCGACAGCAACACCGTCGGCGCGGTTGTCGACGCCTTGGACGCGCCGGCCCACATCGAGATCGACAAGGGCGTCCGGCCGGCCTCGGGGCTCGGCTCGTCGGCGGCCTCCGCGGCCGGGGCGGCGGTCGCGCTCAACGAGCTCTACGATCGGGGCCTTTCCCGGCAGGAACTCGTCCCCATCGCCGCCGAAGGCGAGGCCGTTGTCTCGGGAACCGCTCACGCCGACAACGTCGCCCCCTCGATTCTCGGCGGGTTTACGATCGCTACCGCCGACGGCGTTGAATGTGTGGCTGCCGACCTCTCGCTTGTCGCCTGCCTGCCGGAGATCGCCATCTCGACGCGGGATGCCCGCCGGGTTGTCCCCGAGACCGCGGGGATGGACGACGTTGTCGAGACCGTCGGCAACGCGGCGACGCTGACCGTCGGGATGTGTCGCGACGATCCCGAGCTCGTCGGCCGGGGGATGGGTGATCCGCTGGTGACACCCGCCCGCGCGGAGTTGATCACCGGTTACGACGCGGTTCGGGCCGCCGCGATCGATGCCGGCGCGACCGGGGTGACAGTCAGCGGTGCGGGGCCATCACTGCTGGCGGTCTGTCACGACCGCAACCGGCGGGCTGTTGGGAATGCGATGTTGTCGGCCTTTGAGAACCACGAGGTCGACGCTCGTGTCTACCAGACGCAGGTCAGCGACGGCGCGACACTGTTGTAGCCGGCCTGTCGCTAAAAAAGAATCACACCAAGATCGCTACCGCTGGCAGTTCAGACGCCGCGACCTTGCAGCTTTTCGTCCTCGTCGAGATCGACGTTCGCCTGGCCGCGCATCCCCTTGCCGGGATCCTTGGCGATCTCCTTCAGTGCCTCGGGGTCGTCGTAGTTGGTGACGGCCTTGACGACCGAGGTACCCATCGCTTCGGGGTTCTCCGCACCGAAGATCCCCGAGCCGACGAAGATGCCGTCACAGCCGAGCTGCATCATCAGCGCGGCGTCGGCCGGTGTTGCGATCCCGCCGGCCGCAAAGTTGACCACCGGGAGGCGTTCCATCTCGGCGGTCTCGTGTGTCAACTCGCGTGGCGCGCCGTGTTCGCGGGCCCACTCGTCGCGTTCCTCGTAGGCCATCCCGCTGAGCTTGCCGATCGCGCGTTGGATATTGCGCTGGTGGGTGACCGCCTGGTTTACGTCGCCGGTGCCGGCCTCGCCTTTCGTGCGGATCATCGCCGCACCCTCGTCGATCCGGCGGAGTGCCTCCGGCAGGTTCCGCGCGCCACAGACAAACGGCGAGGTAAACTCGGTTTTGTCGATATGGTAGCGGTCGTCGGCCTGGGTGAGTACCTCACTCTCGTCGATCATGTCCGCCCCGGTGGCTTCGAGGATCTGGGCCTCGGCGGTGTGGCCGATCCGGCATTTACCCATTGTCGGGATCGATACCTCCGCGGCGACATCCTCCAGCGCGCCGGGATCAGCCATCCGGGCGACACCGCCACGTTTGCGGATATCCGCCGGAACGGATTCAAGATGCATCACCGCAACCGCGCCGGCATCCTCGGCGATCCGGGCCTGTTCGCGGTTGACGACATCCATGATAACGCCACCCTTCTGCATCTGTGCAAAGCCGCGTTTGACCAGCGAGGTTCCACGGCGCAGCGTCTCTAAATCGGTTGCCTCCGACATAGTTACTGTTGGGGACGAACGCACTTAACGGGTGCTCTTTTCGGGGTTATGCCACGAAATACGACAGTTCGAGCACGTAAAAACCGAGTAAATACGGCCTGTGTCACCGGGGGAACAACGGAACAAATCACGATAAAAAGCTGGCCGACGACTACTCGCCGCCGAACATCTGGCGCATCATCGGATGCATCTCCATGAGCTGCTCCTCGGCGATCTCCTCGTAGAGCTTGTAGGTGATCGAAACCGTCAGCAGCAGGCCGGTTCCGGAGACGTTCCCGATCGTACCGAGCATGTTCGCCATGACCGCGAGTAGGCCGACCAGCGCGCCGCCGATAACGGTCACCTGCGGGATATACCGTTCCATGACCTTCTCGACGACCTGTGGGTTCCGCCGGAAGCCGGGGATCTGCATCCCCGAATCTTGGATCTGCTCGGCCGTGGCCTCCGGGCCCATCCCGGTGGTTTCGACCCAGAAGATCGCAAAGATCGCGCCGCCGATGATCATGAAGATCAGGTCGATCCCGACCCGAAGGCCGATCTGCCAGGGATCGATCCCGCCGGGCGTCAGCCCGAGGAACCACATCCAATCCTGCCGCGACTGGATCGGCGCGAGATAGTAGAACAGCCCATCGATCGGCTGGCCATCGCTGTAGACGCCGAGCAGCGTGGGCATGCTGTCGCCCATCTGGCTGTAGATGATCTGGCCGACAAACTGAATGTTTGCTTGGAGTGCCCGCACGAGGATCATCGGCAGGACACTCGCATAGATCAGCTTTACCGGAAACCGGCCACGAGCCCCGCGAACGCGGGTGTGGCTCAGCGGGATCTCAACCCGAACTGATTCGGCGTAGACGACGATCACGAAGATCAACAGCGTCGTAAAGATGGCGAGAATGCTCCCGGGATCAAACAGGATGCTCTGGAACCACTGACCCGTGAAGGTCGGCCCAAGCGAGAGATCACCGAAGAGGATCCCGTACCAACTCGCAAGGATCCCGGTTGTCGTGCCGAGGCCCTGCCAGCTGAGAATCCCGCCGATCAGCTGTTGGCTCACGCCGGCGATAATGAAGAGGCCGACACCGGAGCCGACCCCCCATTTGCTGACGATCTCATCCAAAAACAGGATGAGAATGCCGCCGACGAACACCTGCGCGAAGATGATCAGCTGCACCCCGAAGGTGCCAACCCCAAGCGATTGGCCAAGGGCTTGATTTGCCGGGAGGAAGCCACCGCTGAACACCATCGGCGCGGCGGTCAGTGCCGTCATGACGACGACGAGGAACTTCTGGAGCCCCTGATAGAGGAT
>P_A23_Liq_3_FmtDRAFT_1000146_pt1 | contig 15235 bp, 12 predicted proteins | sample PonA233FremontCA_FD_10237 | JGI IMG/M metagenome (IMG submission 10237)
CCCCGCCGTGAACGGCGGGGCTTTCTCCTCGCACCGCCGTAAATTACCTATTCAACACACACGAAGTCCATCGCCAATTCCACGTCCCTCTTCACACTCAGGGCACACATAGTGCCAGCCGTCATCAGTTGCCTGACCTTCAGGAAACTGCGCTCCACATCGCCGACATTCTAACTTATCCCGTCCAGTCTCGCGTCCATACTGTAATGCAGGCATATCTGAGATGAATGAAACAGTCAATATTAATCCGTCGGTCTCCGGCTGTATAGTGTTATGTGAGCATATAACAACATACTATGCGATCTCCAATTAAGATATCCTGGAATATTTTCGCTTCTAATTTAAATTCATGAATCGCTTCGAGTCAAATAACTCCTGAAACTCTCGCTATTTTGATTACGTTATATTCCCGTGTAGTATCAGTTTGTATCTTTTCATAGACCAACAATCACTGTTCATCCGTCGTATCCTCAGTATCATCATCATCATCTGCTTGATCATCACTTTCACCAAGGATTCCACGGTGCGTCATCGTCTCCGGGTTAAGCACGGTATCGGCTTTTGCTGGTGAGAGATACCCTTGCTCAATAACAACGTCGCGAACGGTTGCATCCTCTTTCAGTGCCTTTTTTGCGACTTTGCTTGCCTTATCATAGCCAATCGTTGGATTTAGTGCTGTAACAAGCGCCAGTGATTGATCAACCTGTGTTTCACAAACTGCTTCATTTGCATCAAGCTTGGCAATAAAACGCTCAGCGAACACGGTTGATGTGTTTGAGAGTAACATTGCTGACTGCAAGAAGTTGTGTGCAATAACAGGTTTATACAGGTTCAAATCGATTTGACCCTCAGCAGCGCCCGCAGCAACAGCAGCATCATTACCAACAACCTGTTTATGTGCCTGGTTAACTGCTTCAGCGATAACAGGATTAATTTTCCCAGGCATAATTGAGCTCCCCGGCTGATTTTCTGGCTGGTCGATTTCACCAAGTCCATTGCGCGGTCCCGACGCGAGCAACCGGAGATCATTGGCTATTTTATTCAATGAGCCCGCGACTGTCCGCAATGCACCATGCGCTTCACTCATTGCATCATGTGCTGCTTGCGCTTCGAAATGACTGTCTGCTGGTTGGAATGATATAGTTGTTTCAGTGCTGATATATTCAGTCGCTCGTGTCGGAAACTCAGGGTGAGTGTTTAGTCCCGTCCCAACAGCGGTCCCACCGAGTGCGAGTTCACTGAGATGGTCAGTGACCGTTTCAACTCGTGAGATTCCTTTTTGTATCTGCGTTTTGTATCCATCGAATTCCTGACCAAGACTGATTGGTGTTGCATCCTGTAGGTGTGTTCGACCAGTCTTAATCACATCATCAAATGCTTCAGCTTGTGAGGCAAGCTCTGATTCAAGTGTATCCAAGGCTGGAAGCAAATCTTTCGTGACTGCTTCATCTGCGGCAATATGCATCGCTGTTGGAATAACGTCATTTGATGATTGTCCGAAGTTGACATCATCATTTGGATGGACAGCACGTTCACCAATTGATTTATCAAGAATCTCAGCAGCACGGTTCGCAATAACCTCATTTGCGTTCATATTGGAGGAGGTCCCCGAACCGGTCTGAAAGATATCGACAGGAAACTGATCATCAAACTCTCCAGCGATGACCTCATCCGCTGCTGCAACAATCGCATCGGCGGTGTCAGCGTCAATCAAATCAAGGTCCCGGTTTGCTTGCGCTGCTGCTTTCTTTACGATTCCAAGTGCACGAATGAACCGTCGACCGAATGTAATCCCTGATAGCGGAAAATTCTCGATTGCCCGCTGTGTCTGTGCACCCCAGTAAGCGTCTGCTGGGACTTGTATCTCTCCAAGGCTATCTCGTTCGACTCGATAATCATCTGCCATCGGTCGCTTCGAGGGAAGCCGAATGCGTAAAACCCGTCGATATTCAGTCGTTCCTCAACACTATGTATAAAATATCTATTAGTTTCTTATCTGCTCACAGATATGTCGAATGAAATGAATACCATCATTATAATCGAATCATTCGGGTCACACCTACACTCAGATTCAAGCCCTGATAGTGATTAGTGCAAGTCTTTACCGCCGTGATTATGCGTGTCGGCGATGGAAGTCGCTGAACCCGCGTCATTCGACACCGTCAGTGAAACTATTCGAAGTAATCATTATGAGTCACTCACCCTGTTTTCTGTATAACTAACATGGGCAACGAATATTGGACGCAGGACTCATCAGCATCAACGCTATGCCAACACGAAACGTTGGCACAAGGTGAGTGTGAGAAACCACATTCGTTGCCCTTTCACCCCGGGCAGTGAGTACGAACCCGGAAGACACGGATTAGCGCACCCGTAGTGCTTCACTCGACGGACGCCGTCTGATCATATTCATCTGGTGTGTATGTCTTCATCTCGAGTGCGTGGATTTCGGTCGTCATTGCATCACCAAGGGCGTCATAGACAAGCTCGTGTTGTTCAACAAGCGATTTATTCTCAAATGCAGGTGATACAATAACTGCCGCAAAGTGCGAGTCTTCATGATTTTCATCCGGGGTCCGCGGTAATGAGACGGTTGCCGTTGCGTCTGGAATCTCCGATTCAATCTGCGCCTCGACTTCAGCTGAATCCATATCTGTATCATTGCAATCCCCGTGAATAAATACCACTCTTAGGATATACAGTGAGTGGACTTTCTATAACAATTTGCCAGTCATATATCATATAATTCAATAAATGAAACTCAGCAATCTCAAATAAAATATAATAATGTCGGTTACGTATATCCAAAAAGCATTCCAACCATAATTGCGGCAGTCATCACACCGATACCAAAGCCGCTGATACGAGCCATCGCCCGACGTGAATCAGCCTCATCCCAGTCACTCGGAGCTTCAAGATGCGTCTGCATTGCTCTCATTCCTGGACCAGCAATAACTGACGCTGACCACCCAAGTGCTCCAAACCCAAGTGCAAGTGTCCCAACAAGAAAAGCGGTATCAGCAGCTGTTGGGATACCGATGACATATGCACTCATAGAGACAGAAATAGTACCGAGCGTACAACCAACCAGCAGTGCGGTTCCAACAACTCGACCTCGAACAGTAACGAGAGAGTGTATCGAGAACATTGGTCGATCGTGAACTACCCTACCATACTCGCTCACGGCTGAGAACGTTCGCTTCTTGGGAAGAGGGCTTCCTGCTTGTACGACGCGCTTTGCAGACACAAAATGTGTGTCTGCAGGGAACGCAGCTTCCACATCCACAGGCGTTCGTTCGGAGTGAACGACTCCTACACCTACATCTTCGAGACCACACCGGAGAGGATGTTCCACGCCGCGTTCGAGTCTCTATCCGATTCAATCCGTGGGATGAACCCCAGCGGTTTATTTGGCTTAGTATCATAAAACATATCTTTTCTTATTGTCGGCATTGTATCTTGTGTCTACTTTGCTATTCGGTCGCTTCGCCCGCTGCGTTGCTGCTCAACTGGGAGTTAGCGCCTAATTCCAGTTAATCTCTCAGACACCAGAGTCATGATTATTCCGGTCATTACAGTCAGTCAATTGCCTCACGCATTCGCGGGTCAAGCGCATCACGCATCCCATCACCGAGTAGATTAAATCCAAGCACGGTGATAGCGAGGAATAATCCCGGGAAGAAAGACATCCACCACTTTCCTGTGAGCAATCCATTCTCGACTCCCCGAGAGAGCATCAGCCCCCATGACGGAGCGCCTGCTTGTGCACCAAACCCAAGGAACGACAGTGCGGCGAGGTCAATAATTGCAAGTCCAAAGTTCAGGGTTGATTGGACAGTGATTGGTGCAATACAATTCGGGAGAACATGTCGAATGAGGACTCGAGGATCATGTGAACCAAGTGCAATCGTTGCATCAACATATTCATCTTCGAGCACTTTAAGTGCCGCACCACGAACAACGCGTGCAAATCGTGGTGTATACACGAGTGTGAGTGCAAGGACAGCTTTCCAGAGCCCAGCACCAAAAATGGCGACAAGCGCAAGTGCAAGAAGTAATGATGGAAATGCAAGAAGCATATCCATTGTGCGCATGATGATATTATCGGTGACATCGCCATAGTACGCGGCGATGATTCCAAGTCCAACTCCTAGTGCTGTCGAGGCACCAACCGCGATAGTACCGAATTTTAGTGCTAGCCATGATCCATACAATGTCCGTTTAAATATATCTCGGGCAGCGACATCAGTTCCAAAAAGATATTGATTCCACGCGGCCGGACCAGTCCACCCGGGTGGATGCCGATCCGGAATTGAGCTTCCAAGACGAGACCCAGTCAAAATATTCAAATCGAATGTAACTCGCGCAACGATGGCTATAGTGAAGATGCCGAGAATAATGCTCAATCCGACGATAGCAAGTCGATTTGATAACAGACTGGATATAAACGGTGATGCCAGTAATCGGTCAGCGAAACTTCGTGTGTCAGCGTCGGATGACGGCGAATCAGTTGCCATAGGTGATTATGATGGGTCGAATGTTCGTATGCAGGACTGTACATATAAACGCAAAGACGACTGGATAGTAGATATTGAACGTATTGCTATGGGTGACTCATTGTGCGTGTTCAGAATCGTGAAGCGTTGACAACGATATGGTATTGAATAAATCATTGGTCAATTCGTGGATCAAGATAGCTGTATGTGATATCAACACCAAAATTGACAAATGTAAAAAGCAATGCAAAGGTGAGTACTGTCCCTTGAACAAGTGGATAGTCGGAAGCGCCAATCGCACTGACAAGCATCGTTCCAATACCACCAATTCCAAACACAGTCTCAGTGAGAACTGCACCGCCCAATAATGTCCCGAACTGAATACCAATCACTGTTACAACCGGAATTAACGCGTTTTGAAATCCGTGTTTGAGGATCGTTATTTTTGCGCCCTGTCCTTTTGCCCGAGCCGTCCGCATGTAGTCCTGTCTGACGACTTCAAGCATTGATGAGCGCATCATCCGAGATAACAACGCCATCTGATAGATTCCAAGAACAAGCACCGGTAATAACAGATGTCTTACTGCTGAGATAAATGCATCAAACTCACCAAGTAATAATGTATCGATTGTGACCATCCCGGTGAGCGGAAGCTCCATTCCGAATAATGACCATTGCTCCGAGAGGAAGATAGTTGAACCAATACGTCCACTTGTGGGGAGGATACCTAAAAAGGTCGAAAATAATAGAATAAGCAGTGGTCCGGACCAAAAGATCGGAACAGAAATACCAGTGAGTGCACCAACCCGGGTGAGATGGTCTGTAAGTGAGTCCTGTTTTACGGCTGATATTACACCAAGCGGAATGCCAAGAAGAATACCAGTTATTTGTCCATAAATCGCCAATTCAAGTGTCACGGGAAGTCGACTAGCAAGGACATTCTGAACTGGTTCCCCTTGTGCGATTTTATACGACTGACCGAAATCAAATGTTGCTGCATCAATCAAAAAGCGGATGTACTGAACCCAGAGTGGGTCATTAAGGCCGAGTTCACTCCGAACCTGTGCAACTTGCTGTGCGGAGGCGCGCTGACCGACAATAATTCGCGCTGGGTCACCAGGAGCAAGTTGGAGAATTGAAAACACAAGCGTTGCAACACCGAATAAAACTGGCACGAGTAACAGAACACGTCGAAAGAGGAACCGTTTTGATACCATATTATCGTTAGTCGAATGTGTGTGGGTGAATTCAGCAGAGATCTAATGTGATATTTTGTATGTACGAAATTAAATCACGGATCATGATGTTCGTTACAGACACTGAGCGTGGATATCACAATCGCACCGATATTCCGAGATGGCTCACTGCAACTCAACCGTATTAAGGAAGGGTCCACCAACGGATGTGACAGTGTAGCTATCGGAGACAACAGCCTCATTGACGCCACGAAGTGTTTGTGCATAATCAATGAATACCCATGGAGCCTCCTCACGTGCAATCCGATTTGCTTCGACATACAACTCCTCACGTGTCGCATCATCGTAACTTCGCTGTGCCTCACGGACAAGTGACATATATTCAGAATGTGCCCATCCAGCAACGTTTAGTGGGCTATATCCTTCGGTATCGAAGCTGACCCAATTTTGTCCGTCTGGAACGGCATCGAGTGGGACTTTCGGATCAAGCAACACGTACATGAAATTATCAGGATCTGCGTTATCAGTGTACCATCCGAGGAAACAGGCGTCATGTCGCCCTTGATCTGTGTAGCTGAGATATGATGAGAATGTCGAAAACTGATTAATTTCAACGGTAAGCCCAATTTCTTCGAGATCTGAGCGGACTTGGTTTGCTGTTTCGACTGGACTTGGGTTGTATCCACGCGGATTTGAAAACGTGGCAAGCTCGAACTCAAATCCATCACCGTAGCCAGCCTCGTTAAGCAGACGACGAGCTTCATCCTTATCAGTTGGATATGGTTCGAGGTCCTCATTATGTCCAAGAACGTCTGGTGGGAGTGGCTGATCAGCTGTCGTTGCAAATCCCTGATAAATGCTGTCGACAATGGCTTGTGTATTAACTGCATATGAAATAGCTCGACGGACTTTCCGGCTTCGGAACTCCTCACGCCGGGATTGATTCATCGCCATATAGCCGACGTTGATTCCATTCTTTGAGGCGAGGCGTGCGGACCCGGCGTTTTCAAGTTGTTGAGAAGATTGCGAATCAAGATTATCAGTGATGTGTGAGCTTCCGTTGATAACATCCTGCACTCGCGTTGAGTTCTGACCAATGGTCTTAAACACGACTTGTTCAACATTTGGTCCGTTCCCCCAATAATCGGCGTTAGCCGAAAGAAGTACCCGCTGGTTGCTGTTATCAAGTTCCGAGAACTCGAAGGCACCGGTTCCTTGTGGCTCTGTCCCGAGTTGTACCTGATTATCGAGTGACTCGATTTGTGATTTTGAGAGAATAGCAGCCGCAAACATCGCGAGGTTACGCAAAAACGGTGCATATTGCTGCGTGAGTTCAATTGTGACCTCGTACTCTCCGGTCGCTTCAACTGTATCTACCCAATTACCAAAAGTAAACGGTCCATATCCTGATCTGTTTTCATCGCCAAGATAATGTTCATACTCGTTATCAGTAAATCGGCGAATTGTTGCGCGGACATCAGCTGCAGTAAATGATTCACCATTGTGAAATGTAACATCCTCACGGAGCGTTAGTGTCGCCGTTGTCCCCTCAAGTGAATATTCTGTTGCAAGCCCATCTCGAAGTTGTCCACCGCTTCCAGGAGTGAAGCCGACTAACTGGTCGTAGATTTGATTTGAAACTTTGGCAACTTCACCACTCGTTGTTTGCTGTGGATCGTAATTTTGTGGATGGTCGCCACGGGCATATACAAGCGTTCCACTCAGGTCGGATTCAGCTTCATTACCATCCGTTGTTTCTGTCCCTGTCGTCTCATCACTTGCTGATCCATCGTCGCTTCCTGAACACCCTGCAAGGGTTGCTGCTGCTGCAGCACTTCCAGCGGTTGTAAGAAAGGTTCGCCGGTCTATATTAGAGGACATAGATATGTTCATATACACCGAGAAAGTCTGTTAAATGTTGCGTTAGTTACTCTTTCTAGTGGCAATGACACTATTATTCCTCAATGTATAGATTGTCAAGGCGAGTGCCTCGGGGCTTTGATGTTGATGTGACCCCAAAGCAGGTTCACAATATACACTGTTCGCGGATTCAACAACGTCAATCTGTGTTTGATCGTCGAACGTCGGCATAGGTTGTGTTCGTATCCGTGTTAGTGTTAGCGTTAGCGTCAGTGTCAGTATCAATATCTGTATCTATTACTTCAAGTGGTTCAGCATTCATATCGTCATCGTATCGATGACAGGCGGTTGGATGCGCTTCTTCCGCAGTCGATATACCGGATGATGATGAGACACTCTCTTTCGACGTCTCGAATGCTGGTGATTGTTGCTCACATACACTCGCAAAGCGCTCATGAAGCCGCGTTGTAGCTGTCTCGAAGTCACCGTTTACCACCGCCTTGAGCGCGGTGTTCACCACACGACGGTTTTCTCCACTGAGTGGATTATTGATATATCTTTTGGAAAGAGTATCGATAAGTGCATCTTCATCTGTCACGCCTGTTTCTTCTTGAATTGCATCGACATCGATAGCAGCATTAGACACACGTTCACGTAGTGTCATTATATCACGATATGTTGATTGATCAATTTCAACATCATCGGGAGGGATAACCTCGGGACATCTCGTCCGGAAATGACATCCTGATGGTGGGTCAATAGGAGATGGAACATCGCCGTCAAGTATCACACGGTCTGTGTGTGCTGTTGGGTCAGGAACAGGAATTGCAGACAGCAGCGCGCGGGTGTAGGGGTGCTGTGGCGTTGTAAAGAGTGTTTCCGTTGGCGCAATCTCGACAATTTCGCCGAGATACATCACGGCGATACGATCACAAATATGTCTGACAACACTGAGATCATGTGCGATGAAGAGGAAGGTAAGTCCAAATTCGGATTGTAGATCTTTGAGTAGATTAAGTATCTGAGCTTGCACAGACACGTCAAGCGCTGATACAGGTTCATCACAGATAATAAACTCTGGGTCGACAGCAATTGCACGGGCAATGCCTACACGCTGCCGCTGCCCACCTGAGAGTTCATGTGGATATCGATCGCGCTGATCTGGGTCCAATCCAACAGCGTTCAACAATTCTGTGACACGTTGTTTGCGTGTAGTTTGATTTGATGAATTGGTATCTGCAGGAAGATCGTGAATCTGTAGCGGTTCAGCAATGATCTGTTCAACTCTCATCCGTGGATCAAGTGACGACATTGGATCCTGAAAGATCATCTGGAGATCGCATCGCCGTTTGCGTAATTCGCTTTTCGACAGATCTGTGAGATCATCACCAGCAAAAACCACTCGACCATCTGTTGGTTCAATTAATTGGAGGATACTTTGTCCGGTCGTTGATTTCCCACAACCCGACTCACCGACTAATCCAACCGTTTCTCCCTTATACACTGTTAAATCGACGCCATCGACGGCTTTGACACGCTCAGTATCGAGTTCGAGATATTCATCAAGCGGGCTTTCCGATTGCAGAAAATGTTTTTGCAGTCCATCAACCTCAAGCATGGGGTCATTGGTTTGCATTGTCGTCTCAGCTGTGAGATCTGCATCTGTTCCATACTCGTCTTCATTAAATTCGTCAAGAATACACTTTGCGCGATGATCAACATCTGCAGGACCATGTTGACGAGACGCAATGTCACCATGACGGCACGCTGGTTCTGCCCATGGACACCGTGGGGCGAAATTACATCCCTCTGGCATATCAATAAGATCTGGGACGTTTCCATCGATTGGCGTCAGGCGATCACGATTTGCTGTGGGAATCGACTCAAGTAGAGCATAGGTGTATGGATGTGATGGATTCGTGAAGATTTCTTCAACAGGACCTTCCTCGACAATCTTACCAGCGTACATCACAGCAACACGATCACATGTCTCAGCGACAACTCCGAGATCGTGTGTAATAAATAATACACCCATACCGAGGTCAGCTTGAAGCTCGTTTATTAGTTCAAGAATCTGTGCTTGGATTGTCACATCAAGTGCCGTCGTTGGCTCATCTGCAATAAGGATATTTGGTTGACACGCAAGTGCAATTGCGATGAGGACTCGTTGCCGCATTCCACCAGAGAATTCATGTGGATACTCATCAATTCGCGAGGCAGGCTCTGAGATTCCTACCTGTGAAAGAACATCGATTGTGCGCTCAACGACAGCATTGTCCGGATTAGATCTGATACGGGTAAGCATCTCGCGAATCGCATTAATCCACGTGTCTTTTTTTCGATTACCGAACTGGTGTAATTTGAGAGATTCAGCTACCTGTTCGCCAATCGTAAGTGCCGGGTTGAGCGAGGTCATTGGGTCTTGGAAAATCATACTCATCTCTGCACCACGAACCGATCGAAGTGCTTCCTCAGGCGCTTCAGTAAGTAGAATTTGATCACCATCGACAAATGATAGATCTGTATATTGATCTCGAAACATCTCTGCCAGTGATGCAGATTGTATTGTTACTTCTCCTCCAATAACCTGACCAGGATCATCTATCAACCCCATCGCTGAGAGGGCGGTGACACTTTTTCCACTACCGGATTCACCAACAAGTCCAACGGTCTCACCAGCATGAACATCAAGTGACACATCATCAACTGCCTTGACTTGCCCACGCTCAGTAGAAAACTGCGTACGGAGTTCTGAAAGCGAGAGAATCGGGGACATATCTCCATCATGATCGCCTCTGAGGAAAATACCTTTTCACACCTACAAGATAACTAGGTATGCTTGTATAGCATAAATATAGAGACACACATATCTGGGATGAACTCACCTTGGGTCAATTCCCGAGGCGGTCGCCTTGTACTGCCTGTACACGCTCTAAGCGAACGTTTATTCTCCTCCCGAGGTCGAACAATAATATGGATGACGGACGATCAGACTCAGATATAAATATCAATGAATCAAGATCAAATATGAGTGAAAGTGTTGATTATCAAATAACCGGTCACGATGATCGCTGGGAGCGTGTGATTGATGATATGTCGACTACAGCGACCGAGTACTACAACGCGGGGTGGGAGACTCTTGAGTTACATCCAGGTGATATACTCCCGATACCACCGGAAGATGGGGGTAATGAAATAAGTATCACTTCCTCAGATGGCACCGATTACACACCCACGACAAACGATACTACTCAGGATGAATCTGAGCCACACGCACGTATCGGATTAGATATTATCATTCCTGATAATGAATTCAGCCAACTTAGCGATATAACAAGCAATAAAGTATTTGATGAATATGAATCCTTCCGGGCAGAGAGAGGAGATATATTATTTGTAGTTGTTGCAATCAAAGCATCGGCTGATGATACTGTTGTGTTTGTGCCACTTTATTATCAATCGAGTGATGCACAGCGGATGGCACAGCGCGCGATGACACGCGGTAAAATCAGTCTATTTGTCCGACCTCTCAACAATGATCGTCAAGTTGTGTTCTCACAGTCAAATCCAGAACTGCTGCTCCCGGCTGAGTTTGAGACGTGATATTAGACATTCATAGATGAGTTTAAACTCATAGTGATTAGTGTAAGTCTTTACCGCCGTGATTATCGGTGTCGGTGATGGGAGCCGCTGAATCCGCGTCATTCGATACCGTCAGTGAAACTATTCAAACTAATCACTATCAATCCACGCAGTATTTCTCAGGTATAATTATGATAATAGTATTTATTACTCTAATTAACTCGGCGCACTCGCATTGCTAATGCGACTCCCCCAATGATTGACCCACCTCCAACGCTGCCGTATAATGCCCACTGACCAAGATTGAATGGTGTCGTCCGCATTGATTGCACCCGCCGCTGGTGATACTCAGCGTATGTTATATTCTGACATGCAGCAACTGTTGTTTGATTCAATGGTTGTCGCATCAGACCAATCCCACCATCGACAAGGCGGGTATCATTAGCAAGTTCTCCGCAGTTACGCTGGAGGTTCTCATGCGCTGTCTGTGTCGAGGTCGACAGGTTTGCATATGTGATACCCACGAGCACAGCAATCCCAAAAAGAACGATGAATGAGCAAATGCCAATTGCTTCCCAATCGATGCTCGTCTTTGCACCGATCTCTATGGTTGACTGATCATCGTTCATTTTATTATTCCCGTCTGTGGGTGTACTGATGACAGCTATTTGTTGACATCGTTCTGGCTTATGCAGATGATATCCTCCGATGTACTCATCTAGATGAATTCTCTTTCGTGTTATTGCAGATATAACACAACGCACAAATCTATTCCGACAGAGTACTTGACGATGAGTGGTGGGCAGAATTCAGATGCCGAGGCATCAATAAAATGTATCGATACCGATATTGATATCGATGTATTCCGTAATCGACTAATCTCATGGTATGAGGCTGAGCATCGAGAGTTCCCATGGCGAGAAACCGATGATCCTTATGCAATCCTCGTCTCGGAGGTGATGAGTCACCAAACACAACTTGATCGCGTCGTCGAAGCCTGGAAAGACTTCATTCAACGGTGGCCGACGGTTGAGGCACTCGCTGGGGATAGTCAATCTGCAGTTGTCACATTTTGGAGTGAGCATGCACTTGGCTATAATAATCGCGCAAGCTATTTACACGAAGCAGCGAATCAAGTTGTTGACGAGTATGATGGAACAGTTCCAGCTGATCCTGATGAATTACTTTCGTTGATGGGTGTTGGACCATACACAGCAAATGCCGTTGCATCATTTGCGTTTAACAATGGTGATGCTGTTGTTGACACGAATGTCGAGCGTGTTCTATACCGTGTGTTCAAACAGATTCGGCAAGCAGATGATCCACCATATGAACAAATTGCAAGCGCGTTATTGCCAGTAGAAAGATCACGTACTTGGAATAATGCGATTATGGAACTTGGCGGAGTTGCCTGTAAAAAAACACCACGATGTGATGAGGCTAATTGCCCGTGGCGGCAGTGGTGTCACGCGTATCAAACAGGTGATTTCACTGCGCCTGATGTGCCGACACAACCGTCATTTGAGGGAAGCCGTCGGCAGTTTCGTGGTCGGATTGTGCGAACACTCGGGGAGCATGGGGAGTTGGCACTTGATACACTTGGTCATCGGATTCGTGTTGATTATAGCCCAGAGGGGACGCACGGTCGCGATTGGCTTTATGAAATTGTCACAGATCTAGCGGATGATGGACTTGTGAATATACAAACATCAACTGCTGGAACAACTGAGACAGAATCAGCCAGTATGAGTCAAAGCGACGGAAGTGAGACTTTGTCGTCGATCTTTGTCAGCCTTCAGTCCTGAAAGCCACTCTCGATCTTGTCGACAACACTGTATCACTGCAATGTGATACCCTACCCTACTCCGTTGTCGCTCCGGTGAGGGTGGGGCTTCCGTGCTCTCGTATCGGACTTTCTGTTTCAACGACGAAATTTGAAACCAACTCGTCTCGATGACGAACACCCTCAGAGATTCCAGTCGCCGACAGACGTTCTGAGTCGGACCGTCCCAGCCCTATATTCGAAACCGCAAGAAGAGATCTCTTTTTTCTCGAAGTCCACTCCCACTCCCAAATCGTTCAATCCAAAATGCTGAACCTCTACAGAGAAAGCAGCCAGAGTGCCTCGGGGCTTGACCCCGAGGCTGAATGCCGTAAGCTCCAGTAGACGTGTTCAGTGCGTTCGATATACTGCTCAATCGTCTGGCTCGATACTTCACCAGCCGTTCCGATGTAGTATGATTCTTCCCAGAATCCGCCACCCCACAAGTAGTTTTCCAAGAAGTGTTCGTGTTGCTGCCACATCTTTCTGGCTGTGATGCTCTTGATTTTTCGTGCAATCTCGCTTGGGGAATGTTTTGGATGTGCTGAAAGAAACAACTGAACGTGGTCTGGCGAGATATGCAACGACAATATCTCGGAGTTGGACTCGTCACACACCTCTCTGAACGATGTTTCTCACGACTGTTCTATCTCATCAAGCACTGAACGGCGGTACTTTCGACATTGCAAATCTCCGATTTGCAAGCAGTCAATCTCCGATTGACAACACCACACAAAGTGGTAGTTGATGTTATACACAGTGTGATTTGACCGTGTTTCGCCCATATCGGCTAGAGTCATGCCCAAAACTTCAGTATAATTGTGTCTAAGTATATACTGTAGAGATGACCAAACGCCTCACCGTAGACTTCGAGGACGATTTGTACAAGGAGTTCTCGAAGAAATGCATCGACGCTGAACGTCCAAAGTCAGAAGTCGTGCGCGAACTCGTCCAAGACTGGGTAACCGATCAAGAATGACGCAGACACAGGCTCTCACCAAGACGCTCGTGTTCCCGCTGGACGTGCAGAGTGGCAACGAGAGCCTGCTTCACGACGCCCGCTTGGAGTGTCGCCGCGTGTTCACCGAGGTACTGCGCCTCAACTACGACGGGTGGGACTGGAATAGGATTGAGGATGTTGTTGAGCAGAACGCCGACCTCGTACAAAACACCGCACAGCGCATCATCGACAAAGCCTTCGAAGCACTCACGCAATACTACGACTACGACGACTGGGGCAGACCGTGGTANAAACACGAGACGTTCCCACTGCGGATGAACTACGGCGAAGGCTACAACCTCTTTCTCGAAGACGAAACAGTACGGTTCCGCATCAGTGCGAAACCGTACAACCATGTCAAAGGCGAACTGCGTGGCACACAAGACCAGTTTGACCTGCTCGCACAGGCAATCGAAGATGATGACTGGCACGTTGGTACTGCCGAAGCACTCTGCCGAAACGGACGCGAAGAATTGCACGTTACCGTGACGAACGAGACAGCCGAAGTCGGGGCAAAAACAGCGGCAGAAACGGTCATCGGTGTCGATATTAACGAAGACTGCATTGCACTGGCGGCACTAACCGAACACGGCATTGAAGATTCAATTGTTATCGACTACCCAGAAATCAAGGAAGAACGACACCGGTACTTCACGATGCGGAAACGGATGCAAGAAGCCGGACAGACCGCGTTTAACGACGTGTTCCGCGACAAGGAACAACGGTTCGTTCACGACCAGCTACACACGGTGTCACGTCGCGTAGTCGAGTGGATTCAACGGTTACGGTTCGACAGTCCTGTAATTGTCTTTGAAGACCTCACAGACATGAGAGACGACATTGAGTACGGGACTCGTATGAACCGGCGACTCCATTCATTACCGTTCGCCAAACTTCGGGATTTCATCACGTACAAAGCCGCATGGCGCGGCATTCCGTCTGATGACGTTGACCCGGAGTACACCAGCCAACAGTGTCCGGTCTGTGGACACACAGAACGGGCGAACCGTCACAAGAAACGGTTCAAGTGCTGTGAGTGCGGGCATCAAGACCACGCTGACCGTGGCGCTGGTGTCAGTGTCGGGCAAAAGTGGCTGAGGAAGCAAAACAATCGAAATGTGCCTGCTCTCAACACACTCCCACAGGTGCAGAAGTGGGAGTTGCGACGGCAGGCATCGGGGCCTGTGGACGGCCCGACCGTGACCTCTGATACCGCTCAAGGGCACCATCCCGATGGTATCCGAGGCGTGTCCGACCAATCCACGGGAAGAAGCTCCGG